>Ga0075030_100000106_pt1 | contig 61105 bp, 98 predicted proteins | sample LitLauG_LLR_2012_FD_71393 | JGI IMG/M metagenome (GOLD analysis project Ga0075030, IMG submission 71393) | Freshwater sediment microbial communities from Pennsylvania, USA - Little Laurel Run_MetaG_LLR_2012 | ecosystem: Environmental > Aquatic > Freshwater > Creek > Sediment | place: USA... | reverse complement strand
CGGTAGAGGCCGGTGCGGGAGTAGTCGCAACATTGCCGACAAGCGTCGGAGTATATTCGAAGTAGCTCGGAGTGCCGCCAATCAGGCCAGTGAACGTGCGGGTGAGCGTGAATTCGGTGTCGAAAACCCCCGTGCGATAGAGTTCGTCGAACAAAGATTTGACCTTGGCGTGCGGGATGTCGAAACGGAAAGAGGCACCGCTGACTTCGACTTCGGGGATTTCCAACTCGCCCTGAGCAGTCTTCTGACGAATCGTGCGAGTGATGTCATGCACGCTAAATGTTTGGTTATTGTTGGCAAACTCCTTCACTTGCATGAGGATTGCGGTTTGAAGAGTCACGGATTGAACTTGCTGGCACATAATTTTGTTTTGATGTTAATTTTTTGATGTTGTTACGTTACGAGAATAATATAGCACGATGTAAAAAAATGTCAAGAGGCAGTTTTATTTTTCGGAGCTATCGGTGAATCGGAAATACGGGCAGGCACCCTGTTTCTTCGCCTTGACAAGCATCCACAAATAAGCGAAGAACGTGCCTGTTTGAACGACCGTGGTTTTGAGTCCACGGACAACCGTCTTTACGGCATTGGCGATGTTGTTTGTGACCTTGAGGCAGGTGGTATGAGACCATGAGGTTTGTTTTGCCTCGGCCTTCGCCTGTTCGGCTTGATACTGTTTCCTATAATGAAGTGCCAAATTTTGAACGGCGACATTGTTTACCATTTCTTGGATGAAGATTTTAGTGAATTTGTCAACATCCATTGTGGGAAAATCAGGATACTTATTGATGAGTGAATCCCGCACAATCCTGAACCGACTATCGGTGCCCATAATATCCGCTTTTACATTGTTCAAGACTTCCTTCGGAAATGTGGGATAGTCATGTTGGAGTTTGTCCAACTCGTTTTTCCACATCGTCTCAAAGGCAGCACGCAATAAAGTTGGTCGCAATTCTTTGGCAGCATCGTAAATAAATGCATCGCTTATTTCGTCCGACCATGCACTATTTTTTGACCACGCTGAATTCATCAACAAAAGTGTAATGAAATTCTCAATCCACGCACTGCGGTAGATGGCATAAATTTGATTTGGGTTTGTTTTGCGGATGTATTCGTTTTCTTTGGCGGCGTAATAGCAACTGATTTTATCAACCAGCCATCCGAGGACTGTGAGACCGACAATATAACTCCACCACGGAAGCATAAAGGCGGCAATGGGTTTCCACAAGAAGATGAACTTTGTCCATGCCCATAAGAAAATAGAAGATGCAACGATGCCCGACCAAATACCGATGGCAATGGATGCGAATACATGCCCGATTGATGATGCGACGTTTCCGATGATGGCCGCAGTTTCCGTGGGAACGAATACAAATGCGGAAATGGCGAATATCACCGCCCATACAACGAGATAATACATCGTTTTGCATTTGGTTTTAGTAAACAGTTTGTGGAGACAAATGATGCCGAATAAGATTGCGAAACTCAACATGCTATAAAATGTAAACACGCCGAGGTTGGTGGTCGCAAGGGTGACATAAGCCATAATAGCAATCCCAACCAATACAAATCCGATAAGAGTTATGGCAGCACACAATAGTAATCCAATGAACACCAGAAAGAACCCGCTCCCCTTGAAATAATCTCGGTCAATCGCAAGGAATTCGATTGATTTGATGGCATTATAAATGGCCTTGTCTGCCGCATGAGCGGGTTTGCCGATGGCGTTGATGATTGGCAGCACAATATATTTGATTGGGGCCACAAAGAACGGGCGGAAAATCAGCAAGGAGAACATACTCATCCAGAAGTATGGGCATACTGTAAAGCCTTCGGGGATACGCTTTTCCCACAGCGGATTGACAAACAGATAGCAGAAGTTACGATAGACGAAGCTATCACGGTGATACCATTTTTCTACGATTGATTTTTTTACTAGCATAGTTTTGTGTGTTTAAATGTTGAATTGTTAAATTTCGATACTGCGTTTGTGTCCGCAGATTTTACATTTCTGAAAGTATGTGATGGATGTGATTTCACGGCGGGCACCCGTCAGTCCGTCGGTGTAAGTATTTTTATATTGTTGGGTGTATTCATCCACCCACACGTGGCCGCTCGCACAAGGATGGGGAATGGGCACCTGATTGGCTTTGCCACAGCGGATGCAGTATTGGATGCGGTTGACATCCATTGGTCCAAATTTATGTCCGAAGATACACATATTGTTATTTGCACTCCAAAAGGTATTTGATGGTGGCTTGAGAGTTGCGATAGACAATCAACTCGTCATTCGCAAGACTGTAACCCGCTTTGGCCCATACCGAGTCGTAGCCAGATGGTTTATTGCAGCTTGATTGGGTGGTGTAAATCTTACCCATTGCGAAATCGCAGACGAACAACCATCCCGCATCGCCGACTCCACCTTGGCCCCAACGGTTAAAAGTATAACCAAGTGACTTGGTGGAGTTGATGGCACCATAAATTCCGTTGCCGAACATTTTTCCTGCAATGGCAGCGGTCGAGGGAGGACTGACCTTCAACCCTGATTTAAGGATGCTTAAACAGTTGGCTTGGCTTGTGCCGTGGAATACTTCCTTGATGGGAGTGGTTTTGGCTTCGAAGCTATTGGCCATATCGTGAATCGTGACCTTGAAAATTTCACGGACACGCACATTGTCATAGCCATGTTGATGCTTTTTCGAGGTCTCGAAGAACCGTTCCAAGCGGGAACGCTCGGCAGCATCTTTGAGAATATCCAAATCCACTTTGAACACCTGCTCTTGGGGCTTGCCCGTGGGTGTCTTGGTTGCAGGCGTCGAAGTCATAGCCTGATAGCTGGATTCGAGAGAATCAATCAAGTCGTTCTGTTTCTGCACCGCATTGTCATCGGGGATGACCGTCTCGGTGGAGAATCGTTTCATTCCCAACGCTTGCGGGATAATGCGGAGATAATCACACAAAATCTTGTCGGTGTCAGGACCAAATTTGCGGGAACGGACAAGGGGAGCGATTTTGGCAAGCAAATTACGAGCCTCAGTTAGTCCGTCCATCGTGACAATACCGAGGGGAGTGGTGAACAACCCCGTGGTGGTATTGTAGGTGATTTGGGTGCTCGACGTAATCTTGTGAACGTTGGCGTCAACGAATCGTTTGATAAGACGGTCCAAAGTGGGATTTGAAGTAGTGAGAATTTGAGCTTTGGCAATGGCGTGAAGGTCGGTGTTTTTGACGGGGGCACCTGACCCAGAAGACACGACCGCCTCACCGATTGTCTTTTGCTCGGTGTAACCCTTTTTCAATTTGGAGCGAACAACGGAATCCATCGTTTTCTTGCTTTCATTCCATGTTCCGCTGTCGGGGTTTTCGCAGCCGACACGACCCCACTCGGCACTCCAATTGCTGTCATCATACAGCTTGGCGTTCCAATACTTGTAGGAATTGATGGGCTTCCCCGTTTTGGGGTCAATGCCGTTCTCGGCCTTAATCAGTCGAACTTCTTTGGTCAGTGTTGCCATAGTGGTGTAAAGATAGCAGAGGTTTTATAAAAAGTCAAGGGGTTATTTTTTCGATTTGAATTTTGCAAGTAGAACGAACGACACGAGTATTAATGCCAGTAGCCATCCATTGTTAGTCGTTCGCATCAGTGTGTCCATTCGCTTTGTGGGGAAGGGGGAACTTTTTTGAGTAGTCGAACATCTACCAGTTCGAGTTGGGATGGAAGACCATTGGTTCCTTTGATAAGCAAAGAAACTCGGGGCCATTGATACAAATTGTTGACGCCATTCACGATTCCTGTGATACAGAGGGTGTCAATATAGACTGCCTCCCCGACTTGGTATGTGACGCTCTGTTGTTGGGTATGTCGCTTGAGGAATACGAATGCAGGAAGAATAACTGCTGCGATAATACAAATGATACCAAGGACTACCAGCATTTCAATCAAGGTGAACGCTTTGACTTTTTTTATCATGCCGTTATTATAACACGGCAACATGATTTGTCAAATGGAAATTATCGCCGAACGATGTGGCGTTCTTCCCCGAAGATGGCTTGAAGGAGTCGTTCTTCTGGTTTAATTCCAGAACATGAGTCAATTAGCTGCTTGCGGTGGCAATAATAACACGGGGTAGGTCTGCCAACACGAAGATTATTATGGTGTTTGCAGGGGCGTATTAAAGTCAGGCGAGAAATCATAAAGAAATGTGGAACAGTTTGGGTCAACTACTCTCGGGCATACGAGGCAAAGAAGAGGTTTGATTATTGACTCTTAATTTTTAAAGTTTGACAGGCTGAGAATTTAAGTTTGAGCCGCCGAAGCGGGGCATCTTTCTCTTTGTCATTTTTAAAGTTATAGCCTTTCTTCAAGGCATGATTGCTCAGGTAATTCCTACCATCATTTTCCCAAACTGCCCACAAAATGTTTAGCCAACTTCCGTGGTGGCGTTGTAGGTGTCCACTGTGTCTTGGAGTTTGTCAATCTCGGTTTGAAGTTCGAGCACCATCTTATCCGAGGTTTCTTGATTGATGAATGAGGTCCAAGTGTATTCCATCTTTTCTTGGTCCCGACCCACGAAGGTCACTTCGGTTCCTTCCCGCTTCTGCAATCCTTGGATAAAGGAGATTCGAGACTTCAATTCCGCCATCCGTTCGAGAGCAGGATAGATGCCAATGTTGGCGGTGGTGATTTTACCTTTGATGACTCCGAGTTCGTCGGAGAGTTTCAGGATGCGGTCCCACACTGCTTTGCAGTCAACTCCTGACACACTGTCGGAGCGGCGGGCATTTTCCCGCTGAAGAATTTGTTGTTGGCGAACTAATTCACCGGCGAGGCGATTCTTTGTTTTGAGAGCTTGTGATAGATTCATAGAGTTTTTTGTTTTAATTGAGCCGCAATACTATCATAACTCTGGTTTGGTGTCAACATTTATTTTTGTGTGAAAAAATGACGACATCTTCTCTTCTCAATAATGATGGCTATATTTATAGGGCATGAACAAGATTCGCACACTTTTTATCTGCAAAAAACGCTCTACTTATGGAGTATCATACGGCCTGCTTAACTCATGCCGTTTTCTGTGTAACGCTTTGGATGAGATGGGGTATGAAAGTAAACTCATCGAAGTCGTTGATAATAACGATATAGACCGTGAAGTGTCCAAATATAAGCCAACTCATGTTTTCATTGAAGCATTATGGGTTGTTCCGTCGAAGTTTGAACAACTTATTCCACTCCATCCGACTGTGAAGTGGTATGTTCGATTGCACAGCAACACACCATTCCTTTCAAGCGAAGGTATAGCGGTTGAATGGATTGTTCAATATTTGGCTATTGGAGTCAGGTATCCGCAATTCAAAGTTTCGTGCAATGCAGAAAAATTGGTAAATGATTTTGAAGGTGCTTTGGGAGTTAGAACAGTATATGCGCCAAACGTTTATATGCCAAAAGATGAAATTGAGGCAGCACCCAACTCAATATCCCATTGCCATGATAATATAAACATCGGATGTTTTGGTGCTATCCGACCTTTAAAAAATCAACTCATTCAGGCGATGGCGGCAATTGCATTTGGAAGGAAAGTCGGTCGTCAGATAACCTATCACATCAATTCGGGAAGAGTTGAATCCAATGGTGAGCCGACCTTGCGTAACATTCAAGCATTGTTTGCATCGTCTGGTAATAAGTTGCAAGTCCATGAATGGTTGGACTGGCATAACTTTATTAAAATTGTTCGCACAATGGATTTGGGATTGCAAGTATCTCTCTCAGAAACCTTTGATATTGTTGCTGCGGATTTTGTATATGCTAACGTGCCAATCGTCGGGTCCAAGGAAATCGAATGGTTAAGTCCACTTTATCAAGCCAGTTGCACTGATAGCGTTGACATTGTAAAGAAGCTTGAAGCTGCTTGGGAAGGCAAGCAATTTGGTATTCATTCCGCCAATCGTAACGGATTGAGAGAGTGGAATGAACACGCCAAAGAAGCTTGGAAAAAGCTGTTGAAGAAGTAAATATTTGGGATGTGGATTGAACCGAAATACGGTTCAATCATAGATTGCGAAAACTTTGATGTGTATATGCATCCACGGAAAAGTATCCCCTTACTTTCACTGTGCCGCTATAGTTATCAATTCCAACATTGATTTGCCATTTGTTATATGGGGCATCAGGATACCACCACGGCACATGTGGATTCTCTTCGATTTTTTGCTTCAATGAATTAATGATAGCTTGGGCATCGGGCTTTATGTGTTTGGTCCAATACAAACGACCCACCTTGTCGAGTCCAACGCATAGATATAAATCAGCAACTCCAACCATGTCACGCCCGGGTTCCCATGTATTTATGTTTTTTACGAGTTCTACCAGAACGTCCTCCCCGATTTCTCTATACTTAATCTGAACTCTGAATTTAGTTCCTTTTTGCGTAGTGAGAATTCGGTCAACTTTATCATGCATATCTTGTTGTTCGTCAACTTCATCGAGAGTTGCTCCCTGTTTTGCCAGTTGAAGTTTCCATTTATCCGCAATGAGAAATTCTTCGCCTTTGCCTTTTTTTACTCGGTCTTTAGTCGGGCTATGTGAAATCATTATGGCCATAATACCACGCTAATGAAAAAAGTCAAATATTTTTGTGTTTTTTATTTTTGGCTGATATGTAGTAAATGAGACCCGAGTCTCGCCCAAATAGAGAGAACGCTAAAATCTCCTCTTGACAAGTTTTACAGCCTGTGGTATTGTATTGCCACGATGACGAAAGTTCAGACAGCAGCCAAAGGTATTATTGCCCATTTGCACGCAGCCGACAAAGAGTTGCGTAAGGCGATGGTGCTCGCAGGAGATAGCGGGTTGATGCCTGTAACTCATCCGATTCGGGAAGCCCAATTTAGTTTGGATGACGCCTTGACCCGTGCAGAAGTTTTTGGCAAAAAGAAAAATGCAGAAATTTTCGAAAAGCACTTGACATTTGCGGCGGATGGTCTATAATACTCGCATATGATACGAGAAATTACTATCAAGCCAGTCCTAAATGGATTTGTATGCAAAGTGGGATGCCAAACAGTGGTTTTTAATTCCGCCCGTGAGTTGGCAGAAAACATCGAGCGGTATTACAAGAATCCTGATGCGGTGGAGAAGGATTTCATTGCGAAAGCGGTGAATAAAACGATGGACGAATATCCTGCTCCCGAGTGTGGCGAACCTTGTGTTGTTGACCCAAGGCCCGATTGCAACCCTTGTTGCGAATCTCCTCGGCCAATCGGGGGAGCTTTGCGAGAAGTTCGCAGATAAATTTTGAGTGTTAAACGGCGGGAACCCTTCGCAAGAAGTGGATGGGCAGAAATGCCGATTGTGTCTCGACGGCTGTTAGATGCAACGAAAGTTGTCATGTGGTTATAAAAAATAATACCACCTAAGACGTTTCAGTAAACACTCAGATTGTTCTTTACATTTTCCGTGGAGTCTGCGAAGATACCACGGTTGTTCAGATGTCGTTACAGCAAGCAACTAAAACTAATGAACAAAAAACAAACAAGGGCCACATCAAACCATTTGAATGATTGTGGCAAACAGGTTCGGTCGCCTGCTCAAGGGCCGAGGGTTGGTTGCCTAGAATAGACCACGGAGCGGTGTCCGTTAGAATCGTAGTTTTGCAAATACACCCGACAAGGGCAGTCGAAAACATGCTTGGGAGATAACCCGACAAATCCGACATCTAGTTTGTGAGTGGTTCGGCCAAGCAGGCAACGTTGGATAGGCCGAATCGTCAAGTTTCTCGTCCAACCGAGCGGGCCTGCCGAGACAACGATTTTGATAGTTTAGTTCTTTTGACAATTTAGTGTGATGGCATCTTAGATGCACCCCATCGAAGGGTTCGCAGCGTCGGGTAGCACCCGAAGTCGGCGGCTCACAACAATTTGGTCCATACAGCAACAAAAATAAATTCATTCAAAATGAAAAACGAAATGGATATGCTGGCACAAATCCACCTGTTCAGTCAGGAGAAATACTAACGTGCTCTGAGGATTAACAGTAAACGTCTGGACCTAGACAATTTAGATGCGTAACAGCAACAAAAAACAAATACCATGCTAAGGACGGAGACGGCATACTCCCCTATTCAGTTAGGATAACTCATATGCACAGAAGACAACTGTAAAATAACATGCATCTAGCCAATTTTGGGGCTGCAAAGTCCCTCTGGGGCACCGTTAGGGATGCGGTGCCAAATAACTTTTTTGTTATAGATACGAAAAGCAAACAATGGTTAGTATCTAGCAATATAACCCGAAACAACAAAAGAAAAGGAAAACCGTTATGCGTAACATCGCAAAGAACCGTAAGCAAACTCAATTCGTGCCTGTCTCGAACCCGTTCATTCAGGCCATGACCAACGCCGGAAATGTCGCTTTCACTGAAAATGGAGCACTCACCAACAAGTCCACGAAGTCCGATATTCTCGACTGGTTTGGTGCTGGTGGAGCACTGCGTCAACGTCAGCCCCAAGACATCATCAATCTGTTCACTCGTGCCTTCGCCGAAGACCGTCTGACTGCATTGAAGATTCTCTTCTACTTCCGTGACATCCGTGAAGGACAGGGCGAACGCAACACCTTCCGTGTCATCGCCAACTACCTCGGGCAAAACTATGCCGATGTGGTTCGCAAGAACCTCGAAAACATTCCCTTCTATGGTCGTTTCGATGACCTCTATTGCCTCGTGGGAACTCCCCTCGAAGATGAAGTGTTCGCACTCATCGCCAAGCAATTGAAGGCTGACCTTCGCAACATGAAGGCGGGCGAACCCGTGTCTCTGTGTGCCAAGTGGCTCAAGAGCGAAAACACTTCCAGCAAGGAATCCGTCCGCCTTGGTCGCAAGACCCGTGAGGCGTTGGAACTGACTCCGAAGCGTTACCGTAAGATTCTTGCGGCCCTGCGTTCCCATATCAATGTCCTTGAGACCAAGATGTGTGCGGGTAAGTGGAACGAGATTAACTTTGAGCAAGTGCCTTCCAAGGCCAGTTTGAACTATCGCAAGGCTTTCGGTCGCCACGACCAAGAGCGTTATGCGAAGTATCTTGAATCCGTCAAGAAGGGCGAAGCGAAGATGAATGCATCCGCTGTATTCCCTTACGAAATCTTCCGTTCACTCGTGAAGAATTTTGGATATGGCACACAGCCTTCCGCACAGGAAATCTTGCAAGCCGACTTGCAATGGAAGTCCATGCCAAATTGGATGGGTGAGAATGCCCATAAGGGTCTTGTCATCGCCGACCTCTCGGGGTCTATGTTCGGTCATAACGGTGCGCTCCCCGCATATGTGTCCATCTCGTTGGCGATTTACTTCGCCGAACGGAATGTCGGTCCTTTCAAGGATGTTTGGATGAACTTCTCGGATACGCCGTCGTTCCAGAAGTTGAAGGGTAGCAACCTTTACGAGAAGTGGCAGAACATGGACAAGCAGCATTGGGGACAGTCAACCAATCTACAGTCCGCATTTGACATGATTCTCCGCACGGCGATTCAAAACAATGTATCCCAAAAAGATATGCCCGAAGTTTTGTATATCGTGTCGGACATGGAGTTCAATGTGGGTTGCCCCGGCAACAACAAGACGAACTTCGAAATCATGGCAGATAAGTATCGTAATGCTGGCTATGAACTGCCTCGGGTGGTTTGGTGGAATGTTGCCACCCGCAACGACAACTTCCCAATTCGTGCAGACGACTCGGGAACGGCATTGGTTTCAGGTTGCTCTCCGAGCATCTTGAAGAGCCTCTTGGGTGCAGTCACCTTCGACCCGCTCTCCATCGTCTATGAAACGGTCAATAAGCCTCGCTATGACCGAGTTAAGGTGTAATCCTTGAAAGAATTCAACCCCGCTTCGGCGGGGTTTTTTGTTTTTAATGCTTGACAGAATGGTATGGAATTGATATTATGTTGGCTCTTAAATGGTCCATCATGGACACAATCAAAAAGTAAATATATGAGAAACACACAACAAAAGCCGCAGCGATATGGCATTTTCTATCGCTCCAATGGCCGCTGGACTTCTACCCCGTATGCGGGAATGACGTTCACAAAATACACCCTGACACGCAGACCCATCAACGAAGATATTAAGACGTTGCAAAACCGTATCTTGAAATCTCGGGTGAAGGTATTGCCTGTCACTGTGGCGTAATCATCCCATGCCTCAAACGGTCATAGTGAATATGCGGTGCCACAAGCCCGATGTTCAATGTGACCGTTTTTCAATTTTTGGTAATCCCTTTGATTTCCAACAGCTTGGAATCACTCGTGATGAAGCCTGTGACAGATTTGAGGAATATTTTTATAAAAAGTTGCGGGATGTTGAATTTCGTGATAAAGTATTGGCATTGAAAGGTAAGAAGCTTGGTTGTTGGTGTAGGTGCCTGCCGCCTTGTGATAATCCTAAGTGCAAGACGCATAGATGCCACGTCGAAACGATTTTGAAATACTTAAATGAACACTGAAACAAAATCTGCTCGGTTTATGTCACATGACTATCCGAATCATGTGGGCAATGATTCTTGGAAGAAGTTATCCAAAAATCAACGTCGGCAAATAATAAAGAATCGAAGCCGAGCAAGTCAACTTATGAAAGAGTTTACTTCTCGAAACCATTTATTCCACATTCCAAATGAAACCTGATAGGATTTTTATAGTGAGGCATGGCCAATCCGTGGGCAATGTGAGCAAAGAGGTCTATAAAGATATTCCTGACTATGCTCTTGAACTTACCCCCAAGGGGCGGGAGCAAGCGTTGGAAGTCGGTAAAAAACTGAAAGAAATCATAGGCGGGCAATCAATTCAGTTTTATGTTTCTCCGATGTGGCGAACTCGTCAGACCTATGCGGGTATCCGAAAATCATTTTCCAATATCTATGACCCCAACCTTTACAGGTATTATGAAGACCCACGACTTCGGGAACAGGAATGGGGCCAGAATATGGATTCTCGTGAGGGATATAAGGATAAGATTGAAGAATACCGTGACAGTTACGGACATTTTTATTATCGCTTCCGTGATGGGGGTGAATCCTGTGCCGATGTATTTGACCGTGTAAGTGACTTCATGAATACGCTTCATCGTGACTTTCAGAAGAAAGACTTTCCACGCAATGTCGTAATTGTAACTCACGGGATGACAATGCGCTTGTTCCTGATGCGATGGTTTCATAGTTCCGTCGAGGAATTTGAATCTTGGGGCAACCCCCAGAATTGCGGATATTTTTTACTTGAACGTCAAGATGGAGAAAAGTATGAACTGATGACTCCACTCCGAACACACAAGGTTCGTCACGATTTTCAGTTTAAGCCCGACGAAGGAGATTGTGATTATTTTCCCGTCCAACATGATTTGCCGTATCAAGAAACTCCATAAAAACATATGTTATACTTTATTGAAGCCCGAGTTACTCGCCAACACGCTGGTCTTTCCTCACCACGCCAAGAAGTTATTGGCAAGCTTGTAAATGCCAATAGTCCCGGTGAGGCCGAATTTAAATACAAAACCGCAGTGGAAGCAAAATATAAGCACGAGGGGCAGGTAAGACTGTCGTTCGAGTTTCTTCATTTTGCGGATGAAATCAAATAATCATATGACTCTAAGAGAAACATTAATGATGGTTGACCTCGACGCCGTTTATTTTCTTATTCATAAACGTGATAGTGGTTATCCTGAATGTGACCGTCTTTCATTGGAAACGGTTGCGAATAACTATGGTCGTGTGGTGAAAGAGTTGTTGAGTAAACCGAAGGTGAAAGCATACTCAATGCCGTTTGTTATTGACAATGCGGTTGACCCGTTTGATAAAACACCATATCTTGATGTATATCTTCGCAATCGTCGTTATGTGGCTCCTCCGAAGGGAAAGAAACCTTGGGGCGGTGTTCGTGGAAAAAAGATGCCGAAGGGAAAATACAACTGCAATCTCAGCAAATATAATTTGCGATATTCTTTAATGGGGATTCGATGGAGCAAGTTGATTGATACTCCTATTGAAAACAAGGCTGGATGCTCGAATGAGCAAGTGATTGCTACTTTATTGTGGGAATTGACGTTTGATGGATGGACCGAAGAGAAGACCGCAGAGAACACGGAAATTCTCAAAGAACGTCTAAAAGAGGCCATCAAGGAAATCAAATCGGGAAAATGTATTACTTTGCCTCCAAAAACCAAAGGCGGAATGAAGGTTGTTATTCCTGACTCGGTGAATAAACAGATAATGGACATCATCAATAAGCCTGTAAAGAAGAACAAAACTCCCAATACTTGTAAAACCTGTTTGGGATATGGATTGTGGGGAATGGGAAATGCATCTCCGATGGGTCCAATGGATGCATCGGATGGTATGCCTACGAAGGCTTGTCCTGAATGCGGTGCCAATCCAAACCCAATAAAGTAAACATATGACACTCGGAGAACTAAAAAAGTCGTTGGCAAAACTTCCTCCTGATATGAATGATATGCAAATGGTCATCATATATGCTAAAAACGGCGAGATGAAAATGGAACTCGTAGCTTTTACGGGTTACATTCCCGCCCCGGGATTTGAATGTATTGCCATTGGGTCTGTTTCAGAAATCAAACGCAGAGTGGATGCGGGAGAAATGGACCCGCCCGAGGGTTACGACCGATTTCAGTAAACATGAATGCACAATTTTACAATTCAATGGATTCGGATACTATCAAAGTCAAAACATATTTTGACATGATTCGATTATTAGAAACCAATCCGAATAATGTTTATGTCCCAGTGTTCTATGCTAAAGGTTCACATGAATGGCTTGCCATTGACCGAACGTTATATCTAAAAAACCTGAAAGGAATCGGAAATCCTGAAATTGCGTTTCCTTGCTTGGTTGAAATCGAACCTGATGGGGAAATCTTCTTCCATCCAAAAGCCGAAAATAAATTATGAAAATCATCACCGGATTCATCACGGGCTGGCAAGTAGCATCTAAAACTGCTTCGTTGCGAGCGAAACCAATTATCAACCTTATCGTGGACCGTTCGGTAGCGAACAAGTTCCTCGTAGATACGCTGGAAGCCAAAGAGCCTGTTAGCCCCGATGCTCTTTTCTGCATTGGTCAGGCAGGGGATGCTTGGCAACAAATGCCGAAGAAACTTCTCGCCAAGTATGATGTGACCGCCATTGACGATGGTTGGTTGATTTGCACCCCCAAACCTGACAATGCGGTGAATTGTGTCGAAGTGACTCGTGAGTTGATTAAACTCGTTGACCCGGAAAATGCCCATTTAGAGTGGATTTCGAAAAAATTCACTATCATTGGTCAATGGGGTGAGACGGTGGATGGCGTGGCAAACGTCCAACGGGGTGACGTAGGCGACTTCATCTGTCAGAACCAAACGGACCCCACCGATGTATGGGTGGTTCGCCGTAAGTTGTTCTTGAACACTTACATAATCAAGGCATAAAATAGTCACTTGACATTTTTATAAAACGTGGTATCTTTCTCACGTAACAGTTAAACAACAACAACATTTATGAACAAACAATTAACACCTGAACAACGCAAAGCTCGTCTCCAACTTGGACTCAATATCGCCGGGGTCTGTCTTATCGCCGCATTCGTCGGCCCATTCGCTGTAACCATTCTTCACGGATTGGGTGCCCTTTTCGCCGTCGCCATCACAGTGGGTATCTGTTGGACTGCCATGAAATTCATGGGCTGGTTCACTCTTATGATTGCCAATGCCAGCTTGAAGGCAATGAAGGCCGAAGCAATGCGGAACCCAGTTGAGACACTCCAAACGGAGTATGTCAAGAAACAGCAAGCCCTTGCTGAATTCAAACGCCAGCTTGGTGTTTTCATGGCCGAAGTGAGCAACTTCGAAACCAAGGTGAAAGAATATGTCAAAAACCGATTGGAAGATGCCGACATCTATGTTGGTCAACTCCAGAAAATGAAGCAACTGGAAGCGTTGCGTGAACAGAAATATACCGACGCCCAAGACTCCCTCGCCGAGTTTGCGGAAGCCATCCGCCGCACGGATACCAAGTGGAAAATGGCCTGTGCCGCTCAACATATGAACGAGGCGGCTGGTGAAATGGAAGGTGACGTGTTCGACAAGATTTGTATCGAGACCGCCATCGAATCCGTGCAGACCAAACTCAATCAATCGTTCGCCGACCTCGATTTGGCCCTCTTGGATGACGCCAATGCCAAAAAACAGCTTGACGCCAAGAAACTGAATCAACTCGCTGCACCCCGCACGGCGGCTCAACTCCCCGACGCCAACATCATTGACGTGGATGCGGTTCCCGTGGCTGCTCATGCGAAAGTCCGTGTTTCCTAATCAACAACATCAACATCAACATCCTTAACCAATAATATAGTTATGAGCAAAAAGTTCCAACTTATCTCCCTCATCATCGTGGCGGTCATTGCCTTCATCTGGTATATTGTGATTGCCGCCGCAAACAGCAACAATCAACCCACAGACGGTCAGCAACAAACTCAACAGCAGTAAACCACCATTTAGTTAAACAAACAAACAACAAATAAAATATGAAAAAGTTACTTATCCTCAGTCTCGTCGGCCTGTTCGCCGCCTTGGCTTCGGCACAAACATCAACAAATCCGCCTACGTTTATCAAGGGCGACATGACCATTCAATACAACACCCGTCAAAATACTCCTATCGCTCATGGCGTCAAGGATGTTTACACGGTCAATGTGAATGTGTGCAACAGTGCTCAGTTTCATGGCACCATCACGGATTTGCCCCAACTCATTGAAGGATGGGTCAAGAAAGACGTGACTCAAAACCGTGTGTTAAACTACGACATCGCTGCCGACCTCGTGAATCCGAAGAACCCGACTCAAATCAAAAACGTCGGTCGTTTATTCGGCACCGTGCCGATTAGTCAGGATGGCGTGTATCATTATGGTCAAGGTTCACTTGAAATGGACATCATTCCGATGGGTCAGGCCGCAGGATTTACGAGTCAGTTTAAGGGCGACGTGCAAGGCAAACCCCTTAATCGTCCTGCTAATTGGCTTGATAATGTCTCTTTGAGTGCTATCAGTCTTACTCGCACGTCGAATGGAAAGACTACGACTGTCATTCTGAAAAAATATGACAAGATGGTGTATAACAATGCGGAACTTGGTGCAGGTCCGGCACAGTTTTACACTTCTGTTGTTGTCAGCGGGGAAATGCTCTATGACTATGACAAGAATTGTTGGTTCTTTAACAATGTCACACTTTCCTATGCTGGTCATTACGACCGCATTTCGGGGACTATTCGTTGGGTTGAGCCTAACCGTGGTAGCGGAGAATATCAGTTTGATGTGCGTGTGAATGAGCCTGCTCCGGGTGAAGGTGCGGTCTTCTCCGCAGGTCCGACTGATGAATCGGCATTTTTCGAAACCGATAACTCAATCGCTGGTCTTACTGGCACCATGAAATACAAAGATACCCTTCGTGGTGATACCACCTTGGCTTCGGCAGTCACGATTGACTTGAAAGGTAATAACCTTACTAAACAGCAAACGATGGCTCTTTGCAAGATGATTATTTTCTCGGCTGTGGTGCCGATGAATGCAGACTAACCGACAACCACACAAACACAAACACAAACATAAATACAAACAAATGAAAAAATTGTTCCTATCCTTGTTCGCCGTCGCCCTCTTGGGTGTCACCGCCAACGCTGCCAACACCAATCAGGTCACGAACCTTCTGCCGCCTATCACCAACACGGTGGCCTCGGATGACGTGACGAAACACGACATCACCCTCAGTGCAGGTGGCCTCGTTCTCCCGAGCAACGGAGAATCCGAATCCGCATTGGATGTGTCATTTGCATTGAATCCGTTCTCGGCTGCTCGCAACTTGTGGCTCGGCGTGGCTCAATCCGTCGCATGGAGTCCGCAGTTTGCTGGTTCCACGGATTTGGATGCTAATTGGTCCATCCATACCTACAAGCAACTCTATCTGCTCCCCGGTTGGAGTGTCGGTAGCGTTTATCAAGTGAGCACTTCCGCAGTCTGGCGAACTAGCCCAGAATTGCAGGCCCAGTATTACTTGAGCGACGACGTGTTCATCATCGGCCAAGTCAATTACGACATTGTGAGCCAAGGTGATAACGATGTCCGTTGGAGCATCGGCCTCGGCTACGAGTTTTGATGCCAACTGTTACGAGACGCCGCCCTTCGGGGCGGCGTTTTTATTTTTATATTTCCACTTGACGTTTTGACTTCACCGTGTTATATTCTTCGACAATGAAACGTGACCTTTATCAAGTCCTTGAAGTGAATCCCCGTGCGAGTGTGGCCGTGATTGAAGCGGCTTACCGTGCCCTTATGAAGGAAGTTCACCCCGATGTAGGTGCAAGTGTCAATGGCACTCGTGCGACGGACCTCAATGAAGCCCACGACATCCTTACCGATACCCTCAAACGCAAAGATTACGACCGTGCCCGCCAAGACTTGGGCAAGACTGTTGGTTCCTACAAGCTATTGGGACAAATCGCAGAAGGTGGCTTTGGCAGAACGTATAAGGCCGAGCACAAAGTCCTCAAAGAATTGGTCTGCATCAAGGATTGTTCCAATGTCTCCCTTGCCGAAACGAGTATGTTGGTTGAAGAATGCCGAGTCTTGTGGGACTTGCGGCATTACGCTCTTCCTGCCATGCGTGACCTCATTCAACTCGACGATGGACGTGTCCTGATGGTTATGAGTTACATCCCCGGTCTCACGCTTGCTCAGACCATCGAAAAACTCAAAGGTCCGATGGACCCCGAATCTGTGATGTGGATTAGCGAACGCATCATCAATGCCCTTAACTATATTCATCGCCACGGCGTCATTCATGGTGACTTGAAGCCTCAAAATATCATTATCCAAGAGGACAAGCATATGGCAGTGATGGTGGACTTCGGTCTATCTTTGGTGAAGCCAACCCATATCAGTGAAGCCAAAGGTTACACCCCGTTTTTTGCCCCTCCCGAAGAGATTACAGGCAAGCCTCTTGTCCCCGAGTCTGATTACTATAGCCTTGGAATGACGATGCTCTACGCCCTCGGTGGTGGTTCAGAATGGGTTGAACGTAAAATGGTGCCCAAAGATGTTCCCGACGAGATATGTGCCTTTATCAAGCGGCTGATTGCCCGTGACGTGAACGCTCGCCCCCAATATGGCAAAGTGAGTGATGACCTTGGGGATATGATTTCTCAAGTGCGAACCCAAGTTTTTGGTCGGACTTCATCGGGAATGAAGCCTATTTTTGGCAAGAAGCCTTCGGTGGTTCGCCATTGATTTAGCAGTTAAACAAACAAACACAAAAATAAACATATGAGTGAAAGTGGTGATTATAGTCCGGGTGTCTGGAAAGGACACGATTTCGCAAGTGCCCGACGGGCATACGACGTATCCGCAGGTCGCAGCTATGATGCTGCTGTCAGTGCGGGAAAAGCGGCCAAAGACTTGATTGCGGATGACGTGAAGACTGATAGCACGTCTCCCGTTATCATTGTCGTTGACCAAACGGGAAGCATGGGTGAATGGCCCAAAATCATGTTCTCCAAGCTGCCTTATTTGGAGCACGAAACCAAGGAATATCTGGGCGATGATGCCGAATTCTGTTTTATGGCCATCGGTGACGCCAATAATCCGTCTCGGGAAAAGTATCCTTTGCAGGTCCGCAGTTTTGCCAAGGGACTGGACCTCAAAAAACGTCTTGAAGAACTCGTCATCGAAGGTTCGGGCGGCGGCAGTCATCAAGAAACGTATGAATTGGCGGCATTGTTTGCCGCCGAACGCATTGAAATGCCCAAGGCCATCAAGCCAATTATTATCTTTATTGGTGACGAGGAACCCTACGATACCATCAGCAAGGACCATGCCCTCGACCTTTGCGGAGTCAAGACGGAAAAAATTCTCACCACCAAGTCTGTCTTCGAGAAGTTGAAAGACAAGATGGCGGTATATTTCATCCAGAAGTCCTATGGCAGTGGCAGCGGTGCAGGCAACACCATTTCCGCCGATGACCGCAATACCCATGATGCGTGGGAAAAACTTGTGGGCAATGACCATATCGCAATGCTGCCTTCCGCTGACCGTGTTGTGGACGTTATCTTCGGCATTCTCGCCAAGGAAACTGGTCGTATCGCCTACTTCGAGAACGAACTTGAAGACCGTCAGTTAGCCGACAAGGATGGTAAGGCGAAAGTGGACATGGTTTACAAGTCCCTCGTGACCATTCACAAAATCCCCGATGCTGCTCGTGATGCATCGGGCGGCACTGGCAAGTCTGTTATGCGAAAAAGCATGAAGAAGCTTGCCGACGCTGGTGGTAGCAAAGCGATGAAGCCCCTCATTTAATAAACATATGCTGGACATTAATCTATCCGTGACCTTGTGGCCTAGTTTCCCTCACTTTAATCGGTTTGTCAATGACGACCGCATTTCAAGTATTCGGCTGAACAGTGCCCAAATGAGTGTTCCCGAATTGGACGAGGAACTGGATAAGATTAGCAAAATGAAGCTGACAAAGCCCCTTTACTATGACATCAAGGGGCGTCAGCTTCGGGTAACAGAAGCAATCCCGAATGACAACTACCTCGACATTCGGCTGAATCACGCAATTGAAGTGGATACTCCGACTCCCGTCTTGTTTAAGGCGGGAGCGGACCACGCTTTGCTGCTTGACGTAAGCGAAGGCGGGAAGCGGCTTAAATTCAAAGGTGGCCCCACATATTTGGTGCGTGCGGGAGAAAGTCTGCATATTCGGGATTCGAGCCTCCAAGTGTTTGGAGAACAGTTCACCCCCGTTGAACTCGAAAAGATACATAAAGTGCGTGATGCTGGTTTTAAGCATTGGTTTCTGTCTTACGTCCAAAGTCAGCAGGACGTGGACGAGTTTCGCAAGTTGGTTGGGGATGACGCACAGGTGATGCTCAAAATCGAAGACAAGAAGGGTCTCGAATACGTTAAACATACTTTTGTCAAGACGCCGAACACGTCGTTGGTTTTGGCCCGTGGGGATATGTATGTCGAACTCGACCGTCCTCACGAAATCTTGAATGCTACCAAGTTGTTGCTCGAAAAAGACCCCGATGCCCTATGTGGTTCTCGGTTGCTGCTTTCGACCATTCACGACTCGGTGCCTTCGTGTGCGGATTGGAATGAGTTAGCTTGGTTGGCAGACATCGGCTATAAGAATATGATGCTCTGCGACGAGTTATGTCTTAAAGAGGAATTGCTGGCCCGAGCGGTGAATGCGTTCCAAGCTTTCAAGGAAGACTATGACGGTGGGATTCAAACCATTCCACTCAAAGTCGTAAGAACTTCCAATCCCACTCGACTTACTACGATGCCTAAGCCCACACGGAAAGCTGAATCCATATTTAGCAAGGGTTGGGCATGGATTGGTGGGAGAGAACGAAGCATATGAGTATTCCGCTTGCAATGAAAGCTGCCCGTGAGTTGTTGGATGCACGTCGTCCGAAGCTACGATGCAATATGTTCAACTATACTGTGGAAGTTCTCCACGGCGACCATTCTCATTTTATCTTTCAATACGCCACTTGCCGCAAACAAAAAATTCAAGGGCATAATATGCTATTGGTATGGACGGAACATTGTGGCTATCATGCTTTCTTCATTGAAGATTTGGAATTCTGGAGAAAATATACATGCGTTTGAATTTTGTGTGTGGTGACTCCAAATTAATCTTTACAACCACTCCCATCTGTGATACAATACAACCCATTATGAATAATCCAGAAATATTCGATGCCGATTCCGTAGGTCATACCGAAGCATGGAAACAAGAAAATGCTAAATATCGGGCTTGGTTTTCGAACCAACATCCCAACGAACGTGTTATTCAGTTGAATGGCAAGACTGATATTTTGGCTGACATCAAAGCCGAGTGGAATGCAATGGAAGATGCCCAGATTGCACTCGGCTGGTCGGGATTGATTCCGGCTATTCCTCTCATTGCTTTGGTGGTCGGTGTTCTGTATGCGATTTTACATTGATTTATGGGAAAACTTATTGAAAACCTTAAAAAAGAAGTTGCGGCAAACGGTGGTGGATGCCGTGAAGAACTAAAACCTGCTTATCTGTGGGCAGCAACCAAAAAAGACATTGAAACTCACGGTGCTTGGCTATTGGTGCCTATTGTTTTGATTGTGGCTTTCTTCTGGTTCATCAGCAGCATCATTGTGAATGGACACTAAAAAAGAATTCACTTGTCGTGCGTGTCGAGGTCCACTTGATTGGAGTCCATTGGACTATAACTACGACCCCAACGATGATTGGTTTATATGCCATCCATGTGTAAAACGGGTTGAGGAAAATCCACCTGAAAGTGTCAGGCGATTACAACAATGGATGATAATGTCAATGTTTCCCTAAAAATTATGAATGCATTAATGAATAACCCGTGGCTTTTCTTGGCCGTTGTGATTTGGGTGGTATGTGGAACTTATTCCATTGTTCGGAACAATGATGAAGGACTAGGTGCTGCTCTGATTGCAAGCGGTTTGCTTGGAATTGGTTATGTAATTACGCATTCTCATTAATTTATGAAAGATGAACTCGGAGACAGAATGAAGTCGCAGTATGAGGACCGCACACGGTTCTCACTGCCTCGCCGCACTTATACCATCATCCGCTTGGATGGTAAGGCATTCCATACCTACACTCGTGGGTTGAAGAAGCCTTTCGACAAGGATTTGTATGAGGATATGGACAATGCCATCATTGCCATGCTTCCTGAGATTCAGGGGGCGGTGTTCGCCTATACCCAATCGGACGAGATTTCTATCCTTTTGACGGACTTTGCCTTGCCTAACACATCGGCGTGGTTTGATGGCAACTTGCAGAAGATTACTTCCGTGTCGGCTTCAATCATCACTGCGGAGTTTAATCTTCTCAGAATGAACAGAGTCCGAGAGGAATTGAAGAGCCTTGCCACTACTGGCGAAGCAAGAGAATTCGCAGACCGATTTCGGAATGCATACTTTGATGCTCGTGTCTTCACCATTCCTGACCGCACGGAAGTCATGAACTATTTCATCTGGCGTAACCAAGACTGTGCCCGCAACTCGGTATCAATGGTGGCACAGCAGAACTTTTCCCACAAAGAACTCCAAGGAGTTTCAACCCATGCGATTCACGATATGCTTCACGCCAAAGGTATCAATTGGGCGACGGACTTCTCCGATGGGGAGAAGAATGGAAGGATTATTGTCAAAGAAGAATATCAATCTCCTTCTGTCCCCGGTGGTCGCAACTGCTCGGGTCAGGAACCTTCGACTGTCACACGAACTCGTTGGGTATCCAAGGGTGCTTGGAAGTTTACTGAGAATAAAGATAAACTTCTGGACATGATTCCGAAGTATGAGTAACGCAAGGTTCATAACCATCTGTCTTGTGCTATTTGTAACGGCTGAGATAGCATGGTGGGTTTATGTTTCCACATTACCATTACGTCACTGAAATATGAATAAAACAAAATTAATCCTAATCGGGGCAGCTATTGGTGTGGCTGTCGTTATAGCATTGGCATTCGTCGTCTTTATTTTGCCAAACCTATTCCACGCATCGCAGCAAAGCATTAACTAATTTATGGATTCGAAATACAAACTTAAACAAACCGTATGGTTTATGCACAACAATAGACCATATGAGTCTCATGTGAAACGCATTCAACAAACCAAATCTCTTCACGAGGAATATCCGCCGAAATCATTCTGCGATAATGATTACCCAGACCCAATTGTAACCGAGGTTATTGAGACGGAGTATGAAATTTTCAATGGAACATTCATCTTCATGAAGGAAAAAGAATTGTTCCCGACCAAAGAAGAGTTGGTTGCCAGCCTATTGAAATGATTTATGGAAAACTATATTGAACAGTGCAGGATTGTTCGACAGCTTACGATGGCACCGATGAAAGATATTGCTGATGCTCTGCGTCAAACCAATGGCGATGTGAATGCGGCAGTGCAGTTGCTTATCAAAAACAAGGTCGCTGATGCCGCAGATATGGCGAATCGGAAAGCTGACAACAACATTATCTATTCCTATGTCCACAACAATAAAGTTGGGGCAATGATTGTCTTGGCGTGTCAGACTGACTTCGTGGCAAGGAACGAAATGTTCTTGAAGCTGGCGAAGGATATTTGTATGCATATCGTGTCGAATGCGACTTGTGAGTATGTTTCGGAAGAAGCTGTCCCCGGCACGGTGAAATCAATTTTCATTTCTGATTGCAAAAAAGGATTGTCCAATAAACCCGATGCCATTGTCGAGAAGATTGTGACGGGTAAATTGGCCAAAATGTTGGACGAAATATGCCTGCTTCGTCAAAAGTTCATCCGAGACGATACCATTACCATCCAACAGCTTATTGCCAATGTCTCAGCCACGGTCGGTGAGAAGATTGAAGTCAAGAAGTTTGTTCGATTCTCGGCATAAGCATATGACGCACGAAGAACTCATTGAAGTCGTCCGCTCTATGTTTGAGGATTTGATTGATGAAGCATATCAGAAAGCATATCCTGACATATCGGACATTTGCACCCCGACCCATGAGTAAGACGAATGGAGCATTGAAACGGGCGAGGAAACGGTTGAATGAATGGACTGCTCGTGGTGGTCAGTGTCCCATTTGTCATAAAGAGTTTCGAGACGGCTGCAATCATACCGTAAGTCAAGCCTATGAACGTCTTGAACAAAATGTGGTGAATGCAATGATTGATGCCAAGTTGAAGAAAGCGTTGAAAAATATATGAAAAACATCCTTATAGCTCTAATTGCCCTCATCGTCATTTTGTGGATATTGTTCATTGGACTTGCCCACGCATGGGTAGTCATGGGTGTATTGAAGTTTGGATTCGTCGTCGTCGGAGTTTTAATCGCTGGCTGGATGTGGGGACATTTTACCCGAAAATGACTGACAAAGAAATAGATGATATTTACGAAATCGCCGACCTTTTGATTAAGAATGGTCGGTGGTCGCTTTTGGATAACTTGATGGAGTTCTATGCTATGACCGCATGGCGTATGCCCATTGATATGTTGATTACGTGGGCGACTGTGACTTTACCTGTAAAAAGTAAACTTAGGAACCGAAACCTATTCATCGGTGAATGTTTGAAATTTCATTCGGACCCCGATGACCCCGAACTCTGGAAAGGACTCGAATGAAATACATAAGCTTAGACATTGAAACCACTGGCCTTAACCCCGAAACCTGCGACGTGCTGGAAGTAGGTGCCTACCTTGAAGATACCGCTAATCCTCTTCCGAGGGAAGAGTTGCCCAGTTTTCATCGTTACGTATGGAAAGAAAATTACAAGGGCGAACCATTTGCTTTGGCGATGAATGTTAATATCTTTAAAAAAATTCTCGACTTGCGGAAACGTTGGTTAAACAATGAGTCCTGCTCGGAAATAACAACATTTACTGGAATGACTTCGTGTTTTGGGAGTTGGTTGGATAAAAATGGTTTGGACGATAGAACAGCCAAGACGGTTCTTGCGGGAAAGAACATTGCTGGATTTGACATTCCGTTTATGAATACTTTCCCGGCGTGGAAAGACTGCTTTAAGTTCCATCATCGAGTTATTGACCCCGGCATGTTGTATTTCAACCCATTGACTGACACCGTGCCGCCCGATTTGAAAGAATGCAAAAAGCGTGCAGGTCTCCCAGAACTTGTAACTCACGAAGCTTTGGATGATGCTTGGGATGTCATTCAACTGGTGCGTGCCAAGTTCCCTCGTGTGTATGAATGATTTTCTCGATTTAGGCACTGAGATTAGACCGCTTAAAGAACCACGACCTATGTGCGTGGTTCGACTGACTACTTCTGTCTGGCATGATAAAAATGGCGTTCATATAGACAAGACCCTCCGATTCTTAAAACGCAAGTGTGTGGGATATAACATATTGTATGAAGATTGTTGCATGGCCGGTGCCGCTGACGTAGTTAAAAATATAACTAACTTGAATGAGTGTAAGGATGGTGTCTATCAAGTAGTAACGTGCAACGAATCAAGTGACTGGGAAACGCCTCATATTCTCGACGATTACGATTACAAACTGATTCCCGTATGAATGATGACAACATTCAAATTCACGAGGTTAAGCCAGATGACTTCCGTAAAGGTGTGCTGGCAGGAGAAGTTCGGCCCCATGACGTTGAGATAGTTGTTAAGTTCAAAGATGGCACATCTGCCAAAGCAACCGTAACTTGGGACAATATTAAAGCTCTATATGAGCATCATAATGTGTGTGCGGTGGGAGATATTTACGAGTGGATTGTAGAATCGAACTTATCCCATTAAAATAAATGGACTGTTTCGGACTGGTGTGAGATAATGTAGGTATGATTAAGTCCAAAAAATACGGAAATGACAACTACTGGTGCTTCTTCGAAGAAAGTTGGAGTGGTAAGGAAGTAGCCATATGGAAGGGGCCAGAAGGCTCTGAGGAAATCATCGCACGAGCCAAGGACAAATACGAAGCCAAGACAATCGTGGATGCCTTGCTTAAGCATATCAATACCGATGTCGGGCTATCCAACAAGCAACTTGCGTTTTTAGAATTCATCACCGCTCAATGTGTCGAACCCTACGCCACGATGGCATCCAATGCTATCTTGTGGAAAGACACCGTGGCATATGAGACATTGAAGAACCAGTTCCCTCAAATCTATGCTTAATATTGACGTTACAATGGACATAATATATGCCGAGGGGTATAATGCGTTTTTGAATGGGAAGTCAATTCATGACTGTCCATATGATTACTGGGATTTGGTTCGGCATTGGGAATGGGGTTGGGAATGTGCTCAGACATCTCGCAAACTTGGAATTATATGAAAGCAATTGCCGCAATGGATTTGAATAGAGGAATAGGATTTCGAGGAAATCTCCCGTGGCATCTTCCTGCTGATTTCAAATGGTTCAAGCAGAAAACTCTTGAAACAAAGAAGCTTGTGATGGGTCGGGAAACTTTCAAGTCAGTTGGACCATTGAAAAATAGGTTTACTTATGTTCTGACCAAAGACCATACCCTTTTATCATTGCCGCCATTTTCTTCCTATCAGTATGTCACATTTGATATGCTTCTGGGGTTGCGGAGTGATGATATGTGGCTATGTGGTGGAGTTAAAGCATATACGTTGCTTTTGCCGTGGTGCAGGGAAGTATTTGTAACACACGTGCTCAACGAATATAATGTAGATGCATATATGCCTCCGTTCGAGCATATGTTCCAGAATCAAGAGATAATCACGGAAACAAAAGATTTTTGGATTGTGAAATATTCGAGTCCCATTTTTGTATGAATATCATCCCCAACAATTCATTTACTCGATGGCTATGGGCATTGGTCTATAGGAAATGGCTCTGGCATTCTTTCTATAAAACTTACGGAAGAGTTATTGCGGTGAAAGGTTGGCGCACAGCATTGGTGGATTGGAATGGGTGTGAAAGAACAACAATGACACCAATATTTTGGTGGTTCAAATAATTTATGAAGACCGCCACATATACCAAACTTGACGGAGAAAACATCAGTATCGAATATGATGAGAATGCTCCGTGTCGAGTTTGTGGTTATCCTGTGACAGAAGCAAGTATGGGTGGCACCGATGTATGCCCTTGGTGTGATACAGGCGAAGAACGTCCAGATGTATCGGAGTGTTGTGATTGTGGATGGAAAGGACTTACCAAAGACCTTGGAACTACTAAACTTGATAATGACACTCTGGTTTGTTGTCCTAAATGTAAGGCATTGCCGTGGTATGATGACATCAGGAATAAATGATTTATGAATAACTTACCAAAATATGTTCCGCCGCCCAGTATATCGCCCGAAGTAAACCAAGGACGCAAGGATTGTTTGGATGGTAAGCTTTTGTTTGATAACCCTTATAATGAAATCTCCGATTATGAAAATTGGGCGATGTGGAAGACTGGGTATCTCGAACAATGTGTGTTGATAAAGCGGGAAACCCACGGATTAGCAATGCCGAATTAAATAAATTATGATTGAGCAACAATATTGTCCAATTTGTTTTCAGCCAATGAAGCAAGATGAAGACAATCCGTTTATCTGGCGTTGCTTTGCTTATCATTGGAATGAAAGTGGGGTTGTTATAGATTTAACCCCAAAACATACTAAGGAACCTCAAAAAAATGACTAAACAACAATGGAAATGTAAGCGTTGCGGTGAAATGGTGGATATGGGGGCATTCAAGTGTGGATGCACTGAAAGCCCCTCGCCGTGGGAACCTGTAAAAGCTATGAGTCCGTCGGTTACTAGCACATACGAAGATGACCCGTCCGAAGAACTCTGTTCGAATTGTGGATGTCCCATTCATCCCTGTATGCCATGTGAGGAAGTGGTAATGCTGAATGGCAACCATACCGATGACACCTACAAAGACTTGTTGACGCTTATCCTTCGAGAAGGACGCCGCAAAAAGAACCGCACAGGAGTTGATACCATTGGCGTCTTTGGGGCACAGGCGAAGTATAAGGTTGATTTGGACGCATTCCCCATTCTTACCACCAAGAAGGTTTGGTTTAAGGGTATTGTGCATGAACTCCTATGGTTCATTCGTGGTGATACAAATATTAAATACCTTGTGGACAACGACGTGCATATTTGGGATGAATGGGGTTGTAAGCGTTGGATGGATAGCCTCGGGGCAGGTCCAAAGAATATGTCACATCTTTTGCCAATGTATGTAGAAGGTATAAAGAATGACCCCGAATTCGCCGAGCAATGGGGAGAACTCGGTGAAGGCACCTATGGCGGAATGTGGCGTGGGTTTCCATATGCATTCGAACAGGCAGAAACAGAATATGGTGCCGTTAAAGGAACCGAAACTGTATTGAAGCGAGTGGACCAACTCCAAAAGGTGATAGACAAGCTCAAGACCAATCCTGATGATCGTAGAATGATTGTATCAGCTTGGCATCCCTACTGGGCAGAAAAATGTGCATTATCTCCGTGCCATTGTTTTATGCAGTTTAACACGGAGGAATTGTCATTTGATGAACGAATGAATTTATACAAACAAAACGGCGGTGATTTATTCCCGATAGCTCAATGTCATTCGGAAAAATGTTTTGATGATATGAATGTTCCTCGGCGTAGATTGAATCTTTTGATGCTGATTCGGAGTAATGATATGTTCTTGGGTGCTCCATTTAACATCACGAGTTATTCATTATTGATTGCTATGGTCGCTCACTGTGTTGGAATGGAACCGGGAACATTGACATATACTATTGGTGATTGTCATTTATATGTGAATCACTTAGAACAAGTAAACGAGCAACTTAGTCGAACCCCGAAGTCATTGCCTAAATTATGGCTAAATCCTAATGTTAAAGACTTATTCTCATTTAAGTATGATGATATTAAGTTGATTGGATATGACCCTCATCCGGCGATAAAGGGTGACGTTGCAGTCTAAATATATGACGCATTTGGCATTTTTCCATTTCGAAGTTTCCGCATTAGAGTAACTGGCGGTATTCCGAGGGTTGCGGAAGCATCTTGTAAGGTAGCATAAATCTGTCCGTCAATTGTAAATGGCTTTGATTTATATTTACGCATAATTCGGTGTGGTATGCGAGATACATCCTTGTAACAATATCCACGATACTTTTCATTTTTCGAGTTAAGTCGGTTATGAATAGTTTTTGGTGGAATGCCAAGTTGTTTACTTGCAGTTCCGACCGATGTATATGAAACGCCGTCTATCGTAAACTCAATATTCTGGTCGCCATTATAAACTCCTAAAAATGCTTCCCGTAATTTTTGACGATGCTCTTTACTGAATACTTTATGTTGTTGACCTCCGTAATCACAATTATAGCCACTGTCAACTGCATCATATGATTGTATCCAAAATTTTTCTCTCTTGTCCAACTCTTCGATGGAACATGTCTCTATGATTTCCCGTTTGAAATTATCATATCCGTATTTGTTTATGGCATTATAAAGTTTGGCATGTTTATATTTTTTATCTCGACGATGTTCCCGAAATCGCTGATGAATATTTGTGCTTTGCCCGATATAACATTTTCCCGATGGAGATGTAAGTTTGTAGATGCCTATTATTTTGGTCATACTAATAAATATGAATGGACGTGCTCAAAATGAAAACTAAAGTGGCAAGGTGTGATATTTCTTGACAATGAAATAAATTTCTGCTATTATATGCACGATAATGAATATTGAAGGGAAGCCCTAACACCATGTCTAAATTAGAAATAAATAAAAGAATTTTGTCACAATTATGTGAAGACCCAACTTCGAAGACTATTAAGAAAGTAGTGCGAAAATATGGATTGGAACGTGTAAACGAGGCGATGGATTGGGCAAGTCAATCTGAATCTTTTATAAAATCACGGATTCATATAAATAATGATGGTAATGGATTCATTGAACATTTTATCCCTAATTTTGAACCTATTAAGAATGGAAATTGTCTTGGATTGGATATGCAATATAGAATGAACGTGTTGAATAACCCGGATTTGCAATGGTTTCCCGTATCTGGAAATCCATTTAAAGTTGGGGTGGAAACTAATTTTGTCGCAAAAACCCAAAAATGGTATAAGAAAACGTGGGTAATTATAACAGGTGCGGCAGGTGCGGCAAGTGCGGTTGGTTTTATAGCGGGAGTGATTATTAACATTCAAACAATTCTTACTTTCATCAAATCTCTATGAAAACAAAAGATATACCCCAATCATTGGATGCCGCAATAGAGAAACTCTATTCCGATTTGAATGCGAAAGATGTCGAGTTCATCAAGTCGAAAGACCATTCATCCATTCATTTCTTTGGCGGCATGAAGTTGAGAAATGATTGGCACTTGTGGGATAAGAAGTCACCAATCAATAAAGATATTCAAAAGCGATTCAAGCTTGCTCACGGTGACGATTGTAGTGGATTGATATTCACTGGATTGTGGGCCAAAGTGCGGGGTGAAGATGTCACTGCCAAGCTAAACGAATGTGCTGCCCGATACACCAAGCATTGGCTTAAAGAGGGTGTTGACCCAATGACGGGGAAAGAATTATGAACCTACAACAAACCGAACCCAAATTCAAGCCCGATTGGAACCTGCATCGGATATGTCCGACGTGTGGGGAAAAATCCATAGGCGGATGCCGTTGTCCGTTGGGAGAACAACATTGCAAAAATGGGCATGAATGGTTTATGTGCCCCGTCCATCAAAAGACTGTGCTTGGCTCTGCCAGCCATGAAGGTGATACATTTCGCTGCCGTTGCGATGCCACCGCTTATCATAGAACATCATGAAAAGAGTTGGAACTGTATTAGACCGTAGAACAAAAGCATATAGAAAATGGTTGCATGGATGTGCAACAGCAGCAGAGCATAATCAATTTTTTACTATGATGAGATTGGAAAAAGAAAACAAGCAACTGAAAGAGACCATAAATGAAACTCGACAATCGAATTCTAATCTTTGAGCCGCAGCCAAATGCTACTCCTGACGAAGTGATGCAGGTTTTGCGGATGTTTGTCTTTCAATCCTATCCGCCAGAATTCCGCACCAAGGAAAAGATGCTTGCCCTGTTCGATGAACTTCCCACCGAAGCCAAGCGTCATTTCAAGGTCCAAACTCTCGCTTGACAATCTCGGTGACTGTGATATATTGACGGCATATGACAAACAGCTTATTCAAGTTTGAACTGCCAACTCTGTATGCCCAAGCAAGTGACGGCAAGACCGTCCTCGAATGGGACATTGAAGTCGAAGGAAATAAGTTCCGAACTATTACAGGTCAACGGGGAAGTCCAAACAAAGTGACGAGTGCTTGGACCATCTGTGAGTCCAAGAACGTTGGCAAGAAGACCCAAACGACCCCCGAAGAGCAAGCTGAGGCCGAGGCAACGTCCAAGTGGAAGGATAAGCTGAAAACGGGCGGCTATTGGGAAGACATCAAGGATATTGCCAAGGGGTATCGTTTCATCAAGCCGATGCTTGCCTATCCTCTGATTTCCAAACAGACCAAGAAAAAGAAAGATGGCACCGCCTACACCAAAACGGTTGACCGCACGGAATATGTCAAGTTTCCCGGCCTTATGGTGGACCGCAAATACAACGGGATGCGGCAAGTTACTTCTCTCGCAGGCCCGTTCTCCCGTGAAGGTGAACCAATTCTTTCTGCCCCCCACATTGCTGACATCGTGGCGTCTCTGTTTGTCCAGTTTCCCAAATTGGTTCTCGACGGTGAACTCTACAACCACGATTATCGTCATACGTTAAACGAGCTAATCAGCATTGTTCGCACGACTTCCGCCAAGGAACTTACCCCCGAATTGCTTGCTGATAGCGAACGCATTGTCCTATACTACGTTTATGATGCTTATGGATTTACCATTGATGGGGTGGAGATTACCGAAAACACGCCCTGCAAGAAACGTCGGGATTCTCTCACCAAACTATTGAAGGGCATCAAATATATTGTCCCCGTTCCCTACTTCATCGCCAACACTATGGGCGAGGCAAAAGCCCTCTACGGGCAATTCGTTGAAGATGGATATGAAGGTGCCATTCTTCGCAATGCTGATGCACCTTATCAGCACGAACGCACGAACGACTTGATTAAGCTTAAACCGTTCGAAGATATGGAAGTGCTTATTCTCGATGTCATTGACCCCGGCTCTGGCAATTGGGGCGGAACGGGCAAGACTGTGCGGGTTCGCATGGTTGACGGCAAAGAATTCACTGCTTCAATGAAAGGCAACCGTGCCACTTTGGAAAAAATTCTCCTTGAAAAAGACAAGTGGATTGGGCAGACTGTTACCATGACCTATAATGGATGGACGGGGTTAGGAACTCCCAATTATGGTCAAATCAATCCCTTCGACTGCTTCAAGGGACATAAACCAATCAACCCGATATGACATTTTTACAATCATTATATTTGACTCTATACGGAATGATATGCTTAATATCATGGGTCGCCACAATAATTTTGTGCATTGGGTCTGCGGCAACCATTATAACTGGTAAATGGTGGATTGCATTGCTTGGCATTATAGTATTGATACTAACCATGTCCTTTATGGGATGGGCTTGTAGTCATGACTGTTGGCGAACTGAATTTGGACATCTGATAGGTTTATAAAAATATGTTAGCAACCGAAGTTCCAACCTCTTGGCCAGATGCAATAATCTGGATTGTAATCACTATTTGTGTAGCAAGTTTCTGGATGGGCGGATGGCCGTGGGAAGGCATCATCCACAAGACTTACATATGCAAATGCAAGAAAAACTGTCCCTGTAAGGAACATGATGAAGACGAAGAAGACGAAGATTGAATATCGCCTTTACATTCTGATGCGGAACGACCTTCCGTCAATGAATGCAGGCAAGGCAATGGCACAAGCGGCTCATGCGGCCAATCATTTGACTGCCGAGTGGCCCGATTCATTGGGGGTAAAAGAATACTCGAACCGAGACAACCCATTCGGAACCGCCATTGTGCTGTCGGTGAATAAAGCTACTTTAATAGACCGCATAAAGCGAGCACAGATGCGAATGGGAACGGTGCCCTTTGGCCCTGTGTGGGATACCACCTATCCTTTCGATACCACCACGGAAATTGCTGCCCTCATTCCAAAGAAAACTTTGACGGCTCCGACCCTTGTGAAAGATAATGGGCGAGCAGTATGCTTTCGCAAAGAAATTACTTGTGGTTATGTCTTTGTAGCCGCAGGCAGCACCGATGCTATGGAACTGGTTGGGGATTTGCCCCTCCATCCATAAGCATTCAATTTATGGCAACAAAAAAACACATACAGAAAAAGTGTCTTTATACGGCCCCACGGTATTGGTATCATGTTTCAGCCACCCTCACGAAGAAGCAAGTATATTTGGCACCCAGAGACAATAGTAAGTCAATAAACCGAAACTACTCCGAGCCAAATGATAAACGAATATGTGTGGCTCCCTCTGTGGCACATTGCCTAACGGCAATTCCATATCATCCCGGTGAAAAATATACTATTTATCGGACCTTTCGAAAATGTATCGCATCTCAACCGAGAGAGATTTATGATGCACACATCACCAATGAAGGATGGATAACATATCCTACTATGTTTGAACGGGTTGGATTCTTATCCCTCCCCTCTTTTGCCGAGGAAGCAGATGTCAACATTCCCGAAGAATCGGCATCGAGCAATTGTCTGCAACAATGTGGCAAGGTATTGAAGTGGTGGCAACGACATAAGCCTCAACGACATATAAAAAGAAGTTGACTCTTCCCGAATCCTGTGTTATAGTCTTCATAATGATTGCATACCTGTTCATGGACTGCGAAATGGGCGGCAGAGAATTGAAATATTCTTTGCTCACCGCTTATTTTCGAGTCACCGACGCAAACTTCAAATTGATTGGAGATTTGTATCTCGAAGTCAAGCCCGACGATGATACTTACATTGTCGGCGGTCAAGGTATGTCCGTGAATAAGATTGACCTTGCCAAGCATGACAAATCGGCGATTACCTATAAGGAAGCCAAACCGCTTCTATTTAAGTTTCTCACGGATTGTGGTAAGAAAGCAGGTTGTCGTTTGACCCCTGTGGGACATGGCATCAAGGGTGATATGGAGCACGTTTTGGCTCGCCTCATTTCCCAAGGTTCTTGGGAACAGTTCTGCACCTATCATTATCAAGATACCTCGGTCATTTTGCAATTCCTGCGGGCGTGTGGTAAGATGGATGAGGATTGTGATGGAAGTGTGTCTGCCTTGGCTGATTATTTCGGTATTGCCATCAATGGACCAGACCACGATTGTCGTGTGGATACCATGAAGACCCTTGGCATATTCCAAAAATTTATCCAAATTGGAAAAACTGGAAACTCACTCCCATTGTTAGCATGAAAAACATATACATCAATATTGAAATTGCCGGAACAGCGGGGGTGGGAAAGACCACCATCGCACGGAAAATTGGAAAAATTTTAAAATCCCACGGAATGAGCGTTGTTATTTACGACGGCGAATACAGTCTGGTGGAAGCAACGGATAAAGAACTTGACCGCAATCTTGACGCTATTGGAGCCAACGGTGAAGTCGTTATTCGCAGTCGGCAAGTAATGAGAGAAGTTTTATGATTAACATTCGAGAAACCGCAGAACAGAAAGTATATTTTACTTCGGACCCGCATTTGGGACATAATCCGAAGTGGAAGACGGCTCCACCGTGGCAATCCCGTGGCTATAACAGCATCGAGGAGCATGACAATATGTGGATGGATACCACGAATGAAATCGTTCGTGAGAATGACATCCTTTTTATGCTCGGGGACTTCTGTCTGAATACTACCAACGAGCAATTTGATGCTTATCTTTCTCGCATTCGTTGCCGCAATCTGTGGTGTCTGTGGGGAAATCACAACAACCCCCACGAAAAGTCTGTCTATCGCAAGGCGATGGAGAACAAATTCATTGGCCCGTTTCCTGTGGAGACGTATCCGGTGCAATACAAGAATATGCTTTACATCGGGCATCGAATTGAGGCTGCAATCAATGGGCAGTTTGTGGTAATGGACCATTATCCTATTTACGTATGGAACAACATGGCTCAAGGTGCGTGGATGCTTTGTGGACATTCCCATAACGGATGTCCCCTGAGTCGTGGCGACACTACTCACGGAAAGATTTTGGATGTCGGTTGGGATGGACACGGCAAACCGTGGTCAATGACTGAAATTCAAGAGGTCATGAACAAGAAACAAATTCTTGTGGTTGACCACCATCGTCCCGATGGTCCGAAAGAACCCTTAACCGTATAAACATACACATATGAAAGATAAAAAGTTCCTTGTTCTAATCCTATTGGCAATTGGCTGGCTAATCCTTTTTGCTGCAACTGCATTTGGAGAAATCAAAATCAGCCCAAATGTTGAACGGTTTGCGACCGTCATTGTGCTGGCATACTTTGCTTATTGGACCTTTTCAGCGTTGCGGTGGGTAAAAATCCCCGCACCGACCGAAACGCAGGATGACCCATCATCCCACAAGTGCGGATGTAGCTGTTCCACTAAATCTAAACCCACAGAATCTCCCGAGCCGAAGGTTGACGCCGACTTGGGCAAACAAAAGTCAAACAGTTAAACAACACACAACACACAAAATATGAAAAATAATCCTATTAAACTCATTGTGAGCGGAATTATCCTACTGGTAATTTTAGTGCTCGCCTTTACCTCAATCAAAATCGTAACCGTCGAGGGTAACGAACTCGGCGTCAAGGAAACGTGGTCCGATGGTGTCTGCACGGACATTATGCAACCCAAGACCTACTTCCTGTTCCCGGGTTGGTCACAGACCGTTTACAAGTATGATGCGTCAAGCCGTGTCTATGTGATGAACGACAAGCCGATGGCACAAGAGGGCAAGTCTGCTCGGGGCCGTGAGCAAGATGCTTATCTCGTCCAGTCACAGGAAGGTCAGGATATGAAAATCTCCATGAACCTTCGTTGGCGTCTCGACCCCGCCAATCTGGTATCCATTCACAAGACTGTGCGTGAAGACATCGAAGAAAAGTTGATTCGTCCTGTCGTTCTGCGGGTGGTCAAGGATGAAGCTACACGGATGAAAGCTATTGATGCTTATTCTGGTGAAGGGCTGGTTAAGTTGCAAGCTTCAATCCAGACGGCTCTTGCAGGTAAAGATTCGGGCGAAGGAAAAGAGCTTCGGGAACGTGGTGTTATCGTGGAAAACTTCGTAATCGAGCACATTGCTCTTGACCCGAATTATGTTGCTGAAATCGTGAAAAAGCAGATTGCTGTTCAATCACAATTGCGTGCCGTGGAAGAACAAAAAGCTGCCGAGGCCGATGCTCTCGTTGCCAAAGCCAAAGCGCAGGCGGATTTGAATACACAAGTCGTTGCCGCTGACCGAGACGCTCAAATCGTGGTTATCAAAGCCAAAGCGTCTGCGGAACAAGTCACGGTCAATGCTACGGCTCAAGCCTCACAAGTCACCATTGCTGCCAAGGCTGCTGCGGAACAAGTTGAAGTTGCTGCCGAAGCGGCTAAGAAGCAAGCCGAATTGCAAGGTGAAGGTAAGCGACTTGGTATGACCGCCGAAGCTGAAGGTATCTTGGCTGTTGGTAAGGCCGAGGCGCAAGCCAAGCAATTAATGATTGATTCATACAAGGCGGCTGGTCCCGATGCGTATGCGAAGATTCAGATTGCTCAATCGTTAGCCGAAGGAACGAAGGGTATTCAGGGCTATCTGCCGAATAACTTCAATCCGACGATTATCTCTGACAACTTCATGGGTTCAATCCAATCCATTCTTGGTGTTCGCCCTGCGGCCTCCAAGTAATCATTGTTAAATTCACGATGCCGTGGAGAGAAATCTTCACGGCATTTTTGTTATAATAAATTGACGATTTGGACGTATAAGGTATAATGTGTGCATTATGGAACTCGAATATACTCCCACTCAACCAAAACAACAACCTGCCCCCAAATCTGAATTCGTCCTCGTCAACGATGTGACGGGAAAACCTATTCCAAAGCGTGGTCCTCAAATCTTGAAGGCAGTTCGCCAAGATAAGGATGGCAAACCTGAGACGATTGAATTCAAGGTGCCCTATCCTCCCAAAGCGAATTGTAAGAAGTGCTATGGCCGTGGCTATGTTGGGTTTGTAATCCAAGGCGGAGAACGTCGGCTGAATCTCTGCCTGAAATGTTTTCCTGTAACCAAGTAATGTATGCATAAATCACTCGACAAATATCTATGCGAGAAGTATCCTCGCATCTTCATCGAACGAGAGAAATCTGCTCGTGAGTCTTGCATGGGGCGTGGTTTCGAATGTGGAAATGGTTGGTTTCCAATAATTGATTCGCTATGTCATCGAATCCAAGAGCACATTGACCAACATAACAAATATCGTAAAGACGAGCCACTAATGGACCAAATGGTGTTCCTTCAAGTGAAGGAGAAATTTGGGGGTTTGCGTATTTATGCCAAAGGAGGGGACGAATACTGTCACGGTCTCATTAGTATGAGTGAGACTCTATCCCATTACTTCTGCGAAATCTGCGGCATTGGTGGTTGTGGTCATGTTGGACATACAAAAGGATGGATACAGAGTGTCTGTGAAGAATGTGCTAAGAAGAGCAAACGCAAAATCAAATTTGATACCGAAATAAAACGTCTGCTTAAAGCGGCAGTTCGTCGAGACGAAAAAAGAATATTCGAATTTTATGCCAAACGATAACGAAAATTTATTCCCTACCACGATGGAGACCCACGCATTTCATTATCCCAATGCGGATGTCATTGACAGTATGGAAGCAATGAATGACCCTGAATTGGTTAAGTTTACCGAAGATGAACGGGTAACTGCTAAGGGTCAGCACGAAACGTTGGTGGTCAATCTGTTTGCTGGTCCCGGGGCTGGTAAGAGCACAACTGCTGCTGGCGTCTTCTTCGATTTGAAGACTCGTGGAATTAATTGTGAGATTGCCGCCGAGTTTGCCAAGGATTTGACGTGGGAAGAACGACATCGGACTTTTACGGACCAAATTTACATTTTTGGAAAACAATACCATCGTATTCATAGACTTATGGGAAAGGTGGATGTTATCATTACCGATAGTCCATTGTTGCTAACTCCCGTGTATGATGGCGAAAAGCGTCCTACCCTTGAAAAACTTGTAGTGGAAGAGCATAACAAGATGTGGACTTACAATGTTTATCTCAAGCGTAAGAAACCATTCAATCCCAAGGGTCGAATTCACGGCGAAGAACACGCCAAGGATATTGATTATGCTGTTGCAGACATGCTGCTTAAACATGACATTCTATTCGAGACGTTTGATGGAACCACCGAGGGCAAAGACGCCATCGTGAAAAAGATACTTATGTTGCTCGAATGGAAAGAGAAAGGCGAATAAATGTTTGGTGAAAGAAAACCGTTTAGTAGGGCATTGCACCAGAGCAACGACCCACAATCACGCAGAGTAGTTATAGAATACTTCAAAAAACAAGGTATTCCTCTCGTGGAGAATAACAATCAATATGGCGTGGACCTTCTATCTCCAGATGGAGCCGTGAGAATGGAGTTAGAGCACCGATTGCCTTGGGTCGGGGAAGATTTTCCTTTCTCCGAAATCAATGTCCCCGAACGCAAAGCCAAGTTCCTCGATGATGGAGTTACTGCCTATGCTATCCTGTCAAGAGACTTCTCACGAATGGGTATTATCGAAGGCAAAGATATTAAGCCATACATTGTGGATACCAATCTGCACTTGAATCGAAATAAGTATGTCAAGGATGGGGAATATTTTTATAAGATACCAACCGAAAAATTCAAATGGATTGCAATCAATGAAAAAGCGTGAACCATTAACATTTCGACATTTCCACAAGAAAAACGTGCAACGTAGCACCGAGGATGTAAAGCACTCGACCGACTGGAGCGAAATGGAGTGGGGGTGTGCCCTATCGGGTGAAGTCGGGGAACTGTGCAATTATCTCAAAAAACGTCGTCGTGGTGACAAAATCCCGAAGAAGTGGCTGGCCCACGAAGTTGCCGACATTGTTACCTACCTGAGTCTTTTGTGCCACGAACTTGACATTGACCCAGAATGTGCTATAGTAGAGAAGTTCAACATCGTATCGAAGCGATGGAAGAGCAAAGTAAAACTATGAGCGACGGCGGATTCGAAGATACGGACTACATTATGCGTGAACGCAGGGCAAACCCCAGTGTTCACGGGTTAATGCCTCGGGAGCGTCGTCCTTATGGGTTCCCCGTCTCCCGTGATTGGGCGGACATTGACTGTAAGGCCACTGGATGCAGGTGGAATCAACAGGAAAAGTGCATTGTTCCAAGCATCTGCAAAATTGGCGATGATGGTCGGTGCAAGGGATTCGATGCTATTCCAATGAAACCACAAGCCGAACACGGCGGAGACTAAAATATGATATTTCCTACCCGCCCCCCACGAAACGAGCCATCGCTCGAAAAGTATAATTATTACGACCACGAGAAGGTTGTCCAAGAGGATGGTCGTATTGCTGCATTTACATGGGAATCCAAGCGAAAAGTGGACGGTTGGCGTTTTACGGGTTACAAAGATAAACATAACTTTGACATTTGGAGTGACGAAGACCGCATTCGCCAATATTATCACGGATATACGGTTCAGCAACTTTTGCTTGATTCCAAAAAAGAAATGCTCGACCCATTTGAGGCCATCAGCGAAGGTATCAAGCCCGAAGAGGCGGGATATAAATATGAATATGGAGGAATGCTTTCTGGTCGGGGTGGTATTTTTGTGGTTAATCGCAAAGAACCAAATAAAATCATCCGTGCTCGCATGGATTGGATGTCTTAATTTATGATACATGAAGTTGACGCAAATCTATTGACTTATCCCTTGGATGGGATAATCCACCAAGCAAACTGTCACCATACAATGGGTGGTGGTATTGCTGCTCGTATCCGTGCCAAGTTTCCAGAAGCATATGAGGCCGATTGCAAAACTCCCTATGGTGACAAAGCAAAGCTTGGCACATTTTCAGTAGCGGTTCTCCCGAGCAATTTTCACATTTATAATATGTATAGCCAATTCTTCATTGGAACTGGCAAGATGACAACTTACGATGCGATGGATGATGGGCTACGACGAATCGAGAAACACGCCATAGATAATGGTTTGAAACGCCTTGGCTTGCCAAAGAATATGGGGTGTGTTTTGGGCGGCGGACGCTGGACTATTGTTCGAGCAATCATCGAAGATGTGTTTGCCGAGTCACCGCTGGATTTATACATTTGTAATTACGAAGGATAAACCTATGGGAAGAGGACCAGATTCAACACACCGCCGACCGAGTGATTATCACGATGTCTCCGAACAGGATAATCAAGCTGTTATTGATTTGCAGCAGCGTATTGCTAAACTGGAAGGCCGTGTAGCTGAATTGGAAGCGAAGCCAGATGTGGAGATTCTGATGAAGATAAAGGACCGATTCGAAACCGTAGAGCGTCAAGTAAAACATTTAAAACACGGACGAAACTCTTAGGTAAAATATGGTTTGGCTCTATACCTGTGAAGCGTGTGAGAATGGCAATCATGGTGCCTGTGAACAAGCACATCCAGCACCAAAGGGGCAATATGGTGGTAGATTATGCCGTTGCCCTTGTCGTGGAAATCCTCAGTGGAATACTCCTGAATTTCATCAAGAGGAATTGCAAAAAATAACGCAAGAAATCATTGACCATCAAAATGCCACTGAGAAATTAATGAAATCTGGAAATCTACCCGATATTTGCGAATCTTCCGACAATCTACCGATATTTGTTAATCTTCCGAAACAGTCTTGACTTTTTTTTAAAGTGTGATATGTTGGGTGAATGATTACATTTGGAACTTTGTTTTCTGGTATTGGGGCACCCGAACAGGCATTGAAAAGTTTGGGGATTCCACATCAACTCACCTATGCGTGTGATTTTGACCCCGCCGTAAAAACCACTTTCTTATACAATTACAAGTGTCAGCACTTTTACGATGATGTGACGAAGATTTCCCACCTTCCCTACACGGACATTCTTGTGTTCGGCTCCCCGTGTCAGGCGTTTAGTTATGCAGGGCATCGTCGAGGGCTTGGGGACTCCCGTGGCAGGTTATTATACACAACGCTTGACTTGATTGCGGAAACTCTGCCTCGGGTCGTGGTAATGGAGAATGTTGTTGGGCTTGCTACCTATGAGAATGGCTCACTCCTGAAAGACATCATCGGTCGGTTTGAGAAAATGGGTTATGTCGTTTCCTATGCCATTTTGAACGGTGTTGATTATGGTATTCCTCAGCATCGGGAACGTCTTTTCGTGGTAGCCACTCATTTCAAATTTCAATTTCCTGCTCCGACTGCCAAGCAGTCATCGTTAAAACGCTTCATTTTTCCTGTTTCATCGCCCGAACTTGTCACTCGACATTTCCTATCCAAGCCAAAAGTTCAGCGTAAGCTATATGGGTGGAAACACGATTATATGCCCTGTTTAACGCATACGCTGTCCCGCCGAGGCTCTAGTTCAGAGTTCATTAGCTGTGTGGCGGCGACCCACAAGGCCACGGGGCAGCTTCGGAGTCCAACCGTGGACGAAGTGCGACGATTGTTTGGGTTTCCTGCCACATTCAACTTCCCCGATGACATCAGCACGACCAAGCGGCTGAATATGTTTACGAATTCGATGGTTGTCCCCGTTGTTGCCGCCATTTTAAACCCGCTCGTAAGTGCTTTGTCCTGTGAGTTTTACATCAAAAATAAGAAACTAGTTGACTGCAACAAGTCATTATGCTATTATTCTTAAACAATGAACCCATAGTGGGTTTTGATAGTTACATATATGAAGAACATAATAACAGAGTTTTTGAAAGTTTACTCTCCAACAAAACCTTCGATTCAAACTCCCCACCGTTGGATACGGCATCAGCGGGAAGTTGCTTACAATGTGTCTGTAACACCCGTGGATGCCAAGCATTTGCTTGACGAGTGGAACTATCGTAATCGTCCAATTAGTCCACGGAAGGTGAAACAATATTTTTCGGATATGGCTGCTGATAGATGGAAAGAAGAGGACAGCGATTTTGTTCGGCTTGGAAAAGACGGGGTAGTCCAAGATGGACAGAAGCGATTGATTGCGGCCTATCTTAGTGGTCGAACCATTCGCTTTAATCTTGAACTGGGTCGAAATCCCGAAGCAGTTCAATTCATTGACAGCAATGAAGGCCGTAATTCAACCATCAATCCAAGCATTTTGGATGCTATCCGAAACGGTGACGCTTCTTCGAAGGATACATTTAGTGCTCGTTCCAAAGGTCATCCCATAGCTAGAATTATGATGATAGCCGAGGGAATGACTCCACAATCTCCTGCTCACCTTGAGGAGTTCTATCAATCACACAATGAATCTATTCATTATGTCATTGAAAATTGCTTGACCAAGCCATTGTATTGCAACGCTGTTCTCGCAGCGATTGCCAGCTTCTATGAGCGAAATCAGCCAGAGGCAATTACATTTCTGGCTCAATACAGCGGAGATGGGGCAAATCTTTCTTCCAAGTCACCTTCCCTTCGCCTTCGAAACTATGTCCTGTTGGCTGACCGAGCCTACGGCACGACTGCTCAAGTGAAGGATTATCGTCGAGCCGTGTGGTGCATTCATAGGTTCCATGAAGGTGGAGAAGTCGCCAACCTTTGCACAAAAGATAGTTGGGACTTTTAACCATTGGCCATAACTGTCTGTTGCCCGTATCGAACGCCCGAGAATATCTCGGGCGTTTTTATTATATGTTGCCACTGTGATTTTTATATGACATAATTGTGACCATGACAAAAGACCCTATAAGACTAGCGTGTGACTACGGTTATGATTTCGAAAACAAATTGGCTATCAGAAAAATGGAAGCTTATTTGACTGTAATTGAATCATATCCAGAATTTATAAACGAACAATTTCTCAAAAATACGGATATGTTGCCGAGAGAATCTGTTCCAATTGGAGGGGTGCCATATGCATTGCTAATTGCATGTTGGAAACATCCACGGACAAATGAAGAGTTAGCCAAGGTTTCTGGTCAAGTCGCCAAACCGGCTCAAATGCTGAGGGACTTGGGGTTTATATTTAGAAAAGGAAATCCTGTCGGAAAGTGTTGGACATTCCACGAAAATGGGAAAGAATATCGAGAAATTTTGGATTATCAGCCATCCGATATTCCATCCATTGCTTCATGGAATCGGCTAAGAAAGGATGAGGCTGATGCAATGTGGGAAATATTCGGAGAAGATATGGATGGTAAAATTCCAAAATGTGAGAGAGAAATTGACCATCGTATTCCAGAAAACGTCAGGAAACAGCTTGGGCTTCCAATTATTCCACTTACTCGTCAGTCATTGGAAGATGGAACGTGGAGACTTCATTATCAATTAACACGCCGAAGTAGAAATGTAAACAAAAGGTCAGCGTGTGAGGCATGCCAACACGGAGATATTATCCCACTCCCGCCGCTTGGGCGATTGATGTCATCCGCATATCGTCAACGATTTAACGAACCACCCGCAAATGTTTGTGAAGGATGTCTTTATTATAACTTTCTCCGACCAAAAAATCCTAACCTTGTTCCTAATCTTGTATCGGAATTAAAACAAGACGAAGAAAAACAAATGCGTTTAGCATGTAAGTTAAAACAAGTTGACAATAAGCGGTCATTGAAATAAACTGTCAATATGGATTACATAGGTTCGAAAGTTAAATTAAATGAGTGGATGTTTAACATTATTAAAGATATTGTGTCTCCGAATGGCTCTGTGTTTGTGGACGGATGCAGTGGCTCGGGTGCAGTGAGTCGTTATGCTGCTGAACTAGGATACAATGTAATAGCAAACGACCTTATGCAATTTCCGAAGGTATTGGCCAACGGTAGCATTGGTCTCACAGAAACCCATCGGCAAGCAGTATTCGACAAAATAAAAAAGTTAAACGTCCTTGAAGGCATTGAAGGATTTTTTTACGAACATTACACTTCTCCGACCACTTATTTCTCCGCACCAAATGCTCGTAGAATTGATGCTGTCCGTTTATCTCTCAAAAAAGAAAAGGATGAAAAAGTCCGGGATGCCTTGCTCTATTGTGCGATTGAAGCCTTGAGCCGAGTAAGTAATACGGCTGGCACTCACGGTGCATTTATGCGTGAACTCAAGGACCGTGCCAAGGCTCCTTATACATTGAAACCCGAGAGGTTTTATTCGGGAGAAATACAAGCTTATTCTTCGGACATATTGAAGTTGTTGGGATGGGTTAAAGGTGACATTCTTTACATAGACCCTCCATACAATAGTCGTCAATACGGGAATAACTATCATTTATACGAAACTTTTGTCCGGTATGATAATCCCAAACTGGTTGGTATGACTAAACTCCGTGATGGATGGCAAGAGGAAAGTGGTAGTAAATTCTGTTACAAAAAAAAGTGTGCCGAGTTTATGAAGGCAGTTATTGATGCTGCGAAGGTTAAACACATCTTCATCAGTTATAGTTCCGATGGTCTCTTGACAAAAGACGAAATCTGTGCTACCTTCAATGCGACAGTGGAACAGAAAGACCAGCGGCGGTATAAGGCTGATAAAGATGGGAATCGAGAATATAGCGATAAACCGTTGTTTGAATATTTGTTCCACATTCAGAAATAATTTATGGAACAACTATTAATCCACGGGTTTGCCGATTTCTTTTTCGGTCAAGCCTCATATCAGGCAATCAACAAGAGCAAGCGAACTGCTCCTGCTCTCCTTCACGTTCTGCTTTATACTGCCTGCTTCCTCGTCCTGACGCTCTCTTGGAAAGCCCTGCTTGTCATTGGCGTTACTCATTTTCTCATTGACCGCTATTCCATCCCCAAGTATTTGCTGTTTGCCCGGGAATGGATACTGAATCCTAAGTCATGGCGTGCAACGTGGGCCAATTCCAATCATACGGGGTTCTTCGACCATGTTGGTGACGAGTGGGGCGAAGCGAATAAGGATAAAATGCGTCCTCCGTTTCTTACGTGGTGGCTGTGCATCTTTTTTGACAACCTTATGCACTTGGGAATCAACTTTCTGGCATTGAAATACTTATCATGAACTCGGTAAATTATGCTGAACTTCTTCGGAACAATTCCCGAGACTTGGGGTTGATTCTGGTGTATGATGAACTTATTCGTCAACATCCCAATTTTGAGCGGTGGTCAGGAAGCCACAGCACAAAAACGCATCATTATGGTGTTGGTGAATTGGCACGTCATACGTGGGAAATTATTGAAATAGGGATGCACACTCTTACCATTCCATCAATGAAATTGTCGGAGAAGATTGACCCGATTGAGTTTTATTTGGCGACATTATTTCACGACACTGGAAAAATGTATGATTATGAGGAAATGCATTCCTCGACAGGAATTTATTGGAAACCCACCGAGCATCGTCGGCTCATTTATCACGTTCCTCGTTCTGCTCTCATTTGGCACGATGTCATTTCCAAATTTCCCGAACTGAATGAAAAGTATCACGATGTTGTGTTACACGATATTCTTGCTCATCATGGCAAGCGGGAATTTGGAAGCCCCGTGGCACCGAAAACTCATTGTGCATGGTTACTCCATCTGTGTGACAGCATTAGTGCCCGTATGGATGATGCTGACCGCCTCGATGTTGTAAAGTTCGAAACTCATTGATATTTATGTATATGAAAAACTACCTATTGATTACATTGTTGGTTGCATTGACTGGCTGTGCAACTTATGTTGAGCCTGCTCCTCCGGTTAGGGTTATAACAGTTGAACCCGCCCCTCCTATCTTGTTCTATGGTGCTCCTTATGCTCAGGTTTGGGGTCCAACTTATTACTATTATTATCGTCCACACGAAGTATGGTATGGGCCAATTCGTCCTGAGCCACATGGCCGAAGATAATGAAAACAAAGTTACGATTCTTGTTTCATCCCTCATCCCAAGACCGATATTTTTGGGGATGGGTTTCTGCCATTATGGCTATTATAACCCTCGGCACCGCCATATATTTGTTCTGGGTGGGTCAACATTGGGCCGCAGCCTATAACGGTCTGATGACTCTTTGGAATGCTCTGGCGTCTTATGTGGCATTCGAGGTTTATTATGAGTGGAAGAAAACTCAATCGCCCTCTTGACAAATTCACCGACTGTGTTACATTGTCGGCATGAAAATGAAAAACGCTAAAAAGACGAAATCGCCACTTAAATTCAAACTCACCAATCGTGGGTTCGCCCTCAGTCATTTCACGGACAAATACGGTCGGAATTGCTCGCTCCAAGAAAGCAGCATTTCCGCCGACAAGGACGGAGCCTGTATTTGGTTCGGGTGCCACAACCCCGAAGGGAAGTTCTCTGTGCTCCCTCATTTGCCCAATTCTCCCCGCCCGTCATTGGGCCTCCATTTTGGGTGGAACGAGAAATCCCTGTCCACGATGTTCCCCGACTGCGACATCAACACCCCCGACCGTATGCACTTGAGCCAAAAAATGGTCAAGCAGCTTTTGCCCGCCCTGCAACATTTCGCCAAGACGGGTCATCTTCCATTTGACAAAAAGTAAAGTCGTGTTATATTCTCCGTATGATTGAACGTGGCCCGAATCCACTGACAATCGTAAAACAACAAAAAACGCTATGATACCTAACGATACACCGCAACAAGTCTCTTCCATCGGGCAAACCGCCCCCGTCAGTAACTTCCGCATTACGGATGCGACTCAGGCCCGAATCCTGATGTCCCTCTCCGACAAGATGTACACCCGCAAGCAATTGGCGGTCATCCGTGAATATAGCACGAATGCAGCCGATGCTCATACGATGGTGGACAAACCCATTTCTGAGATACAAGTCAGTTTACCGACCTTAGAAGACCTGAACTTTCGAATTCGGGACTTCGGCACTGGCTTGACCGAGGATGAGATTAAGAATGTTTATTGTGTCTTTGGTGAATCAACCAAACGCAACAGCAACAAGCTCAATGGCGTCCTCGGATACGGTTGTAAAGCAGGCTTCGCCGACTGCGATTCATTTACGGTGACTTCTTGGTGCAATGGGGAGAAGACTGTCTATCAGTGCATCAAAGGCGACTCTTCAAAACTACATTCTTCCGTTTGCCTGCTCCGCACTCCAAGTGATGAACCCACGGGCATTGAAATCTGTGTTCCCGTCAAACAGAACGCAGTGTATTCTTATCATCGGGAAGCTGTCAATTTCTATCGTCATTGGCCTGTAATGCCTACCATCAAAGGTCTCTCCGATGATTGTGTCGAGTCCATTGCCAAATATCGCAGCACCCCCGCTACCCTCAAAGGTAATGGATGGGAAATCCGTCCCCAAGTGGATGGTGCCCGTGGAACTGCCTACATGGGCTATGTCCCCTACCTGATTGATTGGAGCGTTTTGTATCACAAAATGTCGCTCGACGCCAAGACCCGTGCCCTGTTCGAGTTGATTAAGAGCAACGACGTGACGCTCTATTTCGACATGGGTGAAGTCAATTTCGTTGATTCTCGTGAACAGCTTGAATACACGGACATGACTTTCAATGCTCTCGTGGCTCGTGTCACGGAAATCTTTGCCAAAATCCAAGAGGCCATCCAAGAAAAGTTTACTGGTTTGACTACCATTTGGGATGCCAAAGTCATGTATAATGCCATCTTCGGCACGGGTATTCTCGAAGTCGAAAAGGGTGAATCCGATGAGGGCATCACTGACAAAATCAAAATCCTCGACGGAAACCTGTTACAATTGGAACGCACCTTTCAGGATTCTTTTACATGGAATGGGATTATTATTCGTGGCCCATCCTTTGATAACATTAATCGTTTTGACAATGACAGCTTCGGCACCAGTGTTCGTCTTGAAGATTCGGACCACAATCCCAATGCCCCCGTGATGGTGACGTATCGGAAGAAAAAGAGTCGTGTGAAGTCCAATCGTTGCACCAGCGACAAATGCAACAAAATTGTTGCGTCATCCAAAGTCGCCGTGGTCATCAATGACACGGGACGGAAGACTGGTCAGCAAATGTCGGCGAAGTATCTTATCTTTGCGAAGAGTTACACTGCGGTTCACGTCTTGACCTTCGAGACTGCCGAACTCAAGGAACTCTTTTATAAGACCTATGATTTCGCCACTGTGCCAGTGATTAAGCTTTCGGAAATCATGCCCGAGGCTAAGACGTGGAATAATGCCAACAAAGTCTCCCGTAGCTACGGTGGTGGTGGTGGTGGCGTTCGTCCGATGCAATATCTCGACCTCTCATCCCGCAGCATCGAGGAAAACGAAGTTCCTGTCCGTGAAATCGAAGATGGTGGATTCTATATGAATGTTGCCGCTTTGTCGGGTGGTCGTCGTCGCAAGGGTAAAAAGCTTGTTCCTGACGTGGTTGGTTCAGAAGCCTATCGCAATTATACTGCCGACAGTGACTTCATTGAGGGTCTGGCTACCATCTGTGAAGAACTCGACCTCGATATTGACCGCATCTACCTCATCAATGCAAAGACTTCTGAATCTAAGTGGTTCCAGCAAGCCACGGCTGCTGGTGATTGGGTTTCTGCGTGGAAAGCCATTAAAGATGCAATGCCCAATTTGCCCGTGAGCATTGATTTAATGGTGGATGCCGAGAATTACGAGAATACTACGGTTGTATGTGATGCTGCGGCCAAGATGCTGACTCCGCTCATTTTGGAGAAGAACAGCCCCATTCTCGACCTCATTACCACGGTGAGCAATCGTAATTATGATACGGTTGTGAAAATCAAGGACGCTCTCCGAAATATTGGACTTTGGTATGAAATGAAGGGTGACGCCAAGGGCACGATTGATTTTGATAAGTCCAAAGATAATGCCCGGGCATCGTATCCTTATCTCCCGTGGGATAATCTGGAATATGAGAACTATGTCAGCGAAGATTCAATCAAAAGTATTGCTGCATATATCAACGCAATGGATTTGTATGTTGATTTGACCCGTGACACCATGCTGACCCCTGTCCAAACCGAAACCCCTGTCCAAACCGAATTAGTTGCCGCATGAACCCACTTGAAGTCAAACGAGCTATGATACGCCTGCGAAGGCGAATAGAGAACTCGTGTCATCGAAACACGTTGCCATTCTCGCCTAATACGTTGGGTGGTGCGTGTGGGATTTGCAGCTTCCTTGCATTCCGTATGCTTAAGAAGATGGGTCTGAATCCCGTTTTTAATATTAACCGAGACCATGCGTTTGTAACGGTGTTTCTCGGTGATGAAAAATATTGGGTGGATTTGACGCTTACGCAATTTCACCCGACTTTTCCGCCTGTGTTCATCGCCCCGCATTCCGCTCGAACAGTTCATGATGGGTCATTTTATTATGTTCACCGCAGTAATCGCCGTGCGACCACCCTGCGGGAGATTCGGGGACTATTTTCCGAATGGCCCGATGAACAAAATCCATTCAAGCAGAAACTCCCAAAAATTTTCATTTGACAAATCCCAAACCTGAGCTATAATACCAGTATGATTAAAACAATCTCTCGCACAAACGACACCATCCTTGTCGTGGATGACAACGGAGTGAAGACTGCCCGTGCCGACCATCCCAAATGGGCTGAAATCTGTGAACTCTACACCAAAATTTCCTACGTTGCAGGCAACCTCGACGCCCCCGGCTTATTTGTTGGTCCCATCCGTGAATTGCTCGATGCGATGGACATGAAGACCGCCGTGGAAACCTACACTGTCGGCCTGCTTTCCGTCAATCCCCTCGGCGTCACCTATGCGGGTCGCCCCATTCACACCATTGATGCTGACCGTGTTATGTCGTTCATGCGGGATAAGTTGAGCTACAAGCCCATTGCCAATTACATCGCCCGCAAGATGAAGAATCCCTCAGCCCGGGCCATCAAGGAAATGTATAACTTCTTGGAGCACAAAGGGATGCCTCTTACTCTGCGTGGAACCTTCATTGCCTACAAGGGCGTGTCATCCGATTTCTGGTCCATTCGTGGCAATAAGGATACAGTTGTCCTTCAAGGTGAAGTGAATGCTCAAGGTCAAATTCTCAACACGATTGGTGCCACGATTGAAGTCGAACGTTCCTCGGTGGACGATGACTTCCGCCAAGCTTGTGGTGCAGGATTGCATGTTGGTTCGCTCGCCTATGCCAAGGGTTGGGGGAAGCGTGTTGTTTTGGTTGAAGTGGACCCCGCCGATGTCGTCTCGGTGCCTGATGATTGTTCCTGTCAGAAGCTTCGTTGCTGCAAATACACCATTGTCGGTGAATACAGCGGCCCGATGCCTGACACTCTCACCACGGAGTTTGACTCGTTCGATGACGAGGATGACATTTGCCATCAGTGCGGAAATCCGACTGCTGATTGCAGTTGCGATGAAGATGGTTCAGATGAAGCCGAACGTGAAAGCCAGATTCCCGATACTTGCGGAAATACGAAATTCGAAAATGAATCTTGGTTGAAAGATAAGGCGAACATTGAAAATCAATACATCGTTACCGCAGGTGGGGTCACAGTCAATCTTCCTCCCCTTGCCGTGAAGCTTGATGCCTCTCCCGTCTCTCCATTGTATTCTTATGTCTATAATCTGGTGGTGGAAATCATTGCCGAGCAACTTTTGCTCGATAAAAAAAATCTGAATGCCGACACGAAGATTAGCTATGATTCCGTCGGTATGGATTCGCTCGACGGTGTGGAACTGTGCATGGCTTTCGAGTATGAATTTGGATTTGACATTCCTGACGAAGTTGTGGAAAAGTATATTGATTGCACCCTCGGCCAGATAGTTACAGATATTACGAATCATCTGATAAAGATTGGAAGTCCAATCTTGGCCAAGGTCACGGGTGAGGCAAATCAATACTATGACATTGGTTTCGCCGATGGCAAGCAACAGAAGTCCATTGACGTAGGAATGAACCTGCATAACCCGAAGTATCGGATTGAAGATGTGGATGGTGCGGACAGCAGCGAACACGCATCCTACATCCGAGGGTATGTGGCTGCATACAACTTTTAAGCTTCTCTCAATGAGAGGAATGACAGCACCGTTTTCTAGCGTTCTCGGTCTGTCGTTGGTGGGAGCCTTCGGGTGGCTCCCACCTTTATTTTTATGGATATAATTCCAACGACCTTCGTTGACTTGAAGCGAATGCGACTTCAAGAATGTGACCGCCCACGATGTATGTCCGTGGAATTGGCCAAGATAGGTGTGAACGTCATTGCCACTATGGATTATGATACTCTTTATGTGTGGCCATTTGGAACTCCCGAGCCATATATTGTCGCTTGGCATAGGGATAACAATGCGGGTGATATGTTGATATTTCACATTGGACAGACCGAAGTAAAAGCTGAAATGCCAGAATGAATAAGTTTGAGAAACGATTGTTGATTAATGCTGCCCACGGAGCAGACTTGAAGTTCTACTCCAAAACCGGACTCTATCTCGCATTCGGTTACTTACGTGTGGTTATTGGTGGTCGTGGTCCCTACGTTGAATTCTCTCCCAATCAAATTATATGGGAAAACTTCGGAATTCCAGCCGAAGAGAGATACAGATTGCGTGACCCTGTGGTGTATTATGAAGAGTATCGCAGCAAAGACGAATCGTTTGTTAAACTATACCTTCAACGTCGCACAGTATCATATGCTGATTACACCATTGGTCTCTGTTATATCAGCCCCTTCGACCTGATGCGGGAAGATAATCAACCCGTGATAATTTAGTATTTGACTTTTTATCGGCGTGTGTTATATTAGTGGCATATGGACATTCTATACATCATAACATTGTGGGTGGTTATCGAATACACCCTTCGAAAACACGGCGTCACCAATAAAGACGAAAAACTCAACGCCATTGCGGGACTGGTAACATCTTTCTTTTTGATTGGTCTTACCCGACTTCCGATTTACCTGTTCGTTTATGGGTTTCAGTTCCCATTTCATGCCTCAAATACAGTGGCAACCCTTTCGGGGATTTTCGCCATTGTATTTTGGGGAGCCATGCTGTGGTGGAGAATCCCCGGACGAGTGGTCCGTGCCATCTTTCCGACCAAACAATGAAACCCATCTTCACCAACGCTACTGTCAGTTGGAACGAGTTTGAGATTGCTCGTCGGGAGTCATTGATACGGGAGATTCCGCTTCTGCTCATTGATACTTGGCGTGACCTCAACCCCGCCGTGAAGATGGAACGATGCGAGTCGCCAATCCTCGTGCCACGGGAACGCTTGGAGTCACATATTGCCACGGGGTTTGACTTGCTCGAAGTCAAGAGTGACCGCAACCTGTTCCTCCGTCCTGAAACCACGGTGGGAACATACGAAGTCTTTAATCAGAAGTTCCCCGACAAGGCACAGATGAAAAAGTATTTGCCTTATTGTATGTGGCAAGTAGGATGTAGTTTTCGTGACGAAAAATGTGCGGATACAATGCGTGCCTCTCAGCTTCGGCTCATTCAGTTTTACCAGATGGAGTTTCAGCTATTTACTTCGCACGGAACCAAGGCTCCTTACATTGAAAATGCATTGATAAACCTTACTCGTCGGTTCGGGGGAAACGTGGTTACAGCCACGGAACTACCTCATTATTCTGAGAAGACTCTTGATTGGGAACTCTCTGGACTTGAAGTTGCGGGATGTTCCATCCGCAAGGATTGGGAGCATGGAATTGTATTTGAAATCGCCATTGGGCTTGACCGCTTAGTCGCCCTCCAAACATCATGCTAACTATATTCATCATTATCTACTTTTTCGTCTGCTTCATCAATTTGGTTATTCATCTTGACCCCGAAGATGGTTGGGGATTGTTCGGATGGCTGTTTGCTTGCATCATTGATGGGTTGCTTTTGTGGGGCGTTTACTTTCTCATCTATATTATCAGCCATCCCGAGATTTTATACACATGACTATCAAAGAACAACTTGAATATATTTCCAGCATTGTTCAGCCTGTAACGGCTGTGCGTCCGATGTTTGGGAGACAGAGTGATTCATTTCGTGGTGTGTTGGACAATCACGGAGAAGGCATATTCAATCTTCGATGCGGGCCGACGACAATTCTGTTCTCGCTTGACGACGTTAAGACGACAGAGATAATCCCTGTGGATGGACCCGGGGTTTATTTATCAGTAATCCGTCTGAAAGGTGCGACTGACTACCGTGTAGAAGAATGTGGAAAAAAGAGTTGACAAGAAATAGTGTATCTGATACACTTTTGACGAATACAACAATATGTATTGTTGACAGCACAGACCGAGATTAAAGATTAGGTCGGTGTTGAATTCGTAACCGAGATACAAGATTAGGTTTTATGAAAACAACTAATAACAATGCCGAAGTCGGCGTCATAGTGGCGAGATTCCAAACTCCATTTCTTCATGAGGGGCATAAGGAAATACTCGAAGTCGTCCGCAACAATCACCCCCGAGTAATCATCTTTCTCGGTAATTCCTTCATCAAATATACGGTCAATAATCCGTATGACTTCGCCATCCGCAAGGCTATGATTGAGGAACAGTATAAGGATGTTGAAATCCTCTATATTGACGACGTTGGAGACAATGAACTTTGGAGTAAAAATCTCGACCGTCAAATCCAAAAGCTTCTGGGAGCCAATCTACGGGCAGTTCTCTACGGTAGCCGAGACAGTTTCATTAATGGCTACAAGGGCAAATACCCCACCATTGAACTGATTCCAAGCAAATTCATCAGTGCCAGCGAGATTCGCCGTGAGGCGGGCATTCGTGCCAAGCACACGCTCGATTTTCGTCTCGGAATGGTCCACGTTCTTCAAGCGCAATTCCCATCGTTTAAACTCACGGTGGATATGGCTATCATGAATTTTGATACACAAGAGCTTCTTTTAGCTCGCAAGCCGGGACGCACTACGCTCTGTTTTGTGGGTGGATTCACTGACCCCGCCAAGGATAAGAGTGCGGAAGGTGCGGCGAGTCGAGAGACGATTGAAGAGACTGGTCTGGAAACAGATGCTTACACTTATATCGGAAGCACAATCGTTGACGACATTCGCTACCGCAAGGAAGTTGACAAAATCATGACTGCTTTCTATCTGATGAAATACAATGGGGGCACGCCAAAGGCCGACGACGATATTGAATTCGTCTGCTGGAAAAAGCTGGTGGACATTAAGGATGAGGAAATCACTCCGTCGCACTTACCTCTACTCGTTATGCTACGAAAGTTTTTCGCCGATTTGGATGTGCAAATTGCTAAGTTGCAGTTGCTCAAACAGAAGTTCGGTCCCTTGGTGGGGACTGATAAGAAATAAACAAACAACAAACACAAAGTTATATGAGAAAAGTTCACTTAATAACCATTGACCCACAGAACGACTTCTGTATCCCCCTCGGCCCGGGTGGGGAAAAGGGTGCCTTGGTAGTTGCCGGGGCAGACCAAGATATGGTGCGACTCGGAAAATTCATTTCCAAAAACAAAAGCCGCATCGAGCAAATTCACTGTTCTTTGGACAGTCACCAACTGGTGCATATCGCTCACCCCGCCTTCTGGACGAATTCCAAAGGTGAGCACCCGAATCCGTTCACGATGATTACGGAAGACGACGTGAAGAATGGCGTCTGGCGTGCCTACAATCCGAAGTGGCAGGGCAAAGCACAGTCCTATGTGACTGCGCTCAAAACCAATGGGCGTTATGTGCTGGTCATCTGGCCTCCGCACTGCCTGATTGGCACTTGGGGTCATTCCATTGTCCCCGAAGTCGCCAAGGCTCTCTATGAATGGGAAGCCGACTTCAATCGGGTTAACTTCATTGCCAAGGGTTCCAATTTGTTTACGGAACACTACTCGGCAGTGCAAGCGGACGTGCCAGATGATGAAGATGTGAGCACGAAGCTCAATCCTACGGTCATCGTTGACCCGCTGCGTGAAGCTGACGAAATCCTCATCACGGGCGAAGCGTTGTCGCACTGCGTTGCAAACACCATCCGTGACGTGGCAGCACAGTTTGGCGTTGACCAAGTTCAAAAGTTCACGCTGTTGGAAGACACTTCCAGCAATGTGGGTGGATTTGAAAAGTTGGGCCAAGACTTCGTGAAGGAAATGGTCAAGAAGGGCATGAAAGTGACCCGCACGACCGACTGGTAACAATAACAATCGGTTGCACAGTAACAATACAAATGTTACTGTGCAGCCAATAACGAAAGAAAAAATAAGTTTATGAGCCTATTAAGCAAAAACCTCGAAAACCTGAACGCAGGTTCAGGATACAAATTCTCGGCCACCAAAATCAAAGACCTTGGTGCCGCTGAATACACACTTGCTACCATTGTGATGGATGCAAGTAGCTCGGTGACGGGCTTTGCGGTGCAACTCGAACAGGCATTGAAGACCATCTTCAAGGCGTGTGACAAGTCTCCCCGCAAAGACAACTTGATGCTGCGGCTGACGCAGTTTGCAAGTTCTCTCACGGAACTCCACGGCTTCAAGCTGCTCTCTTCCATCAACGAGAAGGATTATGACAACATTCTCCAACTCGGCGGAAGCACGGCCTTGTTTGATGCAATGGACGAAGCCATTCAAGCCACGGGCACCTACGGCAAACAGTTGACGAGCCAAGACTTCTTGGTCAACGGCATCGTGGTCGTGGTGACTGACGGTGAGAATAACTGTAGCAATATCTCTGACCCCACGCAGGTCAAGAAGACGCTGGAAGCAGTTCGTCGTGCCGAAAACCTCGAAAGCCTCCTGCTTATCTTGGTGGGCGTGACCAATGACAATGTGACATTGAATACCTATCTCCAAACGGTCAAGGATGACTGTGGTGCGGACCAGTATATTTCGATAGGCAACGCTACCCCCGGAAAAATCGCAAAATTGGCGGAATTTGTAAGCCAATCCATCAGTTCCACAAGTAGTGCATTGGGAACTGGAAAAGCAAGTGCTCCCTTGAGTAATTTCAAGTTTTGAGCCAAATCATTCATATGTATCCTTATGTAACAGCCTAAATACAACGTAAGGATACATATGAAATTTATAGACCTGACAGGACAACATTTTGGAAAATTAACTGCGTTATATCCAGTAAAACATCCTAATAGAAATAACCGCCATTATTTGTGGAAATGTAAATGTGAATGCGGAAATGAAAAAGAAGTTCAGGGAGCACACCTAAGAAATGGTCATACTAAATCGTGCGGATGCTCTTGGTACACGTATGGTGAAAACCATAAAAGTTGGAAAGGTCACAAAGAAATATCTATGAGGTTTTTCAAGTCCATTGTTTCTAACGCACAAGTTAGAAAAATTCCATTCGATGTAACCATTTCTCAAATATGGGATTTATTTCTGAAACAAGACCGTAAATGTGCATTATCGGGACTCCCTCTCGTATTCGGAGCTAACCACGGACGCATAAAAGGCACGGCATCCCTCGATAGGATTGATTCTACTCTTGGATATACGATTGGGAATGTTCAATGGGTTCATTCGATTGTAAACTCTATGAAGTGGGATATGCCCCAACCTCAATTTCTTGAAATGTGTAAAACAATCACAAATCATCAGTTATGTTAGCTTACAAGCTATTCCGTAAGCGTAAAGATGGCACGCTTGGTCCGTTGTTTATCAATCGGAAACAGGTGATTGTGCCAAATGTTTGGTTGCCTGCAAAAGCACATCGAACTAAGGGTTACGCTTTTCGCCCCGGATGGCATTGTTGTTCCATGCCCAATGCACCCCATCTTAAAATGGAAGGGCGAGTATGGTGTCTGGTTGAAATCGAAGAATGTCAAAACATACCCAGACCCGCCGTTCAAGGTGGATTGTGGTATCTGGCCAAACGTCTTAAACTATTGAAAGAATTGCCGTCCATCAAACACAAATATGCTCATTGACATACGAAAACAAAAAGATAGAGAACTCGTCAATATGGGCACATCTGTCCGCCGCCCATTGATTGGCCTGACTTCTGGTTGCTTTGACCTTTTTCACTCTTTGCATTTGGCATACTTACAAAAGTGCCGTCGTATGTGCGACTTTCTCATTGTCGGAGTTGATGGTGATGACACGGTTCGCCGCACCAAGGGGCCAGCCAGACCCGTAGTTCCCGAACACCAACGGGCTATGTTGGTAGATGCCCTTGAATGTGTGGATGTTACATTTATCATGGGTAGCTTGGATGATTGGAAGCTGGCATGTGCCGCATTCAGTCCACATAAATTGTTTAAGAATACCAATTTCAAACCCGAAGATGTTATTCAAATGGGCAGCGAAGAAATTGTCATCGTTCCCGACGTGGTTACGGTGGATTCAACCTCGGCTATCATTCAAGAGATACTTAAGCGAAAAGTATGAAAATCATTCAACATGGTCTCCAGAATCCTTGTAAAGCAACGTGCAAACGATGCCAATGCATATTTGAATATGATGGTCACGATGTTCAACGAGATACGGATGATGTCTGCGGGACAATATATCATTTTGTTGATTGCCCTGAATGCCGCCAACAGATAATAGTTCAATGGCCCCCTTACATTCCAGCAGATGATTCCCGATATTGAATATATGAACTCCGAAGTTTTAGAAGCTTATCAGATGCATCTTAAAAAGTTGCAGGCGATGCCATTTGAAATTGGACTGCCCGAAGAGATTGCCCGAGTCAAGGCACATATCAAAACTTTATTGCCAGACCCCAAGGGCGAATGGGATGGTGACTTGGGATGCTATGACAAAACAGAAGAAATTGAGCACATTGATTTATGAACGCAAATAGCACTTATTACATTGGTAAAGACCATATCACCTGTGAGGATTATGCTTTGGGGTGGGTGGACGCCCAATTTGGGAATGCACTCGCTGTTGTATGTGATGGATGCTCGGCAAGCCCCGACGTTGACTTTGGAGCACGGGTATTGGCTAAGGCAGCAGAAGATACTGTTCTCCGTCACGGTCAAGATACCGATGCAATGAATGACCCCAAGACGTTTGGTGCAATCACCATCATGACTGCCAAACGGATTTTTGACATGCTGCCTACCTTACATCCACAGGCATTGGATGCCACGTTGTTGATTGCGATGGTGGATAAGAATAAGAAACTAAATGCCTATCTCTATGGTGACGGCGTGTTGGTGCATCGTAAAAACACAGGCGTTAACACGGTGCATATCAATCTCACAAGTGGAGCACCCGATTACCTGTCCTACAGTCTTGACCCTAACCGCAAGGCGGGATACCTTTGCCTTGAGAATAATGTCAAACAAATTGGTCACACCACCAATGGCAAGACCATTCAAATCAATGGAACACCGCTCGAACCATACGTGTTTTCGTGTGATGTCACAGAGGGGGATGTTATTTCGGTAATCTCGGATGGCATCAATAGTTTCCGTCATTCCAATAATGACCCGATTTCGTATTCCGAACTCATCGAAGAATTCACGGGATACAAAAACTTTGAGGGTGAGTTTGTTCAGCGGCGGATTGCAGCATTCAAACGGAAATGTTTGAAGGAAGGCATTACTCACTCGGATGACATAAGCGTAGCGAGCATTGTTGTATGACAAAAGATGAAGTCATTCGGTTAATGATTGAGATAGCTGATATAAAGGCGAGGAAATTGCCGATTGTAGATGTTTGTCGGATTGTATCGGAAACTCCTCCGTCAGAGTGGTCTGAAGAAGTTCTGTATCCCTATGGAAGAGAATCCATATTTGGAAACACCGCTCATCAAGCAATGGACAGAACAAAGACTATATCGTTGATTGATGCATTGCTTTGGACTGGATTGTGTGAGAGTAAAGGTGAAATCCGCAAGGCCATCAAGAATAATGGTATCATGGTCAATCGAAAAAAGATAACCGACTATAACTATATTCTTTCGGAAAAAGATGCCTGTCCAAAGGTGGATGCGATTGTCCTCGAATTCGGGAAATACAATTTTGGAATAATTGAAATGTGCTGATGTATGATACGGATAAAGATTATAATGCTTTTGGGACTTTTCTCGCTATTTATATGTATGAGCGAGAAATTAACTGCGGAATCATTTATTGAACGGGCAACTGTAATTCATAAAAACAAATATGATTATAGTAAAACCATATATGGCAAAGACAACAAAGACAAAGTGACAATAATATGTCCTGTTCACGGCGAGTTCAGACAGAAGCCAAATTCACATTTGCGGGGGTGTGGGTGCCATTTATGCAGTGGAAAACACGTTTCTAATACTAAGGATTTCATTAGTAAGGCGAGGCTCATACATAATGACAAATATGATTATTCGGCGGTTGAATATGTGGCAGCACTAAAGCCTGTCACAATCATTTGCCCCGACCACGGAAGATTCGAGCAACGTCCGAATACTCATCTAAATGGTGTGGGATGTATAAAATGTGGGTTTATAAAAACAGCCAATGCACGGCGGAAAAGTCAAGCGGATTTTATTATTGATGCTACCAAAATTCATGGGAATCTCTATGATTATTCCAATGCCGTTTATAAGGGAGAACATCAAAAACTACAGATAGTGTGCAAACGTCACGGAGCATTTTGGCAAACGCCACATCTTCATTTACATCGGGATAGTTGTGGATGTCCTAAATGCCGTTTGTCTAAGGGCGAACAACAAATAATGACATTCTTAGATAAGAATGGCGTTCAATATGTCAATCAAAAGACATTTGATGATTGCCGAAATCCAACGACAAATAGGCTATTGAAGTTTGATTTCTACCTTCCACATAAGAATATTCTTGTAGAATATGATGGCAATCAACACTTCATATGTGGGAGAAAGTTGGGAAACTATGTCTCGACTGCCAAAGACTTGGCAAACGTTCAATGGAGAGATTCGTTCAAAACAAACTATGCGGCGGCAAAGGGCATTGAATTGGTTCGAATAAAATATACGGAAATAAACCACATTCCAGAAATATTGTCGCAAATAATATGAATACAAAAGTTATAGTCGGAAATACAAAACACGTAGTTACGTTGCAGGCATCTAACTACCGTGCCGCAGGCGGTGAGGCAGCAATCTATGTTGCCAACGGGATGGCCTATAAACTGTATCACGACCCCGTTCACAAGCAACTTCCGCCGAAGAAAATGCAGGAGTTGGCTCTTATCGGCAACTCACAAGTGGTGATACCGAAAGAAATCATTTTCGACGCCAAAGATGGCAAAGCCCTCGGCTATACCACAACCTATGTTGATAACGTGGAGCCATTGCTCAAATTATTCACCCGCACCTTCAAGGATGCCAACAACGTCAGCTTCCAGATGGTCAACCATTTGGTTAAAGAAATGCAAAAGGTGGTTGTGGACATTCATGCCGCCCAATGCCTCGCTGTGGACTTGAATGAGTTGAACATCCTTGCCGACATCCAGCCAACGACTATAACTCCTTGGTTCATTGATACTGATAGTTATTCGACTCCAAGCTTTAAAGCTACTGCCATTATGGACTCGGTGCGTGACCGTCGAGTTACGGTATATGACAAGGCAGGCACAATGCATTACAATCCTGATATTGAATCAGATTGGTTTTCTTGGGCCATCCTTGCCTTCTGGTTATATTCTAATATCCACCCTTTCCGGGGCACTCACCCGAACTATAAGCCAAAGGATAAGCAGAAACAGATGGATGATGGCGTAAGCGTCTTCCACACTGGGGTTCGGGTTCCTCCTTCGGTTAATGATTTCAAAGTCATTCCCCAACGCCATTTGGATTACTTCAAGCGAGTATTCCTTAAAAATGAACGTGGCGTGCCACCGTTGCCTGATAGTAGCGTTCCCCTATTGGTGCCTACTCAAATTATCACCATTACAGGCACAGACAAGTTGTCGGTGAGCGAAATCGCCGCTTACGCCGACCCCATCCAATCCATTGCCCACATTATGGGAATGTATTATGTGGCGACCAAAAAGAATATCTATATCAACCAGAAAGAGGTTGGACGGCATAGTGCCAAGCATATTCTTTTGGCCTCGGCTTCTGACGGCACATTGATTACTGCACAGCAGGACAACAGCAATCAGATTAAGTTTCAGGAACTAACCAAAGCTGAACCTGTTGGCACTGCTACGGGCGACCATATGTTTGTTCGTAACAATGCCTTTTATACAGTCAGTCGTGGCAAACTCGTGGAGAATAGCTTCACGGCATTTGGAAATAAAACGATTCACCGTGTCAAAGAGGTTGAGAATCTATCGGTTCACTCAACCACGGTTTATGATGGCTGTATCATTCAGGACTTGCTCGGCAAGATGTATCTGACTTTGCCCTATAAACTCGGAAGCTGTTTCAGTAAACATATTCCGCAGCTTGATGGATACCGTGTAGTCGGTGCCAAAGCAGAAAAGAACATTGTTGTGGTCGTGGGTGAAAAGAAGGGTCAATTCGACCGCATCATCCTCGTCTATAACAAGGACTTCTCAATGTGTGATGTTCGTAAAACGGATGACATCGCCTATGATACCATCAACTTCACCGTGATGGATAATGGATTGTGTATTCTTTTGGCAAGCGATAGCGAACTTGAACTATTTGCCTCAGCCAGCCAATACGAGACATTGCCCAATCCTCCATTCGATTCTACGATGCGTCTGTTCTCGACGAGTGATGGCATCTTCTTTATCAATGGAAACAGTTTCCACCAAATCAAACGGAAATGAGAACACTCACGGCAACTGATTTCCAACGATTGTATTGGTTTACACCATATCAGTTGCGGGATATGTATATCGAAGAGGCGTGCCTCACTGGTGAAGCCACTACCAAGACCCTCCAAGAGATAAAGAATCTTGGTGCCGAAGAGCAAGCACGACGGAAATCATTACCCACCGAGTTTGTCGAATGTCCATATTGTAAGGGGTATCATAAGGAATTGAATAATAACGATAACCTCTGCGAAAAGTGTGAGTGGACAGTTCACATTCTACGGTGGGATATTGAGCATGGGTTGACAATAATTGACGACCGTGGTATATTGCGGGATGCGAAGTAAAGGACAGAATCATGCGGATGAATAAACGCACTTGACTTTTTATAAACTCGTGTTACATTGGTGGACATTAGAAAAACGCTATGCATGTTCAAACATTCAGTATTGTGATTGGAACGAAGGCTTGTAACGCACAATGCCCGTTCTGTATCTCGAAACAAACGGGGTTCTTCGGCACTCCAATCAAGGTCAACTGGCGAAACTTCGCCATTGCTTGCAAACTCGCCCAGAAAGCCGAGACAACGACCGTCTTGCTCACGGGCAAGGGTGAACCGACTCTTTATCCCGACCACGTTACCGAGACGCTTAAAGCGTTGCAGGCGTATGATTTTCCATTGATTGAAATGCAGACCAATGGGCTGACTATTGCCGAAGGCAAAGTGACAGATGAAACTCTTCAAACGTGGTATGACCTCGGATTGACCACCATCGCCCTTTCGGTGGTGCATTGGGATGCCGCATATAATAAAGA
>Ga0075030_100000105_pt1 | contig 61247 bp, 69 predicted proteins | sample LitLauG_LLR_2012_FD_71393 | JGI IMG/M metagenome (GOLD analysis project Ga0075030, IMG submission 71393) | Freshwater sediment microbial communities from Pennsylvania, USA - Little Laurel Run_MetaG_LLR_2012 | ecosystem: Environmental > Aquatic > Freshwater > Creek > Sediment | place: USA... | reverse complement strand
GCCGGCTGTTCCCAATAGCGTCGAGGTCCCGTTGGTTGCCTTCTCGGTAACGCCGTTTACCAGGCTGGTGCTGCTGCCGTCGCCATAGACGAGCGTTGCGATCTGATTGCTGGTACCCGAGAAAAAATGATAAATATCGATCTGGTCGCCGGTGGTCCCGTCAGAAATCACAAGGTCGTAACCGAAAAAATCGCTGGCGATATTCATCGTGACATTCGCCGCCGTCAGCCCGCTGCCGAGCTTAAGCGTGTTCGTGCCGCCGGATTCTACGATCATCAGGCTGCCATCGCCCGATGCGTACGAATAGGTGTCGTTGCCGGTGCCGCCCTCGGCTGTTGTCGTGCCCGTACCGTTGATAAAGACGTTGTTGCCATTCGTCCCCTGGTTACCCATCAGTGATTCCGTGCCGCTACTGCCAATGAAGGTATCGTTGCCGCCGTTGCCGTTGATAGTTTCAGTGCCGGAGGTAGCTGTCAGCGTATCGCTGCCCGCTGTGCCATAGAGTGCCGACGCACCGGACGGCATGGTCAAAGCGATACCTTCCAGACTTTCCGTACTGCTGTCTGAGAATTCGATGGTTTGCACGCCCTGAACGTTTGTCAGCTGGTTCTTGATCGTGATTTGGTCGCCGGATGTACCGTCGGTAATCAGCAGGTCATGTCCGGACGCGGTGAAGGTCAGACTTCCCGCAGTCAGGCCACTCGCCAAAGCGAGCGTGTTCTGCCCTCCCGCTTCATTGATGGTCAGATGACCGTCGCCGGAGGCATAGGAATAGGTATCGTTACCGGCGCCGCCGATGGCGGTCAGCGCGCCGCCCGCGGTCACGAAGATATCGTTGCCGCCGTTGCCGTTGATGGTTTCCGTGCCGGACGTGGCTGTCAGCGTATCGTTGCCCGCTGTGCCATTCAGATCCGAAGCGCCGGATGGCATAGTTAGCGCCAGACCCTCCAGGCTTTCTGTGGTCCCGCCGGCGAAGACCAGCGAGGTGATTCCGAACTCGTTGCTGAGCTGGTTCTTGATGGTGATCTGGTCGCCGGATACGCCATCGTTGATCAGCAAATCATAGCCGGAGACCACGAGACTGACAGCGCCCGTAGTAATGCCGCTGCCCAGCACAATCGTGTTGGTCCCGGCATTGTCCTGGATGATCAGATGCCCGCTGCCAGAGCCATATGAATATGTGTCATTGCCGGTGCCACCGATGGCAGTCAGGACGCCACTCGCGGTGATGAAGATATCATTGCCGCCGTTGCCGTTGATGGTTTCCGTGCCGGATGTGGCTGTCAGCGTATCGCTTCCCGATGTGCCATAGAGAGTTGACGCACCCGACGGCATGGTCAACGCGAGACCTTCCAAACTTTCCGTGCTGGTGTCGGAGAATTCGATCGTCTGTACGCCCTGAATGTTCGCCAGCTGGTTCTTGATGGTGATCTGGTCGCCTGATGTACCGTCGGTAATCAGCAGGTCATGTCCGGACGCCGTGAAGGTCAGGCTTGCCGCCGTCAGGCCGCTCGCCAGAACGAGCGTGTTCTGCCCGCCCGCTTCATTGATGGTCAGATAACCGTCGCCGGAGGCGTAGGAATAGGTATCATTGCCCGCGCCACCATAAGCAGTGGTTGTGCCTGTGCCGGTGATGAAAGTGTTATTGCCGCCGTAAGTGTTGCCGACCATGGAAACCGCGCCGCTGCCGCCGATATATATATCGTTGCCACCGTTGCCGATCAGGGTCTGCGTGCCGGAGGTGGCCGTCAGGGTATCCTCGCCCGGCGTGCCGTTCAGAACGGACGCCCCGGACGCCATAGTCAGGGCTATGCCTTCGAGATTTTCTGTCGTGCCGCCTGCGAATACCAGCGAATTTACTTCGAACTGCGGACCGAGCTGGTTCTTGACAGTGATCTGGTCGCCCGACACGCCGTCGGTGATCAGCAGGTCGTTGCCGGAGGCGGTCAGACTCACGTTCCCTGTCGTGATTCCGGAACCAAGGACGATGGTATTCGCTCCCCCCGTTTCCACAATCGTCAGGTTGCCGCTGCCCGACGTGTAGGAATATGTGTCATTGCCTATGCCGCCATTGGCCGTGGTGTTGCCCGAGCTGTTGACGAAGATGTCATTGCCACCGTTGCCGTTCAGGGTCTGGCTGCCGCTATTGCCAATCAGCGTGTCGTTGCCCGTCATGCCGTTCAGGACGCTCGCCCCCGAAGCTTCGTGCAGGGCGAGGCCGGTCAGGGCAATCGTGCTGTTGTCGGAGAATTTTGCGGTCTGGACAACAACCCGGCTGCCGAGTTGGCCCTGGACGTCGATCTCATCACCGGATACGCCGTCTGTAATCAGCAGATCGGTTCCCGAGCCCGTGAAGGTCAGGCTTGCCGCTGAAATCCCCGCTCCCAACAGGAGCGTATTCTGCCCGCCCGGATCGCTGATCGTGGCGGTGCCTGTGCCGGATGCAAAAGAATAGTAATCATTGAGGCCCGTTCCGGTCGCCGTCGCGCCGCCGGAGAGCGTATAGGTAGTACCAGCTGCAAGCAGATTCGCCGTGCTGCCATCGGCAAAACGCAGTGTCTGCACCCCGCGGTTCAGATCCGTGATCTGGTCGCCGGAGACGCCGTCAGTGATCAGCACGTCGTTGCCAGATGTCGTATAGCTGACATTACTGGCCGTAAGTCCCGCTCCTAGCCAGAGCTGGTTTGCACCGCCGGTGTCACTTAGCGTGACATGCCCCGCGCCGGAGTTGTAGGAATAGATATCATCCTGCGTGGTGCCGCTCAGCGTTGCGCCGGACGTCGCCAGATGCGTTCCGCCCGTCGTCAGAAGATCTATAGTGGTCCCGTCCGCGAATTCGAGCGTGGCGGCGCTGCGATAGGCGACCGTGATCTGGTCGCCCGATGTTCCGTCAGTGACGATCAGGTTGTAGCCCGACACCGCGATCCCGAGATCGGATTCAGTGATTGAACTGTCTAGCTGAAGGACATTCTGATCGCCGAACAGAGTGAAATTGTTGATGGTCAGATTGCCGTCGCCTGCGGCGTAGATGATTCTGGCTTTGCCGAAGGCGCTCTCCCGGAACGTTTCTGTGCCCTGCCCTGCGATAAAGGTGTCGCCTGGTCCCGGGTTACCACCGACTGGCCTGATGTCGTTGCCGCCCCAGAAAACTTCATTGTTGCCCACACCGCCGATGAAGAGGTTTGAGCCGCTGCTGCCGTAGAAGGTTTCGTTGGCGCCGCCGCCGATTAAGGTGTCGTTGCCGCCTTGTGAGGCGATCACGGTCTGGTTCCCGGCCCAGGCTGTGATGACATCGTCACCTGCCGTGCCGTACACGACCGGCGTGCCATACAGGAAAGTGGCTGCAACGTCTGCGCCTTGTGCAACCAGATCGCTGCGGAACGTAGCATAGCCTGAATCCCCGCTTTCCATGTCCAGAGCGTGGAGCGCCTGGTTAAAATCGGAGAGAGTCGCAAGCCCATTGACCCGGTTGGCTGACAGGTCGGCAAGAATCTCAGTCTCGGCAGAACTGAAATCCCAGTAATGGGTTCCGCTTGTGCTGTCGTACGCCATCCGGAGATCACTAAACAAGCTTGCCAGATTCGTCTCTGATTCCAAACCCGCCAACACATAAGCGTGAAGCTGCTGGTAGGCCGCTGTCAAAGCGGCAACCGACTGACTGCCAGGATTAGCCGCGCTGTTATAGGGATCGGTGAAGCTTTGGCCACTGAACTGTTCCAGCGCCTCAAGCTGCCTCGCGTCGAAATAACTGCCTCTAGCAGTTGAACTGACGCCTGAAACACCTGTCCACTGGTAGATGATCTCATCCACCAGAGTGTTGCGCGTGGCGTCGTCCGTTGCGGACGCAAAATCTTCCACGTAAGTTTCAAGCGTCGTGCTCCCACCATTCACTTGAATCTGCATCGCCTGATGCAAACTCGTCACCGTGCCGTAGCCTTGTGCCTCCGGCAATGCAGCGATGTCCGACGAAACCGTAACTGTCGTATCGGGCGATGTGAGAGTTGGATCGATCAGGAAGGTTACGTCCGCCACTTCGCGGCTGCCGCCGCCAGTCAGCGAATAGCTTGCCGTCTTGCCAATATAATTGCCGTTCGCATCGGTCGTATCCGTGTTTGCGGTCGTCAGGCCGATCGATGCAATACCAGCTTCAGCCATCGTTTCGAGTTCACCACTACCGGCGACGCCACTGCCAGCGACCCATACGCGCAGGCCCGACCAACTGGTGTCCGATGAATTGATAACGCCGTCATGGTTGCTGTCCAGATCAGCCAGCGCAGCAAATCCATCCACTGCATAACCGCCGCCGGAAAGCGATGTTGAGGTGCCGAACAATTGCGAGCCGTTCGTGATATTTCCCCCGGTAGGATCGTTGACCAAGATGCCGTTGCCTGCGCCAACCCAGGCCGTCTGCTCCGCAAACCCGCTATTCTGCCAGTCAAATTGAGTGCCCAGGCCAAGTGTTGTGGTCTGAATGCCACCTCCCGTCAGATCGAGAACCAATGGCTCATAGTGAGGTGCGACGACCTTGCCAAGGGAACTCCCAAATGATTGAGGGAACATAGGCAATATCACGTGCTCTAAAAGATCGATCGCCGCTCCGCCAACAGCGTCGGCTAGCTGCCGTTCTACACCCTCCCCGAACTTTTCACTCTTGCCGAGTATTGCCATATCCGTCCCAACGGCAGTATCTCCCTGCGCAATAGCGATACTAAGCAGCTTATCCGCTAGTTCGGTTGGGTTTGTATATGTATCCGCAGTCACCGACTGCATTTGGGGGCCAAACACGGAATCTGGCCCATAATACTGGTAACCCGAGCCTTCTTCCGTAAGAACACTAGAGGGGGCTGTAACGGGCCACGAGGGCAAAGCACTGTCTTGCTGAGTTGGGCTGATTGTCAGGCCGCCATTGGTTGCGTTGTTATATACAAACTGCAGGCAGTTGTTGTTGTAGGTTGAATAGTTCGGAGTGCCACCGAGCGTGCTGTCGTTGGCAATAAATGTACTAAGGTCGCTGCTGATAGTATTTGCTTGAGTGCCGGTAATCTGAACCGGTGACACGAACATCATCCCGGTGTCTCCCGTGTATGCGCTCGTGTCGTTCCCCGGCGGACCGTATAGGTTGTCGAGCGCCCCTTGCAATGAGTCAGCGGTTATATTCCCCGAACTATCGTAGTTAACTGGGCCCAGGTCGAATTCTCTGACGTTATTGCCGTTTGGGTTATTGGTGACGACACCATTTTGAGAAGTGTTATACAGGCCATATTCGTAGTACGTGGCATTTCCTGAAGAGTCCACGAGGATAAATCCCGCATGTCCCAAAAGCGGTAGCTGTGCTGATCCATCCTTTACCAGATAATCCGGGTAAATGACGGGTATGAAATATGAATTGGCCATGCGGGTGTTCCTTTTGTGTTATAACGATATGCGCTTCACTTCGGGGGTAGATCACAGACCTCCTGCGCGATATTCGGTAGATTTCGTTTGCGGTGTTCTGCGGGCCAGCAGGCGTGCTGATAGATGTAGTTCTTGATCCAGAGATCGCCACCGGATGTCACCAACCAAAGAAACGCGTCACTAGTGTAGATGAAGTGTTGATCAGCAGATGGAAAGAAGTGCTGGTATTCGAGCTTTTGGCACCCGCCCTCGTCTTCTTTGGTGGAACCATCACATATCTTGAATGAGGACGCGTTGCCCACAGTCGGTGAGATCCAAAAGCGTGGCTTATTAAGGGTATGGATTTCCCCATTAGGCAGGTCCGAGGTTTCACAATTCTTAATCCGGTCTTTTTTCCAATTCGTCAGCGGATGACCCTTTGTGTCAAACTGGCGTATCGCTAGCAGGTTGACGGGAGTGTCATCAACCCAGACGCCGACATTTCCTCTGGGGTCAATGTACCGAAAGACTGCTCTATTGGCCGCCTTGAAATTGCTGTCCTTGACGGCGTAGTAGATGCCTAGGAAATATAACTCGTTGAGGCCGCTGTCGACAGCGCAACCGAGTGAGAAATGCGAGCCCGGAAGCGCTTCTTTGAAATAGATTTTTCGGGCCTCTTTGATCCCCTCACCGTAGGAACCTAGCGTTGGCCCGGCCGGATGGAAATACCGCACTTGCTCCCGCGCATGAGCAAGACAGTCGTTCGCAAAGTCATCTGCTTGTTTAAGAAGCTCCGGGCATTGAGCCGTAAAGCTGAAAGAACTGGTGCTCTTGGCATTCTTGGACGCAATATCGGCGGATGCCGGTGCGGCCGTTACTAATACCGCAGCGAAACCGACCAAAGTAAAGATTCGCAGAAAGGTCATGTGACCCAAGGTCATGTGTACGACGCAGCCCCCACAATGCACGGAATGAAAAGCTCCGAATCCTGTCACAGGAAGTACCGCATATCAACCTGATAGTTCTATCCATAAAGCCTGACTTCACTTGTAACCATTGGCGGGGCCGCGGATCGCTCGATTCGCTTGCGTGGCCCGTCTCGCGTCGTGCGGTTCTGGCAATTCCTTTTGTTCGCAGCAATCGTCGAAATGAGTACACCTGTATTCGGATCGGCTGGTTGCTCGTTTATGTTCTTGTCGGCCTGCACTTTTTATTCGTGTACGCGTTAGCCAGCCCGCTTCAACGACACAACGCCAGATCAGTCAGTTCACCGTCCCCGTCGATGGCGGAAGCGTCCCCGCGAAATACTCACACAGCGCAGAGTGTCTGACGAGCGCCGCTCCCAGCGTGGCCGCGTGCTCCAGCGGGAAGACAAACGCCAGCCAGCCGTGTTCGGGATGGTGCGCCTGGAGAATACTTCCGTTTTTTGGCGGCTGCCATGTCCTCCCACCATGGCGGGGTGAAGATGGCGACTATGGAGCCTTTTGGCAGCGAATTCTTCTCGCACTGCGTGCAGTCCATGCGCAGAGCAGAGAACCGGGGGCGCTGAGGCCCCCGGTTCCCCGAGGTTAGTCCGCTGTCATGCGGGACACTCGTGCCCGGCTGATGTTTTCGAGCGAGGCGAGAGAGTTTCTGCGCTCGGGAGATTCCCTCTCGGTGCGAACCAGGCCTTTCGACACCGTGCAGAACAGCGCCGACAATTCGCTTTCGCTCCGTTGCTGCAGTTCCAGATTTAATAGCAGACGCATGTTTTCCTCCTTCTGTTCGAGACCCGCTCATCGGGCCTTTCATGAGGAAGCGACCGCCCGGAGCGCAGACGGACTGTCAACCAATTGCACGGTCACTCGGCGCGGTCTGTTGGTTGCACTGGCCGGATGGCTACGGGCAGCGTCCATCCTTGAAAGATCGATGAGGCACCGGCAGAAGAAGGAAAAACGGATGTTTCAAAGCCTGAACCGGCTACGAAGAAAAAGCACACAGGCGCGCACTTTGCGCCCCGGCCGTTTCCGGCCGTCGGGCTCTACTCGACCGCCATCGGGAGAGAGGGCGATGGCGAGACCCCGAGCCGCGTCTCCGCTTTCAGCTTCCCCGGGGTTTCGGCCATGCGGTGACATCATCTGGCGCGCGGAAAAGGCATGGCTACACGCCATCCTAGACTAGCGCGTACCAGAAGTTTGAGAGGCCTCTGAATCCAACGATAGAGGAGTGACCAGCGTTTTAATCAAATGCATTCCATTATTATAACTTCTTTGTACATCTGTGAATATAATATTAGAAAGGCTTTTGAATAAGGGATCAAACCAGACAAGGGGAATTACAGATGAAAAAACTCATTGCAATAGGACATGCGTTTATTCTGAGCGACGATGGTGCGACCGCCATTGAATACGGCCTGATCGCCGCCGGCATTGCGCTGGCCATCGTGGCGGCTGTATTCGCCTTCGGTAGTGACCTGAACGCCGTATTCGGCACCCTTGGCACGACTATGAATAGCGTTGCAACGAATGTTGGCGGCTAGGAAATTAGTTCTTTATCGGTAGTGTTTGCAGGAGGTGTGGAATATCTGCCCTCCTGCAATTGTTCTCGGGCCGATCAATAGTCCGAGCGCCCGAAAGTTCAATTCACCGTCACCGTGGATGGCGGCAGCGTCCCCGCGAAATAATCGCACACACCGGAGTGTCTGAGGAGCGCCGATCCCAGCATGGCCGCGTGCTCCGGCGGGAACACAAACGCCAGCCAGCCGTGTTCTGGATGGTGCACCTGGAGAATACTGCCGTTTCTGGCGGCTGTCAGGTCCGCCCACCATGGCGGGGCGAAGATGGCGACCATGCTGCCTTTTGGTCTTGTATCGAGAATCTTGCTCTCCTCCGACATAGTGCCTCCTGTTGTTGACTTCACGCACGCATCAAAACTTCGTCCCCGGCGCCGACGGCGGGCTGCGTGCTGATGCGGTCGGTCGGGCGTCATCGAAGTTCCTTTCCTTGTTCTGGCCCGGCGCGTTGCGCCACGGGCTGCGACTTCGTCTCTCGGGCCGCGTGTCCGCGCCAACCGCTCTTTCATCACCGCCGCTGTCCGCGTCAGCTTCTGGAATTCCCTCCGCCCGGTCGTCGGGCGCGACCTGCCGCTCGCCCTTGTCGAGATCGAGCAAGGCGTTCAGCTGCGCCTGGCGGATGAGAAGGTCCTTGAGCTTCGCCTCGTGCTCATACGGCCTGCCCGCCTGCTCGGTAAAATCACCCAGCATCTTTTCCGCGCGGGCAGTGCGGTCGCGCTCGTCCTCGACGGCCTTGTCCAGGGCGCGCAGCGCGTATTCGATGCTCTGCATCGTTCCAACCGGGTTCTCCGCGTTCAGCTGCGCCTTGTAGATACCGGCACCGCGGATGAACAACTCCGGCAAGCGCTCCTCGTCGGTGCCGATCAGCAGCGTTGCCCCCCTGCCCCGGCTCAGGATCTCGAAGCCGCGGAATGTGCCGCGCACCTGCAAGGTCAGGTCGTCGCGCCATGACAGGATGGCAATGGTGAGTGCCGTAGCGCCGTCCTCGCGCGCGCCCTTGCCGGAATAGACTCTCTTGCCGACCGTCATCGAGAACTCTTCGCCGGTGTGGCCATCGCGGGCTTCGATGTCGGCTGACAGCCGCTCGATCCTCTCCTGCCGTTCTTTGATTTCCGAAGGCAGGGCGCGGATTTGCAGGCGGATGCTGTGCTGCTGGTTGAGGTGCGCGGCGCGCAACTGGTCGAGCTTGCGGATTTCTGTGTCGGTTTTGACCTTTTCCATCACGGCGGGATTGCCCGAGGCAATCGCCTTGATTTCGGCGTAGGTCAGAGCGCCGCCGTCGAGGTCTTCGGCGGAGCGCACCGAAGTCTGCCCGTTCATCACCTGCTGGATGAAGCGGGCTTTCGTCTCCAGGGTCTGCCACATATAGGCATCGAACGAGCCTTCCGTCACGTAGCGGAATATTTTCACCTCGCCGTTCATATTGCCCTGCCGCAGGATGCGGCCCTCGCGCTGCTCGATATCACGGGGCCGCCACGGCGCGTCGAGGTGATGCAGCGCGGCGAGGCGTTTTTGCACGTTGGGGTCACTACAGAATTTGCACAATATAGGGCGCTAAGCCCAGATTTGTCGATCTTACATTGATAGTTTATGGACAGCAATAATAGACGACGGCCAGCTTACGCAGCCAGGTATTCCGGTGCGAACTGCAGGGGCCGTAGGCCGGTTTTCTTGCTGCTGGCGAGGGCCTTCCAGATGTAATCTCCGGTCAGGTTAATATGCTCCCAGGTAAGAGGTGAAATGTGCGGCAGAATGGAATCTGGGATACGGTGGCCGCGCCGCCGTAGCGCTTTGACAACGTGTTCCATATACACGGTATTCCAGAGAATGATTCCCGCGACGACGAGATTCAATCCGTTCGCACGATAGCTCTGGTTTTCGAGTGTGCGATCCCTCATCTCTCCCAGACGGTGCAGGAACACGGCCCTTTTGAGGGAATTGCAGGCCTCGCCGATATTGAGGCCGGTCAGGTTACGCCGCCGGAGATCCGGGTCCTCGATCCAGTCCAGAGTAAAGAACGCGCGCTCCAGACGCCCGATTTCCCGCAAGGCAACAGACAAGCCGTTCTGACGGGGATAAGCGGCAAGCTTGCTCATAATATGGGAGGCCGTTACGGTGCCGGAGCTGATCGATGATGTGAGCCGTAAAACTTCATCCCAGTGCGCCCTCATATGCGGCTCGTTGATCCGGCCGCCAATCTGCTGCTCAAGGACGGGGTAAGCCGAAGGCTTGTCAAAGGTATAGAGATTGCGGTCTCTGAAATTGCGAATACGCGGGATGAATCGAAAACCCAGCAGGTGGCACAGCGCAAACACATGTTCGGTGGCCCCGGCCGTATCGGTATAGTGTTCCTCGATCCTGAATTCGCTTTCATGATAGAGAAGCCCGTCAAGCACATGCGCGGCTTCGCTTGCCGTGGCATTGATGACCTTGGTGTGGAACGGCGAGAACTGGTCGGAGATGTGCGTATAGAATTTTACGCCGGGATCGTTTCCGTAGCGCGCATTGACATTGCTCTGCGCCTGTCCCTGTCCGCCGGCGCGATAATACTGACCATCAGACGATGACGTTGTGCCGTCACCCCAATGCCGTGCAAACGGAGCAGCGTGATGGTAGTCGATGATTTGCGCCAGGGCGCGGGCATAGGTTTCTTCGCGGACGTGCCACTGGGCGGTCCAGTAGAGGCGCGGCGACGACATGCCGGGACAGGCCTCCGCCATGCGCGTGAGCCCGAGATTTATGCCGTCGGCCAGTATCGCGGCCAGCAGCAGCTCCTTCTCGCGCGCGGCCTGGCCGGTACGCAGATCGACGAACTCCTGACTGAATCGCGTCCACTGGTCAACCTCCAGTAACAGGTCGGTGATTTTTATGCGCGGCAGAGTCTGGCTGATGAGTCGTTTAATCGGTTCCACTTCGGGCGGCTCGATGCACTTGAGCGGCGTGATCGAGACGAAGCCATCGCGCATCCTTACATCGGTGAGTCCACCTTCACTTAGTTTGTTTTCAACCTGCTTCAGCCGTTGATGAAGGTGTTCCCGGCGCTCCCCTATATACTCCCTGAAATTCGCCGTGACGCTGACAGGTAAAGCCGCTGCGGCCTTGAGTTCCCGATAATGAGTCCGCGGCATCAGGTACTCCTCGAAGTCCTTGTACTTGCGGCTGCCTGCCACCGAAATATCGCCGGAGCGCAAATGGTCGCGCAGCTCCGATAGCACGCAGAGTTCATAATACCGGCGGTCGATGTCGGCGCGAGCCGGAAAGACGTAACGACGCCACCGGGCCTTGATGAAAGAGACCGGGGCTTTGCCGGGAACCTTTCGCGCGCCGGTGTCATACATTTCCTTCAGGCAATCGATGGCCCTGATGACAGGCATCGCGGGGGAAGCACCGCTGAATTCAAATGTCCCGAGCAGGCGCGGGGTAACGCTGCGAATCGTATGGTAGTGTTCGATCATCACCCCCAGACAGTCAAAATCTTCAGTCGCGACGATCTTTTCCGCCTCTTCCAGGGCAGGAAACAATTGCTCAAGCGGAAGGACCCTGGCCATGGCCGCAAAGGGATCTGTGGCAGTGTCCCTGGCTTCCAGTACAGCGCGCACCACGCGGGTCAGCAGGCCCATGCGTTCGACCATAACCTTCCCACCGGCGTGAAACCGTTCCGCCTTGCGCTGCAGAGATTTGGCGAACATCGACCCCAGCATCCGGTCAAACATATCGATTGCGTCATCCGTGAGCTTGGTCATCAGCTCAAGTACAATGGCCACCAGCATGGCGTAGCGACGGTTTGGTTTGAGCCGGAGGATGGATTGCTGGGTAATGATCGCGCCTTCGCGTGCAAGCTGAAGCAACCGGTTGCGATGAATGCTCAGCGCCCGCTCACGCTCGATGCCAAGGGATTGCAGGAATTCAAACCGCTCAATCAGCTTGATGAAATTACCGGCGACCGGCGCGTTAGGGGGAAGGCGGAGCCAGGCCAGATGGCTGATTCTTGTGCCGGGTTTAATCGTCAGCAGTTGATCAAGGCGCGCTTGTTGTGCATCGGTTAGATCGCCCGCCAATTTGCGATGGACCGCAACGTGCGCCTGTCGCAGACAGATGAGGGTGATGCGCTCAACCGTCGCCGGAACGGGAATCAGAATGCGCTTCCGCCGGAATAACTCCAGCATCTCGGGAATCAGCACTTCCACGTTATCTGTCTGCATTGCCGCAGGCATGAGCGCCATCGCCAGCAGTCGGTAATCGGCTACCGTTACGGCGCGGTAGCCAAGAATGTCTTGCAGTTCCGCCATGTGCTCGCGTCGCGTTTTCTCACGACGGGAATATTCGCTCATCAGGTTGTGGTGCAATCCGAGTTGTTCTGCAATATAGGCGACAAGACCGGCGGGAGGCAGCTCTCCGGGGCCAAGTGCCCGGCCTGGATACCGCATGAGACAAAGCTGCACGGCGAACCCGAGGCGGTTCTGTGGACGGCGGCGGCGATTGATGAGGGCCATATCGTCAGGAGACAGTGTGTAATGCCGAATGAGATCATCTCCTTCGAACGGCAGGGCAAAGAAACGCGCACGTTGGACGGGCGAAAGAAGAGTCTTGCGGATCATGGAACCTCATCACGGTTGGAAATCGTCCCGCAAAGGTCTAAAAAATAAATAGACGGAAGGCAATAAATAGATATATTTTATGGACGGCATCGGAAGGGCGATAACGACAATTGCTCAACCGTCCACAAAACGGTCGTTTTAGAGACGAAAGAACATCATGGGAACCATCCTCGGATATGCACGGGTCTCAACCGCAGACCAGGACCTGGAAGGGCAACGCAAGCGGCTCAATGAGGCCGGAGCCATCCGCATCTTTGAAGACATCATCAGCGGCAGAAACTTTGAACGCGCCGGACTGACCTCATTGCTTGAGTATGCAAGACCCGGCGACGCGCTCTGCGTCGTACGGCTCGACCGCCTGGGCCGGTCACTCAGGGAGTTGCTGGAGACTGTCGAGGAGCTGAAAAAACGCGGCATTGCGTTCATTTCTCTTGAAGAGCGCATTGATACAAGCTCAGCGGCAGGGGAACTGGTCTTCCATGTTTTTGGCGCCATCGCGCACTTTGAGCGCAGGCTCATCGGTGAGCGTACACGTGACGGACTTCAGGCAGCGGCGGCGATGGGGCGCAGGCCCGGACGCCCGATGCTTGAAGAAGAAAAACTCAGTTCTGCGCTTGCATTGGTGGAGGCTGGTCTATCACCGGCCCGCGCCGCCCGGCAACTCGGGATTGGCCGTTCCACTCTGTATAAGAAGCTCTCCGAAAAAGCTGCTTAGCGCCCTATATTGTGCAAATTCTGTAGTGACCCCAACCGGCTGAGCTCATGGTGAACTCCGTTGTCATCTACATACGGTAAGTCATCCATAATGTCTTCTCCTCTCAAAGGTTGTTTGTTCACCCCCGCACACACCGCAGAGACATGCCGTGTTTGCCATAGTCGACGCCGTAGTCCTGATGCCCATCCAAAAAGCGTTGTGACCACCCATCGTTGAAGTTGTCAGGCGAGGACGAAACGTACCACCCGGCGGGATACGAACCGGTTTCGTTAAATGTCCCCTTCAGCTTGCCCTTGTCGCGGTTTTCCCAGAGCACGTTCAGTTCACCTTTGCTCGGCGCATGAAAGTCCTGATGGCCGTGTGCGACGAGTTTTCTCCCGTACCTGGCCGCTTGATTGAAAGTGCAAGTTCCCGGCGCGTCTTTGGGCGTCGTATACAAGGGTTTGCCTTCATAGTAACCGGCGAGGAGCGTTCCATCTTCCATCTCGTCGCCAACCTCCGGCGCGACGGAAATCACGGAATTACCCGAGTCGTTGGATGCGGGCCGCAGCTCCACACCGCCCCGTGCGCTCACCACAACGTGGCCGCCCGCACCCACCTCAATACTCGCGCCGTTGACGTTCACCACGACATCGCCGAAAGTGTCCCCGAGATAAATCTCCTTTGCCTTACCGCCGTTGCCAGTCATGCGATTCTCCTTTTCGATTGCTGTTAACTTGTCCGACTTCTTTCATCCCCGCACACACCGCAACGGATGGATGTCGTCCGCCCTGCCAAAGTTGTGCGGGAGCCCGCCGTAGAAACTCAGCGCCCAGCCGCCCGCATTGCCGTAAGGTGAGGACGACCAGTACCAGCGGGCGGGGTCCGAGCCGGTTTCGTTAAATGTCCCCTTCAGCTTGCCTTTGCCGCGGTTCTCAAACAGCACATTCAGTTCGTCTTTGCTCGGCACATGAAAGTCATGGTGACCCTGAGCATCGAGATCGGTTGCGTATTTGGCAGCTTCATTGAAAGTGTAAGTTCCCGGCGCATCCTTGGGCGTTGCATACATGGGTTTGTGGGTGTCCGGAGAAATACCGGCGTAGATCGTTCCGTCTTCCATCTCATCGCCAACCTGAGGTGCGGCTTGCGCCTTCGCGTCGTCATTGGCCGCGGGATGCACCTGAACCGGGCCGTTCGTATACGCATCGACACTCCTGTTTGTGTAAGCTAGAATGCTGCCATCAGTGTGCACCTCGACCCGGACGCCATTCACTGTCATGACGACATCGCCGAAAGTGTCCCCGAGATAAATCTCCTTTGCCTTACCGCTGCTGTCAGCCATGTCCTTCTCCCTCTCAATTGCTGTTAATGACTGAATGATTACTTCGGACCGGACGAACTGTGCCTGCGGTTTGTCAGGTCTCTCCCGGCATCCCAAACGCCCTGAGCCAGGGAAAGGGGCGCTATCGTCGCCAGCCGGGCAACCTGCCCGGCGCCCCAGCCCAACAGCGCGCCACCCAGCGGCAAGGTCAATTGCTGGATCAAATCACGGCCGGGCGTAACTAAGTCTGCATAACCGGCTGACAACAATCCGGCCACCGTTCCCAGACAGACGACGCCGACGTCGTTAAAAGTCTTGAGCAGCGAAAAACTTGAGTCGCGCAGGGACTCCTCGGGGCTTACCAGGGGTATAAAAAGAGGGCTCTCGTTCCAGCTGCCGCCATGGCATTTTTCGACGATCGATCTTGTAATTCCCGTGCCCAGCGAACCCGCGGCAATGGCAACAGGCGCTGAACCGTGGCTGAAGGAATAGCCAGCTGCCGCCGTGACCAACCCGGTAACCGCGGTAATAAAATGATCCCGCAGAGAAAACCGCACGCGAACGTCGCTCACCACTCCGCTACTTCCACCCATGACCTTGTCCTTCTCAGTTGTTTAGGTTTCTACCTCGCTGCTGCGCAGCTCGCTTTTCTGCTCCCCTCGCCCACGACCTTCTCCGCCCACTGCTGCGACTGTCACTTCATTTCCATGGTACGGCCACGGGTGTTTCGTGGGTCAGTCTGTCCCAGCCATATCCAGCACCTGCGCCCAGAACCGCACCCGGAAAACTGATTACATTGTCGGCCACCATGACCCCAAGTCCTACCAGACCGGCCTTGTCGTAGTTGTCAATGAGAGAATCTGTGGCGGTTATCACGGAATTTACGATCCAGTCATTGGGGGTCTCGTTCATGTCAAAAATACGCTCAATCCGGCCCTCTTTTGTAATCGCTCCCATCGCGCTCACAGTCGGTGACAGTGCCGCGAACATAACGGCCGCTTTTTTGTCTACTATGTGTCCGCCTCTTTCGCGGACGACTTGTGATACTTCCGCCCCTAGCTCGGCGCTGCTGATAAAGCTCAGAGTGTTAAATGTGGCAACAATACCGAGGATGGTCTTGCCGGCACGGGATTTAAAAAAGGTACCAAGGTGCATGATCTTTCTCCATTTCCTAGTTGTTAAGGTTTCAGACGGTCAGCCTTTACGGCCTCCCTATCGGCTTTTGTGCCGTTAACCGCCCTTCGGCGATGACTGACAAGCAAACAAATGATTACAGCTTCATCTCCGGATGCTGAGGACCGGCAGCTCACTCGTCCGGAAGTATTCGTACTGGTCGCCGTCGGCGAGCAGCTGACACCAGGCATTCACCCTACCGTCGGTGGTAGGCTCCGCCAACCAGACGAACCCGGCGGGAAACGAGTCACCACGATTGAACATTTCTGTGAACGCGCCGCCTTTGCCTTTAAGGGTCGTCAGATAATTTCCCTGCTCCCTTGTCGGCAAAGAGCCATTTCGCCCTTCTGCCCATGCGGCAGCTGCATAATGATCCATCAGCTTGGGTGCCGCCGAAAACCAGATGGGTTTATTGTCGCTGGGCAGTATGCCCCCGTATATCTCGCCTTGGTGATCTCCCGTACTCTCTATTGCGCCGATTTCTGGCGTGGACATGGCATTGATCTCATCGTCACCATACGAATACGCCCAATCTCTCATCCCGCCACCCATGCTCTTCTCCTTCTCACTTGTTAAGATTTCCCGCGAGCGGGACAACTCATTTAAAGAACGCACCTTCGTTCGGGGATTATGACGGCCCCCATACTTCCGCAACGGACAGCGCGCCAAACCCAACAACTGCACCTATTACCGGATCGGGTATTTCAGCGACCGCAAGAAACGCAATACCCGCAGCCACAGCAATCCTGAAATAGTCTGCCAACTTGCCCTTGTGATGATTGTCAGTGCCACTACTCCCACTCACGCTCTTCTCCTTTTCAAATGCTGTTAATATCCCACCCCCTCCAGCGATGACTGACAAATGTCAGCCCCGCTTCAGGAAGCGTTGCTCAAGGTTGAACATGTTGTGCGTGGGAAAGAAGTCCGAAGCCCAAACATGAAAAAACAACCCTGAACACTCAAGCTCCAACTTCTGGAACCTTAAGTTCATGGCTGTTTTTTCATCGTGCTGTGATTGGCCAGAGTAGGAAACAGATGCCTGCAAAACTCTCTGTCACAAGGCTGCACGTTGTGGCAGCACCGTGCCACAACGGAAAATATATGTCAACTAAAATCGGCAGGTCTTAGCGCCCTATATTTGCCGTTTCGTGTGATGACCCCAGGCTGCCCTTCGGTTCCAGCGCGCCGACAGGAGTTTCAGCGCCGGGCTCCGGCCGGGCGCCCGCATCATGAGATTGAGCAGCGTTCATGCGGCGCAGAAAATCCTCGACCTGAGCCTTTGACCCATGGAATGAATTGAACCCGTCGGTGGTATGTGGCATGTATCTCTCTCCTTCTCTTGTTCAGGTTTCCCGCGTCTCGCCTTTCGGCGCTCCTATCGCGGCTCTTGTGCTGTTAACGGTCCACGCTTCACCAGACGAGGCGCACAGGAAGCCGATCGTACCTGAAGTAGTTGCTCTGGTGGCCGTCGTCGAACCACTGGACCCGCGCAGTGAAATAGTTGCAGGACGCGGACGAGCGGTAGACACTGCCGGGATTCGAACCGCTTGTGTTGAACGTGCCTTTCAGGTGACCCGTGTTCCTGTTGTCAAAGAGGTTCTTGTCCAGTTCCTTCGGCGTCGGAACATGGGCCGTCGGGTGCAGGGATTTCAGTTGCTCGGCGGCGGCAAGGGCCTCTTCATAGGTCTTGTAGTCAGGCAAGTCCGCAAGCGCCGCATGGAGTGGCTTGCCATTCTCCGCCGACAGGCCGACATAGACACCGCCGCCGTCCGTCTCCCCGATGTTAAATTCCTGTTTAGCTTCAGTCATGCTCCTGTCCTTTTCTTTGCAACTTCACAAAATGCAATCACGGTCCGCCGTGCGCGGGCGCTGCGGTAGGACGCCGGGTCGCGAATATCTGCTGAAACCATCCTGACCTCTCCACTCTGTCGGGATAGCCGCTGTTTTCGTCCAGAATCACACACGCCGTGCCTTTGCGAATATCCGGCTCATTCCCTCCCTGAATAACGTCCTCAAGGGCGACATTCACCAAAGTCCAACTTCCTTTCTCACCTTTGCCTGTGGCCGGATCTGCACCTGCCTGATTAGCGAAGAGAACCACTTCGACATGTACCCCGTCGGCTCTCCCGGAAACTCTATTGACGGGAACTTGATTGTCATCCGCCTTTAGAAAATCACTCATTTCCTCGATAGATGACTTGCAACCTTCTGGCAAAAGCTGTTTCTGCACCTGCTGCGCCCGCAAGGCGTTCATGGAAAACAACAGCGCCAGAGCGGGCAGTGCGGTTCTTAACGTCCGTGGAAATGACATGCTCTTTCTCCTTCTCAAATGTTGTTAACGAGCCATTCAGCCAATAATTCATCTCCTCACGCACAGGACCGGCAGCTTCTCGCTCCCGTAGCGACTGCCCCGGTCGCCGTTGCTGAGTCTCTGGCATAAAGCGAGACCTTTGAAGTCGGTGTCAGTCTCCGCCAGCCAGACGTACCCGGCGGGAAAGGAATCACCACGGTTGAAAAGTTCTGTGAAGGCCCCGCCTTTGTCTTTAAGAGTCGTCAGATAGTTCCCTTGCTTCCTCGTCGGCAAGGTGCCGCCCTGTTCGGTCGCCCAACTGGCCGCGTTGAAATGATCCATGGATTTCGGTGCCGCCAAAAACCAGATGGGTTTATTGTCGGCAGGGTATATGCCCCCGTATATCTCGCCTTTGTGATCTCCGGCAAGCGCTACGTCTCCGATTTCAAGCGTGGCTTTTGCGCGCAAGAGCCGCGATACATCGCTACTTGCGATGGGGGGAACTAACAGATCATCATTCGCGGCGGGCTGCAACTCCTCCACGCCGCCGCGCGTGCTCACCACCACGTGGCTGTCTGCGCCCACTTCGATCCGGGCGCGGTTGACGTTCACAACGACCGGACCAAAATCATCCCCGAGAGAAATCTCTCTCGCCTTGTCGCTACTGCCAGTCATATTTCTTCTCCCCTTCTCAAATGCTGTTAACGGTCCACGCTTCACCAGACAAGACGCACCGGCAGCCGAGCGTTCCGGCTGCTGAAGTTCTGGTCCCCGTCGGCGAAGCGCTGGTCCCGCGCAAAGTAGCGGCCGTCGGGATCGGAAGAGCGATAGCAACTGGCGGGAAACGAACCACTGGTGTTAAACGTGCCGCTCAGGTGGCCGGTGAACCTGTTCTCATAAAGCTGATTGAGTTCCTTCGGCGTCGGCACATGAGCGGTCGGGTGCTGGGATTTCAATCGGTTCGCAGCGGCGAAAGCCTCATCAAAGGTCAGGTATTTCGGCTCGTCCGAAAGAACCGCATGCAGGGGCTTGTCGTCCTCTTCCGACAGTCCGACATAAACCCCGCCATCGTCCAGATCGCCGATCTTCGGGCTGCCCTTCGGTTCCAGCGCGCCGACAGGAGTTTCAGCGCTGGGCTCCGGCCGGGCGCCCGCATCATGAGCGTGAGCAGCGTTCATGCGGCGCAGAAAAGCCTCGACCTGAGCCTTTGACCCATGGAATGAATTGAACCCGTCGGTGGTATGCGGCATGTATCTTCTCCTTCTCACTTGTTAAGTTTTTCGGCAGTCGGCCTTACGGCTTCCGTCGTCCCGCATTCGCGGGACAAATTATTTAGAAATACACGCCTTCGCGTGTGGGGCTCTTGTGTTGTTACCGATTACTGATTAACCCCGCACACACCGCAGGTATGCACCGTCGCCCCTGCAGAAGCTGTGCTGGTTCCCGTCGCTGAAGCGCTGAACCCACGCATTGGTGTAGTAGAACTGCGAGGACGACCAATAAGTCGCATAATGGAAGGTTCCCTTCAGCTTGCCCTTGTCGCGATTGTCCCAAAGGATATTCAATTCGCCTTCGCTCGGAACATGGAAATCATGATGGCCGTGAGCGTCGAGCTTTTTCGCGTATTCAGCAGCCTGATTGAAACTGTAAGGCGCCGGCGCGTCCCTGGGAGTTGCGTACAGGGGTTTGCCTTCGTAATAACCGGCGAGGATCGTCCCGTCTTCCATCTCGTCACCGACGTCCGGTGCGGCTTTGGCTTTTGCAGCGGTACCGTTCGCCGGGCCGGGTTTGGTGATGACGGTGCCGGAAGTGGATATCACAAGGTGGCCGTCAGCGGCACGTTCGATGGCCGCGCCATTCAGGACAACCGTATTGAAATCCGCGCTGATGCTGATGAAAGTATCCTTGTTGATGGGCGCGGCCTTGCTCCCTTCGAGCGGTGCGGCAGCACCGCTCCGTCCACACCGATCTGGCCATCGCGCTTGCGCATCGGAAGCGGCCTTGGTTTCAACGCCGTCATTCGTCCAGGCCGTCACCCTTTTACCGTCCGGGCTGATTTCAATCCTGTCAGTTCCCATGATGACGAAGCCTTCCCCATAGCTTCCCTTAATATCTTGCTTTGCGCTCTCTACATCCATGATCCTTTTCCTTCTCTTGTTAAGGTTTCCCGCGTCGCGGTTCTTGTGCTGTTAACGGTTTTCTTCACATTCACCCCCGCACACAGCGCAGGGACGAGACGTCCCACTTGAAGAGGGTGCTCTCCCAGCCCCCGCCCTTGAAGCCCTGAGCCCACGCAGATTTGTAGACGTTCTGCAAGGACGACCAGTACCACCCGGCGGGCTCCGAGCCGGTCTCGTTGAAGCCGCCGAGGTCGGCGCGATTCGAGAACAGCACGTTCAGTTCGTCCTCCGTCGGCACCCGCCAGTCATCGTGGCCGAGATACTTCTGCGCGTTAAGCTGCTCGGCATACTTCGCCGCTTCGTTGAACGTGTATGTCAGCGGTGCATCTTCGGGCGTCGTGAAAATTGCTTTGCCGTCCAGCGACCCGGCATAGACCGTGCCGTCCGGCCTTTTCTCGCCGATCTTCATTTCGTCGTTGAACTCCGCCACGCCCTTCTCCTTCTCACTTGTTTTCCGCAGTCGGCCTTACGGCCTTGTTCGTTGAGGTGTCCCTGCCGCGGCTCTGCCGCGTGACGCCTCTTGCGGCTCTTGTGGTGTTAACGCTCCAACCCAATTCCAGATGCATGAATTAGATGTGTTCAATTTTGATATCCAGCGGAATTACGCGCATGCCGCTGCCGGTATGCTGCAGAAAGCCCAGATCGAGGAATTCCCGTATCCCCTTTTTGATAAACGCCGATGCCAGCCCATCGCGATACGCAATGGATAGATCATCGGGAGGAGAGGCAATCTCGTAAACGCCGGAACCAGCGCTCTGGAAACCTTCCTTCCCAGCAAGCCTCGCAAATACATCAAGCAGCCGTCCGCTGCCTGTGCCGGAATTTCCGATTACAACTTTTACTACTGTCATGCTCTTCTCCTTCTCAAATGTTGTTAACGGTCCACTCTTTTAGCAATGATTAAATGATTCATCTCCTCACGCACAGGACCGGCAGCTCGAGGTTCCGGTAGTAGTTGGTCTGGTCGCCGTCGCTGAGCCTCTGGCACCAAGCGTAGTCCCTGCCGTAGTTGCCAAGCTCCGCCAACCAGACGTACCCGGCGGGAAACGAGTTGCCACTGTTGAAAATTTCCGTGAACGCGCCACCTTTGCCTTTAAGGGTCGTCAGATAGTTCCCTTGCTTCTTCGTCGGCAAAGAACCGCCTTGCCCTTCTGCCCATGCGGCAGCCTTGAAATGATCCATTGCTTTCGGTGCCGCCAAAAACCAGATGGGTTTTGCGACAAGTAGAGGATTGTCGCTCGGCAGTATGCCGCCGTATATCTCGCCTTTGTGTTCTCCGCTGCTCTCTATAGCGCCGATTTCGTGCGTTGCAGCTTTGGCGGCGCTGTCGTTCGCCGGGCCGGGCTTGGTGATGACAGTGCCGGACGATGAGATCACAAGGTGGCCGTCGGCAGCGCGTTCGATTGTCGCGCCATTCAGGACGACCGTATTGAAATCCGCGCTGATGCTGATGCCCCCGTCCCGCGAACGCGGGACCGTTTCTTCAGAAATCGCGCCGTCGCGCGGGGTGGCCGCACCGGAAGCAGCTTTGGTTTCAACACCGTCATTCGTGTAGGCCGTTACCTTCTTGCCGTCCGGGCTGACCTCGATCCGGTCATCGCCCATGATTACGAAATCTTTTCCAACGCTCACCTGAATGTCTTGTTTTACACCTTCTCCTTTGCCACCCTTGCCGTTGTCGAAAGGTGCAAATAATGCCCCCGGAAGCCCGCCCATAGCCTTCTCCATCTCAAATGTTGTTGCCGCCCCCGGCAACGGCGAACGCGCGAGCGTTCATCCGCCTTGGGAGCGTTGTTCAGGATTGGCCATGCTGTGGTCGGGAAATACCGAGGCCTAACATGCAAAAACAACCCTGAACACTCAAGTTCATGGCTGTTTTACACGCGTGCAGTGATTACTCGGGCTGTGAAACGAAGAACCGCAAAAACGCCCGTCACAAGATTGCACGCTGCAGGCGTAATCTGCTACGCCTGAATCTTTATGTCAACTAGAATCCCCCCGCGCGTTATCAAAAAGCAATAATCTTTCGCGGTCCGCAAGAGGGGGTCACCTCACGAAACGGAATTTAAAGTACGTTAAGAAACCGTAGTCCGTTGAGTTTCCTTGTTTTCACGACCATTGTAAGTCGGTCGTGTAGCGCCGAGGCTCGCTGGCGGGAAAAATCCCCTATGGCCAAAAACCCTCTTTCAGGACGGGTTCAAAAAGTGAGGGTTCTCATGGGTTTTGGGCATGTGGTAAAGCCAGGGCTGAAAACCATACTTTATAGCCATTGATGCTTGGCGTACGATTTGTTCCGTTTCGTGAGGTGACCCCAATTAAGGGATATAGTACGGTCTGAGGCCGTCCAAATCTGCGTCTGCATCGCCGTCGGGATGAGGGACGCCGTCAGGCTGCGGTGGTCTTCCTTCGTGAGGTGCGGTATCCCAAAATATTTTCCAGCTCGACCAGATGCTCGCGCCGTGTTTTTTCACAGTGCGCGTAGTCGCGCATCAGGTTGTGATCGAGTCCGATTTGCTCCGCGATGTATGCGACGATGCTGGCGGCCGGCACTTTCTCCAGGCCCGAGCACACGGCCGGGGAAGCGCATGAGACAGAGTTGTACCGCGAAACCCAGCCGGTTCTCAGACCGACGCCGGCGGTTGATCAAGGCCAGGTCGTCGGGCGACAGGGTGTAATGGGCGATCAGATCATGCCCTTGCGATGGCAGTGCAAAGAAACGGGCACGTTGGGTAGGCGAAAGGAGAGTCTTGCGGGGTATGGGACCTCGTCACGGTTGGAAATCGTCCCGCAAAGGTCAAAACAAAAAGAAATAGACGGAAGGCAATAAATAGATCTATTTTATGGACGGCATCGGAAGGGCGATAACGACAATTCGCTCAACCGTCCACAAAACGGGTCGTTTTAGAGACAGGAAAGCAGCATGGGAACCATCCTCGGATACGCACGGGTCTCAACCGCAGACCAGGACCCTGGGGCATGAAGATCGCCAAAAAGCGCGGCTTCAACAAAGCGCGCATTGCCGTAGCCCGCAAACTTGCCATTATCCTGCATCGCATGTGGATCAACGACGAGGACTTTCGGTGGACTTCAGAAACTGCAGGACAGGCTTGATCGCGATGCTTGAAAGAATCCCCTCCGGTTAAACGGAAGGGCATCTCCGCAAGGGGACGGAAGGGGCGGTGACCGCGTAAATATAGGATGGTGCTGACAGATCTGTGATGGTCTGCCAGACATCGATAGCGCCATGGCGGCACCACTCTTCTGAACGAACCCTATATTGCGGCCGGTCCAGCAAGCAAATCGGACCGATCAGACCGCGAAGAGACCTATGCTCCCTTGCGAAGAGTTTTTGCTCATAGCGCCCGGCCAAGGCTGGCGTGAAATACGTTCGGCCACTCTTGAGCGGCCAAATCCCTTTTTGCGCCCTGCATTTCCCCGTCTGGGTATAGTGCTTTCAGCAAGCGCCTGTTTTCGTTTAAAAATAGAAACGCAAACTTCCTCTTGCAAAGTCCGCGGCTAGAGACCCTATATTGTGCGTTTCGTGTGATGACCCCATCTGCCGCGTCATCGGGTTATCGCCGTGCCTGGCGGCTCCTGGCGGCTGTTCTGACGATCGTGCGTTCGTCCTCGTTGAGAGACCAATACTGATCAATATGCGAGCTCATGTCCTCTTTCCTGTTATCGATCCATAGATCGGTCTGGTGGCCTTGGTACTGTGCTGGAGACTACAACGGTTCTCGGTTGCCAGGATAGCGCTGAAAATAGCGCATGCAGGCTGCTTCAAGCTCCTGCATCAAGTGATCTCCGTTGTTTCCGGAAGAGCCGGTAACGTTGCGCGTCAACACGATCTGCATAGAGATGTAAAATGCCAACACGATGTCGATTGCATCCTTGTTTAATTCGCCGCCCACTTCCAGAAACTCGATAAGCCTTGCGCCAATCCTGGTGACCAACTGATAGCCACACATTCCACCATTGGCTTTTAAATTAACCGCCGCAATCAGTATATCCTCTATAAGTGTTTTGCTGTCCTCGTCGGGGTCGGGATTTCTGGCATGCTTGATTCCGTCCAACAGCCCGACGAGACATTGTCCCAGTTGAAACTCATCTGATCGGTACTCAATGAGCATCTGGGCTTCGTTCAGCACATCATCACTCAGCCCGCCGTAACCGACCTTGGTTCTCAAGGTATTCAGGGGCAAGAAAAACTCGGCATTACGAAATGGTCTTTTGCCGCTGCCTTCAGCCATGAGTGTTCACTCCCAACTTGCCATTCCCTCCCCGCACCATACCAATATGCATCAGGGCGTTAGAGTCCTCACGGGAACACTCGAGTTACCAGCTCCCGTTCCTTATTGAACGGGCAAAAGCGGGCGTGCGCACACGGCGTTGGGCGGGCAAGGAGCGGGCGGCACCGGCGGCGGTGCGCAGATCGCGTTCGGTGGACAATGAAAGACGGGTGGTTGCGGCGGCCGTGCGCAGGCCGCGTTGGAGGGACAGTGGAATGTTGTCGCTCGCGGTGCGGGCGCTCTTGCGGCACGGGCGCTGAAAGGACAGCCAATGACCGCCAGTGCAACGAAAAGTACGAACGCAGATTTCATTTTCCTTCTCCTTCTCAAATGTTGTTAACGATTAATGATTCACCCCCGCACACACCGCAGAGATGAGTTGTAGTTCCCGGAGTAGTGGTCGAAGTGGCCCTGGCTCCCGTCGCTGAAGCGCTGCGCCCACGCATTGTCGAGGTCGAGTTGCGAGGACGACCAGTACCAACCGGCGGGAAGCGAGCCGGTTTCGTTAAATGTTCCCTTCAGCTTGCCCTTGTTGCGGTTTTCCCACAGCACGTTAAGTTCGCCTTGCGTAGGCACCCGCCAATCCTTGTGACTGTGTGCGTCCAGCTTCGCGGCGTATTCGATGGCCTGCTCCCATCTCATGGTCAGCTGATCATCGGCGGGCGTCGCGTACAGGGGTTTCCCTTCGTAATAACCGGCGAGGATCGTGCCGTCTTCCATCTCGTGGCCAGGCTCCGGCGCGGTTTTGGCTCTTGCGGTATCGTTCGCCGGAGCCGGAAGGCCATGTAGGCTCCCGTTAGCGCCAATTGTGACCTGCGCGCCGTTCGCTCTCACGACGACATCGCCGAAATCGTGGCCTAGATCTATCTCCCTTGCTTTGCCGCTGCCTTCTGCCATGACCTTCTCCATCTTGCGTTTTGTTGATGACTACGCGACTGAATTGTTTACCCGGCACGCAGGAGGTGCCTAATGGGGGCCGTACGATCTGCCGATGCCGGGACCGCCGACAGAGCCACGTAGGCTTTTCCAGTCTTTCCGGTTTCTTTCTTCGCGCTCGCGGCACTCACGGTGTTCAGTGCTCTCTATTGCCAGTTTGACCGCGTCCCTTAAGGCCGACCATTTTGTATCTTCCTTAGCCATGTTTTTCTCCTTCTCAAATGCTGTTTATGGTTCAACCTAAACTCATCCCTGCACACAGCGCAGGGACGAAGCGACTGTCCCTCCTGCTGCTGCCCTGATACCCATCGATGAAGCGCTGCGCCCACGCATTGCTACCGAAGCTCGGCGAAGACGACCAGTACCACCCGGCGTTATACGAACCTGATAGATTAAAGCCGCCAATGGAGGCGCGGTTATTGAACTCTACGTTAAGTTCGCCTTGCGTAGGCACCCGCCAGCCTTTATGGCCAGATGCGTCCAGAGCGCTGCAATATGCCGTGCCTTCGCTCCATGTATAGGTTTCTGGCGCATCCGCAGGAGTCGTGTAAAACGGTTTGTGCGTATCCGGCGAAATCCCCGCGTAGACGCCATTTTGCATTTGAATGCCGATCCGTGCGGGATGAGGCGCGACGGCAGCGTGTTGCGCAACGCAGCCACTGAGGATAAAAGCGGCGGCAAGGGCAAAACTCGCGGCCAAGCCTGATTTCTTCATGATCCTTTTCCTTCTCTTGTTAGGTGTTCCCGCAGTCGGCCTTACGACCTTCGTCAAGTTGTCCCTCGCTCACCAAAGCTCGCATCGCCTCTTGCGGCTCTAGTTAAGTTCTCCCTCGTCGCTTCGCTCCTGCCGGCTCTTGTGCTGTTAACGGTCCAGAACTGACTCAAGTGTATTTCTTCCCATCCAGATCGTTCCTCCCGAGGCCAGCATGGTAAGGCCGCCAACCGCGAGAGCGCCAGCGGCTGCCATCACAACATCACCGCCAGAGGCCCCTTTGTTTACAACTTCATTGAAAATTCCGACAATGCATTGTTCTGTACCGTAACCGAGGCCCACCGCCGCCGCCGTAAACAGCGCGGTAAAGCCGCTTCCGACAAAAGTTCCTATCACATCCATGTCAATGTCCTTCCAATATCTTGTTAACGCTCTACTCCCTCAGCGGCAAAGCAATGCCCTCCGCTTCAGGAGCGTTGCTCAAGGTTGACCATGTTGTGATCGGGAGAGAGTCCGAAGACTGAACATGCAAAACAACCCTGAACACTCAAGTTCATTGCTGTTTTACATCGCGTGCTGTGATTGCTCGGGCTGTGAAACGAAGAGCCGCAAAAACGCCCGTCACAAGATTGCACGTTGCAGGTGAAAACTGGCACGTCTGACCTGATACGTCAACTAAAACTGTGCGGGTTTTAAGAAAAAAATTATATTTCGCGAAGAGCGTGAGGGATCGGCGCGGCAGGGTAGAAGAGTAGAAAAACCGGCAGGTCCGGAGATTTGCGACCCTGCCCTGGCTGACACACCGCGGGCGCGGCGCTTCGCGGTACGTTCCCGGAACGCTATTGTCCGCCCGGCCGTTCGGTTGCGTGAGCGAAGTGAGCGCAGGGTAATCTAGACTAGGGCGGTTGCACACCCGGCCCGCCCGGCGCCTTCGGCATTTCTTGCCGGATTAATTGCCCCATATCTGCTATGAAATCCGTGATGAGTCCCAGCTTCACATCATGCTGCCGGCACAGGCGCACCGCCTGTTTAGCCGCCTCGGCGAAGGTCCGGCTCTTGAGCGGAGATTCTTCCGGATAGCCGTAGGTCAGGATCGCAAGCCTGTTGCGGGCGGCGAGCTCGACCGTATCCGGCGTCAGGTCCTGAATCTCTGGGATCAAAGCCTCAAGCTTCGGCAAGCGCCGGAGCGCTGCTTCGATATTGGGCTTGTGAAATGGAATGTAAAACTCGCTCCCGTCCTCGAACAGGACTGTGTCTGCGTAGCTGCTGCCGGGCGGTGCAGTGTAAAACAATAGTCCCGTTCTGGCCGCAGGCTCCAGTGCTGTGAGTTCCTCCAGGGTCCTGACAGAAAAAGAGGAAAAGAGAACGCGCTCCAGCGGAAAGCCTTCCTGCCGGATGGTCTCCAGCACCGGGCCTGACAGGGGCGGTGCCGTCGCCCGCGGCGTTGCCTGAATGCCCTTGAGCTCAAGGTTGAGAATCGTGCCTGAACCCTGGAATTCGGCGGCGATGGCCCGTAGCAATTCGCGCAGCGTCGGGATTCTCCCCTGCCCGGAGGAGCCAATATGCAGGGATTGCACTTCCGCGAGCGTCATCTCATCGATGTAGCGCTTGCCTGGAATCCCCTCCAGCGGCGGGAAAATATGCATCGAAGGATCGTTCGAATGGGCCAGCACGATCTCGCCGTCGGCCGTGGCGATCGCGTCGGTCTCGATGAAATCGGCTCCTGAGCGCAAGGCTGATAAGAGACTTTCGAGCGTGTTCTCCTCCGGAATGTCGGCTTGTCCCGCGTTACGTCTTTGAGCGAAGGAACTGTCAGTCATACCCCGTCCTCGGTGCCCGCCGATAGAAATGCGCATCACAATAGATACCCCGAACAATTCACCCCCGAACACAGCGCAGAGACGAGTCGTGGTCCTCGTAGTTTGTATCCTGGTCCCCGTTGCTGAAGCGCTGAGCCCACGCGCCGTTGTGGAGGTGGTGGCTGGGCGACGACGACCAGTACCAGCCTGCGGGAAACAAACCAGTTTCATTCAATGTCCCCTTTAGCGCACCCTCGTTGCGGTTTTCGTAGAGTGTGTTCAGTTCATCTGCGGTTGGCACGCGCCAGTCCCGATGGCCATGGGCGCAAAGGTTGTTCGCATACTCGTCCGCTTCATAAAAGTTGTAAACCCGCGGCGCATCGGCTGGTGTCGCATACATCGCCTTATGCGTGTCGGGAGAAATCCCGGCGAAGATCGTGCCGTCCTTCATCACATCACCGACCTTTGGGCCGACCTTCATTTCCTGTTTTGCCTCAGTCATGGTCCTTTCCCATCTCAAATGCTGTTAACTCACTCACCTCCGCTCAGTCAAAGTTATCTCCTTACGCACAGGACCGGCAGCTCACCGATCCGGCCGTAGCCGTAGTGCTGGTCGCCGTCGCTGAGCTGCTGGCACCAAGAAGCGTCGTACCGGTTGTCGTCGTAAGGCTCCGCCAACCAGACGAACCCGGCGGGAAACGAGCCGCCACGATTGAAAATCTCCGTGAACGCGCCGCCCTTGCCTTTAAGGGTCGTCAGATAATCGCCTTGCTTCCTTGTCGGCAGAGAACCGCCTTGCTCCTTGGTCCACGCAGCGGCGGCATAATGATCCATCAGCTTGGGTGCCGCCGAAAACCAGATCGGTTTGTTGTCGGCAGGGTAGATGCCCCCGTATATCTCGCCTTTGTGTTCGCCGGTGGTTTCTATAGCGCCGATTTCATGCGAGGCTTTTGAAGCGCTCTCGTTCGCCGGGCCGGGCTTGGTGATAACTGTGCCGGGCGATGAGATCACAAGGTGGCCGTCAACGGCACGTTCGATGACCGCGCCATTCAGGACGACCGTCTTAAAATCCGCGCTGATGTGGATGTTCCCGTCCCGCGAACGCGGGACAACTTCTTCAGAAATCGCGCCTTCGCGCGTGGCTGCACCGGAAGCGGCCTTGGTTTCAACGCCGTCCTTCGTATAGGCCGTTACTATCTTCCCGTCGGCGCTGACCTCGACACGGTCGCATCCCATGATGACGAAATCCTTTCCGACGCTCACCTGAACATCTTGTTCTGATCTCTCTCCCGACATGCTCTTTTCCCTTCTCTTGTTCAGGTTTCCCGGCTCGTCTGCGAGTGCTGCGTGCAGGTCCTTGCCATCTGTCGCCGATTTTCCCACGTAAACCCCGCTGCCATCCAGATCGCCGACCTTCGGGCTGCCCTTCGGTTCCAGCGCGCCGACAGGAGTTTCAGCACTGGGCTCCGGCCGGGCGCCCGCATCATGAGCGTGAGTAGCGTTCATGCGGCGCAGAAAATCCTCGACCTGAGCCTTTGACCCATGGAATGAATTGAACCCGTCGGTGGTATGCGGCATGTTCTTCCCCTTCTCAAATGTTGTTAACCGTTATCCCCGCACACAGCGCAGGGACGAGGCGTTGTACGTGTTGCTCTGAAGCCCGTCGCTGAACCGCTGCACCCACCCATCGTTGACGCTGTTGGGCGACGACGACCAGTAGCAGTTGGCGGGAGCCGCCCACGCCTCTTTAAATCCGCCAACGGCGGCGCGGTTGTTGTAGAGTACGTTCAGCTCGCCCTTCGTCGGCACGTGCCAGTCTTGATGGCCAAGTGCATCCAGCTTTGCGGCATATTTCTGCGCTTGATTGAACGTGCATGTCAGCGGCGCATCGGCAGGCATCGCATACATCGCCCTGCCCGTGTCGGGAGAGATGCCCGCAAAGACCGTGCCGTCCGGCATCTCGTCGCCGGGCTTCAGTTCAAAAGCTGGCCTCGCCTGAACTTCACCAGGATGGCTGAGGTCAGATCTTGAGTTGCGTATAAACTCTTCAACTTGGGCGGCTGACCCATGAAACGAATTGAAACCATCGGTAACATGCGGCATCGGACCTTCTCCTTCTCTTGTTCAGGTTTCCCGCCCGCGCACACAAGTGCGCTTTCTAGAAACGTTTTGTCTCGCGAGCGAGACGGGGCCTTTCGGCGCTCCTATCGCGGCTCTCTTCTTTCTGTCCCTCCGCCGCAAATGCGGTGTATCGGCTCTTGTGTTGTTAACGGTCCACTGACTAATTCATCCCCGGGTTGCGGTACCGTTGGCGCAGAAGTGTTCCCCTCGCGCGCCCTCCAGTCCTTCAGAACCCCCACGGTTTCGGTGTAACCGCGAAACTGCGCAAACCGCAACGCATCATCATTCCCTGCATGGACATCGGCCCCGGCTTTGAGCAAAACCGTAACGGTTTCCGTCTGCCCATTCTGCGCTGCCCGCAACAGCGCCTTATCGTCCTGTGCATGGACATCGGCTCCCGCAGCGAGAAGCGCCTTCACATCCTCCGTGCGTCCGCGCCTTGCGGCCGTGATGAAGCGGTCATTCAGATACTCCGCGCCGAACCCTGGCAGCCGCGACACGGCCTGGTAGAAACAACTCCTCAACGACTTCATGCTCCTCTCCTTCTCAAATGTTGTTAACGGTTTCTACTTCATCCCCGGTTGCGGTACCGTTGGCGCAGAAGTGTTCCCCTTGCGCGCTATCCAGTCCTTCAGAAGCTGCTCGACCTCATTGGTAGACACGACGACATTGCTGTTCTGGCCGATCTCGACCTTATCTTTACCGACGCCGACCTGACCGTCCTTCTGCGTGTTCTTTCTCAACATAACCTCCTCCTTCTCTTGTTAAGTTCTCCCGCGTCGCGCCTATCGACGCTCCTATCACGGCTCTTGTGTTAAATGTAAGGAATGCGCTTCCTTTCGGAGTACGCGACGACGCCTGCCACCCCCGCCGCCAGCCCCGCATCACTTGCTACGTGATCGGCGCTTTCGTGAAGAATGGCCCCTATTCCACAACTTGCACCCGCCACAACAGCCCAAACAAAAGCGGCTGCCAGCGGGGAACGTCTCTTGGCCATGTCAATCTCCTTCTCACTTTGTTAAGGTTTCCCGCAGTCGGCCTACTGGCCTCCGTTTTTTAGGTTGTCCCTTGCAGCTTCGCTGCGTGACGCCTCCCATCGGCTCTTGTGCTGTTGACGGTCCACCCGTTTGCGGAAGCCGCCTCCGACTTACGGCTCATTTAATTGCACTGTCGAGGTGACAGAAGTTTGATGGTGGCCAAACTGTTCAACGGTCTGTTCAAGTGTGTCTATCGATTGGCCGAGGTGATTAACATTAGCCACAAATCCAAAGGCGCTGTAGAGTGCCATAGCCGACGCTGCGAAAAGACTGGCGCACATAAGTGGTGCACGCTTAAACTCCTTTACTGCCTCAAATCTGTCCAAAGATGACAATCTGTCCTTCAGTTTCGATACCACTTCCATAACATGCTCCTTCTCAAATTCTGTTAACGGGTACTCCTTCAGCGGCAAAGCAATGCCCGTCCGCTTCAGGAGCGTTGTTCAGGGATGGTCATGCTGTGGTCGGGAAATACCGAGGCCTAACATGCAAAAGCAACCCTGAACACTCAAGTTCAATGGCTGTTTTACACGCGTGCAGTGATTACTCGGGCTGTGAAACGAAGAACCGCAAAAACGCCCGTCACGAGATTGCACGTTGCAGGCAAACCGTGCCACACCAGAAAAGATATGTCAACTAAAAGTTGTCTGGTGTTATGAGAAAGCAATAATCTTTCGCGGTCCGCAAAGAGGCGCTGGCACACGAAGGTGCGCGTCTCTCACAGATTTGCCTCGCCCGCGCACGAAGGTGCACTATTTAATAAGATTGCCCCGCGAAGCGGGGTGGACGAGACTTGCGGGACGAGCAAAGACGACCGAGGGAAACAAAAGAGAGGCGATGGGTCGCTTTCCATCTCACGTATTCGCATTCATCGTCGGTCGCCCTCGCTCGGGGTGCCAGTCAATCGCCCTGTTGACCAGAACCACTCTCCTGTCGCGCATGAGAATCGCCAACATGGCGACACCGTTTTCAGTGAGAACCCAGGGCAGCTTGCCCCTTCCGCCCCGCCCTGTACCAGGTATCGCGAGTTGTGTCAGCAGGATCTTGAATTCCTGGCGGGTGAGCTGGAACGCATAATCTTCGGGGAACCTCTCAATGTTGCTCTTGATCGTCTGGTTGAGAGTGGACGAGGCAATCCCGTATAACGCAGCAAGGTCCCGGCTGAGCATTACCTTCCTGCCCCGGATCAGGCAGATCCGGGTCCGGGCGGCGATACCTTCGACCGAGATAACCGGCTTTTCTCTTCTCATACCTCCGGGATTGTGCATGGTCCTGCGAACCCGTCAAGTGGTCTCGACTCGTACATACCCAAAGCCGTCAACCGTTGTCGCTCCTCACCTCTTCCTTCCCGCACGTTGCATATCCGTGACCGTGAATGTCCGCTGTTCGTACCATGACGCGCCGGTCACGGGGCGGAAGTGAGGGGCCACCCGCCGCCGTAACCCTGCCCTTCGTCATCGGCAGTAGTTTTGTGGGGATATCTGTTGCAGGTGTGTAGCAGACGTACAGGATTATGCAGTACCTTTACGCCAAGGTGGTTTCTGCTCCGCCTTCCCGAACCCGGTTTCAGCGGCGTCCGTCGCAAACAATTCAAGTCGCGCATGAGTCATCACTATCGATTTGCCATGAACCCAACTATTCAACAAACAGCACCGAGGGATGGTAAGCATGCGGTGAACCACGCGGCGGCTCAGGACTGGTCGTGAAGGAAGTACTCCAGTTGCGGTGGGTCATCGAGAATTTCGCGAATATTTTCAATGCCGAATTCAGTAAAGCCCCGCGTGAGGTCCTCCGTGCTGCCGCAGATCCACAGGACGCCGTCTTCGAAGTCCATGGTGCCGGCAATTCTATGCAGCAGGTCCTCCGAGATGCCGAGCATCATGGCGGCGCGGTCGATGGTATAGACCGCAGTGATGGCTGCCATGATCAGGCTGCCTTCGCCGTCGTGGTGCTTCGCCAGTTCCACGGCAGCAGCTCGGCGATGCGGTGCGCGGGATGATCGGCGATGCGGCCCAGTACACCTTCCACTGGCGGGGAATGACCTCCAGTGTTTCGGTAATGTCTTCGCCCAGTCTGGACAGGCGCGTACCGCCACAGCAGGCGCACGATGACGGGCCGGGGATAACAACCCGCTCGCGGGGCAGATGGGTGGGGAACGGCTTGCGCGAGGGTTTCTTGCGTGTGAAGGCAGCGACGTTCGTTGTTTTGGCGCATGCCTTCTCGGCGGCAAGCTCGTCCTCGGTGGCCGTGGCTTCCAGCTCTTCCAGTTGCAGTTCCATCTGGTCCAGAAGGCGGGCGGTGCGCTCGGAGCGCGGCCCAAAGCGCTCGCGGTTGAGTTTCGCGATCACCAGCTTCAGATGGGCAATCAGCGCCTGATCGTCAGAAAGCCGGGCCTGGGTTGTTGCGAGTTCGGTCTGTGTTGCGATCAGCGCCGCCTTGAGCGCTTCAATGTTATCGGGAATATCGGGCGACAAATCCATGACGAAAGTGAATCATGAATCCGCCCGCCTGACTCCTAAAAAATGACAGAAATCCCAAAGAAAATGCATCACCCGGCAAGTCATCCGGCTATGTGCGGACGAACCGTCAAACGCGGATTCCGCCAGTCTATCCCGTCCAGCATATAAGCCAGTTGAGCAGGAGAAATGGCCACCACCCCGTCAACCGGTGATGGCCAGATGAAGTGGCCCCTCTCCAGTCGTTTGGCGTACAGCGACATCCCCAACCCGTCGTGCCAGATGATCTTGATTAAATCGCCGCTGCGCCCCCGGAAGACAAAAAGGTCACCGGCATGAGGATCGCGCTTCAACGTTTCCTGTACCTGGAGAGCCAGTCCGTTCATGCCGCGCCGCATATCCGTTCGCCCGACCGCCAGCCAGACCCGCACGTTGCTCGGAACCGGAATCATTGGCGCACCACAGGCATCATCATGCCAGCCGCCTGATCGCCGCCAGCACACAGCGCAGCGCCCTGTCATCCACGCGACCTTCAATCCGCAGCTTGACCCCGCCGGCGGTCTCGATCTCTATCAGGCCCGGTCGTTTGCCCTCGGCCGCAGGCAAGGCTGCTTTCACGTTTTCGCCAACCGGTTTCTGAGGGGGCGGCAATGCGAGCACCGGGGCCACGTCTTCTGCAACATGGATCGGCACGAACCCTGCCTCCGGCAACCGGCCTTTGCCAAGCTGGCCTTCGCGAAACTCTTTTCGCCAGCGGAAGACGACATTCGTGTTCATGTTGTGACGCAGCGCCACCACCGACACCGACGCACCCGGCTCAAGCGTCTCTTTAACGATCTGGCGTTTAAAATCGAGGTCGTAACGCCGCCGCGGCCCCTCGGCGAGCTGGCTTCGCCGTCCTGTCCCGGACCTCTTCGGCCCGCTTCGCGTGCTGTCGCTAAGCATCAATAGGTGTCCACTTAAAAATAGGTGGACACCTAATTGGCGACCACTAGCGATACTCTCTTATATTTCGCGATATTTTTACAGGCGGCCTACGGCGAAGGGATACGATTTAGCAGGCTGCTAGAATCTGTACCCTGCCTTGATAGACCGTATTCCTCCGGCGTAGGCCGCCTAGCACAACCTCGGAAAATCCCTCAAAATGTCAGTGATAGTGGTGCTACCCAGGCGTCCACTTAATCCGGGAGTGGGCACGATGAGAGTGTCCACGCTGTTTTTGAGTGGACACTCTGATGCTGCCAGGCACCGACACCGAAATTAAAGACAAGGCTGTAGAAAGCGGGAAGAAACCCGCCCGCAACTGCGGCTTGAGCGTCGTCCCGGCGGCATCCGCTATGATCCACCCCAACTTGATACCGGTTCCCATCTCAAGCAGAGTCTGGTTATTGCCGCTGACATGCAGGTCCGCCCCGCCCGCTCCGCTCTCGGTGTAGCTCTGCGGGCTGTACCATACCCCGTGCGCCATGAGGTCCGGCGTCAGGATCATGCCGTCAACCGTTTACTCATGCCTAGTCTCGGCCTGCGCCGTTACCTGGTTTGCGTAGTAGCTGGCACGGGCGTCCAGCCCGCTGCCCAAATCGCCGACAGCGCTTTACTGGTTCCGCTCCGGCCCCACACCCCGCGCGGCTCGCTGCCCCTATGCCGTCCGCGAGCCGGCACGGGGCTTTTTCTTCCTGCTCGGCTTCCACTTCTTCAAAACTCTGACCGTATCGGCGTGGCCGCTCTCCGCCGCCCGCCGCCCGGCCTCATCCCGGCCGGCATGGAGACCGGCTCCGGCCCCGAGCAAAGCCCGCACTGTATCCGTGTGGCCATTCCCGGCCGCGAGAGCCAGTGCCGCCATCAAAAGGGCCAAGCCCCTTGATGTGCGGAAACCGGCATCCCTGGCAAGCAGTTCCCTGACCAGTTCGACAATACCGTTCTCCGCCGCCACCACCAGCGCGATGTCTTGATCGGCCCCGGCATCGAGCAACGCCTTCATGGTCTCGGCATGGCCCCTCATCGCGGCCTCCCATAGCGGCGCGTCCGCCCAAACGTGGACATCGGCTCCGGCGTCCAGCAACGCCACGACGGCTTCTGTATCACCATCCCACGCCGCCACACACAGCGCCCTGTCTACACACACGGCCATGTCTTTATCCGTCATGCCAGCACCCTTTAACCATCTGCGTTAATGCGGGAGATGAGTTCCCGCAGGACCCTTCCGACCTGGTCGTTTTCGACCTGGCAGGTGCCCACCTCTTCATGCCCGCCGCCGCCATACTCTAACATCAGCCGGCCAACATGCGTGTTGCTGGTGCGGTTCAGGATCGACTTGCCGACCGTGAATACCGTGTTCTGCCCGTTCTTGCCCCGGAGGATGTGCAGGGAGATGTTGCACCGGGGGAACAATGCGTAGATCATGAAGCGGTTTCCGGCCCAGATCTTATCGCGCCGCAGGTCAAGGACGATCAGGTTTTTATGCAGGGTCGAACAGCGCTCTAACTGCGCGCGGCATTGGATCTTGTGCTTCAGGTAGAGATCGACCCGTTCCCTGACATCCGGCAATGCCAGAACATGGTCGATGGATTGGTCCCGGAACCAGTCGATCATCTTCATCAACAGCTCGTCGTTTGAAATCGTGAAATCGCGGAAACGCCCCAGCCCGGTGCGGGCATCCATGATGAAGGCGAGCAGAATCCACCTTTCGGGATGAAGGATATCGTTCCGTGTAAAGCGGGCGGAAGCGGACCGGTCGGCGGCTTCCATCATGTCATCGGTGATGTTCTTCAGCGCCGGGTTGTCCCGCCCGCCGAAATACTCAAACACGATCCGCGAGCTGGACGGTGATTGTGCATCAATGATGTGGTTCCTGGCCTGCTCGCCCACGCGAATAACCTCGCTGGCATGGTGGTCGAAGCACATATAGACATCTCCTGCATAGGGCAGGTTGGTGGTGATGTTGTCGGCGTCGACCTCGATCCTGCCGTGCTGCATGTCATTGGGGTGGGCGAAAAGGACCTCAGCTACGACATCCAGCTCTTTCAGGATGATGGCGCAGACCAGCCCGTCCATGTCGCCGCGCGTAATCAGGCGGTATTTCCTGCCCTGCTCCGGCATCAGCTTCGGTCCTGTGGTCACAGTAAAAGAATTCATGCCTGGTATGTTTCGGTTGTCCTCGCCGGCCACCGTCTTCAAAGGTTGGGGCTCTGCCCCCTGGACCGAAGGCGACGCATCATAGGACAATCTACAGGATTTGTCCTCTTCCGCAAAAAGGAAAGAGAGCTGCCTTGCCATTCGGCTTTGCATCATTCCCTCCGCCCCGCCCGCTTAACATCCCGCGCCGCCTCATCTTTTCCTCTCCGTATCTTGCAAATCCGAGACCAGCGCGAACTGTTGCGCCGGGGCGCAACTCCAAAGCAAGACAAACCTAGAACCTGTACCCCGCCTTGATAGAACCGGCGTTCGCGGTATAGTCCTGCTTCCAGTCGAAATCATAGCTGGCGGTAAAATTCCAGTTGGACGGGGTGTAGTAGCGCAACGTGCCGCCGAGATTCACGCTGCTGCGTGCGGGATCAGGTCCCTGGGTCGTGAAGGTCCCGCCCCCGCCGGTAAATTGAGCCGTGTCCTCGATTCTGTCGTCAACCAGCGCATACCGGTAACCCGCCCGGATCTGTGGCTTGATGATGGAGCCGTCGCTCTCCCCGTATATCCACCCTGCCTTGATGCCAGCGCCCAGCTCGATCAGGGTCTGGTTATTGCCGCTGACATTCAGGTCCGCCCCGCCTGCTCCGCTCTCCGTGTAACTTCGGGGACCGTACCAGACCGCATGCGCCATGATGTCCGGTGTCAGGATGGTCTCCCCGGCCGCGTATTCACGCCCGGCCTCCACTTGCGCCGCCACCTGGTCTGCATCGTAGCTGCCATGGGCGTCCAGCCCGGTGACTCCGCCCACATCGTGCCGCGTTGTCTCGTCCCTGTTCCAGCTATACGCCACCATGCCGTCGATGTAGCTCTCCCCGATCGGATCGTAATCCCCGTACAGCGTCACCTGGTAGCTGTCCACGCCTGTGGCCGTCGTGTTCGCATTGTCCGAGCTGGCATCCGTGTGCCCGTAGCTCACCGCCACACCGGCCACCACGTCATCGGCGATATTCCGCGTATCGATCCCGGCCGCGCCGCCCCACGTGCTGGCGCTGAACCCGGCAATATTATCCCGCTCGCCCTGGTCGGCATGCTGCCCGAACGCCTCGCCCCACGCATCCGCGCCCCGCGGCAAGTTCCCCGCCGCCATGCCGCTCATGTTGGGTTCCCCCGCTGCGCCATCACGGCTCTTGCTGCCGGCCTCGACCCGTGCCGTCTTTTCCCGGTTGGTCTCGTAATCCCCGTCACGCAGAGCCGTCAGCCGTCCTTCCGTCAGGGCCAGAACATTGTCCGACACATCCAGTGCTGCCGTCCTGCCGCTGTCGTCCACCGTGGGACCTGTCGCAGCACTCCGGGATATTGTTGCAGTAAGGAGCAGATCGTCGGCAGTGACTCCACTGCCCGGCGTCACGGTGAACTTGTATAGGGAGGAAGCGTTATCTGTGACTTTGAGCGGATCGTCAGCAGCGACTTCCACCGCATTGCCGTTGGCGATGACGAGCGTGCTGCCGTTAGCCAGCTGTTGCGAACCCGCAACAATGGATATGGCAAGCGCCGTATTCCTGAGATCGACAGCACTGCCGGTGGCCACCAGTTCGCCGCCCGTCAGGGTACCCGCCGCGCGGCCCACCTGGATGTTCAGTGCGCTGCCTGCGCTCCCAGTAAATGTCGTGGCCGTCAGTACCTTGCCGTTGTCAACGGTGATGGTGCCCGCATTAGTGAGAGCGCCGTTGACCGCGAAACTGCCGCCGGTTGTCAGGACTCCGCCTGCATTCACGCTCAACCCGCCGGTGATCGAGGACCCGGCGGCAGAGACCACAATTGTGCCGCTATCGGAAACAGCGCTGTTGCTGGTCACATTATTCCCGGCCCCGAAGGTAAAGGCAGCACCCGGAGAAACACTGAACGAGGAGACGCTGAAGTTACCCTGCGATGTGAAATTGCCGGTCACTGTCACCGGCGAGAACCCGTTTACCGGAGCATTATCTAAAACGTCGCCGATGATCTGACCGCCACTGATGGTAATCGGAGTCGGTCCGGTCAGTCCGACAAGCGATATCGCCGTCCCGCCCGTACCATCGATCGTCCCGGCGTTCGTGATCCCGCCGGAGATTTTGCTGGCGGATACAGAGATGCCCGTTTGCCCCGTGATCATCCCGCCAGCCTGATTGTGCACACCACCCGAGATGTCGCTGTTACTTTGAACATAAATCCCGACGTTGCCGCTGGAGATAGTACCGCTGTTGGTGATTCCGCCGGAAATGTCAGAGCTGTTCCTGGCCCAGATGCCCGCGCCGCTGCCGCCGAAAATTATCCCGCCCACCCCGTTGTCGACGCCGCCCGAGATCGTGCTGGTGAGCTGCGCCATCACGCCCCCGATGTCTCCAGAGATCTTGCCACTATTCGTGATCGCGCCCGAAATGTTGCCATCGCCTGCCACAAGAATGCCGTAAGTGCCCCCGGAGACCACCCCGCCCGCCTGGTTGGCGATGCCGCCCACGAGCTTGCTAAGACCCTCCACATAAATGCCAATAATGCCCCCGGAGATCACTCCGCCCGCCTGGTTTACGACGCCGCCCGAGATATTGCTGTTGTTGCCAGAGACAACACCAACGGAGCCTCCAGAGATCTTGCCACTGTTCGTGATCCCGCCCGAAATGCTGCTGAAATTGGCGACATTAAGCCCCGTGTGATTGCTTGAAATCGTACCGTTGTTGAGAATGCCGCCGCTGATATTGGAGGAGATATTGACAAGAACGCCCTCCGACCGGCCCTGGATCGTGCCTCTGTTGGTAATTCCACTGGAGATGTCGCCTTTGGTTTTCACCAGGACACCTGAAGAGATCCCCGACACCCCCCCGCTGTTATTGACCGACAGCGCCGTGACATTGATGACGGAGACTGCGGGGTTAACCGCGCTGATACTGCCGGTGTTGGTGACGGTCAGGCTGTCCCCCGCACCGAGCGCCTGGGTCGCGTTTGTGGGGGCGCTGATGGTGATATTGGCTGCGCGCGCCGCCAGCGGCGAGATCAGCAGCGGCGAAATCAGCAGAGCCGGGCCGATCAACGCCGTGGTTCCCACCAATGCTCTTTTCAGCGATCCTGCCCCCGCGATGCGTTTTCTCCATCCTGATAGATGAGCGGCCTTCTTCGGCCCGTTCGGTGTGATCGTCTGTTCAGGATGAAGAAGCCCCGTGCATCTGACAAGCAAAATCCGGACCAGATTACGTAATGCACCTGCGCACCTTCGTGGGGGTTCTTGCCCAACGCCCCGAAAAGGTATAGTTGGGATCATCACACGAAACGGACTTTGAAACATGCCAAGGGCCGACACTTACCCTTTCTGGAACAAGCCATCAGTATGATTTAATCAGGCGGCTTTTTACGATCCAAGAAGCCCCTGGCAACCCACCCGATCAGGTATCCAACATAGTAGTAGAGCGTTACATTCGTCAGGACAGAGGGGATGATAAGTCCCCATTCTCTGAAGGGGTCGATGATATACCCAAACAAGAAATTAGCGGCCGGGTAATAGGCCAAGCCTGCTGGCGCGAACACAAATACAGCGGGCAAGTCACAGAGCATGCCCATGCATGTGAAGGCATTCCAAAACAACACAAACACCGCGATCATATACGCGGCAGCAAAGGCCCAGCCTGTCTTGGACTGCCACATCTTACGAACCCGGAAGCGGATGGCGAAACGTCCGATCAGGTATCCGACAAAATAATAAAGGATTACATTCGTCAAAATAGAGGGGGTGATAAGTCTCCACTCGATTGGCGTCGCCGGAGCGTACCCCAGAAGGAAATTGGAGCCCGCGTAATAAGCCAAGCCTGCTGGCACAAACACAGGCCAGGCACGCAGGTCGCAGTCCACTCCCACGCAGGTAAGAGCATCCCAAAAAAGGAAAAACGCCGCGATCAGATATATGGCGACAAGAATCCATCCGGTTCTGGATCGCCACATGTTGGTCACGACCATCCTCCCCGTCAGGTCAGGAGATCCTTCCATACTTGCTCCCGTTTCATCCGCTCCTTCAACTCGACCAGCATGTCGCGCTCTTTTTCGTCCGACATTGCCTGATAGACGGCGGGCCGCAGATCCGAAGAATTTGTAACCCGTTACGCTTTGAAGGAACAAGCCCGTCGTCTGCTGTTCGCTGTGATCGTCCGTTCAGGATGCAGAAAACCCTGCGCTTAACAAGCTAAATCTTGTGCGGTTATGTAATCCACAAACATACAGCCGTATTCCGCATATCCGCCTCGATACACAACCGCATGGCCGAACAGGATCGGGGCCGCTGGCCCCCTAAGGCGCAGGTTTCGACCTGTCCTTTGCCAATCGCTTCTTTAGATCGAGCCGCTCCCTGGTGATGATCAAGGGGTCGCTCATCAGAGTACTGGGCTTCGCATTGCTGACGAGGGCAAAGTAATTAGTTGGCGCTCCATCCTGCCAGGCCATAAAAAAGGCGATGCGAGGGTAAAGCGTGAGCATCTTGTGAATCTTGGCGTCGAAATCGAAGTTCTTTCCGCTCGCAGGCCGTAGTGGCCCGTATTCGGTGAGCCCAAAGGGCTTTCCTAAAGCGATCATCTCTGGGTAGGTGGGTAAGGAGATCTTATTGTCGTAGTAGCTCAGGCCCGTAAGGTCGACATATTGATCACCTGGGTAATAGTGTGGAGCCGGTTGAATGACGCCATACGATGTTGGAAACAGCTTCAGCCCTTTTTCAGAGCTACTGGGAGCGAAGACCCATAAGAGGTTCTTCAGTTTCTTCGTCTCCGTAAAATAATGATGTGTGAATCGCCAGAGCGCGCTGAATTCAGCCTGTGTGGGAGACCCCTCGGTTTGCGCGCCCCACCAAAACCAGCTACCGTTCTGCTCTGGGAAAGGCCGAAAGATTACGATCATCCCTGCGGCCTGCAATTTCTCCAGAATGCCGGCGGTACTATCCATTTCGGCCTTGAAATAGCGTCCGGCTGGATTGTCATCCCGGGTTAGATCCGCGAGTGCTCCCGGAACACAGGGACTAGGAACATTCTTGCAAAACTCTCCCGTTCCCAGGCGATGCCATGGATTGTCGATCAGCCATGTGAACGTGACAAGCCCGCCCGCGCCCCATTGGTCTAGGAAATTTCTGGTCAGGGCATCAATCTGGGCTGAAGTCGGCACGGGGGGCGTAGGCAAAAGGGCTTTGGACGGTTTCTGTACAAAGTCGTCCGACCCGACGAGTCCCGGCCATTGTCCGGTTTTCTGATAGAGACCTTTGACAAAAAGATTGTAAGCGTTTGGCCAGCCGGGTCCGCTCACAAACTGTCCGGCAATGACCCCGTGAGGAGAGTCCGTGGAAAGCTCGCGCAGGTAGTTCAGCACCGCTTGTCTCTGAGGCAGGATATGTGGATTAGAAGTCGGCACGTCCGCGTTAGACGTCGACTGGGCTGCAAAAGCGAAGGAGATGGCGACACCGGCTAGAGCTGCGAGAGCGCTGATGAATAGCCCGCAGACGATTATAAAACTCAAGAATCTTTTTATGTCATGCTCCAGAGTTGTTGAAGGTATTGTGTTGCGGCTGCGGGCGGAAACATGTTCTAGCTGGGGTCACAGTTCAATTTACACCCTCGTACAGATATGTATTGTATATGTCAAACACATTCATTGCTGCGCCGCACAACCAGACACCCCCCAATCCCGAACCCCGTCATCAGACTGTGCGGGGGATACGCAAGGGGGCCGCCGCCCTATTGCGCGCCCGGCAACAGCCCTCAAGCCCCGATCCGTGAAACCCCTGGTGCGTCTCAACTTGTCCTCCCACCATCTTGCGAATCCGCGACCAGCGCGCCCCTGCTTCGGCGGGCAGCCTGGAGAGCGCAGCAGCAACCTTCCCACGAGTCCCGGATGCAATAATCCCAATCAGGCTTGCACTGTTTCCACATTTGTTCTATTGGTAAGAGGCTTGTCTGACACTCCTCGGGCAGGCAAATGCAGCAGACTAAGAATACTGAGTAGACGAAGTTTAAAGAGCCCTTGCCCCCTGTGCCAAAACGCAGGGGGCATCTCTCTTGAGCCTCCCTGCCTGCCCGCTCGCTTCCGAGCAAGACAACCAGCCTCTAAAAGCTGTATCCACGCGTGTGGCCGTTGTGTTGGCGTTATCCGAAGTTGCATACGTATGCCCGTAGCTCACCGCCCCGCCGGCCACCACATCGTCGGCAATATTCCTTGTGTCGATCCTGGCCCCCCGCCCCTTTGCAAATCCGCGCCTCATCCACGTCGGCTGGACCGAAAATTCCCTCTTCAAAGGATTTTCCAATCCTTTTCCTTTTGTGGTCTCCCCGATGTGTTTTGTCGCCTATGGTTCCGACAACGCGCCACACCTCCTGCCGGGCGGCGGGACGCTCTCGCAAAGACGTGCTATTCTTTGCCTCGGGCGGGAAGGAGTCTCTTTGGAACGGCGATGCTGGGCCTTCACCCGTAAGGGCCTAAACCTCTCATTCTGCGGGCGACGTGGTGATTGGCTCATCTACTGCCAAGAGCACCGCTGGCAGCCTGTCGTAATCCGCCAGTGAAACAGGCGTTTTCCTGTCCTTCCTAGCGATTTGGACCATCATGGCGACGGCTTTCCTTCGGCGCGCTGTAAGTTTCAGTTTCCCGGTCATGCCCATGACAATGTCCTGTGTTGGCCAATTTGAGAAGTAGATGAATACTCCTGGAGGGCTTTCCAAGTCAAGACGAACACTACAGAGCCCTTAGGGGAGTTCACCTAAATATGGTCTACGAGCGCTGATTGACGGAGACTATGCACTACCCTTGAAATCCGCCCCTTGAGGGTGTCATCCGCCATTCTGTCGCCGACAGCGAGCACCGGCGTGACGGCGGCGATGCCGCACCTTCCCTTCCACCTCCAGATCGATCGCTGCAAGAATGCCGGTCTTTGTTTTTTGCAATTCCCTGAGTTGACCGGGATCGCTGACAGGGGCAACCTCACCAGCCAGCCCCTGCTCCAGATGGATGATGTGGTTCAATGCTTCATTCAACACCCGGCGAAGCGGGGAGGTCTTGGAGTTGCTTTCGCCCATGTGCCCCATAGTCAGTTCACAGTCACCGTCGCTGGAGCAATCGACCCCGCGAAATACTCACACATGCCTGCGTGCTTCACGAGCGCCACGCCCAGCATGGCCGCGTGCTCCGGCGGGAAGACAAACGCCAGCCAGCCGTGTTCGGGATGGTGCACCTGGAAAACACTGCCGTTTTTGGCGGTTGCTATATCCACCCACCATGGCGGGGTGAAGATGGCGGTAAAGGTGCCTTTTGGCCTTGTATCGAGAACATTTTCATCTGTCATTGCATCCCTCCTTTGCAGACTAACGCATCAAAACTTCGTTCCTGGCACCTCGGGCCTCTTTGGGGCTGACACTGTCTTGTCAGCCGCAACCAAACTGTTCCCATCGCCTAGGCCGGGCCGGTTGTACCGTCGCCCGCTGGGCCGTGGCGCGGCGCGTGCCGTCACGACAGCGGCTCTTTCATCCGCTCCGGAATCTCCGTCAGCTTCAGATTTCTCCTCTGGTCCGGCCTCCGGCGCAACCTGCCGCTCGCCCTTGTCGAGATCGAGTAAGGCATTCAGTTGGGCCTGGCGGAGCAGTAAATCCTTCAGGCGCGCCTCGTGCTCGTACGGCCTGCCCGCCTGCTCTTCAAAATCCGCCAGCATCTTTTCCGCGCGGGCGGCGCGCTCGCGCTCGTCCTCCGCCGCCTTGTCGAGGGCGCGCAGCGCGTATTCGATGCTCTGCATCGTCCCGACAGGGTTCTCGGCGTTCAGCTGCGCCTTGTAGATGCCCGCGCCCCGGACAAACAGCTCCGGCAAACGCTCTTCGTCGGAGCCGATCAGCAACGTTGCCCCCCTCCCCCGGCTCAGGATCTCGAAGCCGCGGAACGCGCCGCGCACCTGCAGGCTCAGATCGTCGCGCCACGACAGGATGGCTATGGTGAGCGCCGTCGCTCCGTCCTCGCGCGCGCCCTTGCCGGAATAGACGCGCTTGCCGACAGTCATCGAGAACTCTTCGCCTTGATGACCATCTCGGTTTTCGATGTCGGCTGACAGCCGCTCGATCCGCTCCTGACGTTCCTTGATCTCGGACGGGAGGGAGCGGATTTGCAGGCGGATGCTGTGCTGCTGGTTCCGGTGCGCCGCGCGCAACTGGTCGAACTTGCGGATTTCTGTGTCGGTCTTGACCTTTTCCATCACGGCGGGATTGCCGGAGGCAATCGCCTTGATTTCGGCGTAGGTCAGCGCGCCGCCGTCGAGATCCTCGGCGGAGCGCACGGATGTCTGGCCGTTCATCACCTGCTGGATGAAGCGGGCCTTGGTCTCCAGGGTCTGCCACATATAGGCGTCGAACGAGCCCTCCGTCACGTACCGGAATATTTTCACTTCGCCATTGAGATTGCCTTGCCGCAGGATGCGCCCCTCGCGCTGCTCGATATCGCGGGGCCGCCACGGCGCGTCGAGGTGATGCAGGGCGGCGAGGCGCTTTTGCACGTTCGTCCCTGCCCCCATTTTTTCCGTGGAGCCGATCAGGATGCGTATCCTGCCGGCGTTCACATCATCGAACAGTGTTTTCTTATCGGCATCGCTGTCGGCATCGTGGATGAAGGCGATCTCCGCTTTCGGCACGCCGCTCTCCAGCAGCTTCGTGCGCACCTCATCGTAGACGTTGAAATTTACCGCGTTCGGCGTTGACAGGTCGCAGAACACAAGCTGGGTTGACCTTGCGTCGCGCGTTTCGCTCCAGACAGTTTTGATGCGCTGCACCGCGAGTGCCAGCTTGGTATCAAGTTCCGGCTCGGCGAAAGGCTCGACCAGGCGCATGTCGAGCGCGGCCTTGCGGCCGTCGCCAGTGATCTTCAGCATATTGTCCACGCTCGGATCGATCCGCGAAGTGCGGAGTTTCTCGGCGCGCTTGGTAAGGGTTTGGATGAAAGCTTTAAGCGGCTCGGACGCCGGAGCCACGGCGATCTGCGGCTTGCCGCCCGCGATGCTCGGCCGGGGAAGGTTCAGCATATCGGCAGTCTGCACGTCGGCGAAGGTGCGGAACATCGACAGCAGCTCGGGCAGGTTGATGAATTTAGCAAAGCGCGTGTGCATCCGGTAGCCGGAGCCGTCTGGTGCCAGCTCTAACGCCGTGACCGCTTCCGCGAAGTTCGCCGCCCATGCGTCGAAATGCCCCACGCCGCGTTCCTTCAGCAGGTCAGGTGCCAGATAGCGCAGCATCGTGTACATCTCGGCCATCGAGTTCGAGATCGGCGTGCCGGTGGCAAACACCACCCCGCGCCCGGCGTTGATCTCGCGCACGTAGCGGGTTTTCATATACATATCGAGCGCCCGGTTGCTCTCGGAATTCGGCAATCCGGCGATGCGGTTCATTTTCGTGGTGTAGAACAGGTTCTTGTAGAGGTCGGCCTCATCGACAAAGATCTGGTCGACGCCCAGCTCCTCGAAGGTCAGCGTATTGTCCTTGCCCTCCCGGTCGGCGCGCTCCTTGAGCTTGGCGACGAACCGCTTTTTCGCTTTCTCAAGCTCCTTGACCAGCCGCCGGTTGTCGTCTTTCCCGGCTTTGGCCTCGAGGAGAGCCGCCTCCAGTTCCTCAACCTGTTCCTCAACAAAACGTTTGAACAGCTTGTCAGACACTGGCAAAAACTCGAACGAGCGGTGCGAGACGATGACGGCGTCATAGTTGCCGCTCGCGATACGGGCCATCGCCCGCTGCCGGTTGCCGGTGGCAAAATGCTCGCGGCCCGCGATGAACAGGCGGGCCTGCGGATAGACTTTCAGGAACTCAGCGCCCCATTGCTCGACCAGGTGATTGGGGACCACGAACATCGGCTTTTTCGCGAGGCCGAGACGGCGCATTTCCATAGCGGCTGCGGCCATCGTCCATGTCTTGCCCGCACCCACGACGTGCGCCAGCAGCGTGCTGCCGCTTTGGACGACCCGCCAGACAGCGTCCTTCTGATGGCGGGACAGGTCAGAGTCGCGCAGATGCTCCCGGTTCATCCCCGGCAGCAGCAGGTGAGAGCCGTCGAAGCTACGCAGGCGCAGATTGTTGAACATGTTGTTGTATTCGCGGGCCAGCCGCGTGGCGCGCGGACCGTCTTCCCAGATCCATTCCCGGAAGCGATCCTTTAACTGCTGCTGTTTTTCGCGGGCGGCGACGGTTTCCTGCTGGTTGATGATCCGCGATCCGTCCTCCTGTTCGTCATAAGCTGTGGGCACGCGGCCATTGAGCGCCTGCTCGACCAGCTCGGAGGCGCGAAAGCGCGCGGTGCCATGCGTCGTCGTGTTGGCGACATTGTATTTCTCGCCGCCATCGATCTCAACCGTCCAGGTCGCGATGGGAGCCGCATGCGCGACGCGGATGTTGGTGGGAGATGTGTCGAGCAGTGATGCTACGAATTCCCTTATGTCGCTTGATGGAATCCACGACGAGCCGAGGCGGGCTTCGATGTCGCCCGGCTCCAGGTCGGCAGGCTGGACGGCTTTAAGAGCGTCGATGTTTCGCGCGTAGGCGGGATCGAGTTCCGCCGCCGCCGTGGCCACCGCCAGCTTGCGGCGCACGTCGCCGCTCAGATAGCGGTCGGCGGTTTCCCACTGGCCCCCTTCCGGGTTGCCGTAGGCAAGGCTGCCCAGCTCGCGCTGCAAACTTAGAGCGGGGCGGCCGGTCACCGCTTCCATGCGCGGCCAGTGAATCTCCCCGGTCTCGTTCAGCGAGACGGCCAGAGCTTCGGCGGCTGTCTCGACATGGGCGACCGGTTTATAGCGCTCCAGCGTCCGGCGCTCGAAGATGGCGGCTTTGGTGGCGCGCTTCGTCTCGGGGTCGAAGTTCTCTAGGGAAAGTAAGAGAGGCTGGTCGGGATCGCCGGCAAAGGCCTTGATGTTCTCGCGCGATGACAGCGCGCCGTACCGGCTGACAAAGGAATCGTAGATGTCATTGAGAAGTTTTCGCGCTTCGGCGATGCGCTCTTCGGGCGCATCGTCGAGTTGCGTGCGGAAGACGACGCGGATAGCATCCCGCACCGCCAGCATGCCGCGGATGCGCCATGCAGTGGAACCCGGCACCTTTGCTGTCTCGAATACGTTACCCCGGCGGATCGCCAGCAGCCCGTCGCGGATGGCGTAAGCGCCGTCCTTCACATCCGTGCTGTCGATATCAGCGAGGCTGTTGTTCTCCGGGGGCGGACGGGCGCGGTCGGGGAGTGTGTTGCGGGCCGCATAAATGTTTTGGGGAAGCGATGCGATGGCTTGTTGCAGGCGTTCCGGCGAAAGCTCGCCGGTCAGCGTCGGCTCCTGCCCCCGGTACATCGTGCCCTCCAGCCGCATGGTGCCGAGCATCATCTGCGGGTGACGGGCAAAGTATTCGTTAACGGAGACGGCACCATCCGGCGTATCAATAGCAGCCAGGTCCCGCCACGACATGCAAGGTACGGCGGGGCCTGGCACCTTCTTTTGGAAGAACAAAATATCGGTCGTGACTTCCGTGCCCGCGTTGGCCTTGAACGCCGTGTTGGGCAGCCGGATCGCGCCGACGAGGTCGGCACGGTCGGAGAGATAGCGCCGCATTGTCGAGTCCTGCTTGTCCATCGTGTAGCGGCTGGTGATCAGGGCCATCACGCCGCCCGCGCGCAGCTTGTCGAGCGACTTCGCCAGGAAATAATCGTGGATCGTCCGCGTCACCGGGGAATTCTTGTAGGCGGGATCGTGCACGGGGTAGTTGCCGAAAGGGATGTTGCCGATCACCGCGTCGAAGAAATTATCCGGCAGGTGCGTCTCTTCAAACCCCTTCGCGAAGATCGTCGCGTCCGGGTAGAGCTGTTTTGCTATCCGCGCCGTGACGGCGTCCAGCTCGACGCCGGTGCGCCGGCAGCCGGGCAGCAGCGATTCCGGCATCAGGCCGAAGAAATGCCCGACGCCCATCGAGGGCTCAAGGATCTGTGCGCCGGTCCCGAGCCCGAAGCGCTCCATCGCCTGCCAGAGCGCGTGGATCACCAGCGGTGATGTGAAATGCGCGTTCGGCGTCGAGGCGCGTGCCGACTCATACTCCTCAGGGGTCAGGTGTTCTTTTACGTCGCGGGCTAGTTCTTCCCAATCACTCCGGGGATACGGGTGGAAGACGTTCGAGAGAGCGCCCCAGCCGCTGTAGCGGGCGAGCACGGCCTTCTCGGGTTCGTGCGCTTCGCGGCTTTCGTCTTCGACCAGTCTGAGGGTGCGGATCGCGGCGATGTTGTCACGGGCCTTTTCCTTCAGCCCGCCCTGCCCGATCCGGTGGGCTTCGGTTATCCGGAAGTCGCGCGGCGGAGGCGCGGGCGCCTGCGGAGCGAGGTCGCTGAGTTCGACTTCCCGGATTTCGTTGTCGCGGACGGGGGAAGGTAGCGCGGCGGGAGGTCCCCGCTCTCGTCCTCCTCCTCGCTCGATCTCCTCGGCAGGGCCCAATCCTGCATCGCCAGTTCCCACGCCGCCGGGTAGTCCATCTTCTTGACCGACACCAGTTCGTACAGCAGGTCGCCCGCCGTCTCCTGCGCTGCGAACACCGCCTGCTCCAGCCGGCCCTTCCGCTCCAGGTCCTGCACCATCTGCGGGCAGTTCTCCCGCCAGTGTTTGAGGATCGCCTCGCCGAGCGCCGTTCGTTCCGTTGTTTCCGTCACTAGCTGCCTCCGCTGTTAGCTGCGCCGATTCTACGGGATCGTCCGTGAACAAGGCAAGCTGGTTGAAATGCACCATGAGGGACACACGCCCGGCTTTGCTCCCGCGAAATGTCTGCATCGCCTTCTCCCGGCGTTATCGCTACAACCCCGCGTTTAAAGGTTCTGGGTATACGTCCTGTGGTTGTACCTAAGTCCAGCCTATGCCCCAAGGTTGAAAAATTCGTTAACGAGCCGTGCTGAAAGGGATTTCTGTCGTCCACGCGTCCTGTCCTCGGTCCCTCCTGTCTTTCTATCAACACCTCTTCTGCTCGTTTCCCTCAGCGCCGAGAGGCAACGCTGGGCGACCCCTCGGCTAGAGGGAAACCTGACAGCAAAGGAGCTATGAAAATGACGAAACAGAAGCAGCATCCCGCGTCTGATGATCCGGTGCTTATCGCCGCCAGCGAGGCCATCGGCAACATGATCGCTCTGCTCACCGAAGCGCAGAACTATCTGCGGCAGGGCGAAAGGCTCTGCGTTATCGGCACGATGATCATGTTTGAGGATCGCGCCGAGGATGTCCGCGCCGCAGTCCGCATGATCCGCATGCAACGGAGGCCGTCATGAGTTTTACCGGAAACCTCGATAATTTCATGCTATTCGAGGGCATCGCGCGCAAACGCACGGATATCCGAACGCTGCGCACTCGCGGACGCGACAGCCTTGACTTCCACGATGTGTCCGTCTGGGCTCTCTTGGACATGATGCAATCTGCCTACGACGCCGGCTTCGAAGCTGGGCAGAAAGCGGGCCGCTCATGACGGTCATCGATCTGTCGGAAAAGCACGACGACCTCGCAAGCCGCTACGAGCGATACTGGGCGTCGGATGAAGCGCAGCGCGAATTGCTTGCACTGTGGGGCAACCCGGAATGCAACGACTGCGGCGTCTTCGAGCGCGACGAAACGATCCGCATCGAGCTTGACGGCAATAAATCGTGGTACGCGGAAATCTGCATCGCCGCCGCCCCCAATGGCTGGCACGCCTTCTCGACGAGCTGGTGGTCTGCGAATAATGGAGGCGGTTCAGCGCCATCTGTCTGGGACCGCTACGCCTACACCAGCCGCGATGAAGCCTTCGCAGCGGCCATGCATGAACTCATGACCAAATTCGAAGGCATCCGGGACTGGACTGGCTGGGCGCCGCAAAATCAGGCCCAACTCGCGCAGCGCATGATCGACACGCTGAAAGCGTATCTATCGCAGTCGCGACAACTAACGCTGTTCTGATCAGCAGTCCTTTGCAGGTTTCCCTCAGCGCCGAGAGGCAACGCCGGGCGACCCCTCGGCTAGAGGGAAACCAGACAGCAAAGGAGCTATAAAAATGCCTGATGATCTCGACAACGACTTTTCCATGAGGTGCCCAAAATGCGCTGCGTCCGATCAGATCGACATACAGGCGTCGGTGTGGCTGCGCCTCTCCTCTGATGGTACTGACCCGTATGAAGCCAGAAATCAAGCCCATGAATGGGGTGATGTCAACGTCGCGCAATGCTGCGCCTGTGAACACATCGGCACAGTCAAGGATTTCGAAATCGCCGAACAACCTGAACTTCGCGACAACGAAGCCCGCGCCAAGCGCGCCGCCGATGCGGTTTATGCATATATCAAAGCCAAAGGCGAAGCTTATGAGGAAAGCAGCAGCGAGATCGTCGATCTGATGACTGATCTACTGCACCTCGCCATCAAGCTCGATGAAGGCGCCGATCCCGTCGAAAGCACTCTTCGCCTTGCACAGATGCATTTCGAGGCGGAGCAAGCTGACCCGGAGGACGGGCCATGAACCAGCATTTGGGCGTATACACCGCAATACAACTTGGGCCGGACAAGAACCCGTCGAACGGCAAAGTTCTTGCGTCCGCCCCACGCCTCCCGACTGGACAGTGTCCACCCGAAATCTCCGCACTGTGGAAAGCTGGCGAGGTTGCCATCGGATGGAGCTGCGATGCGCCGCTGAAGCAACTGTCACCGGAGAGCCTTGGGAAACTGCGCCGGACACGGCTCAGGAACAAACTCATGAGCAAGTTCCCTTTGATTGCCGATGAGTTGTTCGCGCGCGAAATTGCGGTCCGCCCCGATTTCTTTGCCGGAAAAAGGGGATGATGCCCTAATCTTCATCTTCCACTTCGCGGTAAACACGTTTCGACAGCGGCCACGCTTCGCCCTTGCACTCGATCCTCATTCCCGGCCGGCAATGCTTGCCACGCGAGCGCGTGTTCTGGACGTTGCAGCAGGGCTGGATGGTGAAGATCAGCAAGCTTTCAATATCCGCCAGCAGCGCGCGCGTCAGCCGCTGCGTGACTTCGATTTCGGCGACGATCACCCGGTGCGTTTTGCTGAGTTTGTTGATGCAATCCCACGCGCCGGCCTTGGCGCTATAGGATGACCGCCCGCGAACGCTCGTCCGGTCACACTTTCCAAGGTAGTAAATCTCCGCCTTGAAAGGCGCCAAGTATGCGTAAAGCGCCAGGTCATGCCGCCAGCGCGAATCGTCGTCGCCCTCCACCCAGAACCAGTGCAGGGTGACCGGGAGATTGGATTTCTTGGGCATTCTGCACCAGTATGACCGATTAATTACAATCACCGATCGACACGAAGGCTAATCCCCGATCATTGGCCTCTGGCCGAAAAGACGCCCTCGGGGTCCCCGCCATTCCTGTCGTCGGTTCTCGATCCACTTCCGAAGCCGCGCGCCCTGCACGTGGTGAATGCGACCCTGCGTGACGACCTCGAACTGCGTCGATGTGGTTGGGATCGGAAAACCACACGAGGGATTGCCGCGCACATGCGTCAGGTACAGATGCGCCGCGTCGTATGAACTATCGGCGCTGACATCGAGACTGTATCGCTTTCCGTCTCCGTCCGTCACGGTCACCGTGCACCACTTGCCCACCGTGCTATCATAGCGAATAAAAGGCGAAGCCGCAGTTAGGCGGAGGCTATGCTCCAAACAGATCCGGGGCGAAAATGTTTTCCGCAGCCCGTAACAGTGCGATAATGGGGGTGCTCCCCCACAGCTTTAGAGGTTATTTGTATGGCCCGTGACAAAAAGCCTGCGAGCGGTCCCGTGGAGCCGCAGCAGGAAGAAATGACCGTCGTCGTCCTGAAGTTCAAGGGCGGCAGCCACTCGTTGCAGAAAGGCTTCGATGCCGTGAGCCAGGCTATCGCCGCGCTCGGGGCAACCCAGCAGACCAATCACCGCGCTGCTATTCAGCGCCAGCCTGTACAACTTCCGCCTGCCCAGGACGCAGTCATTGACGCCGAACACGAGGACGTTGCCGAGCAATCCGAAGCGGAGGAAATTACGCAGGAGGCTGCCGCGCCGTCCGGCAATGGCAAGCCGAAGAAACCGCTGGCTCCGAAACAAAGCTTCATCGGCGATTTCAATCTCACTCCGCCCGGCGTCACTTCATGGAAGGATTACTGCGCCGAGAAAAATCCGCAGACCGAGAATGACAAATTCCTCGTTGCCAGCGCGTGGATACAGACACACGGCGCCGTCGATCCTTTCACGGGCAGTCACCTGTTCACCTGCTTCCGCGCCATGGAGTGGAAAACGCAGGTCGACATGATCCAGCCGTTGCGCCAGCTCAAATCGAAGAAAAGCTATTACGAAAATCCGGGACACGGCAAATGGAAGCTGACGGGCATTGGCCTCGAAGCAGCCAAGGCCATCGTCAAGACATAAGGCCGGTATGGATCTGGCCGCGCTGAAGCAGGCCGTTCCCGGCCTCGCTGACAAATCGCACAACGACAAGATCACGATCTTCGGATGGTGGCTGCATACCTACAAGGGGAAGGCCAGCTTCACCGGAGCGGATATCGGAAAGTGCTATACCGATCTGCATTTCTCCGCGCCGTCATCATTCGGCGGCTATTTCAAAAATCTTTTCGACCGCAGGGATCTGCTGAAGGCCGGCGGCGGCTACAAACTGGAGAATAAAATCCGCGAGAAGCTGGATGCAGCCTACGGCCGGTCGGAGGTAACGATCAAAGTCAACAATCTGCTCACCGGCCTTGCCGACGCCCTTCCCAACATGGCCGAGAGGGACTACTACAAGGAGGCCCTGATCTGCTACACCCACGGCTCGCTGCGCGGCGCCGTCGTGATGACCTGGAATATCGTCTATTCCCACCTGTGTGACCACGTCCTGGCCAATCGCCTCGCCGACTTCAACGCACGATGGCAGGTGTCTTATCCAGGCATGCACAAGAACAAGGTCCGCGTGATCGCCACGATGGACGATTTCACCGATGAGTTGAAGGAGTCGGAAGTTCTGCTGATATGCCGCGACGGCAGCATCATCACCAAGAACATCTACAACAGCATGCACGCCGCGCTGAGCAAGCGTAACGCTGCCGCCCATCCGTCAAGCGTCGTGATCGACCAGCTCCAGACCGATGCCTACATCGTAGATCTCATCACCAATGTCGTCCAGAAAATCGTATAGCCCGTCCGCTGCCCTCAGCAGCGCGGAGGTTCGGCCCAGAACGCCGCGTGGAGATTTCCGCTTTTCTCTTTCCTCCGTGGCTTCTCGTTAATTATCCTCCGCCGACTACATCCTCCGTTTCAATTCTCTCTGACTCTCGTTCATTCCGCCCTTATGTATTTGTCCTCAACACGTACGGGAATCTGACCGAACGCGCCGCCGCATCACGGAAAAAAACGCGCAGGAGATCGTTGCTTTGTCTTCCCCGACAAAGACAGACGATCTTTCCCGCTTTTTCCGTGACCCGTCGGACTCATGCGCCCGGTCCTCTCGCTTCCCATGTTGAGGACAACCAAACAGAAAAGGGGCGATACGATGTTACGAACGATCCATCTACCGGCACTGGGGAGAACCGTCTCCCTCGCAGACTACAACCAGGCCGTCAGGCTCGCAAAGGCCTTCCCGACGGCGGTTTTCAAGACTGGTCTGACAACGTGGTGGCCCACCACTGGCGCGGAAATCGTCCGACAGTTCCGCGAAGGCATGACCGACCGCATCAACCAAGCGATTCCTTACAGCCAGCGGGGGCGGAAATGAAATCCATCGTTGAACAGCTTCATAACAACGTCACCTGCGGCGACTGCATCGACGTAATGCGTGGCATGCCCTGGGCGAGTGTAGATTTCATCCTCACCGATCCACCGTACCTCGTGAACTACCGCGACCGCTCCGGCCGCCGGGTGGCGAATGATGACAATGATGCCTGGCTGAAACCGGCGTTCCGGCAGATGTACCGCGTGCTCCGGCCCAACAGCCTGTGTGTTTCGTTCTACGGCTGGAACAAGGTGGACACGTTCATGGCCGCGTGGCGCGAAGCCGGGTTCGATGTCGTAGGGCACATCGTCTTCCGCAAACACTATTCCTCGAAGGCGCGGTATCTCAGCTATGAGCATGAATCTGCCTACTTGCTCGCGAAGGGCCGTCCGCTGCTGCCGTCATCCCCGGTGCCTGATGTCCTCGACTGGCAATATTCCGGCAATCGCCTGCACCCGACACAAAAGCCTGTGCAGCCGCTCAGGACGCTGATCGACGCGTTCACGAAACCGAACGCTGTCGTCCTTGACCCGTTCTGCGGTTCTGGTTCGACTCTCGTAGCCGCGCAGGAGCTGGGCCGCAGGTTCATCGGCATCGAGCTTGATGAGCAGCACCACCGCACCGCCAGCAGCCGCATAGGTCAACACGAGGCCGCCGCATAGCGGCCTTTTCTGCATCGCACCGCGATCAGCCGCACAGCTCAACCGTGAGTCGGCCCGCCCAGGACATGCCCGATCCTACTTCGGCTGTGCATCCCTCCCCGGCGGCGGAGGACCGGCGGGCGGGTCCTGCCGCTTGCGCAGGATCTCCGGCGGCGGGACGCTGGGAGCGTTGCTGTACCCCTTCTTGTAAGCCGCGATGATCTGACGCGGCGCACTTTTGAGAAGGGCTACGATGCGGCTCAATCTTCCAGCCAAAGCCTGCCTCCTTGACGGAACGCGATGCCATTATAACGATATCGTCTTCTCCGCCGGGTGTCAGGGTTCGCGCAGCTCCGCGGCGCTTTTGTCGTACGGCTCCGCCGCGGCACGGGAATTTAAGCCCCGATCCTGTTCACGTGCACGCGTAAATTGTTGACGGGGGCCGCGCTCACCGTTTCGGCGTTCGGATTTAGTCCCCGCTACGCGTGAGTCGCCGAGCCCGTGGTCTCGACCTGCCGGTTACAATCCCTCACGCGCGGTCGTTGGCGTTATGATGCCTTCATGGACCGCGAGCATGGGCCGGACCGAAAAGGTTTTCTCGAATTCCGGGAGGCCATCAAGAACGGCGATAAAACACTGTTGCGGCGTGCAGAGCTTGAACGGCAAAAAGATGGGGAGCATCCCAGGACGACGCTTTCCCATTATTATGAAGCGCTGCGCACGGAAGCCCTCATCGGCGTCAAGGCCCAGAGCCAGGACCATCGCGACCAGTTAGCGCGAAACGCGGAACAGCGGCTCGCCAAGATCGAGGATCAGGTCATCCGGCAGAACGCGTCCCGACTCGTCGCGGAACGCGTGGAGACATGGGACAAGGAAAGGCGTCAGTCACACGACAGATTTGTTGAGATGCGTGACGCCAAAATCAATGGCGCTGTTACCAGACGACAGGCCCAGGATCACGAAGATCTCCCTGAAAGGGTGGCTGAATCATGGTTTTGGGCCAAGTGTGAAATCGACGCCAACTACCTCGGTGAACTTGGGGCAGTTGAGTCGGCAATGCAGGTCGATATATCCCACGTAATCCACGATGCGCATGAACGCGACCTCAAGGCCCTTGAAGAGCAGCGAGCACAATCCCCTGAACAATCCTACTTCGCTGACGGTGCCGACAACGCCGCCCTCGATGCGTTCAACCGCGAGGTCGAACAACGTGAAGCCCAGGAGGGCCTTGACAGAGACGGCGGGTATGAATTTTCCAAGTAATCACGGACGCCTTTTCGCCGTCCTGATTAATTTCCCGTGTCCTGCTTTCCGGTGCCCGGCCTTTGTCCCAGCGGCCATGAAATACCGGAGCGCAAAATCCCTGATCGCCGTGGCCCTGCTGACGCCTTTTTCCTTCTTCCGGTCGATGTAGCTGTAGAGTTCATCGACTCCGCAACCCTCACGTTCGGCGATCTTCTCAACGGCGTTGGCGACAACCGGCGACAGTCTGACCGAAGTCCGCTTGTCTCCTACCCTGATATTGAAGCCGCGAAGCACTTTCTTCCCGCCCCTGGCAACAATGAATTCTGTGCTTTGTCTACCCATCCGATCCCCTGCTTCTTTCAACTTGTTTTGGTTTCCACCAGTCGGGCAACCGGACAATGTCATCCGCACAGAAGTCCTTGAAGTCGTCTATCAGGGCCTGCAGGCGGGCTTTCGCGCGCTGCCACATTGAGAGATAACTGTCGTCAGGCAGGATTGTCATTCTCCACTGTGCCTTTTGTTCCGGTTGACCCAGCCACCGATCTCTATCAGGCACTCCCGCGCGACTTCGTCTCTGGCGCTCTCGTCTTCCCATGAGAGGCAGCGCCTGAATTGCATCGTTGCCCGTTTGATTGGCTGACCACAAACATATTCGAGATGCCGCAGGGCGTCCAGAACCTCGTAGGTCCGGGCCGCGCCGTCCAGGTACTGGCGCAGGGTCATGAGCGAGTCATGCAGCTGGCGCCTGGCGGCCATATCGTCCTTGTAAGGACAGAACGGCATATTGCTGTAGATATGGTTCCGGCTCAATCGTCGATTCATGACTCAGGACAGGAACGGAGTTAAGAACAAAACGAGAACACTCGGCAGGTTTCTTTCCGGTTGACCGGCTGCCGCCTCTGCCTTTTAATCGTCGGGCAACGAACGAACCATCTGCTCATGGCCGGAAGACACACCAAGAAGAAGCCCGAGGACACTTTCTACCGCGATCTGGGGAGCGCCATCCGCCTCGCCCGCGTCACCGCCGGCAGGAGTCAAACCGAGGTCGCCGAGCATCTGGATCTTACCTTCCAGCAGGTACAAAAATACGAATCAGGAAAGAACCGCATCCCGGTTCAAGAGCTGGTCAACCTTGCGGCTTACCTTGAGGTGCCGGTGCCCTACCTCATTGGGTCCCCTGGGGTCGATGCCGGGTTCAAGTCGTTTGCCGAGAAATTCCGCGCGAACGGGTTTCATACGCTGCTGGAGTCATGGGCGGCCATCAAGGACCAGCCGATGCGTGCCGCCGTGATCAACCTTGTCAAGCGCGCCGCCGCCCTTAGCCGCTAACTGGCCCTCCGGCCTCATCGCACCGCGTCGTCCGTTCCCGGCAGCTTCGTCATCTCGTAGCGGAGGATGCTGCAGTAGGTCGTGACAAGAATCCTGAATGTGGCGTCGATCATCGTGACGATTTCTTCAATGCGCGTGTTCTCCGCCTCGTGGCGCATGAGATCCATCGCTTCCAGAATCCGCTCCGCCTGGGAGAAGTCGTATTTGTAATTCTCGTTCGTGTAGCTCTCCAGCTCTTCAAGGTCAGGCGGCTTTCGCATTCATCAAATCCCCTTCATGGCGGTCGATTCGCTTCAACCGGCCCATGAAGTTCCCCTTCGATAGAGCGGCGAGTCATCTAACGGGATGACACCTGCCGGGTAAACTACCGTTTATGGTAGGGGTTGTGATTTTCTTGAAAATATCCCTTAGGTTGTATTGCGCTTGCCGAGCGACAAATATTCAGGCAGACTCTGTGTGGGCCATTCCGATTCCGGAGTTCGGCCCGTCTGTGTTCACGACTGTCTGAAGGAAATCCTATGACGTAGAAAAAAGAAAACCCGCCGAAGCGGGTCTCTTAGAAACTGAAGCTCTGTATGAGCGGTGATCTGACAATCCCAATCATACAGAGTCCGGCAGCGGACGCAAGAGGTTTTTGCGGAGGTTTTTTGCTGCCTGAGGCGCGTGGTTTGTCTTACTTTCACCAACGGGAAGATCGCTCTTGTCCACACTCATCGCATATTCACTAATTCCCGAGCATCGGCAGCGTTCCCGCCAGCTTCGTGCGGTCAATGACCGCCGCATCATCCGCAGCGCGTCTTCGTCTGCTTGCTGCATGGCGATTCTTCATAGACACTTTTCCAATGGTCAAATCCCGATTCCGGGTCCGGCCATTATGTGTTTACCGCTGTTAGAAGGAAATCTTATGACGTAGCAAAAAGAAAACCCGCCGAAGCGGGTCTCCTAGAAACTGAAGCTCTGAAAGAGCGGGCGTCTGACAACCCCACTCTCTCAGAATCCCGAAACGGACGCAAGAGGTTTTTGCGACGGTTTCTTGCGGCCTGAATTCTGGCGGTTTTCTCATAACCAAGGAGAAGACCATGCACCTGCAAATCAGCCGACACCCGCCGCCGATTGAAGAAGTCGTGCAGCGAATGAAGGCGCGTATCGACCGTGACGGCGCGCGGGCGAATATCGAAACCGTATTCGCTCCGCATGCCACCTCTTTAAAATCCCGCGAACGCAGCGAGCGTTCGCGCCGACACTGCCACCTTCCCGCTGAGCCAAAGAAACACCGGTATCCCTCGCCGCGCGATACCGGCGCATATGTGCCGGAGATGAGCGCGCGCATCGACAACGACCGCAACCTGACCGACGGTGCGCGGCGCTGCGGTCGCAAGTTGATGGAATTCGGCTATCGCAAAAACCGCGAAGGCCGTGAAGTCGAGATCACTGTGCCGTATCTGAAGAAAGCGCTTGGCCGTTGCCGCCGGAGCGTTCAGGGCTACCTGCGCGAGCTGGAGCGCGAAGGCTATATCGAAACGCTTGTCGTGCCCTCCGAGCGCACCCGCATGTGCTTCGGGCTGCTCATCCACCTTCTCGACCCCCTCTTTCCCAGGCATCGGCGGGGTGGATGGCCCGCAAGGGCCGGAATTCGGGACGCGCAGAAAGATTCACAGATCTATAGTTCAAGATTCAAAAGGAAGCCAATTCCACGCCGCATCTGGGCTTTCTTCTGCTGCGAAGGTGTTTGGCGTTCATATATGAAAACCCTTCCCCCTCCTCCGCCGTTTCCAATCACCATCTGAGCCTGTGTTTTCCTGAAAAGTTGCTTGGCGGGAGGGTGCCTGTGGCGGACGCATGGGAAGACTGTTTTAAGTCCTTGCCTGTGGCATCAGGATCATACGGGCGCATGACGTGGTTTCGGGTTCGACGGCGTCCGGCGATCCCTGTCTGAAGCCCCTGCCCCTTCACCGGCTGAAAACCACCACCACAACCGCTCCCGAAGATGGCGATAACCGGCCGCCTGAACCCCTGTTTTCTTCGGTTTTGCCCGGCTAGGACCCAACGGTAGTCTCCGTGCATCAATACAACCGTAGGTGTTAACCCGGTTTTAAGAGGGAGCGCCTCAGGATCAAAGTATGATCCTCAAGGGCAATCAACGCGGTGGTGGCCAGCAGATGGCGGCACACCTGATGAACTCGTTCGACAACGAGCGCGTTGAAATCGCCGACGTGCGCGGTGCCGTTGCGCAGGACCTGTCCGGCGCTTTCGCCGAGTGGGCCGCCGAAGCCCGCGGCACTAGGTGCCGCAAATTCCTCTACAGCCTTTCTCTTAATCCCGACCAGTCGCAGGGGCACCTCACGCGCGAACAGTATCTTGAGCTGCTCGACCGCACCGAGCGCAGCCTCAAGCTCGTCGGGCAGCCGCGCGCCGTCGTGTTCCACGAAAAACGCGACGAACACGGCGTGCTACGCGAACACTGCCACGCGGTCTGGTCGCGCATCGACACAGACAAAATGAAGGCCGTCCAGATCGCACACGACCGGCTGAAGCTGCGCTCGGTCGCGCGGGACTTCGCCCGCGACCACGGTCTGGAGCTTCCCGACGGCATGAAGCCCGGCAGGAACAGCAATAGGTTTAACAACCGTGCGAAACAGGAAAATCTTGGAGAGCGTCAACAAAAGGAACGATCAGGCATCTCCAAAGAACAGCGCATGGCGGACATCGCCACCTGCTGGAAGGAAACCGGCAACGGTGCCGCCTTCATGCAAGCTCTTGAGGCGAAGGGTTATTACCTCGCACGCGGTGACCAGCGGGCCTATGTCGTGATCGATCTTCACAGCGAAGTCCACAGCCTGTCTCGGGAACTCATAGGGGTTGCCAAAGCGAAGGAACTCAAGGGCCGCCTCTCTGGCTATCCGCTCGACAAGCTGCCCGACGTGGCATCCGCCCAGGCATGGGCCAAAAAGCAGCGCATCGAGCGCGAAAACCAAATCGCGCAGAAACAAAACGAGATAGAGAAACAACCGTCCGAAGTTGAGAAGCGTCTTGCGGCCCTGAAAGAACGGCAGGCTGCGCGCCGAACCGAACTCGATATGCGCCGCATCGACCTGATCGCCCGTCACCTCGGGGAGCGCGACGGGCTGAGGGCGATGTTTGAGGCCGAGAACACGGGCGTCATCGGCGCGCGCCTGCAGAAACAGCCCAAAGGAATTCTCGCGTTCCTGACGCGGATCACCGGCATACAGATGATCACGGATGCCCGTTATCGCAAACAGGATGAGCGCCGCGCTGAACAGCAAAAAGAGCAGGCCGGGGCTTTGCAGCGCCGCCATGACCGCGAGCTGAAGGAAGCCGACCGGCACTACGGCGCCCTCGACCGGCTGGAAGCGCGCGAAAACCGGTCCGCACGCACGGCCCTGCACCGCGAGGAATTCCAGCGGATCGCCGATCTCGTCAGGAAACCGCCCGGACGCGAACTCAAACCAGAATTCGACCGCGTGGCGAAGCCGGTTCTGGAGCGCACGGGGACGGATGACGGCCGCGCGCCGCAAGAAACGGTGGGAGCGAAAGCAGCCGAGGGAATTAAACAGGAGAAGGGGAAACTGCTCACTCTTTTCAACCGGTTCGTTGAGTCCCTTCATAC
>Ga0075030_100000103_pt1 | contig 62325 bp, 50 predicted proteins | sample LitLauG_LLR_2012_FD_71393 | JGI IMG/M metagenome (GOLD analysis project Ga0075030, IMG submission 71393) | Freshwater sediment microbial communities from Pennsylvania, USA - Little Laurel Run_MetaG_LLR_2012 | ecosystem: Environmental > Aquatic > Freshwater > Creek > Sediment | place: USA... | reverse complement strand
GATCTGGAGTCGGATATAGATCGCGGCTTCATTGAGGAATACCGTCTCACGAAAGGAGCCTAATTTCTTATGCAAATGAATCGTGTCGAGGTAGCAGGACATCTCGCCAAACGCCCCGAGGTGAGGTATTTGCCTTCGGGTACGCCCGTCGCCAATGTGCGATTGGGCCAGACGTACCGCTTTCAGGACGGCAGCCAGCAGTGGCAGGAACGCACCAACTGGCACAGCCTGTCGTTCTACGGGGACCTCGCAAAAGTTGCACTCACCTTTGACAAGGGCGAGAACCTCTTTGTCGAGGGCACCATTGAGCAGCGCGAGTTTACTCCAAAGGACGGCTCCAAGCGGGTGGTCAACGAAATTATCGTGCGGCATTGCCACTTGATCGCTCCCTCGCGCGGAGGGGCGTCCATGGGCGCCGGTACGCCGAAAGCGGAGGTCCAGAATGGCGAGTCTATCCCAGACCTTGAAGGGGCACCGAGCCATGACGATGACTGGCCTGTTCGATAGGCTCCGCGAAACGAGGGTTTCACGAGCACGTAGACCCGCAGCTACCGCGGCGGCCATGCTCATCGGGATTTTCCTGGCTTGCGGTTTCGTCGGTCTGAGATTCAACTTTTCTCCCTCCTTGCCGATCGGGTTGTACGTAACAACGACCGACGGTCGCGCAAATCTGGTTGAGTTCTGTCCGGCGGAGCCTTTCGCGGCCCTCGCGATTATGCGCGGATACCGCGACCCCGGCACGTGTCGAGATGGTGCTGCGCCGCTCCTCAAGCCGGTAGTGGCTTCCGCCGGTGATGTCGTGGAACTGTCCGCGCGCGGGGTTTCCGTGAATGGAGTGCTGCTGCCCAACACAGCCCCCCTCTCGAAGGACACCAGAGACCGGCCTCTGGAACCTTGGCCCTTCGGGCGTTATATCGTCGACCCAGAGACGGTGTGGGTGGCTTCCTCCTATCATCCGCGCAGTTTTGATAGCCGCTATTTTGGCCCGCTTTCGACTGCAGCCATCCGAGATCGGCTGAAGCCGCTCCTAACGCTATGAACAATCGACTTAAAGACGGCGTTTCGCTATGCGCCGCTATTGCGTTGGGCCTCGGAGTATCGACCGGCCACGCCCTCGGCATGATCGCGGCGTCAGGCATGCCAATAGCGTGCCTCGCACCCACAACCCGCAAGGCCGCGTTCAAGAGCACAATCGGCTACTACGTTGCCGGTCTCTGGCCGATGCTCCCCGCCTTAGATCGCTACGTCGGGCACTCCACAACCCTACTCATCCCTCTTACGGTTTGGATCTTCACCGCTACCCTGCTCTCAATCCCATGGACAATTGCGTGGACATCCAATCGTTCGCACTGCTTGTGGCGTGCACCGCTCGCGCTCCTGGCCACCATTGTCCCGCCGCTTGGGATCATCGGCCTAGCTTCGCCGCTCACATCGGCGGGTTACATTTTTCCGGGAACAGGTTGGACTGGCCTCGCGGCGGTCGCCATCATGCCGGGAATCGCTCTTTCGACACAGGCTTTGAATTTACGCCGACGCTGCAGTGTCCTGTGTTTTGCCATCGGCTTCTGCATAGGGTTCAGCATCGAAGGTCGTGTCTTCCCTCGGGGCCATGCCGAGCCGCCTCGCGGATGGATTGCGGTCAATACCCAGTTCGGCGATATTTCGCAACCATTCCGGGAGTTTCCCGCGGCTCAGTTCATCCAGCAGAAAGCAACCGATACTTCAGCGCGAGTTCTCATTTTCCCGGAGTCTGTTGTGCCCCGGTGGTCCGAAGCAACGGAAGCGTTCTGGCGCCAATCGCTCGATCGCTGCCGAGCCCGCGGACAAATACTCGTCATCGGCGCAGGCCTGCCGGCCACGCCCCGGCTCCCAAGGGACGACCGGGAAAGCCTGAGCGACTTGCGGTCATACGACTTCGGCGCCGCCCTTGGCGCTCTTCGTGCCGTCCCCGGGAATCTGTTTTCAAAGGACTTGATCAAGCCACGCCCCGAGCCCATCGACAATTCGGTGCTGCTTGTGGGCGCGGAATCGGCCAGGTTTTACCAGCGCGTGCCGGTTCCAGTCGGAATGTGGCGGCCTTTCAACAGAACCAGCGTCCCTCTCCGTCTCACCGCTCCTGGCGTTCTCACAATCGATCACCAGCGCGCCGCAGTGCTGATCTGTTATGAACAGATGCTCACCTTTCCGATACTCGTGTCCATGCTGCAGCATCCGACCGTCATCGTCGGAATCAGCAACACCTTCTGGGTGGATGGCACGACTATTCCGAGGTACCAGGCCACCGCTCTGCGAGGCTGGGCAAGGCTCTTTCACCTTCCGTATTTCATAGCCGTCAACTCCTGAGCCTGAACCCAATGGCCGCAAAATCACGAACTGGCAATCAATCCATTTTCAGCAATCAACTCAGCCTGTTCTCGGACGTGACGGACACCGAACTCAGCGATAATTCAGTAGAGGAGTCCTTCGATGATCGAACTGGCTACACTCACACCACTTGGAAACCAGATCCTGGAACATTGGAAACGCCACCGGCCGATGATGGTCGGGAACCTGGAGCGCGAGAATCAGCTTCAGCAGGCGGTCTTCGCGGCCCAGGAGTTGACGGGGAACCTGCTATACGAGTTGACGGTGGTCCAGAAGATGGATTACCAGCCAGCGTGGGAGATCGCGACGAGGGAGTGGGCGTTCCTCCCGGACGAGCAAGATCAGCCGGAGCTAACGTTCGATCCAGCGAGCCTCGACCCACACCAACCCTTGCCCGCGATCTCCGGATAACCAGCGCTTACGGTGTCGGCGAGGGCGGTCTGAAGCAAAAAGCCCAAGCCAATCTCGCCGCCATTCGCGCCCTGAAAACCATCGAAGCTGAAAACCGCCCGGCTACGCCCGAGGAAAAGGCCACGCTCGTGAAGTATACCGGGTGGGGTGCGATGCCGAGCGCGTTTGCTCCAGAGCCGCCACGAGACTGGCAAAGCGTTGCCGACGAGTTGAAGGACCTGCTGACCGCGGAGGAATACGCGTCCGCGCGCGCCTCAATGCCAAACGCGCATTACACGTCTCCCGAGGTCGTTCAGGCGATCTGGCAAGCCATGGAGCGGTTCGGACTACAGCCCGGCGCACAGATTCTCGAACCCTCAATGGGTGTCGGTCACTTCTTTGGCCTGATGCCGGAAGGCCTGTATCTGGGCACGAGACGCACAGGTGTTGAGCTAGACTCAATCACCGCGAGCATCGCCGCCAAACTCTATCCGGATTCAACCGTTCACCAAAAGGCCTTCGAAGACACTCCGCTTCCTAGAGATTTCTTTGATGCCGCCCTCGGAAACATCCCGTTCGGAAATTATCCGGTCTACGATCCGGCTTACCGCGGAAGTCCACACCTGACCCACGCGATACACGACTACTTCCTCGCAAAGTGCCTGGACGTGGTCCGGCCCGCCGGCGTGATCGCGGTGATCACAAGCCGTTACACCATGGACAAACAGGATTCCGCGGTTCGGCGCCATCTGGCGGACCGGTCGATTTTGCTGGGCGCAGTGCGCCTGCCGAACACCGCATTCAAAGCGAATGCGGGAACCGAAGTGACCACCGATATCCTGTTTCTCCAAAAGCGTTCGCCAGAAACGCCGACGCGCGGCGAGAGTTGGACGGAACTGCGATCCATCGAGACGGCAGATGGTCCGTTGCAGGTTAACGAGTACTTTGCTCGCCACCCGGAGATGATGCTGGGGCGAATGGGCATGGAATCGGGGCAGTATGGCGCGGCTCCAGCCCTGATCGGAAACCTGGAGCCAGGCACCCTCGAAAAAGCCGTTTCACTTCTTCCCCCCTCGGTGTACGAGAACCGGGACAGCCGCCGTCCGGCTTTGCGGCTTGATTCGGGGCAGGTTCCGGCGGCCGGTGCTGTCAAAGAAGGCGGGCTTGCCGACCGTGACGGCCAGATCGTTGTGCGTCGCGGCGACACGTTCGAGCCTCTGACACTCCCCGCTTCGGTCCGCGCACGGATTTGCGGAATGCTTCAGGTGCGTGATGCGGCGCGAGAGGTGTTCGGCACACAGCTCGACGATGCCGCGGACGTAACTATTGTCGAAGCTCGCGGCCATCTGAACCGAACGTACGATTCCTTCGTTTCCCGCTTCGGACCTCTCAACGCGAGAGAGAACGTCAAAGCGTTCGCCGGCGATCCTGACCAGCCCCTTCTGCTCTCGCTGGAAGAATTCAACCCGGAAACGAAGCGGGCGACCAAAACGGCCATCTTCGACCGCCGCACGTTGGAGCGGTATCGCCCGGTTGAACGGGTCGAGACTGCGTCTGAGGCGCTGCTGGTATCACTGAACGAGACCGGCCAAATCAGTTGGCCTCGTCTGGAATCGCTCACGGGCAGGCGTGCTTCCGAGTTACAGGATGAGCTTGGATCTCTCGCCTACCGGAATCCCGAGGGTGGAACATGGGAGACCGCCGACCGGTATCTTAGCGGCAACGTGCGCGCGAAACTTGCCATTGCGCAGGCTTCGGAGCAAATCGATCCGGCGTATCGCCGAAATGTGGAGGCTCTCCAGGCAGTCCAGCCGAAAGACCTGGAACCTGGCGAGATCGAAGCGCGGCTAGGATCGTCGTGGATTTCGCGGTCAGACGTCCGCGACTTCGTCGCCGAGTTGCTGGATGTGTCCCGCGCAAGCGTGAAGATCGGATACGCCGAGACTATCGCGACCTGGGCAGTCGAGCTCGAATACAGCGCGAAGCACGTCGTGAGCAACACCACGACCCACGGTACGGCCCGCTTCCGCGCGTCCGAGCTGATTGAGCAATCGCTGAATGGGCGCACGCCGACAGCCTACGACGAGCATGAGGATGGGAGCCGTACGGTAAATCAGCCGGAGACTATTGCCGCGCGGGAGAAGCAGCAGCAGTTGAAGGATCGCTTTCGCGATTGGGTTTGGGAAGATCGCGAACGTGCCGAGCGGCTGGCCAAAGAGTACAATTTCCGCTTCAACAACCTCCGGCTCCGGGACTTCGACGGTTCGCACCTGACCTTGTCCGGAATGGTCCGCACGTCTCTCCGCGATGGCGATCTCGCGCCACATCAAAAGAACGCAGTCTGGCGCATCCTCCAGGGCGGCAGCCCACTGTTGGCGCACGTCGTGGGAGCTGGCAAAACATGGACCATGACTGCCGCGGCGATGGAACTTCGCCGGCTGGATCTGGCGAAGAAACCCATGTTCGTCGTGCCCAATCATCTCGTGGATCAATGGGGAGCGGAGTTCCTGAAGCTGTACCCCCAAGCTCGGCTCTTCGTCGCCGGGAAGGACCACTTTGAGACCGGCAATCGGCAGCACGCGATGGCACGCATCGCAACTGGAAACTATGACGCCGTGATCGTCTCCCACCGATCATTCGAATTCCTGCCTGTATCTGACGCGTACTTCAACCGCTTTGTCGAGAAGCAAGTGGCGGAACTTGATGCCGAAATCGGCTTGGTCAAGGACGACAACCGCCGCATCGTCAAGGAGTTGGAGAAAGCCAAGAAACGGCTTGTGGTCAGGCTTAAGAAACGAGCAGACCGCGACTCGAAAGACCGGACAATGACATTCGAGGAGCTCGGTGTCGATCAGCTTTTCGTGGACGAAGCCGACATGTACAAAAACCTGGCCTACGCCACAAAAATGAGCCGGATCGCCGGTTTGCCGAACTCCGACAGCAACCGCGCATTCGACATGTTCCTGAAGATCCGCTATCTGCAGGAGCGCAGCGAGGGGCGCGGCGTCGTGTTCGCCACCGGCACACCGATCTCCAACACCCTCGCGGAAATGTACACAACGCTTCGCTATCTTGCTCCAGAGATGCTGTCCGAACGTAAAGTGGAGCACTTTGATTCGTGGGCTGCAAACTTCGCTGAGGCCGTGACATCGCTCGAACTTGCCCCGGATGGGTCGGGATACCGGATGCACACGCGGTTCGCCAAGTTCATCAACCTTCCCGAATTGCTTTCCGTATTCCGTACCGTGGCCGACGTCCAAACGGCAGATATGCTCAACCTCCCGCGGCCCGAACTGGCAAACGGGAGACCAGCGATCGCATCAGCGCCCGCCAGCGCGGAACTGAAAGCGTTCATCCAAACTCTGACGGAGCGAGCCGAACGGTTGAAAAAGGAGCGCGTTGATCCGTCAGTAGACAACATGCTGAAGATCACGGGTGAAGGGCGAAAAGCAGCGCTCGATATGCGACTCATCGATCCCGAGACTGAGCCGGACCAGGAGACCAAGGTTGATCTCGCCGTTTCCCGCATCGTCAAGATTTGGAACGCGACGCAGGACCAGCGCTCGACTCAGCTCGTCTTTAGCGACCTTTCCACCCCCGATCCGGACCGGTTCAACGTCTACGACGACGTCCGTTCGAAGCTCGTCAGAGCGGGCGTCCCCGCCGGCGAAATCGCGTTCATCCATGACGCCGAAACCGACACGGCCAAGAAGTTGCTCTTCGATGCGGTGAACGCTGGGAGCGTGCGGGTATTGCTCGGGTCGACCGAGAAGATGGGCGCCGGCACGAATGTTCAGCGACGGCTTGTCGCGCTCCATCACCTGGATGCGCCTTGGCGACCGCGCGATATCGAGCAACGGGAAGGCCGGATTCTGCGCCAGGGAAACGCCAATAAAGAAGTTCAGATCTTCCGCTACGTCACCGAAGGGTCCTTCGACGCCTACATGTGGCAGACCCTCGAAACAAAGGCCCGCTTCATCCAACAGGTGATGCGGGGAGAAACCTCGGTTCGCTCGGCGGAGGACCTGGAGAGCGGCGCTCTCACGTACGCGGAGATCAAGGCGATCGCCTCCGGCAATCCTGCCGTCGTTGAAAAGATCAAGATCGATACGGAAGTCCGCAAACTGGATCAACTGCGCGCCGTCCACGCCAATCAGCAGCGTCATATTCGTTGGGAGATACGGGACCTGCCGCGGCAGATCACGGAAGCGAAACAGCACCTGGCTCATATCGAAGGCGACATCGCCACCAGAAATGCGAGCGACTGTGATGAGTTCAGCATGAAGGTCGGCAATCGTCTCTTCTCCGGCAAGGGGGCGCGGGAGGAAGCGGCCAACGCTCTGACGCTCGCAGTCCTCACCTGGCGTAACGATCAAACGATGCAACCGCGCGGTGCCTTCCGGGGCTTCGAGATATTGAGCAGGGGGAAGAGCGTCGGATTCGGGAAGGTCCAGGAGGACGAGCGTATCCCGGATCTTTTTGTTCGCGGACACGCAACGTATTCCGCAAACCTGAATGCCGCCAGTCCCATTGGCACCGTTCAGAGTATCGAGCACGCGCTGAGGAGCCTTGACAGGCTGGCCGGCGAGCAGCAGAACCGCGTGACAAGCATTGAGAAAGAACTTGCAGACTATCAGCAACAAGCGGATCGTCCTTTCGAGCATGACGAGCGGCTGAAGCAGTTGCTCGCCCGCCAGGCCGAGCTCAATTCGCTCCTCGACCTCGACAAGGGCGACCAACAAGGGGCCGCCCCTGTCCCTGATCAGGATGAACCGGAGATCGGACGGGCGGCGTCTTCAGCATCACAAGGCCATGCTGAGGTAGCGAGAATGGCCGAAACGTACATGCGCGCGGCCGAAACCGCCATTCAAGAAATGCCAATCTCCGAGCGCATTCCGCCGCAGACGGGTCGAGTAGTCGGCAGAGCCGTTGCCAAGGATGAAGCGCATATCGCGTTTGCGACTGCGGCGAACACTTATTTCGTCGTACCGTCAACTCCTCTCGGCCGCGATGTACAGATTGGCGAGCGATTGTCCTTACGCTTTCATCAGGGCCGCGGGTCGATCGATAACGGGCGTGATCGAGGCCGATAAGACTCAGTAGCGAAGGGGGAATGCAAGCGGCGACGATTCGTCCCTGTGTGCATCACAAACCCAGGGTTTGTGATATACTGTGGTTGCGTAAAAGTATCGACATGCTGTCCGGCCGAACGCGTAAAGCCGGAAACCATCATAGGAGGTAAGATCTATGAGATTCTGGTTCCTTTTGTCGGCGATGATGGGGCCTCGGTTCTTTGGGCGCTTTGTCATTTTTGTTGCCCTGGGAATGGGTCTATTCTTCTACTGCTTCCTTCGAGCCTAATGCCACGTGCGAAAAATGCTGGTCAAGCGTCCCGTGTCAGCCGGCGGTGAGCGGTGCCCGCACTGCCTTCACGCGCTCTCTGACGATTGGATCAAGGCGGCCCACAGCCGCGTTGCAGGACGAGCTGGAGGCCGCCCTCGTCTCCTGCGTTCGTGCCCGTTTTGTCGTAGCAAGTTCGGTACGCGGGAGTTGCGCGAGCACCTTAGGGATTGTTCGGAGAACCCGAAGCGGAGCGCAGACTAGGCCAGTTCTTGGCCGCTCTGGAAGAGCGCGTGGCATGTCCAACGGGCGAGACCGAGAGATCTGTGCCTGATTCCAGGTATCACGAATCATATCAGGCTGACTCGGAAGTGTGGACCAGTGCCATCAGGCACACTTCGTTTGCGGCTGACCAGTCGTAGAGACAGTGGCTCGCGAATTGCGCGAGGAGGCTGTCCGGAATGCACTCTGCGAACTTGGGGAGGAAGCGCTGGTCTATTTCGAAGGCCAGATCCTTCGGGGGTGCCTCCAGCGCGCGATTCAGTTCAATGGGGGAGCATCGCGCCCGGATGGTAAGGCTGTCGAAGCTCGCTAGGAGACCGAAACGCTGGACCAGGGCGGCGTTGGCTTTCAGGCCGGCGTAGGTCCACCATTCGCAGCCGGTGCGGGTAGCGCGGAGGACGGTGGCGGCGGGGTCCGTGGTGCCTTGGGCCGCGAGCAGTTCCATCTGCTCTGCGGCACGCCGGGAGAGGGCGGCATTCGAGTTGAGAAGAATCTTGCGCATGGATTGGCAGATCTCAAACGACAAACCCTGGCTGGAGCCGAGCCAGGTTGAGCGGCCAGGTAAATCTTCGGCGGGTTCGACGTGCGCGATCCGGTGCTTGTGATCGACGGACGAAACCCGCCAGGCTCGACCCCCTAGTAGGACGATGGCGCTCTCGCGGCGGAAGTTGAGTTCGTGAAGGACGCCGAGTTCTCGGGCACCGGCAAACACAGGGTAAAGCTCCGGCGTGTCGAAAACACTCAATAATTCCATATAGTTACGCTTACCCCAGAGGCGCTGGGCCTCGGGGCCGATGCTGACCAAGCCGCCGTCCTGGTGCAGCATCCCACGCTCTAGGAGACAGTCCAACAGGCCGTCATAGTCATTCAAGAACGAAGCCAATTCCGGGAACGGGATTGCTCCGCGTTCGATTACCCGGCACAGAGCCTGCTGGGCCCTCACATGCACCGGGAACGGTGGCGGCGTCACCGGCTCCACCCAGCCTTCGCGCCAGAGCCTCTCGATGGCGGCGGCACGCACCAGGGAGTGCGGGTTCGTCGCCAGGAACAGACAGTTACACTGAGTGCCGGCCCGGCGCCCGGTCCGGCCGAGTCTTTGCAAAAACGAAGCCACTTTCGTGGGGGCGTCGATTTGGATCACCCTGTCGAGATCCCCTACATCAATCCCCAACTCCAAGGTGCTGGTGGCGACGATGACGCAATCGCGAGCGTCCTGGAACGCCTGTTCCGCTCGCAGGCGTTCGTCCCGGCTCAGGGAGCTGTGGGAGATGAATGTCTCGACCCCCCGTCCCCGCAAAAACGAAGCCAATTCCTCCGCCTGGGAGCGGCTGTCGGTAAATGCCAGCCGCTTCTCCCCTCGGTGCAGGCGCGCAATCACGTGAGCCGCATTCGGGACACTGCCGACGTAATCGATGAGAACATCAGCGGCGGCGGGCGGCTGGGGCGGAGGGGAGATCACCTGGGCGGGACGCCCCGAGTCCGCGCAGAACCACTTGAGCAGGCGTTCGGGCTCTCCCACCGTGGCAGAGAGGCCAATGCGCTGGGCGTCAATGCCCGATATCCTTTTGATTCGGCCGAGGATATGCAGCAGATGCCAACCTCGATCATCGGCCCCGAAAGCGTGCAACTCATCCGCAATAACGAACCCAATTCGGGAGAAAAGGGCGGCCTTGTTGACCCGGGTGGAGACGAGCATCGCTTCCAGGCTCTCGGGCGTGGTCAGCAGAATGTCAGGCGGATTTCGGAGTACGGTGGACTTGTCCGCTTGGCTGACATCGCCGTGCCAGAGGGCGCACGTACGGCCGATCAGGGATGCGTACCATCCGAGGCGTATCTCGATATTGTTCAGTAGGGCACGGATGGGGCAGACGTAAAGGAGGCTGGGGGCAGGAAGATCGCGACGGAGGATCTCGGAAAGGACGGGGAAGATGGCGGCCTCGGTCTTGCCGCCGGCTGTGGGGGCGATGAGGAGGACGTTGGCGCCGTCGAGGATGGGGGCGATGGCCGCTTCCTGCAACGGACGGAGGGTGCGCCATTCGAGCGAGTTGAGGATGTGGTATTGGAGCGCGGAGTGGAGGCGCGAGAAACTCACTGGGGCAGCTCGATATCGTCCACCGAAACCGCCCGCTCGGCATCGGTCATCTCAGCGCTGGTGAGCGTCAGCTGATAGTGGCGGCGCGGGTCGAAATCGGGGAACTGATCGATGCGGTCCAGGACGTCGCTCACCAGTTTTTTCAGGAACAGGCGGGGAGCGACACCGACTTTGCCGCCCAAACTGCCGGATACCGCGACCGCCAGAGTCCGGACATAGGAGTCGTCACATAGCGACGCGATGCGATCAGGGGCGGTGGAGCCGGCGGCGTAGATGTCCCGCACCTTGCGGCCGACTTCGACCAGGGAGTCTATTTCGAAGCCGCGGAGCCGGATCTGGGGCGCCCGAGGATTATCAAAGCGGGGATCGCTCCCAAAGTCGGTGTGCAGGCGCTGGGCCAAGGGCGTCAGGCGGCGGACGCCTTGCGGTCCGTCGAAGAATGCGGGAGTGCCGGTGATGATCAGGTACAGGCCGGGGTAGAGGGGTAACTCGTCGAGTAGCTGGCGGAGCGCGTTGAGGGCCTTTTCGCGGACATCGCCGCGGACCCGTTGCAGGGTCTCAACCTCATCTAGAACGAGGACCAGCCCGGCGTGGCCGCCGTCGCGCAGCATGGTGAGCAGGCCCTGTAGCGCCTTCAGCGCGCCGAAATGATCGATATCACCTCGAAGACCGGCACCGCGGATCGACTTGCTGGAGACGTTCGGCTGTCCGGCGACCCAAGTGAGAAGGGCATCCGCGGATGCGTTGTCGCCCGCGGCGGTGGCGCGGCGGTAGCCGCGGAGCGCGGCGGCAAAAGAGGGCGAAAGGTCGGTGATGCGCGAAAATTTCGACTGCATCAGCCGCTCGGTTTCGGCCAGGAGACGCTCGGTGTCCGAGGGATCCACGCCGCCGGCTAGCACATCTTCCTCAAGGGTAAAGAACCAGCCATCGACAATGGAGCGAAGGGCGCCGGATTCGACCGATGCAGTGGAGAGACGCTCCATGAGGCGGCGGTAAACGGTCTCCAAACGATGCAGCGGGGTCTCGGTTTCGCTGATCTGGACTTCAGAGGTGGCAAAGCCGAGGTGCTTGGCACGCTCCTGCACCCAGCGCGCGAAGAAGGTCTTCCCGCCGCCGTACTCGCCGCGCACGGCTTTGAACTTACTGCCGCCAGCGCGCACGGATTCCAGTTCTTCCGCGATGGAACGTTCGAAGTGACTCAGGCCTACCGCGAGCGCCTCGAGACCACGGCGGGGCACGGCACCAGCCCGGAGGGCATCGACGATATCGGAGCGGCGCTGTGGACTGACATCCGTCATAGGTTGAACTGGCGCTCCAGTAGCGGGCGGTCGAGAACTACCATGTCGGCGGATTCGTCGATCGTCAGGATGCCATAACCATCGTAATTGAGGACGCGCTGCATAGCGGCCACGGTGGTGTTGACGCGGACGAGCGGCAACGACATCCGGGAGGCGAAGGCCGCACGTAACAACCGATTGCCTGAGGCGTCGAGGGCGCGGAGTACGGCGGCCAGCCGAACCGGCTCGATTCGGTTACCGGGGACGTCCATTTGCTGGCGGAAGAGTTCGCAGGCCAGGAGGTTGGAAATCCAGTCGTCGGCGAACAGCATCGGCTGCTGCTTAGTTTTCCGTTTGACCTTGGGTTCTTTCGCCGGGGCGGGCGCGCCTGCCATCCACCATTCGGGCTGGGATTCCACCACTTCCTGCAACCCGGCGACGACGCGTCCGACCTGGGCGAAGAGCATCACGGCAACCAGGCATTCCTGCGGGGTGATGCCGCCATGATAGCCATTGCGCGGCCGTGAACCATAGCGGACGCCTTCCACGCCGAGGGCAGTGACACCAGCCGTACCGATTACGCGACCGCCTTCGAGGTAGTATTCGCCGGCGGCTTCTCCTTTGGCGTCTCCTTTGGCAGGACGGTATCGATCGGAACCCTCCTGGCGGCGACATTCCGTGCCGTAGTCCAGGATGTGTCCGTGGTCGGCGGTGAGCAGGACGATGCGGCCCGCAGCGGCAGCTTCGTCGAGGAGGGGACGAAGTACCGCTAGATACTCCAGGTTCCAATCGGGGGCGATCTGGACGGGACCGCTGAGACTATCGTCGATGGCGTTGATGACGATTCCGACGACGCGCCGTTTGGTGTCGGCGATTTCACGGAGAACCGGAGAATCCGCTCCGGCCATGGCGGCCAGGTCGTTTTTGTGGAAGAGGACAGGCGGATGCTGCTTTGGACAGGCAGCGCTCAACGCCGAGTGTGTGGACCAGGCAAGCTCTTCCGCGCCCTGGGTGCCTCGCGCCAGAGCGCCGCTGAGCAACGAGTACCGCGAGAACTCCGTCACCGAGGGCAGCGCGGTGACCACGGGCGGAATCTCCATCGCATCGGCGGAACAGGCGGTCCAACGGCGTGCGGCCAGTTCGATGCAGAGTTCGCGGCACACAGCGAAGCTCATGCCATCGAGCACGATTGCCAGGACGGGTTCCTCCTTCAGGGCCAGCGGCACGATGTAGCGTTCGATGACGGACTCGACGCCGGCCAGCTTCTGAAAATGAGCGCCCTGGTTGTTCCAGACCGCAAGCATCGCGGCAAACTGGCGGTTTTGCCGTTCGCGCCGCTCTGTGACGGCAGCGGTGAGGTTGGCAAGAGCGGCGGCCAGAGGGCCGCGCTCGTAACCTCCACGGATTCGGGTTCTCGCCCAATCCACCCAACTGCCTTCGCGCGCGTACCAGAGCGCGGAATCTTCGAAATCGGTCAGGGTGGGCTCGGCACCGTGGAGCCAGCGCAGAAGCCGGACGGCCATTTCCAGGCGGCCTAGGATGGGCCGCTCGCTGGTGGGCCAATTGCGTTCGCGCAGTTCAGCGACCAACCGTTCCAGCGTCGCGGTGTTCCTTGGCAAGGGTGCCAGTTCGGCGGCGAACTCATCGATGCGCTGCTGGTTCCCACGAGCGGACCAGCGGCTGAGGTAAGCGAACTGAGCCGCGCCGAGGTCGTGGAGAATACGGTCGGAGGCTTCGATCTGGTCAGCCGACACCAGTTTCTCGGCGGCGACAGCCCACGCTTCAGCGATTTCGCGGGGAAGCGGCTGGTGGGCGGTATACCGCTCCACGCGGACCAGGGCCTGCGCTAGTTCCGGGCTGGCAGGGTCAGCCAGCAGAGCCCGTAAGGCCAAGCCTATAGCTACCGCTTCCCGCGCGTGGCCGGCTGCGGCAACAGCGAGCAGGGTTTCGGCAATCGGGCCGGAGGTGCGCTTCAACCAGGCGGCGAGCCTTTGGCGCAACTCGGGTGACGCGGCGGTGAAACGGTCCTGTGCCTTCGTCTGGACCCACTGGAGAAGGTCCACCGAATCGGGCCGAGCGCCAAGATCGAACACCTGGTGGCTAATCACTTGCCACGCGACCTCCTCCGTTACGAGGCCGCCAGGGATTGGTATGGGGGGGAAGCGGAGCAGCGTCTCGGCGACGACGCGGTCTGCTTTGAGGCGCCCTTCCACGGCGCGGGCGCCATACCATTGTTTCAGCACTTCCGCGATGTCCACCCGCAACAGGGCGCGCTTGTGGAGGCGAGCACACAGGTCGTCGGCCAACTGCTCGATGGGGGTAAGGATGACCAGATTGCCGGGTTCGCCGGACGAAAGCTGTTCGCGCATTTCGAGCATAGAGCGGCACCAGGCGACGCGTAGGTCATGAACCTCTTCAGAATCGGGCGGCGTGGCGCTGTGGATCCCGATGGCGAGATGCGGATTCTTCCGGCGCTCCAGCGCTTGCTTCACGGTAGCTTCGAGCAGCGCGCCGGTCATTCGCGGATCTCCCACTCGATATCGATCTCGGCGTTCGGGTGAGCGTCCGCAACGCGCCGCAATTCGCCCAGAGTCTCAGCGAGTGGCACGGACTGTTTCTTGACTTTAGAAACGGTGCGTTTCCCAGACCGCCTCGTCTCGGGCGGAAGGGGTGTCACGGTTTCGACCGGCGGCGGAGGAGGCGGCGGAGATGGAGCGCGTTCGAGCAGCAACCGTGCAGCATCGCCAGAGCATTCACGTATGCGATCCGCCAAGTGGAAGACGTGCTCGTCGTTAACCAGGCCTTCAGTGAGCCTTGCAAGGATGTGGGCACCAGCTGGAACGGACTTCAGGCCTTCGAAGAGCGCCCAGTTCGCATGCTCGATGGCGGTGACAACGGCGGATGCATGTGCCATGGCCCGTTCCATGGCCGTTGGCGATGTAGCGATCTCAGCGGCGTGAATTCGTTTCACTACGTCGATCGGTTTGAGCTTCGAATCCAGTTTGTCGAGAAGGCGGATGCAAGCAGAAGCGGTCTTCATGCGGTCGGCGCCGGCGGGTACGACCCTACGCAGCGCGTCGAGCAACTGATGGATTTGGGCCCGACGAACATCGGCCTCCTTGAGTACATCGGCTGCCAGCTTGTCGAGATTCGTAGCGCTGCACAACTGGGAGGCGGGCTTGCCAAAGAGCGCACTGGCGCGTTCGCGAGCAATGTCCCATACTTCCTGCGACGGGAGTTCCTGCGGTTCCAGTTTCCACTCGTCACGCATCTTGCCGATCGCCGGATCGGCAGGGCCAAAAGCATCGCGGAAGCTGCGGTTAGATTGAGCCGCGTAGATAAGGATGACCAGATCCTGGAGGTCCCGGGGCAGCCCCATTCGTCTGGGCTCGTCCATCCAGGCGCGCAGTTTCCCGACCGTTACCGGGCCGCCGTGCTCGTGCTCTTTACGGTCGAAGTGGTCGAGCCAGTCACGCACCGGTACCGTATGCTGCTCCGTGACATGGGCCAGCCGTAGGGGCTCCAGCAAGGGGCGGATCTGTTTGCGGACGTCACGGTCGGTAGCCTTGCGGCCTTCAGGATCGCGCAACGCGGCCAACACCTCACTGTATGCCGCGTCTAGGTACTTGCGACCAAGCTTCAGCTCATCCTCGTTAAATTGCGGGTGTCCGGGGAATTCGTAATCCAGCGCACTGGCGGTTGCACCGTGAAATTCAACGTGAATGCCGCTGCGCCGTTCCATGTAACGCGAATCATCCAATTCCCAGGCATGGACGCAGCTTGATGTCCAGCCAGATCAACACTTCCCGGGAAGCACCAACTGCCTCCCGACGTCAGTGCGTTCCAAGACGTGGAGCCATAGAGAGTCCCATTGGGAGCGAACCAGGCTGCCGACGCAATGTCTCCGGCTCGCGCACCCGCGACACTGAACCACAAAAAAACGGATGGATCGGTAGTCAGAAACGTGGTGGCCGGCGATGGGACCGAGCAACTACTCGGGTCCAAAGACTTCGTTACCATCTTGGCGGTTACGCTGGGGGGGAGGGGCGCGCTAGAACTCCACAACTGGGCCAAGTGGAAGGCGTCCACCGAACCGAGGCCGGTGACCTGATCGTATCCGGCGTGGGCCGTGTAACCAAACCGGCCAGTACTGCAGCCAGCTAAGCTGGGGTCGCAGGTTGCCTCGTTGCCGCCAGCCTGGATATCGTGGAAAGTGCAATTTGCGTTCTGCGTACCGGCAGCGGCACAGCTGCCCCCTGCCGCGAGCTGATAAAGAACAGGATTGATGTTTCCCAGGCCGGTTTGCGGGTAGATCCCTTTTCCGACGAGATATTGATCGACCAGCGTCACAATCGCTGCGAACACGGGCGCCGAGGCGGAGGTTCCACCAACACCGCTGTGATTGGGATCGCTCGGCAGATTGCCGCTGGCGCATCGCCCGTAGTAACAGATGAAGTAAGGATCCTGGCTACCCGACGCGGAAAGCGCGACATCCGGCACGTTGCGGCCGAAATTGTCCGGGACACCCGAGCCGCTTTGCCAGGAAGGCCGGGAGTGAAATAGCACACTGGTGCCGCCGCCGCTGCCGCTCCAGGCCTTTTCCGGTATGTACGATGACGCTTCTCCGCTGATGGACCAGTAGCCTCCTGACGCATCGTCGAATTCAGTTCCGCCCACGCCCGTTACCTCCGGGACACTGGCTGGGAGCTGCACGCCGGGCACGTAAGTCGTGCCGGGCGGTGCCGAATTTGCCCTGCAAACGGCGCCATTGTCGCCCGTGGAAACGATCCAGGTGATCCCCATTATATTGGCCAGGCGGGCAATGGATTGGAGTGTTGTTCCGTAATCAGTGCCCATGGCGTCGTACTCACAGGAGCCGAAACTCTCGCTGACAACCGGGGCCAGATTCTGATCGATCGCATATTGGGCGGCTACATTGGCGTCCTCAGCGCCGACGTAAATCAGTTGCGCATTCTTTGCGACGGCGCCCGCCCATTGCAGGTCGAGATTCGCCTCCACCAGGTTTCCAGGACACTCGTTGTCTGTCGGGGCGCATTCCTGTGGCACGCTATTGGGAACGTACACAATCTTCGGGTCCTTTGCAGTGAGCCCGAACACTCTTCGAAATGCCTCGGTATCCGACAAATCGGTGAGTTTGGCTTGCCCAACGATCACAAGCGTCTGGCCTCCGCCGTCAAATCCGGCGTCGTACAAGCCTTGGATGCCGTAGATGGTAACCACATCACTGGGAGCGAGCATGTTTCGACCTGCTCCGAAGTCTCTGAGCAAAGGTAGCGGAATGTTGCCGCCGGCCCGGAGCGGCCGCACCCCCTGCCCGGGGGGCTTCGGATGAAAATCGTTCAAGCCCCACACTCCCGCCACCGCGTCCTCGAGAGCCATCGGAATGGAAACCTCCCGAGAGTTGGCAAAATGAGTTTCACCATCCGCCAGGTAGCGGCGAATCTCTGTCTGAAAGGTAGCCTGGATTTGCTCGACCCGGCCACTGAAAGCAACGAACGTTCGGGTTCGGGAGATGTAGTCTATCGACAGCCCCCGCGATTGTAGCCAGCCGGTGACTTTGCGAAGATCGCCTTGGCTCAGGCCGAAGCGATCCGCGTACTGCTCTGGTGAGATCCAGCGATGGTAGTTTGGCGATGACGGGTCCTGCTGCTCGGTCAGCAGCCGGCTCAACTGCGCCTCCTGATCAGTGGACGGCTTGAGCAGGAGTGACACATGGTTCATTCGGAAGGACGGGTCGACTGGGCCTTGATCGGCCTGTGGCCGCGCCTTGCGGTGGGTGCTCCCTTTGAGCACAACCTCCCGCATGTCGTCGATGCGATCGGCAATGCGGTTTGCTTGGGCTCTAAGAGATCCGGCAAGGAGTGACAAAAAACAACAAAGAACTACCCCAAGCCTGAGCAGCCCGAACGGAGTCTCTGAGCGCCCAGGTGCGGCTCGCTCGCTCCTGAGGACTGCTATAGTATGGGCCCAAGGGCGGCCTGAAATGCGACCCGCGAATTGTAGAGACACGCAAGACATGGTTGCCCTATTGAGATCCGCCCCAGTTACTGGTTAGGCGTGACCGCGAAATCGAAAATCTGGGCCGCGCCTGACGCGCCCGCACCGAAGGCTCCCAGGTTCGCCTGGGAAACCAGGAAGCAGTATTCTCCGGATTCCATCGGTCCGTTGGGAACGACCTTATACATGCCTGAGCGCAGCCTCTCGGACTTGAACGTGATCATCGATTTCTCGTGCGTCCCGGTGGACGCTCCCAAGGCCCCGAATTCTCCAATGATCGTCTCCCGGCTGGACTTGGTCACATCAAGCTTCACAAGCGCGAACTGATTCGGATTCGACAGCGCTCCGGCGCCGAAACCGCCCTTGCCCAGCCCGGCTGCCTTATCTTCGAAATAGAAATAAAAAGCAGGCTGCGTATCGGGCGTGCGGATGCTTGCGTGCTGGCCTGGGATGATCGCCTTCATCTTGGCCTTCTTAAGCCCATAGGTCAGCGCCGACGTAAATACGCCACCCGTCTTCGACCCCTGGTAGGCGGCCTGCTCCAGCACAGTCAATTTGTATTCACCGTTCCGATCTTTCGAATACAGATAAATCCCCGAGTCATGAGGCGCCAGGGGATCGTTGGGATTGCCTGTCGCAACGTTACCCGCCGCCGGCGTGGCGCCGCTTGCGTTGGCGCCGGATGACCCCAGGCCCCCGCCGGCGTTCCTGCCGACCATGGCCGCCACAATCTTGTCCGGGACCCCAGCGGTCTTCAGTGCGATGAGGTCATCGGCCGCGAAGGCGTACCTGGCGGGCTGTGAAGTAACCATGCTGAGGATTACGCTCTCGGCCAGCCCCGCTTTGACCATCTTGACCACGGACTCGTTGGTCAGAGGTTCCTGGCTCCACACCAGAGAGGCGCATAGAATGCTGATCAAGTAAAGAGCACGTTTCATCATTTGCTAAACCTCGGTGTTTGTTAGATGCTGCAAATCGTTTTGAATCTTGCCCGCGCGCTTACTTGCGCCTGCGGACCACAAGCGTGAACATCACGATCACGCCAATCAAGTCAAGATACGTGAGAAATCGGTTTCCGCTGACGCCCGAAATGGTTGAACTAGCGCCGGTGTTGAGCCAGAAAGTCGGGCTGATCAGGAGGTTGACAACGCTTATGATCAGTATCGCGATTCCGATGCCCTTGTAGTGCCCGTATAGTGCGACCGAGCCCATGATCACGGCCAGCGGTGTCAGGAACAGAACGCCTGCTACATGAATGATCACGCTCACAACTGCCAGGATCAGACCAGCGATACCGGTGACCTTGGCATACCCGGGAACCTCGGCCAGAGCGGCCGACGAGATAGGTTGTGTTGCAGCCATATAGATATCCTCCTCTTTGAGGCCAATCTCGGCTCTCGACTACTATGTAGTTATGCATTAGCTTGTTACACGCGGCGCCTAAATAGATGTGCGTAGGCCCGAATACTCGGCCTGTCTGGATGGTCCAACGGATTTGCAGATCCTCCGCGCCCGTCTTTGGTCCGCGCGTCGCCGGCTCCCAGGCAACGTAGCGCAACGGTCTTAAGCGGTCACGGAACTAATCGCCGACTATTACCTGATCGATGCGCGTGGTGGTGCCGAGCGATCTGCGGAAAACAATAGTACCGGGCAGCAACAATGGCCGAGCTATGGCCGAGCTACGGGTGTGGCACCGATGCGATCCGGAGGGAGTAGGTCTCATGTATTTGACGGACTGTGTCGGCCACTTCCAGCACATAGTCGCCCGGAGGAAGGAAACGGCCATCAACCGCCACGGCTGTGTACCCGGCGGGAGCGGCGTCGCTAGAGGTCCCGCTCCAGACGCGGCTCCGCTCCCCATCCGGCTCGACGCGGTCAAGAATGACAGTACATCCACCAGCGTTAGTCCGCCCGGGCAGTTCTAATTGGAACTCTACCAGCCTGCCAGGCGCTACCTCCGGCAATACTCTGGCTTGAGCGGCGCCCTTCAGCATACCTGGGCTTAATTGCAGAATAGGCAGTGCCGACTGCGGACCGGGCTGACGGTAGGACGCGACTGGCGCCGGTATGCGATGCGTGAGAGACCAAACGCCAATGAATGCTGAACCTATGAGAGATGCGGCTACGATGAGCCTCAGGCGTGGTCGTCGTCCGGCTGCCTGGTTGTTTCGTACTTCCTCTAGTCTCCGCATCAGCGCGGGCTCGCGCAGGTACCGACCTTCGAACAACTGCCGTTCGGCCGGGTCCAGACGACCACCGATGTAAGCGCGAATGAGGCCTTCCTCCGTGCGCCGAACATGATCGAGGAAGGCTGGATCGGCGAAGTAACGCGCCTCGAAAGCGGTGGCGTCCGGTTCCGGCAGAGTACCCAGCAGATAGGCCTTCACAATAGACAAATGTGCGGGATTCATGGTTTGTTACACCTCATCGTCCCTCCACCCCGCCAGGATTGCGAGTCTGCGGCGGGCGCGGTGAAGGTAAACCCGGAATTTCCCGCGTTCCTCTGGCGAGAATTGGGCTCCAAACTCCCCGTAATCCATGGATGCCGCTGCTCGAATGATCTCCCACTCCTGGTGGCTCAAAGCTGCCGCTCCGATCCTCTCCACCTCTGCCAGATATACCGCTGATTCGATTGCCTGCCAGCCGTGCGTACCCGTCGAAGGCGACGCCATCGAGACATTCAGTTCCTCGGCGTCGTGCTTTCTCCTTTGGCGCCAGCCGTTCATCAGCACCAGCCTCGCAAAGCCAAAGCACACCAGCGGAAAATCTTCTTCGCGATCAAATTCGAAGTCCTCTCGGGCCCACAGGACCTTGAGGGTTTCCTGGACCAGGTCCTCCACGTCGTCCACAAAGGCCCGCTGCGAAAAGTAGAATTTGAGGGCAGCGCGGGCCTGTTCCCACTTGTCATCAGGAATCAAGCGACAATTGAGCATCAGAAGCCGCCCTCAGATCCACCGCGGGGATTCAGGGTCTTGCCAAGCCGTCCGGCGACAACAAAGGAAGCCCAATAGTAGGGGTCCGACCATCGAGCATCGAACGCCATGGAACGACGCGCCACGGTGATTGCGTGTTCAATCCCCGCTCCCCGGCTCCGTAGGAACTGCCGAAAGGTGCGGCGGAGAAACTCCGACGACGCTTCGGCGTCCACCCTGGTCAAGGTCAGCACGGCTTGTGCGGCGCCCGCCTGAAAAAGGGCGCTGGAGAACCCGGCCAGCCCTTCTCCTAGAACTTCCTTCCCAAGGGCGGTTTCGCAAGCGGACAGGACAACGATAGATCCTTCCAGGCGGAGTTCGCCGAATTGATACGGGCGGAGTACTCCGTCGATAGGTCGTCCCGCCCTGTCTACGGATGAGAGTAGGACTCGCGAGAGTTCGGGAATCTGGTCGTCAATTACGGCGTGCGTGGAGAACAGCACCATGGCGAAGCTCTGAACGGGCAGAGAATGAAGGGTCTCACGGCTGGCACTGAACGAGCGCAAAACCATCCTTTTCGCGGACGGGAGTAAGTTGTTGAGTAGCGTGATTTCTGCGCCGAATGCGAGACGGGCAAAGGAGGAATCAGTCTCCGCGGACACGCGGGCAGCGATGCGGGTTACCCGCGGGTCACTTGGCGAGAGAACGGGGTCTGCTACCACCAACGCAGTTGCGGGGAAATCTGTGAAGGGCCGAGGTATCCGGCCAATGGTCAGATATGAGGCGGCAGGGACCTGGAGGAGGTCCGAAGTCAAACCTAGTTTAGCCCCTGTGGATGGCATGCTGAGGGCGGCGAAAGGGACCCCGTGCAGCGATCCATCGGGTACCACGATCAGGCGGGCAGGCAGGCGTGTGCCTTTCAGCGGGCCCAGCACGGTGGTCGACAAACGCGTCAAGGCCCGATCGAAGGCCCGGCGCTTGGACGGATCGCGCCGCCTGGGCAATATGTCGCCAAACTCGCGGACGATGCGCCCGGCTTGTGTATCGATCACCGCTTTCCTCGGCAGCCGGTAAACCTGAACATGTTCGGCATCCACCCACCACAAATAGCTCTCGAGTTCACCCAAGTGAAACTCGAGAAGCGCGGAATCAGAAGGGAGTCCGGCCCGCCGCAGTTCTCCTACGGATTCAAGGGGTTTGCCGAAGCCGCTTGGCGCCTCGCGGCTGTGCATCAAGGCTTCGATTTCGTTTCCCGCCGCCACCAGACGTTCTACCTCCCGGCGGAGCGCAGACATCTCCTCTGGCTGAGCAGTGGATAGGCGGCCGGAAAGAAGGTCAATGCGGCGCTCAATTCGTTCACGGCGTGTGCTGAGATCGTCCGGCCCCTTGCCCTCATACCCTCGGGCGGCCAGAATGTCGAGCAATGCCCTTCCGCGGCCCTGTTCGGAAGCCAGCAGTGCTTTTTCTGCCGCTTCCGGGGTCGCTTCGGAAAGCGCTAGTCCCACTTGTAAATCGATGAGACGGTGGCGGCGGGCATAGAACGTGGCGCGCAGTGCCGCGCTGGGCACCTGTCGGCGCACCGATTCCAATAACGACAAGGATTGAGCGGCGAAATTGCGGGCAGCTTCGGTGTGGTGCCCATCCCGCTCCAGACGTGCCAGTTCATAGAGCGAATCAGCCGCGTCGTCTCGCAACCGGCAGTCCGTGCGCATTTCCAACGCGCGTTGCAGAAAGTCACCGGCGGACACGGTGTCGTGCAAGGCGGCAGCGGTCACTCCCAGGTAGTGAAGGTCGGAAGCCATGGCACGGCGGTCTCCCAAGCGGGTGTCGATTTCGAGAGCCTGCTCAAGCTTGAGTTGTGCCTGTTGCGGCTGCCCTCTATCTATCAGTGCTTGACCAAGGTTGTTGCGGGCGTCCGCGACAACTGCACTATCGCCGCTGCGCTCGGCGTCACTTTCCGCTGCGGTGAGGGTCGCGATGGCGGAAGCGGCCCGCACGAGGAGTTCATTGCGCCCAAGGTTGAGGCGGGAGCGGATCGCATCGCGGTGGCTGGCGTGCCGCAGGAACGCGGCATTGGCCTGGGCAAAGTAGTTGCGGGCGGTGGAAAATTCTGCAGCCGATTGGTAACAGAGCCCCAGGTTGTTCAGCACTTTGGCGTAACCTACCGGGTCACGGTCCTGAAGCAGGGGCCGCGCCCGGGCAAAAAAAGCGATCGCGCTCTGCATGTCGCCGGATTGCCAATACAGCCAGCCAAGATTGGAGAGAGTTCGTCCCTGCGAGAGAGGGTCGGAAATCGACCGCCAACCGTCAAGCGCTTCTTTCAGCCGCCGATCCGCGGTATCGAAATCGCCAAGACGCTGGGAAACCAAGCCGCCGTTGTTCTCCGCCTCGGCGGCGCACCTCGTATCGCGTGCCTCCAGGCATAACCGGCGGCCTTCCTCGTAGTGTCCGAGTGCCGCCTCCCGGTCGCGGTTGAAGGAAATGTCCCCTAAAAGGAGGTGCGTCCGGGCGGCAGCCGAACCGTCCGAGAGCCTGTTCCAAAGAGAGAGTGCGGACAAAAGTTGCTTCGCATCTGCATTTCGCTTACCGCGCGTCGCCATTTCCTCAGCGGCGCTCCACTCGAGGGCCTGCTGTAACGGGAGCGCCGAAGCAGACATGACCAAATGCAGGAGCTTGGTGGTGGGTTCCACCGGTTTCAGTGTGATCGTGTAGTTGCCGGGTTCGGCCAAAGTTGCGGTTTCGAAGCCGAATTCGAAACTATCAGCCACGAACTGGCGAGGACCCGTCACGGAGATAGCCAGATCGACTGGTTGCTCAACCAATAGCCGCGCGGCATCTCCTTTTTCAATCTTAACGAGGAAACACCCGGGACGCGCGGAGGAGAGGTTGCAACGAAGGGTTTGGCCGGTAGGAAGTTCGATGCACCGGCCCATTAGGGTTGGAGGAGACGAGAGAAGCAAGACGACCGTGATCCAAGGCAACCGCCGCATAGTTGCACGCCAGTCCTTTGGTTAGAAGCTGATCTTAGCATAGCAACCGCCGGGAGAGCGGGCGGCTCTCCCGGCGGCGTAATCGGCCTTAGCGGCCGGTGCCGGTTTCCTGCTGGACGATCTCAAGCAGGATCTCGATGATGTCCATAATGTCCATGGGCCCCCTTTCGTCGCCGTCCGAACCGGCGGCACCTGGATAACTCCAAAGAGGGGATTTTTCTGCAAGGCGAGACACTCAGACACCGCGTATGTGCGGCCGGTTGTAAGTGTAACAGTTCAGTTATTGGGTGTACTGGGAGTTACGCGGCGCAGTTGCAGGGGGACAGCCGGAAACTGAGGATGGCTGGATGTGCCTGAGGTCGATGTGACTTTGGCTGGCCGGCGTCGATGCATATTTCGGCCGAAGATTCGTTGATGTGGTAGAGGTGATTCAATTGCCGAGCCTGACTTCCCCAGCGACCGGAGAGGCGCCCAAGCCTGGCCGGCCGATTCCCATGCCTTGCCGCGGACCGCGATTTGTCGAACAAACGGAGTGGCCAAACTTCTTGGGGCAAAGGGTGGTTTGCGTGATGGACGACGCCAACATCCGATTGAGCGCGAAGACCGCCGGGGGCCGCTTTTCGTACCGCGGGCTGCGGGAGTACCTGGCGCGGAGTGCCGCTCAGTTGGAGGCGTGGGCGGTCCTGTCCGCAGCGAGCCCCGACAACTCGCGCCTGGAGTATTTTCGTAAGCGCGGATGGCAGACCCGGCTAATGCTAAACGAACCTTCAGACCGGCCCGGCCGGCCCGTTCTGCGTAACGCTGACTTCGACCTGGTCGCGCTTTGTACGGAACGCGCCTGCTTCGGTGAGTTCGACGTCTTCCTGGTTGGCAGCGGGGACGGTGAACTGGTTCGCGCTGTGGCGCGCGCCGTTCGCCGTCTGCACCCGCCCTGCAAGGTTGTAACCCTCTCCATAGAGGGTGCGACCAGCCACACGATTCTGGAACGTAACGCGCCGGGACTGATCTGGAGCAATGTCCTAGTGGGGCTGGACCTGGTTCACGCCAGGGAACGGCAGGCGGCCGCGTGAATCGACCTCCCGTCAAACCAGGTAGAACTCCGGGGCTGGCCGCTCCGCGGCTGGCCCCATGATCAGCACGGATCTCGCGCAGGCGGCACATACCCGGTACACGCGGACTCTGTCTGGAGGCGAGAATGCCATGCGCTCAATCCCATGCAACATCCTGTTGTAGAGCGCTTCGTTCAGGAGCGCCTCAAAAACACTCTCCTGCACCCTGGATCCGAAATCGAGGAGGTGGTCCGCCATACGGTTGCGAGCGCGATCATCGGCGATGTCGTAACAGATCAGGAAAAGCACGGCGCCTCCTCCAGGTGGGTTTTGTAGGTTCCACCGCTGCGCACGGTGTCCACGAGTCCTACCAGTTGCCCCAGGAGAATGGCGCGCATCCCGCCCTCTGTGGCTGCTTCGAACTGTTCCCCTGTGCGGCCGAGCATGGCTTCCTCATAAGCACGCAGATACGTCCGTAGCCCTTCGGGAGACAACCGTCCGTGATCAATGGAATCGAAGAACGAGGCGATGTCGGCCCGGAGAACCCACCGAAGCCCCTTCTCGCGCTGTGCCCGCAGTGCCCGCAGGGCATCAGCCACACCCAGACCAGGACGATACGCGAAGCTCGATCCATCAAATGCGCTGTTCCACTTGAGCCCGAGCCATCCAGCGGCGCCGGTCTGCACCACACGGTCGGCTACGCAAGGAACCATGAGGCGCCGCCGCGCTCCTGCCCTTTTGGATATTTCCATGAGTCGCAACGGTAACGGTTTGTAGCTCCCGCGTGCCAGCATGGATTCCAACTCGCGCAGGTACATTGCCGCCTCGCCTGCAAAACGGCGTGGGACAACTCCATCTACACCCGCCATCCCTGACTTCTTCGCAACCTGCTCCCAGGCTACCGGCAGATTCAACTGGCCAGCCAGAACTGGGGCCGGCGCCAGTCCCATGTCCCGCCCATCGAGCACGCCAGGCAATCTCACTGCGGCTCCTTTCCGGCTCGTTCGCCGTAACGCGAAATCCGATTCACGGAGGCGGTCATCTCTTCGAAGATGCGCTGCTTGAGTGCCTCCAGGATCTCCGGAGGGAGCCGGTCTCGCAGCCGGCGCTCCAGGTCGTCGATCCGATCAGCGAAACTCTCCGCCAGGCTCGCCACGGTCTTCTGAATTGTCATTAGACGAACCGCTTCGCTCCTACAGGCAAGTTCGAGCCGGGAACTACGTACGGCGTCGGCGGCGCGGAAGAGCGCCACCTCGCGCAGGCTCGCACGAATTCCAGCGGTGGCCCGCAGTTCAGCTTCGTCGCATTGAAGCCGCGATTGGCGATCCAGGCCGCCTACGCGTCCGGCGGGAATGACCTCAACGGCTGGAGCACTTCTGACAAGCGCCACCCGCCGGCGGTCAATCTGTTTCGAGCCCCGGGCGTTGACGTCCCGACGGCCTACGTTCGCAACAACTTCGCGGCTGCGTTGGATCAGATCGAACATCACGGACGCCCTTTCCGATTTGTGCCGGCGCCCGCATGGTTCGGCTGAGCGTAGTTCGGTTGAACAGAGCGGTCCAGTTTCTCGATTTCACTAAGGAGGCGGTGAAGTTCGTCGTGGACGCCGCCTGGGGTGCGGTGGAGGAGGCTGCGGCGCACCATTTCCCCCGCCCACGGCAGGATTCCCGGACCGAGCGAGACCTGTGCGGAGATGGACGAGCGGGCTAAGCGCCAGTGTTCCAGGTGTGTCTCCCACGGGCCGGCGAGCGTCAAGCACGACGCCAGTGGAATACCTTCGATCGCCAAGCCGCCGGCGAGGGGTGTAGCGAACCCGAAATCACGCAGTCCCGCGCGGGTCAAGAGCAGGGAAAACAGCCAGATGGGCGCCGCAGACAGCCGCCCGTTGGCAGTGCAAACCATCCAGGAGTAGTGGACGGCCGCACCAAGCAGGGCCGCAGCCCAAAAGGGAATCCGGTATCCGGTGGTGGTGCCCCAGTCGCTGGAGAGGCCGCGCGCGGAAACCGCAACGCCGGCTACTCCGAAGAGGAAGATCGGAACGGACAAATACTTCATCGATGGCCTCCTTCCTTGAAACGAAGTGGCTCCACAAAATATGCAGCGTGGATTGGGGGAGCGAATGTTGACGTCGGGAAAGGCACCCGTTGAAGGCGGCTTTGGGCCTCGGGCTGCCTTGGCCCTTGGCGTCGGGTGCACAGCGGGCAGCGGCGCCAGTTTCGTACGCAGGTAGGCCTTACTGGCTAATGACAGAGGGAACCCAGACCAAGCTCCTCGCTAAGCGGATGTTTACTTTCCGTGACCCGCGTTGCCCAGCTGCGGTGTTCATTCGATTCGAACGGAACTGCAACCTGACCATGCGGTGACCCACCTTACTCGACCTCAATCGGCTGGGGCGTTCGTCCAGCCGACGGGAAGTCTAGTGGTTTCGATGCGGTGGCCCGCCTTACTCGACTTCAATCAACCTGCCAAGTAGATTGGTCTGCTCGGCATAGCAAAAGTTTCCATGCGGTGACCCGCCTTACCCGACTTCAATGGCCGCGACACACTCACAACCGTAGTAAAAAGCGGCGTTTCCATGCGGTGACCCGCCTTACCCGACTTCAATGTAGGGAATATGTATCATCAATAGACGGAAAACAGGTTTCCATGCGGTGACCCGCCTTACCCAACTTCAATTTCATCCTTTCGCACAACCGCTCCCTGAAGACTTGTTTCCATGCGGTGACCCGCCTTACCCGACTTCAATAAAAGCCCGACGCGAAGATCGGTACGGGGAGGTGTTGCTAGTTTCCATGCGGTGACCCGCCTTACCCGACTTCAATTGCTGGTCAATGGAAATAGCGGCGCCACTGACATAGTTTCCATGCGGTGACCCGCCTTACCCGACTTCAATTAATGGCCGTGATCTACCTGGTACTGACGGTGCAGTTTCCATGCGGTGACCCGCCTTACCCGACTTCAATGACTTATTTCCGGACCCAGATGAGTCAAAACTTCCCGTTTCCATGCGGTGACCCGCCTTACCCGACTTCAATGACTCAGCCGGCAATTTTTCCGATGAATCAGACTTAGTTTCCATGCGGTGACCCGCCTTACCCGACTTCAATAAAGTCGAAGAGGAACGGCGCAAGCGCAATCTGACGTTTCCATGCGGTGACCCGCCTTACCCGACTTCAATGCTGCGAGCCCTCGGCGGAAAGAAAAAACTCACAGTTTCCATGCGGGTGACCCGCCTTACCCGACTTCAATGGCGAAAACCTTGAACCTTGCCGACCTCGACGTTTCCATGCGGTGACCCGCCTTACCCGACTTCAATTTTATTCTCCAGCTCAGCTGGGAAACAACAAACCGTAAGTTTCCATGCGGTGACCCGCCTTACCCGACTTCAATTAACGAAAGTGCCTATGCGAGTCCGTCGTGCCCGGCGTTTCCATGCGGTGACCCGCCTTACCCGACTTCAATAGAAAAGAGAGGACCGTCCGAGAACCTGATTCGGACTGTTTCCATGCGGTGACCCGCCTTACCCGACTTCAATCGGTGTAGCACAAGGTTCTACTGACGGGCAAATTTCAGTTTCCATGCGGTGACCCGCCTTACCCGACTTCAATTGCGCAGGGAAGGCCAGGTCTGGTTTACAGCTATTTTCGTTTCCATGCGGTGCCCCGCCTTACCCGACTTCAATTGGACTTCTCCCAGGCAATCATCTTCATGACAAGCGTTTCCATGCGGTGACCCGCCTTACCCGACTTCAATCTACACCCAGTTTTACCGCTGGGTCGGCAATCGTTTGGTTTCCATGCGGTGACCCGCCTTACCCGACTTCAATCGGACAAAAGCGAAGAAACCCGAAACCAAGGATTCACTGTTTCCATGCGGTGACCCGCCTTACCCGACTTCAATCTTTGGATTACTTGACCGCTGCCTATGATTTTCTGGGGTTTCCATGCGGTGACCCGCCTTACCCGACTTCAATACGGCGCCATTTTGCCAAGGTGATTTTTCGCGTAAGTTTCCATGCGGTGACCCGCCTTACCCGACTTCAATAAAGCAGTATTCAGCTCGGCTTAAAAGCGGAGCAAAAGTTTCCATGCGGTGACCCGCCTTACCCGACTTCAATGTACACAGCCGGAACTGTTGATGGCACTGCCTGGACGTTGTTTCCATGCGGTGACCCGCCTTACCCGACTTCAATTCACCGCTCGGACTTCTCCCTAGGGGCCCCCTTCAGTGTTTCCATGCGGTGACCCGCCTTACCCGACTTCAATCAATAAAAATACACAAACAATAGGAGGACTAAAATGAAAAGTTTCCATGCGGTGACCCGCCTTACCGACTTCAATGGATTATTGCTCTGGCAAGCAAAATCACCCAAAAGTTTCCATGCGGTGACCCGCCTTACCCGACTTCAATTGATGTTTGCTGCGCCCCCAACTCAAATCAACACGCAAGTTTCCATGCGGTGACCCGCCTTACCCGACTTCAATTGAAATCAGAACGATCTGTCTCTATAGGACTAATAGTTTCCATGCGGTGACCCGCCTTACCCGACTTCAATGCTCTATAAGTTGCCGATTGTATTTCTGATTACCGTTTCCATGCGGTGACCCGCCTTACCCGACTTCAATATAGGAACGAGTCTTGACACCCTGACGGGGGTGTTTCCATGCGGTGACCCGCCTTACCCGACTTCAATAGCGGCCCGCGCAACTCCGGCGATTTGAAGGAGTTGCCTGGCGGTTTTCCGTAACCTCATCTGTGGAGCCTATTTTGAATCGGCGCGAGGCCAGTTTCGGGCTCGTCCGAAACGTGTAACTCCCAGTGGCTCATTCGATTACGGGTGCTCCCGTAACCTCCACGGTTCTTCGGCGTTCCTGACAGTTCGTGCCAACTATTTGAACAGCAATGGCTTACGCCAAAAAAAATCATACCAACTTAAGCACAAGAGCAGCATGTTTGTGTTTCAATCCCCTTCGACTCGGGGCATTACAAGTATAGCCCACAGGCGGCCTGAGCGGCGCGGGCAATTTTCGCGCCGCTCGGGAGTTACCCCGTCCCCACAACCATGGGTCAGCGGGTGCGACGTAGTCGAGCCCTCCAGGAGTCGCGGACGGGTTTCAGCCTCTCGGATAGACGTCGGGCTTCGTAGTAGACCTTGGGTTTGGGGAGCTCGGAGTGGGCGGTGATCCAGCGGGTAATCTTAGGACGCGAGATTCCGAAGCGGGTGGGCATGGGGCCGTTGAGGTAGGCGATGGAGAAATCAAGCTGGTCCAGCCTGGTGTGGAAGCCGAAGGCGCGGGCGGCACGAACCAGGACGGCGCCGAGGCGCCGGCCCGGACCCGCGAATAGGATGGCCGCGGCGCCGGCCGTGAAGCGGGAGACGTCGGATTCCGTGATGGGGATGGCACCGCGGCGGGCGGGCGGATTGGCCAGGTGTAGGCAGTATCGGTATTCCTGCAATATCCCGGCTTCGCGCCGTCGAGCGCGGTGGATGTCCCGCACAATGTTGTCGGCCGCGCGGATCGCGTAGAAGGCAACTTCGGCGGGAGGCAGCGTGAGCCATCGTTTTGGCGACTTCAAGATCTTGATGTAGAGGATAGAAAGCACGTCTTCGCACAGTTCGGGCGGGATGGTTTTCTGGGTTTGTCTTCTTAGGCTTACGATCAGCAGCTCTAAGTACGCGCGATCTCCAAGGGGAAGGGTGAAAGCAGACTGGAAGGGTAAGTTACTCAATTTTGACCTCACTTGCATCTCTTTTGCGAAAGTTGGTACAGCCGCGACCCAAGGACTAGGGTCAAGAAGAGGGTACAGCCAACCGGCAAAGAGAGTCAAGAAAAAAGTTCGACGGCAACGCGGCGAACCATGCCGAGGCCGGCGGCAGTCCGGCTTCCCACCCCGGTGTACAGAGCGCAGACGGAGAACATGTGCAGCCACAGATTGAGTTCCGCGCCGGTTCCAGGGACGACGTGATACTCGCAAACGCCGTCGAACGCAACCGAAGGCCCGCTAGGGAGTTGCACGATTTGGGTGGCGAGGCGATAACGGCCCAGCCGGAGGAGTGTCTCCAGTACAGCACGACCGGGAACGGGCCCGAGGTCGGGGCGCCACGCCGCCAACCGGTCTCGCAAACTGCCAAAAACCAGGTGCGGCAGAGGGACAGGCAGAAAGCCGTTCCACGCGCCCGGGACGCCTTCGTCCACTTGAAACAGAGTCGGTCCGGCAAATTCAAGTTGGATGGGTGGGGCCAGGGCCGAAGCGCCAGCCGCCATCGTCAGGTCGTCGAGCGTCGCGGTGCCGGCCCATGGGTGCGCGCCGGGAGAGAGTGCCCACCGCTCCACCCGCATCTCGAGATGGTAGCCGCGGCCGTAGATCACCCAGTCACGGCAATGCTCGGTAAGCTCCAGGACGAGCTGCGCGGCCGCCTCTTGATAAGCGGTGATGCGAAACCAGCCAACATCGCCAGCCTCGACCGTCGCCGGACCGTCCGGCGGACCGTCGCCGAGCCGGAGTGTCGAGATGGTGTACGGGCGGACGCGGCCGTCCTCGCCACCATGAAGCCACGCGGACGCGTTCGGATCCAGTAAGTGGAGGCGGCGAAGAAACTCGGCCTGCATGGCGTGTCCATGGCTGGCCGGAAAAGTCGCTTTCTTAGAGAATCGAACCAGGGCGACCGCACTTACGAACATGTCGTAGGTTAGGCTCCCCCAGCAGATGAATGCAAGCCTACCGAGGGAGCGGGAGTGATACTCCCGTTCAGTCTTTGTTGGGATTGCCTCCTTGTCTGTGCCGGGCGATCCAGCGGGGGCGCAGGTCTTCGCGCAGGTGTCTTTTGAGCGAGCCGTTTTGGCGCAGGAGGTGGTAGGGGACCTCGAGGGCGATCTGCTTGCGCTGGGCGGGGAAGCGCCGTTTCATTTTGAGCTCGACGAACGCGGTCAGGAAATCGAGGCGTTCGAAGGCGGTGGTGCAATCGTAGCGGGGCGCGAGTTCCTCCCATACGAATTCGGCGAGGCGGCCGCCAGGGCCGGCGCAGAGCTCCGCGTAGCAGCGGAGCGCTTCAGTGTTGAGGTCGGCTGCGTTGGTGTATGACGGCCTTGACTCGCGCGCGGGCAGGGTGTCGAATATGGATTGGCCGGGTCCGGAGTCTCCGCTAATTAGGCGGCGGTTGTTCCGGATGTGGTCGCGAAAACGGTTCCGCGCGGCGTTGACGAAGTAGCCGGTCCATTCGCTGGTGTGGCGGTTACGTTGGTATCTGGCTGGGTTGGACTGAATGGTTTCGAACACCTGCTGGTAGATGTCCTCTGCGTCTTGCCCTGCGCCGAGGCGGATCAGGATGCTGACTATGAGCCTGCGAGCCTCCACAAGGGCAGTAATAAACTGTTCGTTCTGGTTGGGAGAACCGGAAGAGGGCAACATTGGCCCCTCCTACACGGTCTTGATGGAGAGCGGGGCGAGCAGGGTTTGAACCCCACAGCCCACCGGGACTAACATCTGCCCGTACTTCTAACGTTTCACATCTCTCCCTCGATTGTCAAGAGCCTTCTTGGTCGATCGGGCTGGAAGGTCTAGGGATAAGCTCGTTGCGGCGCTGGTGGAAGGCGTCCAGGAAGATCGGGGAGACTTCGGCGTCCCGGAGCCGGGTCAACACACGGTCAAGGGAAGCAGAGACGGCGGCAGGGGCCACGAGCCACAGGGCGCACAGTTCGTCGCGGGCGAGCCACTGGCCTTCGGTAGAACACCACAAGCCGAGCGGATCGCCGAACGGGGTTTCGACTTCGGCGACTTCGGGAGGAGCGGGATCGGGGAGCAAATCGGCGGGGGCGTCGAGGCCGAGAGCGTTCAGCAGGAGGATGGGATGCGCGGGTGCGCCGGGGTCGGCGAGCGAGGCGCGTAGGTTCTGGCGTTGTAGGCTGACGCTGGTCTTGGATGGCAGCGCAAAGACCGCGGCGTGACTCGGGGGTGCATGGCGTCCGGCGAAGATGGTCCACTGTGGCGGGTAAGGCGTAAGCCACGTGGCGGGTAGGCGGGCGGGCGCGTCGAGCCAGACGGCGATGCGAGCTGCAGGCCGACTGGGGAGCACGCCGTTGTGGCAGAGGCCGGCAACCTCGACGGAGACTCCGTCAGCGCGCCACTGGGATCCGAGAAGCGCCACGAGGACGGTGAGGGCGGCTTCGCCTTCGGCTGGGGCGGTGAGCCAGACGGGCCCGTGTGGAGCGTTTTCAGCGCAAAAGGAATGCACGGCCGCCTCGGTCCGGGCGGCCTCGGTGGGGAACTGGCAGAGGGAAGCGTCGAGGGGGCGTCCGAGACAGCGGTAGGGTGGCGGCGGAAGACTGGCGACGAGGGCGAGGCAGGAATCGCAAGTCTCCAGATGGAGGCGGAGACGATCGCGTTCTGAGGTTTCGACGCGGTTTTCCAGGAAAGTGCGCCATTGGGTGGGGGTGGGGTGGGATTGCCGAGCGCGATGTGCTTTAAGTTTCACTCTCTCGATCCTCACGGTATCACAGGCTCCAGGAAGGAGCGTTATCAGGAGAACGCGGCGGGAGTGGGAAAACGACAGGCTAAGAAAAAACTTTTTCACTGCGTAACATCCTCTGTTTTCATTACATGAGTCCGGCGTGGGTGTCTGCGGAATTGTGGATTTCGGATGACTCGTCGTTATCAAGGTGGGAGAATGGCTTCGATTGAAATGGAACCTCAAACGGAAACTCCAAAGACTCAAGTTCTGCTGACCGTCGGAACTAACGAACTGCCGGTTGTGGTCGCCGCGTGCCGGTTGGCGAAGAAGTACCACGAAGAGGACGGTGCGTGGCCCGGCTTTACGTTCATCCACTCGAAGCAGACCGGGGCCAGCACGGACATCGAACCCGAAAGGGAGTGCGAGCGGATCAAGGAAAGAATGGAAAAGGAACTCGGGTTCACCTTCGCGGACGACCGGGTGCCGCTCGAAGACCCATATTCGCCCGACAAGATTCTGTCCAAAGTGAATGAGAAACTGGCGGACCTGAGGAGAAAGAACCCGGCCCTGACGAAAGTGTGCCTGGCGTACACCGGAGGCACCAAAGCGATGGCGGTACACGCCTACGAAGCAGTGAAGGCGGAGCGTTGGGCTTCGGAGGCCTATTACCTCGATCCGCGGCAGCACCGGCTCTTGCCCAAGGTTGCGGTCACGGATGAGAGGAATGAGTACGCTTGGGGCATTGAGCAACTCGCTCAACTGCACGGCTTCACGACTGAGTTCAAGGCCGGAAAGGACATGGGGGGAGCAGAAGTCAGACCCACTGAGCCCTCTCCGGAGCTATTAAAGCTGGGACGGGACATGTACGAGTGGTATCGGCAGTATCAGTGGTACGCGGGAGGGCGGCGGCAAGTGCAGGCCGCGACGGAGAAGGGCAGGTATAACGAAGACACTGACGACGACTACAACCGTTGGTTCGCCGGCTGGAAGCATGCCTGGGGAGCGAAGGGTTCGAGAGAATATCGTGTTTACCCGCAGATCTCGACGAAATTGAAAAGACCGCCAACCCTGAAGTGGTTCAATCCGGACAAAGCCAATATCGGAGAATCGTGGTCGGAGTTGACAGACAAGATCAAAGATCACTTCAAAGCACCTGCCGGATGGGAGGAGCGTGGCCAGTCTTACACTCTGAACATCGCGAAGTTCCCGGATGCGCCTTTGACCGGGCTCTGCCAATTCGTCAAACACCAGTTTCTGGAGCTAAAGGCTTACGCGGAATTACAGGCCGCACTGGAAGAAGTACGATACGAACGGGGTGCCCGTGTTTATCACAACGTGCATCTTTCGCGGACTGGCGAGAACTGCGACCTGTTCAGCCTGGATGTGGTTGCCGTGATCGGCTATCAGCTGTTCGCCGTCTCTTGCACCGCATCGCCGAACAATATCCGACAGGCTGGGTTTGAGGTGCTTCACCGGGCGCGCCAGATAGGTGGAGATCACGCCCTCGCGATGGTGTTGTGCCCAGTGTCGGCGCAAGATGCATGTGAAATCGAAGACTCGCTGCATGATGATATCGGCGTGATCTCGGTGCCGCTGAAGGTCCAGAGCGCCCTCGACCAGCGCATGCGGCAGCTTTTCCGAATTTTCTTGATGAAATCCAAGGTGCCGTTCAAGCAAGGAGCGCTAAGGTGACACAACGTTGGCAAGATGAGGAGTCCTATAACGGCTGGTGCATGACGCTGTTGGGCACGGCGTCGGTGCAATCCTACGTGTTTTCCGGCAACCGTCTGCGCGATGCCGTGGGCGGGTCCGTGGTGGTCAAGCAGACCATGGAGCGGTGGAAGGGGAGGCCGGAGACCGTCTATATCGGGGGCGGCAATGCGCTGCTAATGTTCCCTTCGAGGCAGGATGCCGAAGCGGCGGTCTTTGCATGGAGCGAAGAGAGGCTATGGAAGGCTCCGGGAGTCCGGTTGGTGGCGGCGCACTTCGAATGCGGGGCGGACTTGCCTCAGACGCTCGAGAAGGCACAGAAGTTATTGCAGCAGAATGAAGATCGTCCGCCGTTCGGCGCGCCTTTGGGTGCCCTGCCGGTAACGCGGGACTGTCCATCCAACGGTCTCGCGGCGAACTGCTGGGACTCCAATGAGGACGCGTGGGTGAACGCCGCGACCGCGGTCAAGCGGGATAGCCGCAACCGGGCAAGGCGCCAGGCGAGGGACTTTGAGTTTCCCGAAAAAGTCGACGACCTGCGAACCACGGAGGGCGCCAGCCAGATCGCGGTGTGCCACGCCGATGGCAATGGCATCGGCAAGCTGTTTTCACCCCGTTCCCCAGTCTTGAAGGAACTCAACGGACGGACGTTTCTGGAGAAGTTGGTGTGGCTTTCCGGTCAAGTAGACGCGATTGGGGCCGAGGCATTCGAAGCCACGTTGCGCGATGTGGAAGGGAGCCTCGACGATTGGTGCGAGGCTGGCGTGCTGAGCCAGGGGACGCAGATGCCGGTGGTGCCGGTATTGATGGGTGGCGACGATCTGACGTTCGTGTGCCATGGCAGACTGGGGCTGGCTATCGTAGCACGCTATCTGGAGAAATACGAGAGTGTAGCAGGCAAGCAGTTGCCGCATCTACAATTGACGGCCTGCGCGGGAGTCCTGATCCAGCCGCAGAAGTTCCCGTTGAGCCGCGGCAGTCAACTGGCCCATGCACTATGCGACAGCGCAAAACGCTACAGGCGGAAGCGCGGCGAAGGCTGCTGGCTGGATTTTGAAATTGTGAAAGAAGGCTGCCCGCCCGATTTGAATCAGATGCGGCAACCGCCGCACGGCGAAGCGTACCGCCGACCTTACCGGCTAGGCGCCGGCGACATGCAAGGCTGGAACCAGTTCAAAAAGCTGTGGCAGGACTTCGGACCGGCTTTCCCGCGCTCGCAGGCGAAAGGGCTCCAGACGGCGATTGTGGCCGGCGAGAATGCGACCAAAGAGCGGCACGACGCGCTCAAGTCGCGTGGCTATCCACTGCCGTCCGAACTGGCGGATTGTTACGACGTGCTCGACATGGTGGATTTCTATACTCCATGGCCCAAAGGAGGGGAATAGCCGTGCTTTGGTTGAAAGTAGACTTGCTCAGCGGCGTCCTGGTGGGCAGCGGGGTGGCGGCGCCCGGGGTGGCGGACCGCGATGTGGTTACCGGCCCAACGGGGTTGCCCTACATTCCCGGGAAGCGGCTCAAGGGGCTGTGGTCCGACGCATACGAACTGCTCCACGGCCTGAAAGGGGCGGAAGAGTTGGGCCTGCCTGCGTTTGTAAAGATGTTCCCGAAGGGCGGCGCCGAGCAGTCCGGACCTCTGTATGTGCGGACCGCACAACTGGCCGGGGCCGCACAGCTTGATGGCTGGCTTTCGGCGGTGCTCCGGTCGCAGAAGGACCGACATGAAGAGAATCTGCAGCCCGAGGAAGTAACGGCTCTGTACACGGAGTTGCGGCACCAGACGGCTATCGACCCGAAGACGGGAGCGGCCAAAGAGGAGACCCTGCGGACCTCGCGGGTTCTGCGCTCCGGGCTGTGCTTTTTCGCGCCGGTGCAATTGCGGGAAGGGGCTCCGGCGGGGGCGCTGCGGGCGCTGGCGCTGTCGGCGGCGGCGATTCAGCGGATGGGCACTTCGCGGTCGCGCGGGCTGGGCAAGGTGGCGTGCGCGTTGTTGGAAGGTGAGGCTCCGAGCGATCCGAAGGGTGTGGACCTCACCGCGCTCGCGCTGGCAGATTCCGAGTGGAAGGATGCCCCGGCGGCAGTTGCCACGACATTCCCGGAGCGCACGGATACCAGCGACACGCCCTGCGTACTGCGCTACCGTTTGCATCTGCGGCAGCCCGCGCTGGTCCCCCGGATGAGCGGCGATCCCAACCTGGTGGCCACCGAACGGCACCTGCCGGGCACGGCCGTGCTGGGCGCGCTGGCCAGGCGGTATCTTGTATGGCGCCAGCCGGACGCGCGTTTTTATGAGCTGTTTTGCGGGCCGGTGAAGTTCCTGTCGGCCTATCCGGCGGCTGGAGCGGAGGGCCGCTGCGTGCCGGTGCCGCACTCCCTGCGCAAGTATAAGAACGGCGACGGCTATGTCGATCTGGCTGTGGAGACGCCCAACACGGACGAGCCGTTCAAGCGGGTCAAGGGTGCCTGGTGCGAAGCGCCGCTGCTGTGGAGCCGGGAGTCGCGCAAGATCGAAACGGAAACGCGCTTCGATTATCACCAGGCGCGCGCCCGCGACCGCCGGATTCAGCGCGCCGTGAAGCCTGAGGAGGCTGCCGCCTACCAGGAACTGGAGAAGTCCGAGCGGGGCGCTTTCTTCTCCTACGAAAGCATCGCGCCAGACCAGTATTTCGCCGGCGCTCTGATCGGGGCCGAGCGGGACCTACGGCAACTACGGGCGCTGATCGCGGACAACGATGAGGTGAACGTGGGCCGCTCGCGCGCTGCGCAGTATGGCGGCGCGGCCGAATGGCGCTGGGTGGACGACGCGCCGCAGCCGCTGGACCAATGCGGCGAGGAGGCTTCCAATTGGGCGGGCACGCCCGCCGGCTGCGGCGACGGCAACCGGCTGGTGGTGACCTTGCTCTCGCCGATGCTCTCGACGAATGAGAATGGCCACCCGGAGACCGCGTTCCCAGCCGACGAACTGGCCGCCAGCATGGGGTGGCCGAAGGGATCGATAAGCGATCCGGATCGGGCCTCGACCCGTCAGGATTGGGTTGCCGGGTACCTGGCGCACCAGGGGCTACCGCGACAGCAGGTTCCCGTTCTGGAAGCGGGCAGCGTCTTTGTCTTTAAGTTGCCTAAAGGGTGCTCGCCGGTGGAAGAAGCTCGCCGAGCCGCCGCGGCCCGCAGTTATGGTCTGCGCACCGAGCAGGGTTTCGGAAGGATCTCGCTGGAGTGGTGGACCCACGAAAACAGCCGCCGGATCGACCGCGGCGAAATATTCGCCGAGGCGCTGCCATCGACGCTGGAGCCCCTCGCAGTGGACTCTCCGGCCAGAGCGTTGGCTCTGAAGATGCTCCGGCAGCGCGTACGAGAGCTGGCCATTACCCGCGGTTCCGGGCTGAAGGGGCAGGTCAAGATGCAACATCCGGAGGCCGCACCCATCAAATCCAGTCTGTTGCACCGGCTGCTGGCCTGGCTGGATGGCGGCGATCCGACGTTCTTCGCGGAGCAGGTGGGCTCCTTGCGAGAGACGGCTTCCGCCCAGTTGAATCGTGCGCGCATCCAACCTCGCGGCGGGAAACTGCAGAAGTTCGGCGACTGGTTGGAGAGCATGGGCGCCGGATGGCGTTCCGTCTACAACGATCTGGCAAATGCAACCTACCTAGGCCACACCGCCTGGGGCGTTTCCCTTGGCGGGAATCCGCTGCGATTGCCACCGCCGGCGGATAGCAAGGTGGTGGAACCCGCAGACGCGGCGTTCGCCCGGAGTGTGGTGTGCAGCCTGCTCCGCAGTTGCCTCGCCGCGATGGCGATGGAGAGGAGGGAAATCCGATGAGAGCCGATGGTTTTGATCGGGTGGTCTGCCGTTATTACGCATCGGGAGTCTGGGTCTCGACGACGGCGCTCCACTCCGGGTGCGGCCGGGGTGCGCTCGACACCAGCGTGGATGCCGCCCTGGTACGCGATTCCGACGGGCGTTACCTGCTTCCCGCAGCGAGCCTGGCGGGCGCGATCCGGAGCCGCTTGGCACGGCGTTTCGCGGCCAGCGTGGTAGACTTCCAGAACAGTGGGGAGCCGCCCGAGCTCGAGGTCATGTTCGGCGGACGCGACGCCAAGTCCGGCTACGCCAGCCTGCTGGTGATCGATGACTCGCTCGCCGAGGGCCAGCCGGTGCCCGCGATTCGCGACGGGGTTCGCATCGACCCGGTGAACGGCTTGCCCTGGCAAGCCTCCGGCAAAGGAGCGGTTTTCAATCTGCAGGTCTTGCCGGCCGGCACCTCTTTTCCCTTGTGTCTGGAACTGCAACTCTACCAGCAGAATCCCGAGGGCGTGGAGGAAGAGGATCTGCTCCAGTGCTTCCGCGCGGCGCTGGAGGAACTGAGTGCGGAGGATGGCATCCGCCTGGGGGCGCGTACGCGCCGCGGGTATGGCTGCGGCAAAGTCGGCTCCTGGGAAATATACCGGCTGGATATGAGCAAGAAGGACCATGTCCTGGCCTGGCTGGGGCGCAATCCGCGAGGCGGTGAGAGGATCGCTCTGACCGATTTGCCGGCACCCGCCCAGGCCGGCCCGGCGCTGGCGCGCTTCCGGATTCAAGCCTCCTTCCGTCTGCTGACGTCGCTTCTCATCCGCAGCGCGCCGAGCGGGCCCCAGGAGCCGGATCAAGTCCATCTCACCGAAAACGGCAAGGCGTTGCTCACAGGCACCAGCCTCGCCGGTGCGGTGCGCCATCGCTGTCTGCGCATCGCCAAGACGCTAAAACTCGAGAACCCGGGGGCGCTCCTAGATGACCTGTTCGGCCCGCAGATCTCCGACAACGCTAAGGCGAAGCTCGACCCGCGGGCCGGGCGTATTTGGTTCGGGGAGAGCGTGGTGGAACACGGGGAGCGTTACGTCCAGGGCCGCGTCTCGATTGATCGCTTCACCGGAGGCGCCAAGGAAGCGCTGCTTTTCGACGAGGCGCCGTTTTTCCCGTCGGCCAACGATCAGCAGGTGGAACTGCGGGTCGCCGTCGATCAGCCGGACCCTTGTGACGTCGGTCTACTCGCCCTGGCGATCAAAGATCTGTGGTTGGGAGACCTTCCCCTGGGAGGGGAGGTGGCGGTGGGCCGCGGTGTTTTTGCGGGTGCGCAGGCGACGTTCGAAGCCTCCGATGGCCGGCGATTCACCATGAAGGCTCAAGCCGGCGGTCTGACGCTTGAGGGCGACGCGGAGTGGCTGGAATCGGCGGTGCGTGGTCTGCCCGCGGCAGCTGGCGGGTGGGGAGAGCGCCATCCCTTGCCTGAGGCCTTACCTGAGGAGGCGGTTCATGAGTGAAACGTTCGTGATGGGTAAAGACTGGCTGCAAGCAGCGGTCACCGCGCTGGGCGGCGAAGAAGCCACCGCATTGCTACAAGGGTTCCCTTACAGCGGTTTCGGCGTCCTCCGCGCGGACGGGGAACTGGCCATCCCTGCCGAGTTTGGACCACCGGATTTCGAGCACTCCTGGGATCTGCGCCTCTTCCGCGACAATCGGGAGATCCACGCATGGCGCGTCGGTCCGGTCGAATGGGCATGGCGCCTTGCCGTGGCCGGAGAATGGCGGCACGCGATCGTCCGCCACCAAATCCTGTGGGGCACTTCGATGGCGCCGGCCGGCGATTGGCAATTGCTCACGGAAACCCGCGGCACGAAGGTGTGGCTGCCGCCGCACGTGAAACTCGCCGGACCGGAAATCGCCCTGCGCATTATCGAACGCGTGGAGCCGGAACGTGGGACCGGCATAGCCGGAATCGTGGACGCGATGATTGCCGAAATTGAACCAGCCGCGCCGTTGATGGAGACAGGAGCCTGCCGCCATGCCGAATGATTGGAAGAACACTCTGGGTCAGATCAAGACCAACCTGCCGGCGGGTTCGCCCCCTGTAGGAAAGCCGAAAGCCAGTCCGGTGGCCGAGCCCGGCTCCGACAAGCGCCCGCGCATCAGCCCTCCGGTGAGTTCAATTCGCCGCGCAGGACGCGCGCCCTACAATTTCGTGCCGCTGGGGCCTGACAAGTGGCAAGAGGTTGCCCGTCCGCCGGAAGCCCATTCGTACCTGGATGGGGACAAGGAGTTGCTCTCGGGCGCCATCGAACTGGAGTTAACCGCGCTCACCGATTTTTATACCCGGGGCATGTGGAGTCTGCCGGAATTCGTCAAAAAGGGCAAACGGGACCATCAACCAGCCCCTTTTCTGGTGGGCGGCAAACTGCGACTGCCCGGCTCCAGCCTGCGCGGCATGGTGCGCAATCTGGTGGAAATCCTGGGCGACTGTCCGCTCGACCCGGTGAACGACCAGCAGCACTTCTTCCGCGCCGTGGGCTCCACGGACAAGCCGGAAGATGGCAATTCGTTCGAGCCTCAGGCGGTGGCGTATCGCCAGCAACTGGGAGCAGCCGCGTCTAAAGTCAAGGCGGGATACCTCTATGGTTCGAAGTATTCCGACGAGTTGAAATGGTTCATCAAGCCCGCTCTCGTCGACCCGGTTTACGGCACTCAGCGATTCCGCCACCGCACCGCGGAGTTGTGGGTCCGCCGCCCCGTGTATTTTCACCCCGGCGAAGTATGGGCCGATGTGGTGCAGACTCCGGACGGGGATGCCAAGCCGGGCACGTTGATCTGTTCCGGCAAGATCCCGCCGGCTCGGCGTCGGGACGGTCAACCTCCCCGGCCCGACCGTGCCCAATGGGTAATCCATGCCGAAGACCCCAAAGCCGATGCCGTGCCGATTCCGGACGATGACGTTGCGGCTTACCGCGACGGCGGTGTAAGCCAGGCGATCCGCAAAGGCAACGGCCGTCCCGATGGATCGTTCGAATACAAAGACGAATCCAACGGGGTGGCCTGTTTCTATGTGGAGTGGCACGACCGCGAGGGCCGTCCTCACGTTTCCTTCGGCCATACGCCCTTCTTCCGCCTGCCCTATCTCACCACCAGCGCCGGGGCCGTGCCGCCCGCCTGGTCGCGCCGCGACCGCAAACCCTGGGACAGTGCCCAGGCCCTGTTTGGCCGGCTTCCCGAGGGCGAGTACGGCGAGAAGAAGACGCCCGACGGCCGCCGGAGCCGGGTGAATTTCGAAGACGGCATCCTGATTGAGGCTCCCGCCGAGCCCTACCAGTCGCGCCCCAAACCCGTCGTGCTGGGAAATCCAAAGCCCACCACCTATCAGCACTACCTGGTACAACCCTCGCAGAACGTGGCGGACGCAATTCACTGGGATGGCGACCGGCGCGGCTCCACCACGCTGGGGCCCGTGGTGCGCGGTCACAAACGCTACTGGCACCGCAAGGGGGCCGTGATTCCACCCGTGGCGGACAAACAGCAGGAAAACGTCGCCACCTTCTGGCAACCCGCCCGCCCCGGCGCGCGCTTTTCGGCGACGGTGCGCTATGAGAACCTGCACCCGGAGGAACTGGGCCTGCTGCTCTCGGCTGTCCAACTGCCGCCGGGCTGCGCTCACAAGTTCGGGATGGGGAAGGCGCTCGGGCTGGGGAGTTTCCGCGTCGAGGTGAAAGCCTTGCGGCAGATTTCCCGCGCTGAACGCTACGCCGGGTTTCTGAACGCCGGCTCCCTGGTGACCGGCGAGAAGAATGCCGCCGACCCGGCCGCCGCGGCGACCGCCCTCCGCGAGCGGTACTGCGGCCCCCTTGATGCCTTCTGGGCTACCCCGCGGATGCAGGAACTGCTCGCCCTGCTGCAGTTCGACGGACTGCCGGCCAACTGGCTCAATCGTACGCGCTCTCTCCAGTTCGGGCGCGTGGATGGCCACAGCTATAACGAGTACCTGCAAATCGGCTATCCCAACCGGCCCGAGAACCAGAAACGCCGTCCGCTGCCGCCCGCATCCCAGGTGCTTTCCGGCAAACCCGCCGTGCCCGACGATCCGCTGCCACCCTTCGAACCACCCGATCCGCGCCGCCGCTGACGAGGCACCATGGGCCGCAAACGCATCGCCGATATCCTGCGCCAAGCCTTTGACGTGCAGAGCAACCGGACCTGGAAAGCCACACTGCTCTTCCTTGGCGGCGCCATCTCTTTTGGCGTGCTGGTTAACGGGTTGGCGACGGTCTGCGCAGCCTTAAGTCAGTGCCTGATGTATCCGTGGCGCCTGACCCGCGCCCCGGATCCGCGCGGCGCCCTCTATGAAGCGCTGGCGCAGCTAGCGGTGCCGCTAGCGGTCGCCGTAGTAGTTTTTGCGGTGATGTGGCGGAATTACCTGGACAACGAGTCTCCGCCGCCGGTACGGTCGCTCTTACCCCCGCCACGCCACCGTGGGTTGATCCTCTTGTTGTCGCCGTACACCCCGCGCCGTGAATCCACCTGCCCGAATCTCGCGGTGTTGGAAGCTACCTGTGCCCAAGCTCCGAGTGAGTTCCGGGGCCAGGTCTTGCGATCCAACTGGGCGCCACTCTTGATTGCTCTGGAGCACCACCTGCCTGCCGAGTGCTGGGTGATCGCGACCCAAGGCGATTCCGGGTCCGCGGCTCAATTCGAGAAGGCCAAGACCTTGCTAGCCGAGATCTCTCCGAAGACCCGCTTCCACCTCGAAACCGTGCCGAACCCCTACGACCTGGGCCTGGTTGTGGCTGCCGTGCACCGTATTTACGACGACGCGGCTCACCGGCATAACATCGAGCCAAAGGAGGTGATTGCGGATTTTACGGGCGCAACCGCGGCGATGAGTGGCGGCGTCATATTAGCAACTCTGAGCGCGGACCGGCATCTCGAATACCTTCGACAGGACGTCAATCTGCTCGACGGCGGTGTGGCGCTTTCGGCGGATCGGATTCGGGCGGCGTGCGCGCTGGTGTGGATTGAATCGTCCCCTGGACTGGCGGACACACCAGCCAAGCGCGCCGGGAGGGCTGAATGAAGCCCTTATGGAACCTCACTCTCCACGAGCATGGGCCGCGGGAGATCATGTTGGCGGCCAGCTTCGGTTTTGCCCTGGGGCCGGCGATGCGCGGAGTGGAAGTTCCACGAGGACAGGGTGGCCTGGAAAGCGCTGTAGAGCGACTCGTCGCAACCCTATGTGCGTGCGAGGCGGCGGGGGCCGCGGCATTGATTGGAGGCCACACAGGATTGTGGGTGGCGGCCATCATGGCGGTTCAAAAGCGTTCGCTCACGCTGCCCGAGTTGTACTGCTTTGAGACACGCCGCCTGCAGGACGAGAACGGGCGGTTCCGGTTCGAAGCCGAAGGCCTGCTCGGTGTTGGCCCAGGATTATTGGGAAACAGGTGAACCCCATTGGCTGCAATCATTTGGCACGAATGGTCCGAATCGCGGAAAAGGCCGGTGGGTTACGGGAATCGACGGAAGGGCTTGGTTTTGCTAGGCTTGCTGTTATGGATGCAGGGCAGAAATGGCCATCCGGCGCACCGACTTTGGTTATCGGTCTGGTTCATTTTTAATCATTGGGGGCAAGTAAGGCGGGTCACCGCATGGAAACTGGTATAATCCTCGGACTATCGGATTGCGGCTATATATTGGGGGCAAGTACCTGTTGCGGGTAGGCGAGAGCGGGTCAGCGCAACGAAAACAAGGTCGGTGAGAGGCACTTGGGCGAGTTCACCCAACTTGCGGGCACGCGAGGCGGGTTGCCCCAGCGAACGATTTCACTCGAATCGGGTACCGATCTGATGGCAGTTCGTTGTGGGCGCCAGGCCTGCCGCTGCGGCCGGTGAGGGCCGACGGGTGGGCCGACCATCTTAGTCAGGATTGGATGGAGGTGCGCTCGTGGAGCGCGCACAGGCGTCGGGGATAGTGTGAAACCTGGTGCTCCATTGCCGAACTGGCGCGATAGGGGGTTGCCGCCCGGACATGGGATTGCAGGTGGGCGTGGGACAGGTTCCTTATGACGTATACCACCTCGATCGAATCGGGTACAAACGCGTCGTGCACGGCCGCTCGCGGAAAGGTGCCGCGCACAAGCGTTGCGAGGGGCGGACAGCCGCCGGGTACGCCAATGGACCAGGATTCGGGACTCATGCGCCGGTCCAGAAGAACGCCTGGCCGGAGCGCCAGGGGCATTCTGGCATCGACCTGCAATGCCTGTAGCCGTGGCCGTAGAAGCACGTCGGGCCGGTCTCCCGCCGCATCCAACAGGGATAGCGGCCCAATTTCAGCCTCAGCGGCGGCGACCAGTTGGTCGCAAGCAGTTGCAGCGTTTGAGATGTCCACTGGTCCCTGTGAGGTGGCGTTGATGGTACGGCGGCGCAGGATAGCTGCGGCAACCTCACGACCCCCTAGCCATGAGCAACCAAAACGGATTTCGCGGAACGGCGGGTCCGGGATGGCCTGGACTCTGCGGTGCACTTCATCTTCCAGGGCGGCCAGGCGTTCATCGAGGCCAGGATCGGTCAGGCGCCGGCGCAGTTCGGCTGCAAACTGCGCCCTCTGTGTGGCGGACATGACCTGGGCGCGGGCGTCGTAGTAGAGAGCCAGAAGGCGCGCCGGTTCGGCGAGCAGCCTCTTGCGCATGCGATTCAGCGGGTCCGGCCCTTCAACCGCATCGGCGGTGCGCCGGGACCAGAACCAGGCGGCGGCTCCGACTATGGCAGAGACGAGCCCGGCGGCGAGGAGGGAGAGTCCCAGGGCGAAGACGCATCCAAAGAGCAGGACCAAGGCGGCTCCGGCCGCGAACCAAGGGGGGATGAGACCCTGGGAACTTCTCGGCGGCGGATCCCACGACGCTGAACGACTCTCCGCGGCGCGGATCGAATCTTCCGCAGCGGCGAGGAGTTCGGCCAGATCCGCAGCTTGGGCTGGGCCGTGCTCGACGCGCTGCAACAGGCCGGATAATTGGCGCCAGGCTTGCGCTTCGATGTATGGATTGCGAGGGTCCGAGTGCATAGCGATGGACGCGCGAAGTTCCGCCGCGGCACGGTCTACCTCTGGCGGGCCTGCCACCGGCTGGTGGAGGTGTTCTTCCAGGCGCAGGTCAAGCAGGCGGCGCAATCGCGCCAAGTCGAAGCGCTCATCGCTGGCAAGGGCCGCTTCGATCACCGGGGCAGCTAGGGGAGCGGATGGAGACGAGGCGTCCAACCACGCAGGCACGGGGAGGGGGGCCACGGGCGCAGCCGCGCGGCTGTGGTGAAGGGCCGCCTCGACAGCGAGTAGTGCGGTGTGTTCTTCCAAGTGCGGATCCTTGCGGATGCGGACGACCACTTGTGTGTTCACGATGTGCTGGTTCATGCAACTTCCTCCTCTTGAGCTTTACAGTCCAGCCACGACCGTTCCTTGCGCAAACGGCGCAGGGCCGGAATCATGGGGGCGTTGGCTCCGGAGCGGAGCAGGGCCTGGCCGGCGGCGGAAAAGTAGCGGAAGAGAATGGTCTCGGCGGCCAGATTGGCCATCGAAGCGTAGTCGTGTTCGAGGCGGGCGCCTGCGTCGAAGCGGGTGATATCGTCGAAGAGCGGACCGCTGGCGGTGATCTGACGGTCGCGGCCCAACACCACCTTGAGCGGTGGCCGCGCGGGGTCCATCGCGTATTCGAGGTCTTCGTCCAGTGTGTATTCCAGGGCAAGTTTTCGCGGTTCCATGCCGTCGGTTGGGCGGTAGATCCCGCTCAACAGAAAGGCGTGGATGCGCAGGCGCAGGCCAATTTCCGCGGCGATAGCGCGGGCACAGGCGGCCACCATCAACAAGCTGCCATTGCCGGTGCCACCGCCGCAGCCGGCTACCAGTGCCAGCGTCGCAGGAGGACCCGCGGTGTCCGAGACGACTCCGTGCCTTAGGGCGAGGTTGTGCAAGGCGGCCCCGCCCGGGGAGATGGCTTGTAGTTTCGCGTACAGCAATTCGTACCAGGAATCGGCCTGGTTCGGGTCGCCGCGGGTGGGGTCCTCGGCGCAGAATGCGAGGGCAGCGCGGGTGAGGGCGGGGATCTGCGATGCCTCGCCGCCGCTATAGCGTTCCAGAAGCTGGACCGGAACGATGCCGGCGATCCAGGCGACTTCGTCATCACCGGAGAGGATACGGTCCACCAGTTGCGGGATGTCGGGACCTAGCCCGATCAGCGCCTGTTCGGAGGCAGCGAGGGCGACAGCCTGCCAGTGAGCATCGGAGATCTCGGGGAAAAGATCCGCCGGTGGGCGTGGTGGGTCGGTCGCGAAATCGATGCAAAGCGTCTGCTGGCACTCCGGCAGGTAACCGAGCATGCCGAACAGTCGGGCGCGCACCAGGAAGACGATGTCCACGACCCCGCCAAGTCCTGCGAGCGCCAGCGGAGGGTAGAGAACGTGCTGTTTCATTTGAGCACCTCGCCGTCAGTGCAGAGTTCCGGGAAGCAGAGGGCAGTGCAGGGACCGATGGCGATCTCGACGGGTTGGTGCGGGAGTTTGAGGCGGCGGTGGGGAGGCACCGGAACGCGGCCAACTCGTACCGTGGACGGGCCAATGTTTTCCAACCAGGCAGCGTCGCGCTGCTGTTGGAATTGAACCACGGCGTTTGTACTGGCGAGATACCAATCGGCCAGTGGAGAGTCGCCCACTACGACCATTTCACCGGCGGCAATGGACGCTATCCTATCCCCGAGTGTGACGGTGTAGGAAGGTTTAAGCTGCGGAAGCTCGGGCGTGTCCAGTGCAGGTTCGTCCTCCAAGGTGCTCGCCGTGAGTTCCTGGAGTTTGCCGCCGGAACGCAGATGTCGCCATGCCAGGATGCCGCACGCGGCCGACAATCCGGCCACCAGCGCCGCCGCGACGATCCAGCGAGTGGAGTGTGCCGGGGGCAGATTGGGCGGCGCGGGAGTGGGGGGCTTGGGTATAGACAGGGTTGCGGCCCAATCTGCCGGTGGAGTGGTGAGCAAATGCACGCCGGGAGTGTTCACGCGCGGCGGCGGACCGGCCGTAAGGCTGACGAAGAGTTCAGTGCCTTGCGGGATACCGACCCCGCTCAGGATCGACTCGAAACTGCGTCGCCGGTATGGACTGCTGGGAATGCTGCGCGCTTGGCCATCCGTAAAAAGCACGATGCGGCTCGGTCCAGTGGAACCGGCGACAGCCGCGAGGGCTTCCTGAATGGCCTCCCCGAGGGCCGTATTCGGCTGTGAAAACTGCTCGGCCTGTATCTGGCGGCGCACCTCGGCGCGGCGGGCGGGGTCGAGGACACCCTGAAACTGCAGCTTCACCTGGCCGCCCACTGTGTAGAGTTCACACCAGGTCGCGTCCGGTAGGGCGGCGAGCACCCGCTGCTGTTCTGCGCGGCTGTCCTTTGCGCGGGCGGATTCGCTACGCGAGATATCGGCAAGAATGAGAGCTCTGGGCTGGCCGGGTAAGACGACGACCGTCAAGAGCGTGAAGAGAGCGATTCTTTTCATTTCTGATCTCCTGTGTGGGAAACGCGCAGTTCTCGAAAATATGCAGCTACAACGTGGGCGGCGCTTTGCCCGCCTTCCAATTCAAACGGCCGTCCGCTAGACCATCGGACACGAACGGCGAGAACCTGGCCGCTGGCTCTGTCGGCGGCGACAGTCCAGGAGCCGCCTTCGCCCTGCCATCGACCCCGGCGGAAGAAACCGGCAGTACCGGTTTTGGTGGCAATCGGACCCCGGTTAGCCAATGACCTCAGGGCCCTAGCCGCAGTGCCCTGGGTGGAGACCTTTTCCAGAGCACAGCGGAGCTGAACTGCGTTTGCAGTGGAGAAAACGCGTTGCCGTAGCGGCTCGAAGAGCACTTGGCCAGACGCGGCGTCGGTAACACGGGCGAGCCAGGAGGGCTCGACCCGCCAACCCGGCCTCGGATAGGAGTACTTTACGGCGTTGCCAGCCACCAGCCAGACGGAGCCTGCGACCCCTGCACCGATGACTACCGAATCGTAGGCACCTAAGACGCTGTATCCTTGGGACCGCAAGTGGCCGACCACGCGGCCCAGACCGATGAGGTGGGCCAGAGCGATAGCGCACGCGTTGTCACTATGGAACAAGGCGGCTTCTGCGGGTCGGCGGCAACCCTTGAAGGCCGTCTGGAGAGATGGTAGCACTCCGGTTTCGAGCGCCAAGCCGTAGTGTTCCGGTTTGATCTGGCTGGCTTGGCCGCCGGGTATGGTGGCCAATCCGCGGTCGGCCAGCACAGCGCCGGAGTTCGGGTCAACTACCACTGCGTCGATCATTACCGGATCGCCGGCGTGGTTTTTCCACGGGAGCCTACCACTGAAGGAGGCGAGGGCCGCCTGCGTGCTGCGATCGAGGATCTGCTGGGCGTGGGGGTCCACGGCCACTTCGACATCGAGGTGGCGATCACCGACGTCCGGTACCCGGTGGTAAAGTTCAGCAATCAGCGCACGGGCGCGGGGAAGTTCGACGCGAGCCAAGGCCTCCGAAGGAGAGGCTAGATTCTCGGGAAAAGCAGCCAAGGCCGCATCTCTCTGGCCGGGGTTGACCCAGCCATGCCGCACCGCGGCAGCCAAGATGGCCATAGCACGCGCGCGGAGCTTGCCGACGCGCGTCTCGCCGGCGGAGTTGCTCCCATAGGGGAAGTAGACGGCCGGGTTCTTGAGCCTTGCCATCAACTCAGTCAGTTGTGTCAGGGTTAAATCGCTGTGTTCCCGCCCGTAGAAGACACGGGCCGCGCTGACGATGCCGATCACTTCATGTCCGTGCAGCGTTCCGAAAGGGGCGGTCGATAGGTATAGCGACAGGCGACGTCTGGTGTCGAAGATGTCGTCCACACGGAATCCTGCCAGGACTTTCTCCAGTTTCGCGCTGTACGCGGGCCAACCTCTTCCTTCCGGTTTGATGTGTAGGAGCTTGGCACCGACCTGGTCGCCGATGTTGCTGGCGCCCTGACGCTCAGAACTCTCGTGCCGCCACGGCATCGGCATCATGGCCCAGATCGCACGCGCGTAGGAGCGTAGATCGATATTGACCAACCGGTCCGCACACCGTTCGTCTTCCGCGGCGCAGGCGATCTTGATTTCAAGATCTGTTGGCGCGGAAAGAGGTTCGGCGATGTGGTAGTCGCCATTGGGAGCGGGAAGGATTGTGCGTGGCGCGCCGCCGGCAAAGCTGAATTCCACAAGGCCGCTCCCGCTAGTAACCCGGTCAGCGGCTGCCATAAGACGCTTGTCATAACGGTGCGCAAGCCACAGAGTAAGGGCAATTTGGATGGTGCCGCTCAGCAAGAATGCTAGTGTGATCGTTAAGACTCTATTGTTAATTGCGATATGGCGCCAGTTCAGAATCGCAACTACCAAGGTACAGGCCAGCGCGCCAGCCACACCGAAAACCAAGGTGCGCACCACGAGCGCTCGAAGCAGGTCGGCACCTATGACGCGGTCAGGCCACCAACGCAACCCGGCCAGCATCAGGAAGACCAGGAAGATAGACCCAAAGGCCACGAGCGTCCTGATCGCCGGTGGCTTACGCAGACGTCGGGACCGGTTGGGGTTGTAGCGTTTCGCCAGAGTGCGAACGTGCAGGGTGGGTGGAGAATGAAGTGAACTTCCCATATTCTCTTAACGAATGGACCGAGTTTTTCGACAGTCTCCACGGCCGCAGTCCGAAGGTCCGATTCGGATCCTGCCGGGTGTTCCATTCCGCGATTCATCTGGTGGCGGCCTCCCATGGAAGCTCTCAATTAGCTTGGTGTTTCTTGCATTAACCGTTGTGAAGAGAGATCCTTTCGGAAGCCGCTCATTGAACCCTCTGAGGGTAGCGGAAATGGTAGCGCTGAGCAACGGAATTGAGGGTCTATCAGCGGTATTTGGGGGAATTCGTTCCTTGTAAGTGCGTGAAAAGGGTCATTCGGGGGAGGTGACGGTGGGCCTTTGGCTAGATTCAGGTTCTAGTTCTCGCAAGGGAGTGGAGGTTCAAGTCCTCTCATCCGCACCAAATTGAAAATAAAAGAGTTAAGTGAAACCCTACAGGCCATTCAAGTAGGATTTGCTCGTCTAGTTTTATAGCCGTTTTATAGCCAGGAGCGAAGCCCAGAACTTGACAACGCCGGTCCCGGGATTGCGGCATGGCCTGGATACGGCGGCGCACACAGAGCCACCCTTCAACGTTTCGCCGCCGCCCTCTTCTTCCGTCTTTCCTCCTTTACAGTTCTCCTGATCCACGCTACCGTCGAAGACCGCATCGCCGCCCACGAATCGACTTCCTCTTGCAGCCGGTCCTCACAGGCAGGGCAACAGGCGACGTGCTTTTCGACTCGGCGAATTTCAATCTCGGCAAGCTCTCGCAAGGCGTAGCGTTCGATCAACTCGATTGAAAGATGGGCCACGGTTTCTACGATAGCCGATTTTGGACGGCGACGAGAACGCTACCAAGATGCCCACCGGCAAGCGCAGAAGGCCGTCAGCTTCAGTGAGGTTGGTCAGCGGTTCCTGGAGTTCGGCGACTCGGCCTCGACCAACATCTCTAACCCCAAGTCCCGAAAACGTCGAGCGACAGTCTTTTCGCCGCCGCTGAAGTCGGCTGGCCCCAGTGGACCGACTCGGGGGTGTTCGTAGCCATAAGCGGCACCGAATAGGGCTTTTGAGTCGTAAAGGCTCGATCCGACCTTAACGAAGTACCGCCTTGCTCTGCCGAACCCGTAAGTGGCGAGAAAGTGATCTCGGCCTACACGGTCGAACTCATCTATAGCCGCTTGCACAGATGAGCGATTCATCGCTTCCGATACGACAGACAATTTCAGACTTTCCTCCAATTCGATACCACACGATTCTAGCCCGTTCCATTCACCGTTGACAAGAGACCGAAACAGCTTCCTTGGAAACTCGCCAAAGCGCCTCCATCGGCCCTTCTTCGCCCTCTGGAGCGTCCGCATCGCTTCCACCATCACCGGGCGTTTTTCGGTTGGACATGCAATCCAGCAGGCTTTCGGCAAGAACCCGCCGATGTTCGCCCTCTTTGGCAATCTCAGCGTAGGCATACTCGATTGCCACGATCATTTTATTCGGCTGCGGCGTCGGGTCGAACCGGCCAGCGCCAGGGAGTAAACTAACAATCGGAGCCGTAACAATCCACGATGACACTCGAAGAGGCATCCCAACTCCTTTCCAACTGGCTCACGCAGAAGCCGGTCGAAGTCGCCGCTCAGAAAGCCGCTCTTGAACATTACGGCAAGTTCTTCCATCCCGATAACCTCGGAAACGTCACGCAGGAAACCTTTAGGGCCTTCCTCGTCTTCAAGAACAACAAACACTGGGCAAACATTCAGCGACAGCCGAACATCTACGCCGACATGGACCGACTTCGTAAGGCGCTTGCCGTGCTGCTGGATGAGACAACACCGATTCAAGACCGCTTAGACAAGATCATGGACAAGAATCGAGGTCTTTACATCAAGGGTCTCGGCAGAGCGGTTTTGACCCCGATCCTCATGTGCGTGTACCCCGACAAGTACGCCGTCTACAACAGGATCAGCGAAGAGGGCTTGACCCGGCTCGGTCGGAGTAAGGCAAAGCCCACGGACAGCTTCGGAAAACGGTACGTGGCGATCAACGAAGCGTGCCGCCAAATCGCCGATGAGATCAAACAACCTCTTTCGCTTGTCGATTCGATGTTCTCGCTTATGGTCCACGGTTCAGATTCCCCGCTCATGTCGCCGTCCACGTTCAATAGCGATTATGAAGGCGGCGGGATCACGGAATCGGGACCGGCTTCGATCACCACATCTGTTGGTGATTCCTTCGTGTTTCCCTTGGAAAAATACCTGGAAGACTTCCTCGTTTCAAATGTAAGCGTTTAGCCAACCCCTGTTGACATCAGCCGCGAGCCGCCATCCAGCGTGCGGGCGTCATGCCGGCGACCTGACTCAGCGTACGACGATCCAACCCCGGCAGCACAGCACCGAGATATTCCTTCACGGGCGCTCCGATCCGCCGGCAAGACTCTATCACCGATAGGATCGCCGCCACCTTCGGCCCCGCCTTCACGCTGCCCACGTGCAGCCAATTCTTCCGGCCGAGCGCCACACCCCGCATCGAGTTCTCCGCCAGGTTGTTGGATAACTCCACTTCCTCGTACTCCAGACACCGCACCAGCTTCGGCCACTGGTTCAGCGCATACGTCACCGCCTTGCCCAGCGCGCTCTGCGGCAATGCCGCCCGCTTCAGCGTCTCGCACTGCTGCCGGATCTCGATGATCCACTCCTGCGCCAACTCGCGCCGATGCGCCAGCCGCCCGGCCGCACTCATCTCCTTCTGCCGCGCATCCCGGTCCACCAGAAACAGCGCGTCCATCCGCATTACCATCGACACCGCAGCCGCATCCTGTGGATTCACTTTCACCGCATCCACAAACTTCCGCCGGGCATGTGCCTTATCTGGTGCTCCGGATAAGGCACATGCTCGCCGCCACTTTGTAGAGGTGACGCTTAACTTCCCGCAGGAGTGCCGGTTTGTACTGGAAAGTCTGGGCGAAGTCTACGGGTACGACGAAGCGGCGCGGGTGCAGTGCATGTCTCCCGAACAGCGCCTCCGCTTCCACCAGGAACACAGCGAGCCAGTAATGAAAACGCTGCATATCTGGCTTAATGCTCAGTTCGACGAGAGGAAAGTAGAGCCGAACTCGGGCCTGGGCACGGCGATATCTTACCTGCTCAAGTACTGGGACAAACTGACTCTATTTCTGCGGCAACCGGGAGCGCCGTTGGATAACAACCTTTGCACTGCCGCTAACGGCAGTGCAAATGTTATGCCGCCTCCCGGATTATGCCGTGTGCTCTCCCCGTCATGCCGCCTTTTGCTGGGGAATCTCTCGTTTTAGGGAGCGCGGCTGTCGGCATAATCACAGACTCTCCAGAAAGGCCAGCAGGGCGTCCTTCGGCCGGAATCGGGTAGGCTTGAGACCGCTGGGGCTGGCGTGGGCCAAGGCTCGTTCTTTGAGCTGCATGTCTGCGTGCAGGTAAATCTGAGTAGTTTCGGTCGATTCATGGCCGAGCCAGAGAGCGATCACACTCAGATCCACGCCGCGGCGGAGCATCGCCATAGCTGCGCCGTGCCGCAGAGTATGTGGTGTCACTCTCTTGGACGCAAGGGAACGACAGCGCTGGCGTGCCGTTGTTAGAGGCGGCGGGCGAGGGTACCAAAATGGCGGACCACCTTTCGCTAGGCTTTCGCCCCGCCTTTCCCTCTTCAGCGATCATCTCAGAACGGTCCTCGCCGTCAAGGGTTCGCTTCGCCGCGCCCAACAACGGCGCGCCCTTGACCGCTCCGGGCCGTTCTAAACAACGCCTCCTGATAAGAGGGAAAGGCTCACTCCGAACGGCTCCCCCGGCAGGGGGCCACTTCGCCGCCATTTTGGTACCCTTTTCAACCGCCACCGACATGCCGTGGCAATGTGCCGGGCCACAAGTTGCTGTAAGCCATCGGCGCTGAGGCGGCCGCCGTTGGAACTCGGGAAGACAGGATCTTCCGGCTTTCCGCCTTGTTGTGACATCCATTCCCTCAGAACCTTGACGACATCCGGCCGGAGGGGCGTACAACGCATCTTGCGGCCCTTCCCGAGACAGCGCACATGAGCTCCTGCCCCAAGTTCCACGTCTTGGCAACGAAGAGATGTGATCTCACTATTGCGCAGCCCCGTCTGAACGGCGACCAGCAGCAGAGCCCGGTCCCGTTGGCCGATCCAGGTTTTCGGATCGGGCGCTGCCACGAGTGCCGCGGCTTCCTCCTCCGCCAGGAACGCCACCGGGCCGCGATCATAACGCTTCGAAGGTATGGCCAGAACGCGCTGGCAGTGCAGCGCCAATCCGGGCTCGCTGACCGCTACGTATCGGAAGAAGGCGTGTAAGGCCGCCAATCGATTGTTGCGAGTTCTGGCACCGTTGCCGCGCGTGAGCTCAAGGTGTTCCAGGAACTTCCCCACGAAGGGCGCATCGATATCTTCAGTCCGTAGTTGCGATGGCGCACGTCGAAGATGTTTTGAGGCGAACTGGAGCAACAGACGAAAGGTGTCCCGGTATGCCGCTATAGTGTGCGGGCTCACCCCCAGCTGTGTCCGCAAACGATCGGTGAAGAAAAGCTGAACCAGAGACTGAAAGCTGGAGGCGCTAATTCTTCATCTCCGAGCCGGTGCGCTCCCAGGCGATCCGTGGCCAGTTGAAGTAACTCCGGAACAGCTTCGAGATACCAGTAGGTGTGCGCGACATCCACATGCCCCAGGTAAGTGGCGAGCTTCGGCAGTTCACGCCCAACATCAAGGCCGGCGCGATACCACTCGATGAGCTTCCGCGTGGCGAAACAGTGACGAAAATCCTGAAGCCTGGGCCCCCGGCCGATGCGCCGGGTTCCAGTTGCCGGTCGCACTCCAACTGCGCAGGAGATCCTGGCGAATGTGCGGCGTGCGGCGGAACCCTGTAAGCGTTGGCCGCGCTCGGAAATCAGAAACGCTTCACTCCTCGGATGCAAACAGAGTTTGTCCCGCTGCTTGGCATACTTCACCAGAGCCGCGCGCGCTGAGTCCGCCAGCGGGACGAAACGGGATTTTCCGAATTTGCTCTCTCGAATGGACAAGATCCCGTTGTTGAGATCAACATCGGAATTGTTCAAGGCCAGAGCCTCTCCTGGGCGGAGGCCTGTAGCCGTGAGGAGCCCGATGAGAGTTGTGTAGGTCAACGCCCGCAGTCCCGTTGACGAAGCGAGTCGACTGGCCTCTTTCATCAATCGGCTAATCTCCTGCGGGCAGAAGATGTGCGGCTTATTGCGGTGTCGGCGCGACGGCAGGAGCCGATGTGGTGGAACCTGAGTGCGCGAGTCGATCGTGCTGAGCCACGAAGCAAATCCTCTTACCATGCCCAACCGGCGGGCCCATGTGGCCTGTTGTACACCTTGCGGTTGCATCGCCCAGCGGAGCGCGAGTTCAGAGGTGATGAACTGAGCCTTCTCGCGTTCCAGGAAATCGAGGAACCGTTCGAGGGTCGCGGCTGGTTCCTGTAGTCTTGTCCCAAGGGCGCGTCGAAGCGCTATGTACTGCCTGAGTTCCCTGCGCAAGGCTGTCATCGCGCACCTCCCCGGGACGGCCACGGTTGAGCAACCTCGCGCAATGCCTCGAAGGCCACTTGGGAATAGGCGGATGTGGTCATTTGAGAGCGATGACGAAGTACTTCCGCAATCTCCGGTAGAGAGGCTCCATGGCGAATCATCCGCGTTGCTAAGCCATGGCGGAACAGGTGGGCGGCGCCGCGCCCGGAGCGGCGAATCCCCGCTCGCGCGAGCGCCAAGCGGACAATGTGCCCCACCGCCGCCGGCCCCGTCAGACCGATACGCGGCGCCCACATTCGCAAGAAGATTCGTCGTGATTGACTGTCGCCACGATCCTTGCGGAGGTAGCCGGCCAAGGCTTCGCCGATCTCCCGCAGCAGGGGTAAGCGCTCTACCGTGCGGCCCTTCCCATGGACAACGATCTCGGCGGTCCGCCAGCAGATATCGTCCAGTTCCAACGAAGCGATCTCGCCCGCGCGCAGACCAAGCTTGCGAGGAGAAGCAGGATCGCATAGTCCCGACGTCCCCGGGGCGTCGATCGGTCGGTTGCCTCCAGAGCACGCGCTACTTCTTCCGGCGCGAGAAAGGCGGGCGGAGTAGATTGGCGGTATTTGCAGACTCTGGGCACGGAAGGAGAGAGGTCAACTGGCATATGGCCGGAAAGAAAGAGGAAGCGGCAAAACGAGCGCAGCGCCGTGGCTAGAAGGCGGATATACTCCGCAGACCGATTGCGCGTCTGCGCGATGACGAAGTCCCGAATCGTGAGCGCCTTCAGCGATTGCGAGAGACCACTGCTTGCGAATTTGGACGCGAGGAAGGTCCGGATCAGAGGCAAATAGACGCGGAGCGAATTCTCCGCGAGCCCGCGATCCTTGCGCAGGTGATTTTCGTACTGTTGAAGAAGGCTGGCCGTGGATGAGACGGGTGCTTGCGGGGCTGGGCACTGTAGAGCGGCAGTCGCGCGTAAATAGCCCAGGAACAGTCGCACGCCGCCAAGTTCGAACTTCAAACGGGCCTTCCCTCGTCGAGGCAACCGCCGTACGAACGCGTCTCCGTGACCGTCGTTGAGGTCCACGGTTGCGATTCCTTTCCGTTTCGCCCATTGGGCAAAAGCTCTAGCAATGGTCCGCCTCTTGCGAAGGGTCCGCTCTGCGTAACCAGCGTCGCGAAGGTGTTGAAGGAAGGGTTCGATATGATCATCCAGCAGGCGCTGAACCCTGCCGGAACCGGTTGTGGACATAAAGCATCTCCTTGTGCTGGCATCGCTGCCAGTCCGGGAGAGGCGATACGATTATGCCGCGTCAGGAACAGTCAAAAACCATGCGGGCTGCGTCAGAAGTGGGAGCACACGGCATAATCCGGGAGGCGGCATAACATTTGTGAGCGGGCATTGAAGAAGTCCATCTTACATCGCAAGAACTCTCTGTTTTACAAGAATCGGAATGGGGCTCAGATGGGCGATCTGTTCATGAGCTTGATTCACACCTGCGAGCTGAACGGTGCCGACCCCTTCGACTATCTAAACCAGTTGCAGCGGCACGTCGAAGAGTTGAAGCAAGCGCCATTGGAGTGGATGCCCTGGAACTACCGCGAAACGCTGGCACGGACTGGCGCCCTGTTAGACGCGGCATAGGGTATGCTGAATTCTGCATGGTCGAAAAGGATAGTCTTCGGCCATGCAGGAAGGACGCAGCGAAGTGGCTGCCAAACGGGCATCTGAGAAGACCAAATCGCCAAGGGTTTTTGGCCATGCACAGAAACCGGCGAAAATGTTTCGCGCTGGCATCTATGCCCGTGTGTCCACCGACGACCAGAAAACCATCCCGTTGCAGCTCCGCGCCCTGCGCGAATACGCCGGGCGGCGCGGCTGGACGATTGCCTTGCAGATGAAGGAGGTCGGTAGCGGTGCATCGGAACGGCAACAGCGCGAGAAGCTGCTGGAGGCGGCGCGCCGCCGCGAAATCGACGTGGTGCTGGTATGGCGCCTGGATCGGTGGGGGCGGTCAGTGGCAGACCTGCTCGCGACACTGCAGGAACTGGAATACCTCGGGGTCGGTTTCGTTTCCCTGACTGAAGCCCTCGACCTGACGACGCCGGCGGGCCGGGCCATGGCCGCACCTCCTGGCGGTCTTCGCCGAGTTCGAACGAGAGATTCTGCGAGAACGGGTGCGCGCCGGTTTGGCACATGCCCGCCAGAACGGCCAGCACCTGGGTCGACCGCAGACCGCGGCGCTTCACGCCGACCGCGTACGGAAGCTGTACCGTGCCGGCGTCAGCAAGGCCGAGATCGCTCGCCGGTTGCGGATCGGCCGCACCTCGGTTCGCCGTATTCTGGGCTGACCTATTTCCGGGAGAAATAGGGTGCCCCCACACCGGTACGCAGCCTTGCCGAAACCTCACGATACCAGCAGCTTTCCGTGCCTCATGCAGGTCGCGGGACCAGATCACCTTGCTGGCCTTCGGATCGACGCTCCGGGCGTTGGTGCCCATCGACCAGTCACCAGCAACTTGCCCGATTGTGCCTGGCAGGGCGGTGGAGGGTCGGCCCGGGTCGTCTAAGCGATGCTCCCTCTGCGCCCACAAGCGGTTCTCACTTGAGAAAGGGGCAACTATCGGACCCGAAATAGCGCTGGCAATCCGCCCTGGATGGCCTGAACAGGCGGATGTCATGCCGAACTTGCTCAAGCAGGGCGTCCACGCTGCCTGGCCAAAATCGAACGGTCCGGTCAGAGCCCGCGGATGCGAAAATCTTTCCGTCTGGACTCCAGGCCAAGCTGTGGATATCGCCTGGATGGCCTGATAGAGTTCGAAGCGGTTGACCACTGCTCACCTCCCACAACCTCATCCCTTCATCAACACCACGACCCACGGACACGATGGTTCGTCCGTCCGGGCTCCAGGCAAACAGCCGAACCGCACCGGTCTGCAGCACGCGGAGTTCTTGTCCAGTGGTTACATCCCACATCCGGATCCCGTCCAAGTCCGGCGATGCGACCACCTTACCATCCGGACGCCAAGCCACGATGGCAACATTACCACCAACAAGGCTGCGAAGCAGCTGACCAGTGACGGCTTCCCAAAGCCGCACCGGTCCCGTTTCGCTCACTGATGCCAGGATCTGCCCGTCCGGGCTCCAGGCGACGTTCTCCACAACGCCTTCGCGGCTTCTCAGTATGCGGAGTAACCGGCCGGTGGCTGGTTCCCAGAGTCGTATCGTATGGTCATTGCTTCCGGACGCCAGCATCCTCCCGTTAGGGCTCCACGCAACGCTGTTCACAGCACCTTCGTGGCCCGCGAGAATGCGCAGGGCCTGACCGGTAGCCACATCCCAGAGCCGAATCGTATCGTCGAAACTGCCGGATGCAAGAGTCCTGCCATCGGGGCTCCAAGTGACCGTGTATACGTGAGTCTTGTGGTCGGGCAGAATGCGCAGCAGTTGACCCTTGGTCCCCTCCCAAAGCCGGATTGTCCCGTCGGCACTCGCGGACGCCACAGTCTTGCCATCCGGGCTCCAGGATACACTGTAGGCATCGTCTTGATGGCCGCGGAGAGTGCGAAGCGGTTGCCCGCTGGATGGCAACCACAGCCGGATTGTTCCGTCAAGACTTGCCGACGCCAGCGTGGTCCCATCCGGGCTCCAGGCGACGCTGCTCACAGCATCTCGATGGCCCGCCAGAGTGCGAACAGTTTGACCGGTGGCTGCTTCCCAGACCTGAATCGTTCCGCCGTCATCCGTAGAGACGAGGGTTCTTCCATCGCTGCTCCAAGCTATCTTGTCGACAGCGCGTGTCGGTATCGTACGGAGGGACTGGGCGTCAGTCGCGTCCCAAAACCGAAGCGTGCCGTCGTGGCTGACGGATGCCAGTATCCTCCCGTCAGGGCGCCATGCCACGCGGTTCACGCGGTCCATGTGACCCTCCAAGATCTGGAGTACCCGACCGGACGCCGGATCCCACAGCCGAATTGTGCGATCATCTCCAGCGGACGCCAGCACCTTCCCATCCGGACTCCATGCCACGCTGTTCACGGCACCCTCATGGCCGCGGAGGGTGCGGACCAACTCGAAGCTCGCCACGTCGAAAATCCGGATCGTCCCGTCCTTCTCACCTGGGGAACCGGCAGCCAGCGTCCTTGCGTCGGGGCTCCAAGCAAGGCTCTTCTCAAGTTGAAAAGGAAAGATTTCAAGGGTTCCAAGCAGTCGGCCAGTCGCTGTTTCCCAGAGCTGAAGGTCAGAAATGCCGCCCGACACCAGCATCCTCTGATCGGGGCTCCAGGCAACGACCATCTCTCCCCCGGGTAGTATCCCCCTGGGTAGAAATGCTTGCAGTGTGCGCACGGGTTGACCGCTGGCCACATCCCAAAGACAGATCGTTCCGTCGGCGCTTGCGGACCTGAGGCTCTTTCCATCCGGGCTCCAGACGACGTCCGCTACAACGGCTTCGATGTACGACAGGATGTTCGTAAACCTCTTCCTCGTCGGTTCTGCGGTCTGGAAGCGCAAAACGGCGTAACTTGCGCCGTCACGTTGCGACCCCGCCAGTACCTCTTCCAACCCAATTGGCAGGGGACGGCCAAACTGTGCCGCCCGCCACCCCAGATACAGCGCCAGCGCCGGATCCGTGGTTCGAGCCAAAGCTGCTCCTGCCGTCAGCTCCCTCGCCCGTGCTTCCCGCGTGAGCCTCTCCTGCACCGTCAGCGAGTCCCGCGTCTGCCGCTCCGCATCCCGTGCCATTGCCTCATTCTGCCTGGCTTCTCGAGCAGACCGATCCGCCGCGGCACGCGCCTCGCGAGCCGCATCCGCTTCCGCTTCGGCGTGGCTGCGCTGCCCTTCGGCAACGCGCGCCTCCCACCCGGTGGATATCATGCCAGCCACCAGCGAAGCGGCAACCAGCAGGCCGGCGGCCACGCTGATCCGGTGGCGCCGGGCGAATTTCCGAGCGCGGTACAGCGCACCGGGCGGCCCGGCGACGACGGGCTGGTTGCCCAGGTGGCGTCCGATGTCGGCCGCGAATTCCGACATCGAGGCATACCGCCGGGTTCGGTCCTTCTCCAGCGCCTTCATCACGATCCAGTTGAGATCCCCCGCTAGCTCACGGCGCAACCTGGGAGGATTCGTCCGGCGGCAGCGCGCAACCTCGGCCGCCGTCTGCCCAAGTTGGGTAATTCTGTCAGAGGGTGTTGGCGGCATCTCCTCGCGGATGATGCGCAGCAGTTCGGCCAGGCCCGCCTGGCGCAAAGACGTGCCATCGAAAGGAAGCGCTCCGGCCAGCAGTTCGTAGAGGAGCACCCCGAGTGAATACACATCCGTGGCGGTGTCGACGTTCGGATTGGTAAGATTCGCTTGCTCGGGGCTCATGTACTCCGGCGTTCCCACCAGGCTGCCCAACTGGGTAAAGGCGCTCTGTTCGGCCGCCCGCTGGTCCGTGGCTTTGGCGATGCCGAAATCGATTACCTTGGGAAACACTTTGCCATCCTGGTCGAAGACCAGAATATTGGAGGGCTTGATGTCGCGGTGGATCACGCCTTTCTGGTGCGCGTGCTGGAGCGCCTCGCAGACCGTCACGAACATCTTCAAGCGCTCGCGCGTATCCAGAAGGTGCTCATCGCAGTACTGGGTAATGGCCACTCCCGGCACGTACTCCATGACGAAGTACGGGCGGCCCTTGGCGCTCGTGCCGGCATCGTGAATCTGGGCGATGTGGGGATGCTCCATCAGTGCCAGCGCCTGGCGCTCGCTTTCGAAGCGCGCGATCACCTGGCGAGTATCCATCCCCAGCTTGACCACCTTCAGCGCCACCTGGCGGCGGATAGGATGAGTCTGCTCGACAAGGTAGACCGTGCCCATGCCGCCTTCGCCGATCAACTTCACAATGGTGTACGGCCCGAACTGGTCGTCCTCGATTGGCGTGGCCGTGGGCTCGGTGGGCGATTCGAGTTCGGTGGTCGCGCCAGCTTCAGGACCTTCTCTGAGCCGCAGCCCGTGGATCGTCGTCGTGGTGCTGTCCGACGTTGCCAGGAGCGATTCGACCTCTTCCCGCAATTCGCGGTCTGAACCACAACTGCGGCTTAGGAACGCACTTCGCTCTGCCGCCGGAAGCTCCAGCGCTTCAGCGAATTGTTGACGAATTCTTTCCGAACGCTCCGGTGTCATGTTACTCTGGGTCCTCACGATATAACGAGCAACTGGCCCGAGTCTGTCTGTGGCGACCGACGATCATACCACCGGGCATCGCCACGATAATGGCAAGCAGTCGGGGCTTTCCCGTCGTTGTCAGTTGCCGCGGACCAAGGCGCCCGCTTACGAGCAGCCCTTCCGCCCGATTTCATGAAATACCGTGTCAATCTTTTCGAGGTAATTCCTAGCGCGATACGCTTCGTCGATATCTGGATTCAGTCTGATCACCCGATCATAGTGCATCCTCGCCGCTACCAAGTAGTCGCAGCGATCAGAATTCATGTTGAAGAGGTCGCGGTAGACATTGGCGACCACGAAGTGGGCAATGGGATCCTCCGGCGCGTACTTGAGCGC
>Ga0075030_100000101_pt1 | contig 62365 bp, 50 predicted proteins | sample LitLauG_LLR_2012_FD_71393 | JGI IMG/M metagenome (GOLD analysis project Ga0075030, IMG submission 71393) | Freshwater sediment microbial communities from Pennsylvania, USA - Little Laurel Run_MetaG_LLR_2012 | ecosystem: Environmental > Aquatic > Freshwater > Creek > Sediment | place: USA... | reverse complement strand
GTCCCCCATCGTCCCTCCCCCCGTCCGCGGGTGTATGGCCTCCGGGTAATTCCATGTCGGTGAGGCGTGCACGGCGACGTCCGAGAACATCCGCCAGAACTTCTCTCGCTCCCCCGCGTAGAGCCACGCCTGGGCGATCTGGAGTGTCAGGTAGGGGTTTTTCCCCGAGTGTATGAACTGCTGGAAGAAGAGCCCGTCGAGAAAATACCGCTGCGAGAGCGTTTCCAGCGTCCGGCGTATCCTCGCATCCTGCGGCCCGTAAATCTGCAGCGGGTACCATGGGGCGCAGGAACCTATCATGCCGCAGTCGATGTCCCGCGAGGGGCCCGCGGGTATCCCGCCGGTCCTCTTTGTGCTGAGGACGCCCGCGACCCCCCTCTCGATGTCGTCCATGTAGTCCCGGAGTTCCGCGCGGGCGCGCTCTCCATCCTGATGCCTCCCTGCGAGCGTGCAGAGCCTGGCATACGCCCCGAGCCCTGCGGCGGACCACCAGTTGTCCCAGAAATATCTGTCGGCGAGCCCGAGATGCTCAGCGCTCAGCCCCGCCGGCATGAGCCCGGGATAGGCTTCGTCTTCCGTGCCCTCCTCCCGTCGCTTCCGTGCGATCCACGCGGTCCCCTTCCCGAGGGATTCGAGCATGCCGGGCACGAACGACGAATCCCCCGAGAGGACGGCATGCTGCCAGACGGTCCAGAGCGCCTCCCCGTTCGAATCCCACTCCCCCTGCTGTGACCGGAAATAACCGGATCGCTCCTGCCGTGACGGGAATGAGAGGATTACGCCCCGCGCCTGTGTGTGGAACCCGAACGCGTCGAGCGCGCGCAGCATCAGCGCGGCGTCGCGGAACCAGAACTGATGGTATGTCCACGGCCCGGGGGTGATCGAATCTCCGTCGGCAAGGAGAAGGAGTGTCGAGAGGGATGCCCGGACGAGCATATTCACCCGCTCGTCGGGCGTCGTGAGCTCCGCGCCGCTCTCGAGAAGCCTCGTCCATGTTTCTTCCGCCTGTCGCACGTCCCCGCCCGCCGCGTCGTTGCCGTCGAGGGACATTACGGCGCGGAAAGTCCGGCTCTCCCCGGGTGCAAGCGTCGCCGCGTACGACGCGTAGGCGTTCGCGAGCCCGGCGGGGCACGCCGCCGCGAACGATGCTCCCGAATCGCCGTCCGTCGAGGCGAATATCCGGGCGGAGTCCCCCCCCGCATGATTTGAACACCGGACCGACTCCGGGGGGCCGGGCAGTGTGAGCCGTTCCGTCCCGTCCATGACAAATGCGTTCGTTTCCCCGTCGTATATGATCTCGCGGAGGAGGCACGCCCCCTCGGCGTTGAACGGGCGGATGGCGAACGCGAACGTGCAGCTCCGGGTATCCGCCCCGGGGTTGGTCACCGTCGCCTCCTGGACGAGCGTCGTGCCGTTCACGTAGACGGTCTCTTCGAGCGCGAGGCCGCCGCAGTCGTAGACCGTCGTGACAATCGGGACCCCTGCGCGCAGGGTCTGGCGCACGCCGATTGCCCGAGAGGGAAAATACGCGATCCCGCCGCACCTGATCCAGCACTCCGAAGTCCACCTGTTGCGATGCGGCATCACCGCTCCGCGGGGGTCGACCACCGGCTCGTCGGCCGAGGAAGGGCTTCCCACCGCCGTCCAGTTCCTCCGCGTGATGTTGATCGAGAGTCCGAGATGGGAGCGGGGGATGAACCCGGCGTCGGCCGGGTCGAACTGTCTCTCGGCCCAGTAGGGGAAGACCCATCCGTCAAGGCTCTGCAGGAGCGTGAAGTTCAGGAGGCCGCGGGAGATCTGGATCGTGTTGAGCGGGATCAGCTCGGTCGGGAGCGTTTTCCGGTCCAGACCGCTCAGTTCGTTGGCGGTCTGGAACATTCTGATCGCGGGCTCGGGTACCTTGAGCCCGGCGACGATCCGTCTCACGAGCAGATCTATTAAACGCGACAGGGGTGCGGGTCTTGTCATGGATGTTTGTGCCGGGCGCCAATATGGCGAATTCAACACGAAACCTCAACGATCCTGCATCATTTAACCTAGTGATAACATTGGCATAACACTCACGTAAGATATGGTGGGTACATTGGAGTCGTTAAAGGAGGGGTGCATCATGAGATCCGCATTTTACTTCATACTCTGCGTGCTCCTGTTTGTGGCTGAATTTCTGACGCGCGGACTTCGCCACGCCCGCTGAAGGGCCTGCAACGACCTGAAAGGAACACACTGGACAGAAAGGGAAATCCTCACATGAACATCCGGCCCGACCATGCCCGGCTCAGAATCGCGTACTTTGCCGGGACGATGCGACCCGGGCACGACGGGGTGACCCGCGTCCTCTACCGGCTTATCGACGCGCTCGGGGAGACGGGAATCGAGAGCATATTCTTCTCGCCCATTATTCCTCCCCCCTCCGGCCGGCCCGTCCCGATGTACGAAGTCCCCTCGGTCAGGTTCCCTCTGTACAAAGATTACCGTTTTGCCCTCCCCGGTCAGAAGCATTTCGAAGAGAAACTCGCCGCGTTTGATCCCGACGTCATCCACATCAACAGTCCCTGTCCCCTCGGCCACGCCGCGGTCCGGTACGGCCGGCGCGCGGGAATACCGGTCGTCGCGACGTATCACACGCACTTTCCGAGCTACGCCAAATACTACAAGGTCAAGGCCCTCGAGACGTTCAGCTGGAACTTTCTCAGGGGCCTCTACAACGACTGCGACAGGGTCTACGTTCCTTCCGAGCCGATCCGGAAGGAGCTCCGGGCGCACGGGTTCGCAACGACCGAGTTCCTCCCGCACGGCGTGGACACGGGGATGTTCAATCCCGTCTACCGTTCCGGCGAATGGCGGCGGGCTCACGGGGCGGAGGGAAAAACGGTCCTCCTCTTCGCGGGTCGGCTTGTGTGGGAGAAGGACCTCCGGACCCTTGCGCAGGCGTACCGGATCGTCAGTTCCCGGAGGGATGACGCGCTCTTTGTCCTTGCGGGGGACGGTCCCGTGCGCGGGGAACTCGAGGCCATGATGCCCGGGGCGCTCTTCCTTGGTCAGCTCGACGGGTCGGCCCTTTCGGCCGCCTATGCCTCGAGCGATCTGTTCGTGTTCCCTTCCACGACGGAGACGTTTGGGAACGTGACGCTGGAGGCGATGGCCTCGGGGATACCGCCGGTCTGCGCCCGGGAGGGGGGAGCATACGGGTTCGTGAAATCGGGCGCCACCGGACTTCTCGCCGAGCCGCGCGACGGCGAGGATCTCGCGCGAAAGATCACGTTCATGCTTGACCACCCGGCGGAGAGGAAGAAGATGGGGGCCGCGGCCCTTGCGTTCGCGTCGCAGCAGTCGTGGGAACGGGTATTCGACAGGCTCTTCGCGGGATATGTCGACCTGGCCTCTGCCGGCCGGGCCCGCAGGAGAAAGGCGGCATGATCGACTCGTTCACGATCGCCCACATCGCCGATCTCCATCTGAGCGCCGAGCACAAGCGGTTCAACCTGCGGCGCGCGCGGAAACTCCTGGAGGAGATCGGGCGCCGGCGCGTGGATCACGTCGTCGTCACGGGCGATATCGCCGCCGATGCCGACGGCAGGGAGCTCGAAATCGCGCGGGGGCTCTTCCGGAACGCCGGGCTCCTGGATCCCGCAAAACTCTCCGTCGTCATCGGCAATCACGACGTGTACGGCGGAGTCCACATGCCCGAAGACATACTGACGTTTCCCCGGCGCTGCAGGCACACCGACTTCAACGCGAAGGTGGAGGAGTTCCGCGGGTATTTCCACGAGGCGTTCGACCGCTCCCTCTTCGGTTCGCACTCCAGGCCGTTCCCGTACGCGAAGGTGCTTGGGGAGGTCGTCATCGTCGGCGTGAATTCGGTTGCGCACTATTCGCCCGTGAAGAACCCTGTCGGCTCAAACGGCGAAATCGGTGACGGGCAATTCAAGCGCCTGACGCAGCTCCTGGAGGCTCCCCCCCTCGCCGGGAAAAGGAAGATCGTATTGATACACCATCATTTTCACAAGATCCCGCCGCCGGCGGAGGGGACGCTCCAGAGCGTCTGGGGCGCGATCGAACGGCGGACGATGAAGCTGCACGGGAAGAAGCGCCTGTTTGAGCTGTTCAGGCAGTGCAACGTGGCGGTCGTGCTCCACGGCCATGTGCATATGAACGAGGAGTACACGCGGAAGGGGGTGCGGTTCATCAACGGCGGGGGGTCGCTCCTTGGTCCCGCAAGGGGGACGGCGTTCAACCTCATCACCATCGCCCCCGGGTCCGTCGAAAACAGGATCGTCATGATAGCGGACGAGCACTCGGCCGTACCCGCCCGCACTCCCGAACCCCGGGGGGCCGACCTTCAGGCGGCGTAAGCCGTCCCGCCGCTCCTGCCTACTCCGATTTCTTCTTGAAGAAAAGCACGGGACGTATGTCCGCCGTCCCGGAGACGATCTCCCATCCGTCCATCCCCAGCTCGGCGACGAACCTCCCCACGGCATCGTCCTTGGTGTCCTCTGCGCGCGATTTATCCTTCTTGATTTTCCGCGTCTCCATGCCGCTGGCGGAAAACCGGATGCATTCGTGGCGGAGCGTGTCGACGTAACAGAATTCCCAGCGTTCCAGGCTCATATCTCCTCGTTTCTCCTTTATTCTTCTTCGAGTTTCGCAGCGATGCGGACGGCGCGCTCCTTCGTCCGCGGGTCGCTCGCGACGGTCGTCGGGAGTTCCGACGCGGATCTGAAGGCCTCGATCGCCTCCTGCCGTTTCCCTTCCTCCTGGAGCACGAGCCCCAGCTCAAAGCGGTGGCGGACGATGCCCGGGGCGATCGCGATCGCTCTGCGGAGCGCCGCTTCCGCCTCCTCGAATCCGCCGCCGGGGAGCGATCCCAGGAATACGGTGGCGATCTGCCGTTCAAACCAGCCCACTTTCCCGAGCGCGAGGTAAAACGATCCGAGTATCGAATACGCGACGTCGTCGAGCGAATCGAGCGCGATCGCGCAGTCGAGCTCGTGCTTGATCTCGTTGCAGAGCCGGACTTTTGCCTTGCTCCCCTCGAACATCGCGATGTTGCCGAGCGCGGCGGCCCGCCATGTGTGACCCTGCGCGATCATCGAGTCCGCCCGTATGCATCTCTCTGCATATGCCGCCGCCGTCCGGTACGTCTCTTCCCTCCTCTCCCGTTCGGCCATGTCCCCCATGCAGACATAGAGCCTGGAGAGCCTCCAGAGGTACTCCGCGGAATCTGCAGTGGCCGCCATCGCGGAATCGTAGGTCTCTTCCGCTCTGGCGTACTCGAGGCGTGCGAATTCCCCGTCCCCCGCCATCATGCGCGGAGGGGAGGAGAGGGCCCCGAGGAGCACCACGATGAGTCCCGTCATTCGGCGGACGCCCTTTCTCCCGCAGGGGTTTCGTCCGCGCCGGCGGGCGCGAAAGGCCTGAACGCAAAGAACGTCTGGGAGAAATACCCGCGGGGGAAGTGCGACGTGAGGCCGTAGCCGGAGGGTTTCCGGGGGGGGCGGACCACCGTGCCGAAGAGGTAGTCCCACACCGCGAGCTTTGTCCCGAAATTGATCCCCCCCTCGGCGATTTCCCGTGCATGGTGCCACCGGTGCAGCTCGGGGCCGTTGATGAGAACGCCCGCGCGCCCGAGCCGCACGTCCAGGTTCGAATGAATGAACATCCCCCAGACGGCGTCGACCATCCCCTTGATGAGGGGGAGCTCGGGGGCGGCTCCCAGGAGCGTCATCGGGAGGAATTCCACCGTCTGGTTGATGAGGATCTCGAGCGCATGCGACCGGGTCCCCGCAAGCCAGTCGACCTCCGTCACCGAGTGATGGGCCTCGTGGATCCTCCAGAGGAGCGGGGAACGGTGCTGCAGCCTGTGGAAGAGATAGATGTACAGATCGTGCGTCACAAGGAAGAATCCGAGCTGCGCCCCGAGCGGCCAGCCGCTCACGATATGCAGGCGCGAGAAACCGGTCCCGCTGTCGATCCTCCGTATGATCATGCTGATGACGAGCGCCAGCACGTAGCTCTGAACGAACGTGTACCAGATCAGGTCTGTCCAGAATCCGTCGCGGAAGATCTTCTGGTCCCGGTCGTACGGGAACATCCTCTCGAGGGGGATAAAAAGAATCGCCGCCGCGGAGATGACGATCGGTGACAGGAGCTCAATGGCCATTGGGGGAGACCTGATGCTGTCCCATGGAGGCGTTCGCTGAGCGTACCCTGCGGAGCTTTATCCGCTGTCCCATCTCCGCCTCGTACACCCGTTTTACTCCGTCCCCCATCGCTTTTTCGATATCCCGGATATTGGACACGAGTCTCATGAACCCGCTGATCTCCACGGAGGCCGCCTGGTCGCTCCCCCACATCGCGCGGTCGAGCGTGATATGCCGTTCGACGAACGTTGCGCCGAGAGAGACGGCCGCCCAGGTGGGGGAGAGGCCGACTTCGTGCCCCGAGTAGCCGATCGGGCAGTCGGGATATTCTCTCCTGAGCGTCTGTATGACCTTCAGGTTCAGCTCGCCCGGGGGACAGGGATATGTCGACGTCGAATGGGCGATGAGGAGGCTCTCCCGCCCGACGGCGGTGACCGCCTGTTCGATCTCCTCGTGCGTGGACATCCCCGTCGAGATGATGAGCGGCCTCCCCGTGGACTTCTTCTTCTGCAGGAGCGCGGTGTCCGTCAGGGACGCGGAGGCGGCCTTGTAGCACGGGGGATCGAACTTCTCCATGAATTCGACCGATTCTTCGTCCCAGCACGACGCGAACCAGAGGATCTCCCGCTCGCGGCAATACCTGTCGATTTCCGCGTACTCGCTCTGGCCGAATTCCACCCTGCGGCGGTAGTCGATGTATTTCATCCGCCCCCAGGGGGTATCCCGCTCGATGTCCCACTGGTCGCGCGGGACGCAGAGCTCGGGTGTCCTCTTCTGGAATTTTACCGCGTCGCACCCGGCCAGCACGGCGCCGTCAATCAGCTTTCTCGCGATCGCCAGCGAGCCGTTATGGTTGATGCCGATTTCCGCGATGATGAAGACGGGCTTCCCCTCTCCGACCGCGTGGTGCCCGATCCGAACGCTTGGGTTGCTCATGCCGCACCTTCTGTGTTGTTGTGGCGTGTGTTATTTTCGCAGCATCATACCTGGGACGCCTTTGCCGGCGTTCCCTGGGACGCCTTCGGTAGCGTTCCCTGGGACGCCTTCGGTGGCGTTCCCTGGGACGCCTTCGGTAGCGTTCCCTGGGACGCCTTCGGTGGCGTTCCCCGGGACGCCCATGGCGCTTCCCGGGATGTCTTCGGCGTCCCCTGCCGCAGTTCGATCAGCCAGTCGGCAAATTCGCGGAATGCGCCTCTCCCTCCCGGGGTGCCGCAGAGATAGTGGACCGAGCGCGCCACCTGCGGCATCGCGTCTGACGGCGCGCCGGTCAGCCCCTCCTCCCGGATTGCTTCGATGATGCCGAGATCGTTCACGTCGTCGCCGATGTACGCGATCTGGCGCGGCGCAAGCCGCGTGCTTGCCAGGATGTTTTCAAGATGGAGCAGCTTGTCGTCGATCCCGAGGTACAGGAACCGCATTTTGAGCTTCTCCGCCCGCCGGCGGATGGACGGGGATGTTTCGCCGGTGATGATCGCCGTCTCTATCCCTTCCGTCCGGAGGAGCCGCACCCCCATTCCGTCGCGTATGGAAAACCTCTTGAAGACTTCCCCGGTGGGCCCGTAATAGACGCCGGTGTCCGTCAGTACGCCGTCGTTATCGGTGAGCACGAGCATGACCTCCGAGGCGCGTTTCTTCAGCTCGACCTTGCCGAGGGGTCGCACCCGCGCTCCCTTCCGTTTCCCCTTTACCATGCTGTCCAGCCTCCGTCGACGACAAGGTTCGCCCCCGTCATGTACGCGGAGGCGTCCCCCGCGAGAAAGACGACCGCCCCCCGGTAATCCGACGGGGCCGCCATCCGCCCGAGCGGCGTCCGGGCGGAATACTGTTCGATGAAGAACTTCTCCTGGGAATTCTCCACCCCCCCCGGGGAGAGCGCGTTGACCCGCACCCCCTTGGTTCCCCAGTATGCCGCGAGAAAGCGTGTGAACGCAAGGACCGCCCCCTTCGTCGCGGGGTAGGAGGGCGTCTTGTAGAAATCCTGCGTACCGTCCCGTTTCCTGTAGAGTGACTGGTCGGGCGCCACGACCCCGTACGTCGACGCGATATTGATGATGGAGCCGCGACCCTGGTCCGCCATGACCGTCCCGAAGACCTGTGAGCAGAGGAATGTCCCCGTGACGTTCACGTCGAACGATTGTTTCCAGAGCTCCAGCGGATATGTTTCGAACTTCGATTGCTCCGCGGCGGCGGCCGGATCTTCGAACCTGTCGTTGATCGCGGCGTTGTTGACGAGGATGTCGATCGACCCGTATGCCCGGAGTACGGCTTCCCGTGCGTTGCGGAGCGAGGTCGGTGACGTCACGTCGAGGGCCGCCCCCATCGCTTCCGCGCGGTGTTTTCCGGCGACATCCTCCGCGAATCCCGCGCATGCCCGGCCGTCGAGGTCGGCGACCACGACCCGGGCTCCGGCGTCCGCCAGCGCGCAGCAGTGCTCCCTGCCGAGGAGCCCGAGCGCCCCGGTCACGATGGCCGTCCTCCCCCGGAGCGGGAACTGCTCCATCGTCAGCGTCCTCCCGCGGGGACCGCGGGCTTCGTGTTGAAATTCCCGGTCCGGCGGAAGACCGGATCGACGGGCGTCCCCCGGAGCGCCGCGCCGACGTTTCCGCTCCTGACGGCTTCGTGCACGAGGGGGAGCGCCTCCCCGTACGCCGCGAGCGTCGCGGCGACGTCGGCATCGGAATGGGAGAAACTCATGTTGTGCGACCCTCCCCAGAGTATCCCCCGCTTGAAGAGCTCCTGCTGGAGGAGCGATTTCACATGGAGCGGGCTCCCCGCGCTTCCGTCGAACGTCACCATCGTCCTGCAGTCCATCCCGGTGCAGCGCGTGTACTCCATCCCGAGCCCCGCCGCGATCGCGTTGTATCCCTCCCGGATCTTCTTTCCCTGCCGGTGAAGTGCCGCGGGGACGTTCTGCGCGCGGATTTCCGCAATCGTCGCCTTCGCCGCGGCCAGTGAAAGGGCCTCCCCGCCGAATGTCGTGAAGAAGAACACATCCTTCTCGCAGAGCGTCATGATCTCCTCCCGTCCTGCGAGGACGGCGAGCGGCATACCGTTGGCGATCGCCTTGGAATAGGTCATGAGATCCGCGCTGACGCCGAAATATTCCTGCGCGCCTCCGGGTGCAAGACGGAATCCCGTCCACATCTCGTCGAAAATGAGAACGACGCCCCGCGCGGTGCATACATCCCGGAGTTTCGCCAGGAAATCGTCTTTCGGCGGTTCGAAGACGACCGGCTCGAGTATGACGCATGCGGTGTCGTCGTCCACCCCGTCGATGACGGAATTGATGTCGTTGTAATTGAACGTGTATGTCAGATCCTGTACCGCGCGCGGGATCCCGGCATTCCGGTCCGTCACCGCGATATACCAGTCGTGCCAGCCGTGGTACCCGCAGCAGAGCACCTTGCTCCTCCCCGTGTACGCGCGGGCGAGCCGGACCGCCGCGGAGGTGACGTCGCACCCGGTCTTGCTGTAGCGTACCATTTCCGCGGCGGGGACGGTCTCGCGTATCAGCTCCGCCACCTCCACTTCGAGCGGGTGCATCATCGAGAACGTGATCCCGTCCCTGAGCTGTTCCACGATCGCGCGGTCGACGCTGTCGTAGCAGTAGCCGAGCGAGAGCGGGCCGATCCCCATCTGGTAGTCGATGTATTCGTTTCCGTCGACGTCCCACACGTGTGAGCCTTTTCCCCGCCGGAGATACTTCGGTGCCACGCCCCGGACGTACTGGCCGGGACCTTTTGCGAGCGTCTGCGTGGCCGCGGGGATGAGCCCCCGGGCGCGCTCGTAGAGCGCGTCGGAGTTTTCGATGCGGGGGTAATCGGCGTTGGTTCCGGCGCTGTTCGGCATGGCGTGTTAACCCTGATTGTTCCGGAATGCGTTCAGAATTCTCTGTGCGATCTGCCCTCCCGTAAAGCCCTCCGCCTCGAGGACCGGGTCCAGGAGTCCCGGGGTGAACCACCGCCCTTTGAGCGCGAACGGGAGGTGGCGGGCCGTTGTGCCCGCGCGGCCGAGCACTTCGGCGACGATCGTCGCAAGCCCCCCGCTCAGGAAATGGTCCTCCACGGTCACGATGAGACGGGTCTCCCGCGCGCCCCGGAGAATCTCCGCTTCGTCGACGGGCTGAAGCATCCGCATGTTGACGACCCTGGGGGAGAGCCCGCCCTCCCGGAGCGCCGGGAGGGCGCGCATGACTTCCCGCAGGAGGAACCCGTGCACGAGGATTGCGACGTCGTTCCCCTCCACTACCACCTCCGCCTTTCCCGGGCTGAATTCCCGGCTATGCCGGACCGGGGCGGGAAGGGCGTTGTACCGGAGGTACCAGGGGGATGCGGATGCGAGCATGGAGGGGAGCCCGATCACCATGTCCTCCCCGTCGGCCGGGGAGAAGACCTGCATGTGCGGGATGCCGCGCATGAGCGCGATGTCCTCCAGCGCCTGGTGCGTGGGGCCGTTCCCGTCCGAAAGGAACCCCGCGACCCCGCCGACGAGCTTGACGGGGAGGTTTCCTATCCCGACGTCCGTCCGGATGAATTCGAACGCCCGCATCGTCAGGAACGCGGCAAGCGCGTGGACGACGGGCTTCCGTCCCCTGAGGGCGAGTCCGGCGGCGGCGCCCACCATCGTCTGCTCCGCGATGCCGACGTCGATGAATCTCTTCCCCAGGACTCCGGGGAGGTTTCTGATCGCGACCCGGTTCTCGGCCGTCATGACCACGATGCTGTCGTCCGCGACGGCGGCTTCCCTGAGCGCCTCCTCGTACGTCTGCGTTTCCACGTGTCACCTCACCATGAGCGTTTCTGAAACGAGCGCGGCCTTCCCCGTCCCGTGAAGTTCTTCAAGGAGCATGGCGACTTCGTCGTGCGAGAAATTGACGAACCAGCGGTCCGCTCTTGCTTCGATCGAGGGGAGCCCCTTGCCGCGGACGGTCTCCGCGATGATCACGTGCGGGCGCCCCGCCGGGGCGGTGCGTGCGAACGCGATCTCGAGGCTCCGGAAGTCGTGCCCGTCGGCGCGCACGGCCGCCCATCCGAACGCCTCGAACTTGGGTTCGAGCGGGTCGAGCATGCTCAGCTCCTCCGTCCGGACGTTCGCCTGGAACTGGTTGCGATCGATCACGGCGACGAGATTGTCGAGCCCCCGGGCGTGCGCCACGAGGAGCGCTTCCCAGACCGAACCCTCGTTGAGCTCGCCGTCCCCCATGACGACGTACACCCGGTTTGATCCTCCGCGCATCTTGATGTCGAGGGCGACGCCGATGCCGACCGCGAGGAGGTGACCGAGCGACCCCGAGTGGAATTCCACTCCGGGGACCCGGCGGTTCGGGTGCCAGTAGATCGCGTCGTGCGTCTTCAGGTGATTGGCGAGCCGGGTCCGCCCGATATAGCCGAATTCCGCGAGCGTCCCGTACAGCGCGGGGACGTCATGCCCCTTCGAGAGGAAGAGGTAGTCCCGTTCGGGGTCCGCGACGCGCTGCGGGCCCCCGGTAAGGACCTCCCCGTACATGTAGACGAGGATGTCCGCGCAGGAGAGGGAGGCGCCGATAAAGCACCCGCCGTCCGTGGACATCCTGATGATGTGCTCCCGCACGCGCAGTGCGGTCTGCCGCAATTCCTGAATCCGCTGCTGATCCATGGCTAAGGGTTCCGGCGTGGGTGGTGCGGAGCGTCAGGCAATCCGCCGGTACTCCGTGGGTGAAACGGTGGTGAGCTCGTGTGCATGGTTCCTGTACCAGTTCACGCCGGCGTATGCCGCGTTGATCCGCGCGATTTCCGGGCGCGACTCCAGGAGTCGGAGGATGTCCCCGAGCGTGAACGGGGGCCCCGACGGAGACCAGAGCTCGTCGTAGACTTTGCTGATGAATGCGTAATCATCCGGATAATCGATCGTCCAGCGGTGCGTCATGGAGTAGTTCAGTCCGGTCTCCCAGGCCACGTTCCCCGTGCGGTACCGCGCCGGCCGCTCCCAGATGAACGGGGTCGTGTGTTCCCGCTCGAACGGACGCGCGGCCTCGCGGTGCGCCTCCTCGAGGACGCGGAACGGGACGACCTCCACGTCATTGCCGTCCGGATACGTCGCCGGGTGAAGATTGCTTGTGTACTCGAGCGTCCCCCGGCGTTCCGCGTGGAATGCGAGCACCCGGTCGATGACGGCCGGATCGATCAGCGGGCAATCCGAGGGGATCTTGACGACTTCGTCCGCCCGGGCCGAAACCGCCGCCCGGTAATGCCTGTCCAGCAGATCGGTCGGATGGCCGCTGAAGCATTCGACGTCGAGCCGGCGGCAGAGCTCGCGTATCCCGTCGTCGGCGCTTTCCGTCGTCGTCGCAACAGCGAGCTCGAACGGGGTCTGTGCTCCCCGCACCCGCTCGATCATCCTCCGGAGCAGGGGCTCCCCCGCCAGGGGCATCAAGACTTTCTCCGGGAGCCGTGCCGAGCCGGTCCGGGCCTGAACGACGACGAGCGTCTTCACACGCCGGTCCCCCGGAAGAGCCCGGTCATAATCAGCCTGTACATCCCCCCCTTCGCGAGCCGCATCCGCGACCCTGCGTGAATCTCCTCCTCCGCGGGCCGTTCCTCGAGCAGGTTCGAGCAGACTTCCGCGATATTCCTTGCCGCCGAGCGGTTCTGGAGGGGAAGCAGCCTGCGGAGCTGGTCCAGGTCGAAATCCGAATAGCACTCCTTCCCGAGCGCCAGGCCGACGTACACGGTGGTGGAGAGCCGTGTGATGAGCACGTCGCAGTTGGCGATCATCTCCTCCGTGTTCCCGGAGGTGTATACGAGCGCTCCGGGCGCGTATCGGCGGATCTCCCGCCGCGCCCTCGTGATATTCTCGTTGGGGTGCAGCCTGAACACGAGCGGCCTTGCTCCGGCGATCCGGACCGCTTTCAAGATGAACTTCTTTCTGTTCTCGAACTTGAACGTCTCCCGCATATCCGACGTGCAGACGAGGACGAAATGCCTGAGCGGGAATTCGTTTTTCAGGTAACCCGCGCAGTCGTCGAAGTTCGGAATCCCCGTCACGACGAGTTTGGCCGGATCGGCCCCTTTGCGTACGAACAGGTGACGGTATCCCTCGCTGGCCACGCAGAACCGGTCGTAGAGTCCGCTCAGCCCCGTGGTCGATGTGCTGGCGAGCCACAGAGGGAGAAACTTCAGCGTCCTGACGAGATGGTACATCAGGTCCTCGGGATCGGTCATCCCTTCCTGAACGAGTACGCAGGGGGTGGTGCGAATGTTGCGCGGGACGATAAGGTCGGAACAGGTGACGACAAGATCATACGGGCCGCGGGCCCCCCTGTCGTCGATGTCCAGGTCGTACGTGCGGAGGTAGGCGAGGCAGCGGTCCTTCAGCTTGTCGCCGAGTATCGTGGTTTCGAGAATCCCCGATTTGCGGATGATCTCGAGGAGCCCGTCGCAATAATACGGGGTAAAAGAGGCATCGACGTCAGACAGATGCATCGCGATCTGATGCAGCTGTCTGGTCTGGTTGATAGAACCGCAGATGAAGAGGACGCGCTTCTTCACGTGCACGATCGTAACTGACCCTTTTTCTTTGTCACGCTTTTCTTGGAAACATTGTGCCTGCGGGTAAGGTTCCATGCCTTCCGGGAAACGTGATTGAATCCTGGGAAAAAATTGAGGGAAAAACGGGGAAACCCGGTCCCACCCCGGTCGTGTGTCCCGGGAAAAAGGGGAGGAGCGGTTTACCCGCGGGGGAGAAATGTGAGAACGCGCGCCATCACATCGTCCGGCATGTCAAGGAGCTCGTCATACTCGACGCTCACGGTCCCCACTTCGGTGCCGGTCTCCTCGCATCCGTCGGCCGGGGCGGGATCCTGGCGGAACATCGAGAGGACGGCGTTATAGCCGTCGGCGCGGAGCTCCAGCCCCATTTCCGCGGCAGGGTGATGGAACAGCTTTACGATGCTGAAGGGCCTTTCAAAGACCGGGTAGGAGAGCGTTCCTCCCCTGGCGCCGGGCTCCGTCGACGCGCTGCCGACGAGCACCTCTTCGAAATCGAGAAGCAGCGATTCCCATGCGTACTGAAAGCCGTGCTGTACCGTTCCCATGGTCTCTCCCCGTGTTGAGATTGCATCCACCGGCACTGAATATGCGGGTTCGGGGGGAGATGGGCAAGAAAGGAATCATTACCAAATTGTGACCGTTGTGTTAATTCATGGGGCTGCGTACATTGCAGCCGTCATTTCCGGGGCATGTCATTGCAGACGAAGAAGATCGACACGCGCATTCTCGCGGGCTGGGCCGCGGTCGGCTTCTCGACGCTGATTGCCTGTTTCTGGGCATACTGGGGGAGCATCGAGGCGTTTCACGAGGGCTGGTACTTCCACTCGTTCTGGAAGAACATCGGGCTGACGTTCGCGCAGTACCTGAGCCCCATGATGATCTTCATCCTCCTGTCGCTTTCCTCCATCCGCCTCCCCAGGACAGGGGCTCTCCTCCACGTCGCGTTCGGGTTCGCGATCCCGCTCTTTGTCGTCCGCACAGGGCCGGCTCTTCTCCTTATCGCCGCTCCTCTCATCGGGCTCGGCCTCCTCTACTGGGTCGGACGCCCCCGCCCGCACGGCCGTGCGTATGCATGTGCCTCGCTCCTTCCGTTTGCGCTGGCGCTCGCGTGCGGGGCTCCCGCAGCGTTCAAAGTGGCGGGGAGGGTGGACGACGGGATCAGGGACGCGCGCGTCATCGAGGGGAACGGCATCGCGCTTGAATGGGCCCCGCGGGGGCCGGGGTGGCCCGACGATTCCCGGGGATATTCGTGGTCGGAAGCGGACAGCATCTGTGCGTCGCTGACGGACGACGGAAAATCCGTCGCGGCGACCCGCCAGAACATCTGGCGCCTCCCGACCGTCGAGGAAGCGGTCTGTTCGATGGTGCGCCACGGGAAGAACGCGGGGGGGCGGTGGGACCCCGGGGCCGCCCGTGCGGAGTACGCGGTCGGGCCCGACAAGGAATCGCCGCTCTGGGACAGCTTTTCCCCCGTCATCTACTGGTGGACGTCGACGTCGGCGGATGAGGCCAACGCGTACAAGGTGGTGTACGACGGCGGCGTCTGGCCGGCCCGCAGGAAGACCCGGGCGGGCTCACTCGCGTTCCGGGCCGTCCGGGAGGTCCGGAGCGGCCTCTGAGGCCCGCCGCCGTTGGCCCGACGCCTCAGTTGACCTGCGGTTCCCCCGCCACGTCCACACTCCTCTTTCTCCGGGCCCGCAGCCTGTCGGGGAGCGCGCGGAGCGCGGCGGGGAGCGTCTCGCGCCACGCGGAGACTTTCACGTAGACCACCGGAACGAGCACGAGCGTCAGCAGGAGCGAGCTGATGAGCCCCCCGATGAGCGCCCAGGCGAGCCCCGATTTCCATTCCGCGCCCGCGGAGGTCGACAGGGCGATCGGCGACATGCCGAAGACCATCGCGACCGTCGTCATGAGTATGGGGCGCAGGCGGGTGCCCCCCGCTTCGATCACCGCGTCATACGGAGACAGGCCCGTCTCCCGCATCTGGTTTGCGCGGTCCACGAGGAGGATCGCGTTCTTTCCCACGAGTCCCACGAGCATGATGATCCCCAGGATCGAGAATATCGAGAGCGATTTCATGGTGAGGGCGAGCGCCAGGAGCGCGCCGATCATCGCCACCGGGATGGAGAAAAGGACGACGAACGGGTAGACGTACGAGTCGTACAGCGCCACCATGATCATGTAGACGAAGAGAATGGCGGCCATCAGCGCGAGCCCGAGGCTGCCGAACCCCTCGGACTGGTTCTTCAGGTCTCCCTGGTACATGATCGAAATCCCCGGGGGGAGCGATGCGCGTTCGAGCCTCTGCTTGATGTCCGCGCCGATCGACCCGCTCGGCCGTCCCACCGCCTGGGAGAACACGGTCACGGCCGGGTTCCTGTCGACCCGCTCGAGTTTCGTCGGGCCGGTCGACTGGGTGATCGCGGCGAACTGGTTGAGCTCGACGAGCTTCCCGTCCCTGTTCATGAGCGTCAGGTCGCCGATGGAGGCGACCCGGGATCTGTCGAATTCGTCGAGGAAGATCCTGATGTCGTATTCGTCGGACCCGACCCGGAATTTCGAGTCGTTGTCCCCCGCGAGCGCCGTGCGGAGCGTGGCCCCCGCGTCGGCCATGGAAAGTCCCAGCGCCGCCATCTTCTGCCTGTCGATGGTGATCCGTGTCTCGGGCTTTCCCTCCTCGCTCGAGAGGCGCACGTCCGCGCTCCCGGGGACGGACCGCACGATGTCCGCGATCTGCTCCGACGAGCGACGCGTGGTCTCGTAGTCCGGCCCGCTGACGACGAGCTGTATCGGGGTCTGATTGGCCGTGCCGAAGATCCCGATGGGATTGACGCGCACCGTGACGCCGGGGAGCTTCGCGAGGCCCGCCTTGATCGCGGCGCCGACGTCGTCCGTGGAGCGTTTTCGCTGATCGCGCGGCACGAGCGTGACGTTGAGCTCGGCATTATTGTTCGAGCTCTGGCCGAGGAGCCCCTCGCTCGATACCCCCACGTTGACGAACATCTTCGCGACCTCCGGCATGGCGGCGACCGTCCGCTCGGCCTGCTGCGTGACGTAGTTCGTGTTCTCCAGCGTCGCGCCGGGGGGGAGCTCGAGCGTGACGGTGAACTCGCCCCTGTCCGCGACGGCGATGAATTCGGAGCCGATGAACCCGAGCGGAACGAGCATGAGCGCCAGCACGAACGCCGCGACCGCCCCCGCCTGGACGATCGCCGGGCGCCGGAGCGCCCGGTGGAGCACCCGCTGGTACGCCGCGGTCAGTCTTTTGAACTTGCCCTCGAACCAGAGCGCGAACGTCCCCATCAGCGTGGAGCGGGAAAGGTGTTCGAGCTTCGTGAACCGGGACGCGAGGAGCGGCGTCACGGTGAACGAGACAAAGAGGCTCATGAGCGTCGAGAAGACGACGACGAGCGCGAATTCCCTCATGATGTTCCCCACGAGGCCCGTGACGAGGCTCAGGGGAAGGAACACGACGACGTCGACGAGCGTGATGGAAAGGGCCGCGAAGCCGATTTCGTTTCTTCCTTTCAGCGCCGCCTGGCGCTGCTCTTCCCCGGCTTCCAGGTGCCGGTAGATGTTCTCGAGCACGACGATCGAGTCGTCCACGAGTATCCCCACGACGAGGGAGAGGCCGAGGAGCGTCATCAGGTTCAGCGAAAGGCCCGCCGCATACATGGCGATGAACGTCGAGACCATCGAGGCGGGGATCGCGACCATGACGATGAGCGAGTTCCTGATGCTGTGGAGGAACGCGAGCATGACGAGGGCGACGAGGAGGACGGCCACCGCCAGGTCCTCCTTCACGGCGTTGGCGGCGTCAAGCGTGAACGTCGATCCGTCCTGCGCGACGTCGAACCGGAGGTGCAGGTAGTTGTAGTCCTTCTCGATCCTGGGGATCTCCCGGTGGATCGCCGCGCTCACGTCGACGGAGTTCGCGTCGGATTGTTTCTGCACGAGCACCCCGATCGAGGTCGCGCCGTTGATCCGCGAAATCGTCGAGTATTCCTTCTGCCCGTCCTCCACCTCCGCGACGTCCTCGACGGTGATGTTCCCCCCCTGGCGCGTCCGGCCGACGACGAGATGCCGGAGGTCGTCGATGGAGGTGAACTTCCCCGCCAGCCGGACGACGTACTGGTTTTCCCCCTCCTTGATCTTCCCCGTGGGGAAGTCAAGGTTGGAGCTCTTGACCGTGTTGGCGACCTGGAGGACCGACAGTCCGTACGAGCGGAGCTTCGCCGCGTCGATATTGACGCGGATCTCCCGTTCGTCTCCCCCCACGAGCGTGATCTGGCCGACCCCGGCGAGCTTGGAGAGCCTGGGCTGTATCCTGTCTTTCACGAACTGGAAGAACTCCCTGGATCCCATCGTCGAGGTGACCCCCATCCTGAGGACGGGGAGTTCGTCGAGCGCGAACTTGGTGATCACGGGGGGATTAGCGTCCTTCGGAAGCAGGTTGAGGACTTCGTTCACCTTGCGCTGCGCGTCCTGCAGGGACGTGTTCACGTCGGCCGTCAGATCGAACTCGATCTGGACGAACGACACCCCTTCGCGCGAAGAGCTGCGGACGGTGGAGATCTTGTCGATCCCCGAGACCGCGTCCTCGATCACCTTTGTCACCGCGGTCTCCACCTCGTCGGGCGAGGCCCCGGGGTAGACCGTCGTGATCGTCACGAACGGGGTGTTGATCTTCGGGAGAAGCTCGTATTTGAGCTGGCTGAACCCGAAGACGCCGAGAACGGCGAGCGCGGAGAATATGACGACGATAAGCGTCGGCCGTTTGATGGAGAGTTCGGTAAGTGTCATGTCATCCCTTCATGTCAATGTTCTTCCCGCAGGATCGACGGCCGGTCCGGCTACCGGAGCACCTGCACCGCGACCGAATCCTTCAGATTGTTCTGTCCGTTGACGACGACCGATTCGCCGGCCGTGAGCCCGGCAAGGACCGTCAGGTCCGTCCCCGTCTCGCCCCCGACGACGATCGTCTTCTCCCTGGCGATGGACCCGTCGACCACGAACACGCGCGGATCCTTCATGCTCCCGACGAGCGCCTCGCGGGGGATCGCCAGCGCTGCGTTCTTCGCGAGCGACACGAACGCGACCCGGCCGAACATCCCCGCCCGCAGGGGGTGTTCGCGGCTGTTGTCCATCGTGATTTCCACGGGGTAGGTGTGCCCTTCGTCGGCCTTGGCGCTGATCGACGTCGTGTGCCCTTCGAACGTCACCCCCGGGTAGACGTCGGTGGTGATCTCGACCCTGTCGCCGGTCTTCAGCTTGAAGGCGTCCCGCTCCGCGACGTTCAGCTTCACCTTCAGGCGCGAGATGTCGACGACGTTGGCGACGACCATCCGGTCGTTGACCATGGTGCCGTGCTCGACGTTCCGCGCGGAGACGATCCCCGCGATGGGGGTGCAGACCCGTGTGTCGCGGAGCTGGCGCCGGGCCGTGATGTATTGCGCCTCGGCCACCTTGAACCCGGTCCAGGCGTTCTCCTTCTGCGACTCGGTCGCGGATTGTTCCTCCCTGAGCGATTTGAACCTGTCGAAATCCCGTTTCGCCCTGTCGTAATTCGCTTCGGCCTGTTCGAAGGCCGCCTTTTTCAGTTCGTCGTCGATCTGGACGATGGGCGCGCCGGCCTCGACCCGGTCTCCGACGGATGCCAGGACCGCCGTCACTTTCCCCGCGACCTCCGCCGTCACCGCCACGTCGTTGATCGCCGTGATCGTCCCGACGAGCGAAAGCGTTTCCGACAGCTTCTGTTCCGTGACCTGTGCGACCGTCACCGGGATCGCCCCCTGGAACTCATTTTTCGATTTCGCGCTGATATTGGCCCGGTTGTTCAGCAGGACAAGTATGATGATCGCCAGCGCCACCGCCCCCGCAATTATCGCCCGTGTTCTGTTCATTGGCCATCCTCCTTCGTCAAAAATGGGAATCCTGATCCTCGCTCCTCTGTCGTCGACCGGATGGTCACTCTCCGATCGCCTTCGCCAGTCTCGCCTGCGCAAGCTCAAAGTCCACAAGCGACTGCGTATACGTCGTCTTTTCCGACGTAAGCGAGTACTGCGCGTCGATCATCTCCGAGTTCAGCACAAGCCCTTCCTTGTACCGCTGGGTCGTCACCCGGTGGTTCTCCTCCGCGCGCGCGACCGCCTGTTTCGCGACCGCGACCCGTTCGCCCGCCTGTTTCAGCGTCAGGTATGCCTGCGTGATGTCGAGCGTCACCGCGTCCTGCGTCTGGCCGAACGCCTGTCTGGTCTGCTCGAGCTGCGCCTGCGCCTGGTCTGTCTGGTGCAGCGTCGTCCCCCAGTTCCAGATGTCGAACGTGACGCTCACCCCGACGTCCCACGTGTCCCTCCAGAGTATCTGCGCCGGCTGGAACCGCTGGTTCGGGTTCGCATAGTAGTAGTTGCCGGTGAGGTTGATCTGGGGCCACCAGCCTGCCTGTGCCGCCGTGACCCCCGCTTCCCCCGCCTTCACGCGCGCGTCCATTCCCCGGATCTCCGGACGGGCCTCGAGGCCCCGCGTCACGAGCGTGTCGAGGGAGGCGAACCGCCGGGGGGACTCCGCCACCGGCGAGGTGATCGTGATGTCCGTGGAAAGGGGGATGCCGAGCGTGTTATCGAGCGCCACGAGCGCGATCTGCGCGCTGTTGTTGGCGTCCACCTGGCCGAGCTGCCCGTTGGAGAGCTGCACTTCCGCGGCGAGCATGTCGTTTGTCGTCGCCAGCCCCTGGTCCTCCAGGTTTTTGACGTCGTTCAGGTGCGCGGTGATCTGCGCGACGTTGTCGTCGGCGAGTTTCTTCAGCTCGCGCGCACGGAACAGGGCCCAGTACGCGGTCTTGATGTTGAAGATGAGGTCGGACCTGTCCTTGTTGTAGTCCTGGCTCGACGCGTCGACGTTGCGTGCCGCGACCTCTTTGGATGCGTCGATTCTGAATCCCGCGAAGAGCGGGTCCTGTATCCCGATCCGGAAGTTGTAATTGTCGAGGATCGTGGGGGCGAGGACCAGCGACGGGGGGAACCCGACGGCGACGGCGGCGGGGGGGAGCGCAAACGCGAATGCCGGGACGTCCGACAGGTGCGTGTAGGCCCCGGTGGCGCTCAGCTTCGGAAGTGCGGAGGCGTTGACCTCCGACGACCGCGCGTCGGCGTACTGGACCTTGCTTGCCGACAGCCGGAGCATTTTGCTGTTGTCAAGCCCGATCTGGACCGCTTCTTCGACGGTGAGTGAACGGGTCGGGGGTTGCTGGGCCTGGGCCGCCGCGGCGAGAAGTGCCGCAAGTGCCGGCAGAAGTATTCGTGAGATCATTGTGGGTCGCTCCTGATAGTGCTGTCGCATGGGTCTTCAATTCTGTATGTTCAACCTGTTTTTCACGACGTCGCGCAGGACCTGCGCGACCTTGCTGAATTCCTGGGTTTTGTCGAAGAAATACTCCGCGCCGGCTTCCGCGCTTCTTTTCCTGAGCTGGGGGAGGGGGTGGTTCGTCAGTATGACGACGATCGTGGAGGGGCGTTCCCGTTTTATCGCCTCAAGAACGTCGATCCCGCTCCCCCCCGGCATCAGGAGGTCGAGGATGACCACGTCCGGATTCACCGTGCGGAAGGTCGCGATTCCGCCCGGGACGTCGGAGGCCATTCCCGCGATCTCGATCCCCGCGATGCTCCCGAGACGGCAGCAGAGCCGTTCCCTGAGTATGAGGGAATCGTCCACGATAAGTACGCGCACCATGTGTGTCCCGGTTTGTTAACGGATGGTGCAATATAGAGTTTCATTGCGGTCACGACAATTGGCAAAAGGCGGTTTTTCGTGTAGTCCCGGGACTACAGAAGACATCTCCCCGGTGGGTGCGGGCGCGCCGGGTGCCCGGTGCCTCACCGTGGAAAACAGAGACAGGAATACGAGGCCCCAACGTACATGACGAATGAGCGCCGGAATTATTGCAGGTACGGGAGGGGAGGGCCTAGCGGGGGAGGAGTCGGTTTTCGATTGTGTAGCGGGTCAGCTCCGCGTCGTTGTTGAGCGAGAGTTTCTCCATCACCCTGTCGCGGTACGTCCGGACCGTCTTCACGCTGAGAGAGAGTTCGACGGCGAGGTCCTGCGCGGTGCGCCCCGCGGCGATGCCGAGAAGAACCTGGTATTCTCTGTCCGAGAGGAGCTCATGAGGCTGCCCGCCGCCCGCGGACGAGAGGTCCCCGGCCAGTTTTTCGGCGAGCGAGGGACTCACATAGCGCCCGCCGGAGTGAATTTTCCTTATCGCGCCTACAAGCTCGGCGGTCGCGCTCTCTTTCATGAGGTAGCCCGCGATGCCTGCCTTCAGGAGCCGGGGGGCGAGCTCCGATTCCGGGTGCATGCTGAGGACGAGCACAGGGAGCGCGGGGCGCCGCCGGCGGATCTCCTTGATGACGTCGAGACCGTTCTTTCCGGGCATCGAGTAGTCGAGGATCACCACGTCCCACTCTTCGGCGGTGATCCTCTCGATGACCTCCTGGCCGTCCAGGGCTTCCCCCGCGACTTTCATGTCGGGGGATTTCTCGATGACCTGCTTCAGGCCTGCGCGGACGATGGGATGATCGTCGGCTATGAGCACTCTGATCATCCGTTCGGCCGTTTCAGGGTTTCCGCGGGGCGCGGCTCCGTGCTCCCGTCGGGGGGGAGCGTGAGCGTGACGATCGTTCCCCCGCCGTGTGCCGCTGCGAGAGTGAATTCCCCCCCGAGGATCAGCGCGCGCTCCTTCATCCCCATGATACCGAACGACCCGGGGGCCCCGAGTTCTTCTTCCTTCACCCCTTTGCCGTTGTCGTGCACGGTGAGACGAAGATTCTCGCCGGCGGCTTCCATGGTGATGGCGACGCGCGTCGCCCCGGCGTGGCGGGCGACGTTCGTGAGCGTCTCCTGGACGATTCTGTATACCGCAGTCGCGCGGTCGCGGTCGGCGAGCCCCTCTCCCCCCTGGATCCTGGTCTCGCACCGGATTCCCGTCCGGTGCTCGAAATCCTCGGCGAGCCACTCGATGGCGGCGTCCAGACCGAGGCTGTCAAGGAGGACCGGGCGGAGCTGCGTGATGATGCGCCGCATTGTCTGCACGGTGGTGTCGATGAGCGCGGACATCGATTCGAGCTTCTCCATGACCGTGTCGCGTATCCCCCCCGCATCTCCCGGGGGAAGCACCTCCTCGAACGACGCGATGTCGAATTTGAGCGCGGTCAGGGCACCCCCGAGCTCGTCGTGGATCTCGCGCGCGATTGCACTGCGTTCGGATTCGCGGGCCGACTGGAGATGCGTCGACAGCCGCCGGAGCTGCTCGCGTGAAGCGCGGAGCTCCTCGTACGCCCGCACCCGGTCGCTGATGTCCCTGAGGATCACCTGGGAGGCGGGGAGGCCGCCGTACGTGATGCGCGACCCGATGGCTTCGAGGTAAAACTCCTGCCCGTCTCCCCGCGTCGCCTTGACGAGCAGCGGCCCTTCTTTCAGCACGTCCTCGGGCGGAGCCGCCATGCGGCGCAGCACCTCCTCTTTGTAGTCGGGAGGAACGAAATCCAGGAAGAGCCTGCCGATCAGGGATTCCCGCGACGGCGCAAGGAGGAGACGGGCGGTCGCCTCGTTGACGTACACGATCGTGCCGGCCGCGTGCACGACGATCGCTTCGGGCGAGAGGTCCACGAGCGAGCGGTACCGCTCCTCGCTTTCCCGTCTCGCCTCTTCCAGGTGTACCCGCTCGGTGACGTCGCGTATGACGCTGATGATGTACGTCCCCGCGGGCGTTTCGACCGGGCTCAGGCTGATGTCGGCGGGGAAGAGGGAACCGTCTTTGCGCAGCCCGGAGAATTCGCCCCCTGTCTCCATGGTGCCCGCCGGCATGACGCGGGAGAGCCCGGAGCGGTGCGCGCGGTGCAGCCCCTCCGTCACGAGGTGATCGATCTCCATTCCGGTGAGTTCCCCCGCGGCGTACCCGAAGAGGCTGGACGCCTGCGCATTTGCCCCCCTGATCACTCCGCCCGGGTCCGTCAGGAGGACTGCGTCCGGCAGGTACTCGAAGACCCCTGTGATGACATGCAAATCCGGCATTGCACAAGGTAGCAAATCCCGCCGAAAACACAAAAAGCGGTCTGCAATGACGGTTTGCATATTCGTGGTCGTTCGATTACATTCAACGATAATTCCCCGCCTCGTACTGCAAACCGGTGCGCAATGACTGGACAGCTTTCATGGCCGATGCTGCTGAAGCGCACGCCCGCATGGGCCCACGTCGCCGCGATGCCGAGGACGCGCGTGGAGGAGTTCGCCGCGACCGCCCCGCAGCGGAAACACGCGGCCGTCCGGATCGTCCGGGGAAACCGGTGCGCGGGGAAAGACGAGCTGCTCGATGAATTCGCGCGGCGGCTGGATTTCCCGGAGTATTTCGGCCGGAACTGGGACGCCCTTCAGGATTGTCTCACCGATCTCGAGTGGCTCTCGGCCGAAGCGTTCGTCCTCATCATCACGAACGCCGACCAGATTCTGAAGAACAGCCCCGGAGATCTGAAAACGTTTGCCGGCATACTCACATCGGCCGCCGGGCACTGGATCTCCGCCGAGGCCCCTGCGCCGTTCCACTGCCTCTTTCAGTGTGAGCCGGGGAGCGCCGACGACCTGAAGACCCGCCTTGCCGAAGGAGGGATCGTTCCCTCCTGATCCCATTCGCCGGCGGAACCCGGCTCCCTCACCCGCGACGCACACTACATATCACCCGGTTACTTCCTCTCCGGCGTGTTGCCGCCGTAGACGAATTCACCTCCGGTCACCGACCAGTCGAGCCCGAAGAACCCTGCCGCCTCAATGCCGGCCTCTCCCGTGGTAAGGAGTGAGCTCCGCGCTGCGATGACATCCGGGAACGCGACTCCCGGCAGGAGATAGGGCATCCTGTCCGTGAGACGCATCCCCCTGATTCCCGTCCCGCCTACGGCGCCGACACATGCATCGTCGCTCCCTTTTCTCGGTCGGATAAAAACGAAACCGACGTCCGCCCCCCCGAAATTCCTCCCGCCGAGTCTCAGGGTTCCGGCGGCGGCCTGTATCGGGCTTTCCGCCAGGAGCGCGTTCCATGCGCGGTTCGTCGATGAGTTCCCGTACAGGACGACATTCCCCTCGCCCCGCACGTCCGCGTTGAATTCGGCGTCGCTGATGACATCAAACGAACCGTTCCCCTGGTACCAGAACTTTTCTGCGTCGAGCCGGGCCTTGTTGAACGCCCAGGCGCGCTCTTCCTCGTTGCCTCCGGTGCCGTAGACGAAGACTGCGTCGTGTCTGAACAGGTCTTTGAACGTACCGTACCGCCTCCTCCCTTTGAGTTCCGCGGAAGGGGAGTTGCCCGGCTTCCAGACTCCTCCCTGGCGGTAGAGCCAGAGGAGTGTGTCCCCCTCCGCAGGCAGGAGCCCGTTGAGTTTCACGCTGTCGACCTCGAGTGTGAGCGGCCCGCTCGCCCCCATGCGCCGGGTATCGAGCGCCATTCGCGCGACGTTCGCCGTCATTCCCCTCACGCGGTTCGCTCCCGGTTCGAACCTGAGCGACACGGTGCTCAACGTGAACTGCGATTCCTGGGCGTCGATGATGACCCAGTGGTCGCGTGACGAAATCCCCGGCGCGGGGGTGGCGAACTCCACGTTGCGGACCATGCCGGCCAGGGGCCGGGCGTGCCGGGCGAAGAAATCGAACATCGGCCCCCAGTCAACGCAATCCGCGCCCGGGGCGTCCGAAGCGTCCCACCAGTGGCCCGCCCCCTTCTGCTCGTGGTATTCGAAATCGTGGTGGAATGCCGATAGGGCGTGCACCATCTCCCGGGACTCCTTCGGCGGGACGTTGTCGTCCTCGCTCCCGTGGAGTATGTAGACGCCGAACTGCCGGAAGTTCGGCGCCATCGTGTACGTCTCGCTGGAGAGATTTCCCCTCGCGAGCATTTGCCGGACCGGGGAGGGATTCTCCGCGTATTTCCGCCCGCGGTAGGTCCAGTAGGTTATCCACCCCGCGCTCGGGCCGATGGCGGCGAACTGGTCGGGGTAGAGCGATCCGATATGGTACACCCCGTGTCCCCCCATCGAATGTCCCGTGAGATACACGCGGGATTCGTCGATGCGGTACCTCTCCTTCACGAGCCCGAGGACTTCGAGAGCGTCATCGCAGCCCCAGTTCTCCCAGTCGAAACCGTACGGCCGCCGGTTGGTCGGGGCGACGATATGTCCCCACGTCTTCGGATAGTACGAAGCGGCCTGGTTGATTGCCTCGACGGAGGCGCCGTGAAGCGAGAGGAAGAGCGCGCCTGCCGCTTCCTCCCCGCTTGAAGGGGTGATGGCGTAATACTGGACGCTGCTGTCGATCGAAGAGATGAATGTTTCCTTCCGCGGGGCCCCGGGAGCCACGACCCGGATGATCACCGTCGCCGTGTCGAGCGTCGGGCCTCCGGCTCCCCCCGCAATTGAAATGAGAAGGGGATTCCCGCCGGGCCGGGTGCCTCCCATTCCGCGCAGGGTGAAAGGGACCTTCCTGATGCTGAACGGCTGCAGGAGCGGGACGGGCGCGACCTCGGGCGGCGCTCCGGGAAATCCCGCGGAGAGGATCAGGTGACGTGCCGGCGCGGCGGTCGCATTGATGATCACGATCGCCCCCTGACCCGCGTATGCGGATCCCGTCACCATGTCGGGGAGCGTCACATCACGCGCATTGAGGGAAATCGGGGCGTGCGGTTGCGTGAGGCGCGCCTTGAACGCCCCCCGGCTGCACGGAAAAAGAAACTCGTTCCGCCCCCTGCGGATCAGCACCGGCAGACTCGAGTAGTCGAAGCGCGGTTCCCACGCTTCATACGTGTCTTTCGCACCGTAGGGATTCCCGCTGCGGCAAACGCCGTTGACATAGGCCATGGAATTTCCGAATGCCTCGAGGAGCATCGCCCTTTCGCTCCCGCTCTCGACGACGGCGAACACGTAGCCCCCGTCAAGCGCCGGGTGGTCGTACCACCCGGAGGGACCCGCATCCACCCGCTCCCACGTCCCCTCCGCGGTGTCGTTGTAGCGTATTTTTTCCCCTTCACGGGGCGGCTTCCATGTCCCGTTGACAAACGCGGATTCAATCGGATCCCGGCGCGCGATATCGTCCGGGAAGGCCGGGGGCGCCTTGATGATGAGAGCGCTCCTGATCCCGATCGTGTCAGGGGGTGCGCAGAAGAGTGTGGAATGCGCAACGAGGACGATCGCGCCGAGGAGCGTCCTCAACCGGCGGAGCGGGCGTTGTATCATGGGAGCCTGGGCGAGTGTGTGGTGTGCGCGAATTCACGCGTAATGAAACGAGAGATTCTCCTCGAATCAAGTGGGAAAATCCGTATATTGCGGTACACCCCGATCACAGGAGCACTTCCCGATGACGAAGAACGAAACGCTGGAATACATACTCGCGTCAGGCGTTGTCGCCGTCATCCGCATGAAGGACCCGGAGCGTCTCGCAAAGGTTGTCATGGCGATCCGCAGCGGGGGGGTGAAGTGCATAGAGATTACGATGACGGTCCCGGGCGCCGTCGACATCATCGCGGAAATGGTGAAAACCGTCCCCCCCGACGTGCTCGTGGGTGCGGGGACCGTGACGGATAAAGGGACGGCAAACGACGTGATCGCCGCCGGCGCGAAATTCGTCGTCGGCCCGGTCTTCCGCCCGGAGGTCGTGGCGGTGACGAAAGCGGCGGGTGCTGTCGCGATCCCCGGGTGCTACACCCCCACGGAGATACTCGCGGCCTGGGAGGGGGGAGCGGACATCATCAAGGTGTTCCCCGCGACCTCCCTCGGACCGAAGTTCTTCCGGGACGTGGCGGGCCCGTTTCCCCACATCCGCCTCATGCCCACCGGCGGCGTCTCGATCGATAACGTCGGCGAATGGGTGAAGGCCGGCGCTGTCGCCGTCGGGATCGGCAGCGACCTTCTTGACAGAAAAGCGATAGAGGAGGGGCGCTACGAGATCCTCACGGAGAAGGCCGCGCGTATGGTCCGCAATTTTGTCGACGCCAAACGCTCTCTCGCAAAGTAGCCTGTCTTTCACAACGTAACGGAGGAGAACACAATGGTAAAGCTCTTCAGAACCGCATCGCTGTTGCTTGCCGCCGCGGGCATTGCCGCGTCCGTGCAGGCGCAATCGTTCAAAGTCCAGAGGTTCAGCATCGGAGGGGAGGGGGGGACCGATTACCTGACTGCGGAACCGGGCACGGGACGCGTGTTCGTCTCGCGGGGTTTCCACGTGATGGTGCTCGACGGTATCAAGGGGACCGTCCTGGGGGATATCCCCGGAACGCCGAACACGCACGGCATCGCCCTCGTCCCGAAGTACAACCACGGGTTCACGACGAACCGGGGGGATTCCACGGTCTCGATGTTCGATCTCACGTCGCTCGCGCTCATCAAGAAGATCAGGATTCCGGCGGGAGGCCAGGACGGCATTATGTACGATGACTTCACGGATCGTGTCATCCTGACGAACCACAGCAAGCCCGGCACCGCGACCGCCATCGACCCGGAGAAGGGGGTGATCACGGGGGAGGGGAAGCTCGAGGACGACTCACCCGAAGGCGCCGCCAGCGACGGGAAGGGGAAGCTCTTCGTCAACAACGAGAGCAAGAACACGATCCAGGTGCTCGACGCAAAGACCCTGACCTCCCTCGCGTCGTGGCCTCTCGATCCCTGCGACGGACCGACGGGAATCGCGTATGACCGGGCCTCGGACAGAATATTCACCGGCTGCGGGAAGACGTCCGCCGTCCTTGACGCGAAGAGCGGAAAGATCGTGGCGACGATTGCGAACGGCCAGGGGGTCGACGCGCTCGGTTGGGATCCGGCGGAGAAGCTTGTCTACATCCCGGCGGGGCGGGACAGCAGCGTGACGATCGTTCATGAGGACTCGCCCGACAAGTACACGGTCGTTGCCACGGTCACGACGGCTGCCGGCGCGAAGACGATATCCGTCGATACGGTGAAACACGTCGCGTACCTCTTCCAGCCGGTCTACGGACCTCCTCCGTCCGACGCGCCCCAGGCAGAGGGGGGGCGCCGTCCGCGCGGTCCCGTGGTCGGTGCTTTCCTCTACGTCATAAGCCACTGATCGACTGACGGGGATTCTGCCGGAGACCCTGCATGTCATTCGTCTCCGGCAGGCGGGGGGAGGGATCCGTGCGCGCTCATTCCGGAAGCCACTCTCCTCCCCTGTCGATGTTTTCTTTCGTGTAGACCCTCGAGGGGAGCGTGATTTCCCTGGGGACCGGTTTCCCGCCGAGTATTGCCAGTGCCGTCTCAATCGCTTCGCCCCCTCCGGTCGGGTATTCGAAACACGCGGAAAGTATCCCCTGCCTGACGTACATCTGGCCTTCCTGGGGAAGCCCGTCGATCCCGACAAACGCCATTTCTCCGGCCCGTCCCGCCGCTTTCGCCGCCAGATAAGCGCCGTGGGCCGCCGGGTCGTTATGGCCGTAGACGAGATCGATCTTCGGGAGCCTGGCGAGGGCTGATTCCATCTCCTTGCGCGCGTTCGGCTCGAGCCATTTCATGTCCGCCTCGAAGGCCACCTGGACCTGGCTCCCGCGGATCCCTTCGCGGAATCCGGAGTTCCTGTCCTGCCCCGGGATCGACGTCATGAGCCCTTTAAGCTCCACGACGTTCCCCTTCCCCCCGAGAAAATGCGCGATCCATCGCCCCGCTGCCCGGCCGATCTTCCTGTTGTCCGCTCCGATAAAGCAGGTGTACCGGTCCCCCAGGATCTTCCGGTCGAGCACGATCACCGGGATTCCCCTGTCGTAGGCGTCGGCGACGGGGCGGGTGAGCGGCGCCGCTTCCTTCGGAGAGATCAGTATGAGGTTAACACCCGCCCTGACGAATTCTTCCAGGTGGGCGACCTGGCGGAGGTTGTCGTTCTGCGCATCCTTGTAGACGACGGTGATTTCCGGGTGCTTCTCCGCGGCCTTCCTGATATCCGCGTTCATCTGGACGCGCCACGGTTCTCCAAGGTTGCATTGGCTCATCCCGATCGTCCAGCGCGCCTTCTGCGCCGGCGCGAGCGCCGCCGTGAAAAGCGCGAGTGCTGCGACTATGAATCCCCTTCCTGTCATTGGAGCTCCTCCGTCTAAGACGTTGTCACCGTTTTTTCTGGAGCAGGACGGCGGCCACGATGATGGCTCCCGTGAGCATCAGGCGGGTCTCTTCACCGACCGCGTTGATGCTCAGTATTTTTTCGAGATATCCGATGATGAGTATGCCGAGCGCGGTGAGACGGACGCTCCCTTCCCCCCCGCGGAGGCTTGTCCCGCCGATCACGACCATGGCGATCGCGGAAAGCTCGTACGTGCTTCCCGCTTCCGGATCCCCCTGGAGCTCCTGCGCGGCCTGGCAGATTCCCGCGACGCCGCAGAGCACGCCGCTGAGCGCATATGCAAGAACCGTCGTTCGCAGTACCGGTATCCCGGCATACCGCGCGGCCTCCTCGTTCCCCCCCAGCGCGTAGAGATGCCTCCCCGGCCGCGTGCGCGAGAGAAGGATGCCGCAGCAGACGAGGGAGGCCGCGAGTATGAGCGTCACCACGGCGATATGCCCCCCCGCGATCCTTGCGCTGAGGAGATCGAAAACGGGGGGGACCTGGACGTACGTATACGAGCCGTCCGGCGTCTGCAGTGCGGTTGAAATCTTCTGGCCGCCAGAGATCCACTTGGCAATCCCGCGGGCGAACACCATCATGGCGAGCGTCGAGAGGAACGGCTGTATCCTGAACCGCCCGGTGAGATACCCCGAGACGGCCCCGCACGCGAGGCCCCCGGCGAGCGTCGCCCCCGCCGCGGCGGCGGGGTGCCACCCCGCGCGTATCGTCAGGAGGGAAAAGAGAACCGCACAGAGCCCCAGGACGCTCCCGACGGAGAGGTCGATGCCGCCGGAGACGATCACGACGGTCATCCCGCAGGCGAGTATCCCGATCACCGAGACCTGGCGCAGCATATCTCGGTGCGTCCCCCAGGAGTAAAACGCCCCGTCGGCGTTGAACACGAGCCCCAGCGCGAACACAAGCAGGAGCGAGAGACAGGCGCGGGAAAAGGGGGAGCGGAAGAGGCGCCGCGCGATGTTCAACGGGTCGTTCCGCAGAAACAGACCTTTAGCCCGAGTTCCTTCATCGCCGCGCCCTTCACGAACATGGCGTTCCGTGCCGTCGCCCTGTCGGGAGCGTACGCAACGTGTATGTGGTTCGATTTGTGCCGGGCCATCATCTGGTCCCTGGTGATCCCTTCGAGCACGGCGTGCATGAGCGGCCACTGGGGTGTGGTCAGCTTCCACCGCTCCTCGGTCTCTTCGTCGGGGAGCGACACCGCGCGCGCCAGCCCCGTGTCGTAGTGCAGCGCCCCCCCCGCGACGAACACGCGGCTCCACACGACGTGCCCGGGCCGGCTCACCCCTTTGATCGAGCTTCCTCCGAGCCGGAAATACATCGGGGGCTGTCGTTCACCGATCGCTCCCCGGTACCCTCCCGCGAGATGCGCGGGGGGGACCGCCCCCGAGATCTCGAACACCCAGACAAACTTCTCTTCGCCGTCGACGGTAAACGTCCTCCCCCAGCGTATGTCGTGAAGCGTGTTCTCGGGTGCGAGGCCGAGCGACCTCCAGAGCCTGTACGTGACGAGCGCGTCGAGCCCGGCGCACTCGTCCACCTCGTTGAAATGGGGGACGGCCTCGCCGGGGTAGAGCTCCTTCCCGCCGGCCTCGTCCGGGACCGGGGGCCTCTCGACGTTGTTGAGCATCCCCTCGACGAGGTCCGAGGCGGGCGCAAGGTCCTTCAGCCCCTGCTGGTACTGGATCCCGATCGTATCGCAGCGGAACTCGTGTGCGAGCCGGACCGCCGCGATGTACATGCGGCACTGCTGGAGGACCTGCGCCTCCGTCAGGTCGGTCTCCTCGTGTTTCCCGAGGAGGAAGCGCATCCCCCGGTCCTTCAGCCACTGGTAGACGCGGCGGGCCTCTTCCTGCTTTACCGTCAGCATCTTGGCGTAGAGCGTCGACTGGCTCAGCCGTTCCTTGAACACCCCTGTCCGGTGAAGGAGCTCGTCGGGAATGATCGCGTTGTACATGCCCATGCACCCTTCGTCGAACACCCCCATGATCGCCTTCCTGGAGAGGAAGGAGCGTGCGAATTCCTTTCCGGCCGCGTGCGCCTGCGCCGGGACGCGCGCAGCGCCGTACTGCGTGACGTGCGACGTGTCATGGGCGAGCCTGCCGGTCTTCATCCATCGTTTCAAACCGGCGAGGGCAAAAGCGTCGGTGAAATCCTCGCTCCAGAGCGTGCTGTAGGTGACTCCCGCTTTCGTGAGACACCCGTTGAGGTTCAGCATGCCGACGAGACCCGGCCATGTGCCGCTCCAGTTCGCGACCGTAAGTATCGGCCCGCGGTGCGTGATGAGTCCGGCGAGGACGTGATGGCTGTATTGCCAAACCGCCTCTGCGACGATGAGCGGAGCGCGCGGGGGGATCGAGCGGAACACCTCCATCCCGTAATGCTGGCTGTCGATGAACCCGTGTTCCTTCGCAGGGTCGAACCGGTGCGCCCTCCTGACGGAACCACCGAGCTTTTCGACGGCCCGTGCCAGCTGCTGCTCCATTGCGGATTGTGCCGCCTCGCAGTTGCGGTTGGCGGATAGCCTGAGGTCGCCGCTGGCGATGAGTGTGATGGGTTGCATGGCATCCCTCGCTGGATGGTGTCGTGAATGTCACGAAATACGGGAGAACAGTCAAGCGTTTGGCCCCGGCTCTCCACCCTGCACGGCGGCGAGCTCCTCCGCGATCCTCGCGCGGACGAGTGACCTGAGCGTTGCCGCGTCGTTGCCCGGGGTCCGCGCCGGGGAGACCGGTTCGAGTATGCTGATACGGATCGCATGCCCCCCCCGGAGGACGAATCCCCGCCTGGGAAGCGCCGCGGCGGTCCCCTGTATGACGATCGGGAGGACCGGGCGGCCGGACCGGACCGCGAGCTCGAATGCCCCCGCCTTGAACTCGCCGAGCGCCCCGGTCGGGGATCGTGTCCCCTCGGGGAATATCATCACGGAGCTCCCTTCGCGCAGCGCCGCTTCCGCGCTCCGCATCATGCTCAGGTTCCCCTTTGCGCTCCCCCGTTCGATCCGGATGTACCTGTTGAGCGTCATGTTCCAGCCGACGAAGGGGATCCGGAAATTCTCCGCTTTGGAAACCCATTTGAAGTGGACGAAGAGACGGTAGAGGACCAGTATGTCGAGGAGCGACTGGTGGTTGGAGACCATCACGTAAGCTTCGCGCCCGTCGATCCGTTCCTTCCCTTCGATACGGACGCGCCACAGGGGGTTGCACCACGTGTACAGCGACGCCCAGAAACAGGAGAACAGGTGGAGGAGGCGGAGACGTCTGTCGAACGGGAACGTCGCCCCCCGCACCAGGAGTGCCGCAGGGTAGAAAAGGGCCGAGGTGACAAGCATGAATCCCCAGAAGAGGAGTGACCCGGTGATCGCCATCCGCCTCCTCTTACTTTGTTGTGCCTGTCGTCGAACCGGAGACCCGGGGCCGGCAGGGGGGGAGGGATTCTCCGCGGATCGTCAAGGGCGTCCCCCCGTATGCCGCGCGAGCCGGAGGATCTCTTCCCGTGTCGCCGACCCCGTTTCCTTCAGCTTTTTCACCGTGATCGCCGAGGCGAGGTTCGCGAGCTCACCGGCCTCAACGGGGGAACCTCCGGCGGCGAAGCATGCGGCGATGGCTGAGACCGCCGTATCCCCCGCGCCGACGGTGTCGACGGGCTCCGCGAGAGGGACTGCGGGGAGGTCGGCGTACCGGGTCCCGTCGCACAGCAGGATCCCTCCCGCCCCCCGGGTGACGAATACCGGCTTCCCCGTCCGTGCGCTGATCGCCCGTGCTGCCGGGCGGAGCGGATCCGCCGACTGTTCCGCTTCTCCCGTCCCCCCTGTCAGTCGCGCTGCTTCTTTGGCGTTCAGTTTCGTGATCATCCCGGTAAACGAAGTGCTCATCGTCCGCGCATCGAGTATGAACGGGAGGTCCGGGGCCTCACGCGCACAGGCGTTGAGCGAGCGAACCATCGCCTGCGAATGGATTCCCTGCATGAGCTGCTGGTTGACGACAAGCGCGTCGAGGCCGGGGAGAGCCGTGCGCATCAGGGCGCAGAGCGCAGTTTCCGATCTCATGGTGTTCCACCTGCCGAAGTCGATCCGTTCCTGTTCCGTCGCCGCGCGGTACGGCTTCGCATACACCGGTGTCTCCCAGTCCGATTCCTGCGTGACGAGCCCCGACGTATCGATTCCCTTCTGCCGGAGAAGAGTCTCAAGCTCCCTCCCGAACATGTCGTGCCCGATCACGCCGAATGCGCGGACCGTCCCCGTTGCAAGCGCCGCGAGATTGCACGCGACGTTTCCCGCTCCCCCGGGAGCGTATCGCTGCGACCTGACGCCGTGCGTCGGCTTCCCCGTTTCGAGCGAAATCTCGGGTTCGCCCGTGTCGATCTCCCAGTAGGCGTCGAGACAAAAGTCGCCGACGATCCCGATCCTGGAGATCCGGATGCGGTCGAGGATCTCTTCCAGCCGTGCCAATGTCATTTGAAATATGGCTCCAGGAGTGCACGCTCGTTTGCCGTCCAGTCGTGCGCGCTGAAATAGCGCTTCATCGCCCGGGCCGGGATCTCCTGTTCCATGAAATACGATGCGACGGCCTCCGCGGGAGCACGGAGCCTTCCGTTCGGGTTCGCCATCGCGCTCAAGAGCGGGCTGAAGACCCGTTCGTCGCACACCCCGAGCCTCTTCAGCGCCTCGAGCGCGTTCACGCGCGTCATGAATTCGTACGAGACTCCCGCGTACCCGATCAGCCGGGAGACGGAGGCGGTGTCACCCCGCCGCGCGTTGATTGCGTTCCAGAGCACGCTCACGCGGTGTCCTGTCCCGTCCACCCCGGCCGTCAGCGCGAGGTAGCGGGGGGTCTCCGCCGGGAAACGCTCGGAGAGGAGCTGGAGCGCGCGCTCGACGTTGATGTAGGATGAATCCCGGAGGAGCCTCTCCGCGTCCTCCCTGAGTGCGGCGAGCTGTCCCGCCGAAGCCTGGAGCGCGGCGCGGCGGACCGTCGCCGAGGTGTCGCGCAGGCCGCGCCTGACGATGTCGATCGCCGCACGATCGGTGTCTCCCGCCGCCTGCGCGAGGATCTCCTCACGTATTGCGTGGAACCCCTCCCTGTCGTACATGCGCGGGAGGAATTCCCTCCTGTCGGCGATCGGCGCGGTCCGCATGGACCTTAGCGCGTCGTATCTGTCGATCATGAGGGGCGCGCCGAGCGCCTGCGCTTTCAGCATCTGCAGGGGCTTTTCGAATTCGACCGACTTGAGGATCCTCCCCCCGGGGTCGAAGAGCGCGTACGCGACGGGGCGCGAGCCGGGGTTGGGTATCGTGACCGTCGTCGACTGGTCCGCGATTACGCGCGTGACGCTCTCCACGGATCCGTCGGCATAGTGGACCTCAAAAACCACGGGCATCCGGAAAAGCCCGGAAATATCGTCCTGCACCTGCGTCTGCGTGACCGCGAATACCGATTGCCTCCCGTGAGTTCCCGCCGCCGCGGCGTCCTCGAACCGGACGCTGTATGCGGGCTCTCCCCCCCGGGAGATCCACTCGGTGAAGAACCACGCGGGGCTGAGCCCGAGCACGTCCTGGAACGCCTGGTACAGGTCGTTGGTCTCCACGTTTCCGTACGCGTGCTTCAGGAGGTACGAGCGGATCACCAGGCGGAATTCCTCCCTCCCGAACGTGTGCATCATCATGTCGAGGACCGCCGAGCCTTTCTGATAGACGCGCGCGCTTCCCGCCGCGCCGTGCGTGAGGGGGAGCCGGTTCAGCTTCGACGCCTCCAGTGCGGCCGTCTGTTCCTCCCGCCGCGCCCATTCGTCCCACTCCTCACCGTACACCGACTCCTGGAAGAGCTTCGCGTAGAACGTCGCAAAGCTCTCGTGGAGCCAGGCGCTCGTGCCGCTCCGCCCCGTGACGTAGTCGCCGAACCACTGGTGGGCGCACTCGTGCGCGTTGACGCCGACATAGTCCCTGTCGAAAAAGGACCGCCCGTTCACGAACAGGAAATCGCCGAACACCGTGGCGGTGGTGTTCTCCATCCCCCCGTACAGGAAGTCCTGGACGGGGACCTGCGAATACGATTCCCACGGGTAGGGGACACCCGTCTCTTCCGCGAGGAAATCGACGATCGCAGCCGAATACCGGTATGTGGGCTCGACCCGCTCCGGCTCGTCGGGATAGTACCAGAGATTGACCGGCACCCCCTGGCGCGTGTGGAGAGTCTTCACCCCGTATTTTCCGATGGCAAGCATCACGAGATACGACGAATGCGGGTGCGTCATCCGGTAATGCCACGTGCGCGTCCCGTCGCCGTTGTCATGAACGCCGGCTCTCGTACCGTTGGACAGCACGCTGTACGCGCTGTCGAACGTGACGATCGTTTCGGTCGTCATCTTGTCGTTCTCTTCGTCGTAACACGGGATCCAGTGCCGGTTGTCGATTCCCTGCCCCTGCGTCCAGATCTGTTTCCGGGAGAGGTTCCGCGGGTCATCCCAGCCGACGAAGTAGAGCCCCTTCTGCGGCGCCGCTTCGTACCTGAACGTAATGCTGTCGACGGTCCCCCGCGCGAGCGGGGGTTCCGGGTACACCGTCACCCCTTCCGGGGAAATCCTGAACGGGAGTCTCCTCCCGTTCAATGTGCACTCGAGTATCGAGATCCCCGGTCCGTTGAAGAATATCGAATCCACTTCCCTCCGGATCGGCGTGAATAGGTGCGTCACGACACCTTTCACGATCTTCCTCCCGGTGTCGAACCGTACATCGACCCGCATATTGGTCATATCCAGGGGGTGTTCCGCCGGCTCCGTCCCCGGCTGGACGTAGACCCGTGCCGTCGGGTACGCGGTCTCCTGGGCCCGTGTCTGTCCCGTCCAGACCGGGATCGATACCGCAATCAGTATGCGAACGGTCAGCGTCCTCACTCTTCCATCCTCCGTGCAATCCTGAAATGGTCCTCTCAGTACCTAAGCGTCGTCCCCTTTCTTCTTCTCGTCGCGCGCTTTCTTTATCGCCGAAAACTGTGGCCTGATCGTACACACCGCAAAATCGGAGGCTTCCGTGAATTTGCCCCCCGTCCCCCGTGCGATCGTGTCCGGGCGCCCCCCTGCGACGCCCGGGATGATGAGCCGCGCGTCCCCCTCCCCCGGCTCGAGCGTGTACATGACGTGTCTCCCGTCGCCGGCGATCGACTCCCCCGTGATCCGCATCCATCCGTCGTAGACATCATGCGAGAGGGGCTTCTTCGGCGTCTGGGCCGCGGCGAGACCTGCGGAGACGAGTATGAGCAGATACGCCTGCGTGCTGTGAAGAGTTCCCATGCGTCCTCCTGTGTGTACCCGGGCGTCACATCCGTGATGCCGCCGGTCACCACGCCTTCTGTATGGGGTGTCCTTCCGTATTGAATATGACCCTGTCGAACGGGAGAGTCTCGGAGGGGGCGAACAGGAGATACAGGTACTTCATCGTCTCGGCCATGAAATACGGCTCCATCCGGTCTCTCTTCGCTTTCGTCACGACGTCGTCGAGCTCCGTGAACCCCGCCTCCGTCCGGCAGTACGTCACCAGGCTGTCGAGGAACACCTTCCCCATGTCCTGATACGCCGGGTCGTGCGTTTTCTGGAACAGGTAATACGCCGACTCCATGATCTCCGGGTTCAGGTAGTATCGCGGTTTCTCGGCCTTCCCGGTCACATAGTTGTACTGCTCCGGCTCGATGCCGTACCTGCACCACATCGTGAAGCAGGACTTCATGAGCCGGTCCGCCCTCCCGAGGTCCCCGAACAGGGCCAGGCAGGCGGGAAAGTACGCGTCGAGCGCGCCGAACCACGTCTTCGTCCTATTCCCGGTGTTCATGTCCGCGTGCCCGTACCAGTACCCCGTGGCGCTCGAATCGAGGAGGTACCTGTTGATCGCCTCGTACGACGTCAGCCACATCTGCTTGCAGTCGGCGTCGTCGAAGAGGTATGCGCATTTCAGCAGGTATTCGTAATAGGAGTCGATGCACGCGCTCAGGTGGCTGTCGGTCTTCGTCCATTCCCCCGTCGTCACATTGATCCCTTCCCCCACAAGCCCGATCTCCGACCGTCCCCTGTACAGCGAAAGAAGCGCGATCTTGGCGCTGTTATAGTACGCCCCTTTCCCCGTCATCGCGGTGAGCGAGCCGAACTCGACAAGGAGCGTCCCCGCCTCCCCCGGATTGCTCAGCTCTCCCCGCACCGCGCCGGTTTTGAGATTGACTTCCCTGTACGGGAGCCCCGTCCCGGTGATGAACGCGGGGAGCAGCCGCTTCCCCAGGTCGTCGGCAAGATCGAGGAGCCGGTGGTCCCGGGAAAGCTGATAGTTCGCCAGGAGTCCCCCCATGATCCGTATCGTGAACTCGAACACGTCGACGTAGACGTCCCTGTCGAACGACAGGTGGGTGGCAATGAACTCCCGCGTGCTGTCCGCCTCCTCCTGCAATCCCATGAGCGTCATCGTGTCCATCGCTTCCAGCGCGGTCAGGTAGAAGGGGGTGCCGTACCAGTCGTATGACGTTTTGCTGACCGGCCTGAGGCCGTCGTGTCCCCAGGCGTACGTCTTGTACCCCTCCCACGCGTGCATGAATTCCATCCTGACGCGTGCAGCCATGTCTTCGGCCGTGACCTTCTGTGCCGTAGCACTTGACAGCGGGATGCATACGAGGAGGGAACAGAGTACGGTGATGCGCATTGCAATTCCTTTCAAGTTGGTTGCGTCCCTTTCGCTGGGGACGCATGTTCGGGATGAGGCGGGTACTCCAGGATAAGAAAACTCTATCCCTTCTTCACGCGAATTTCGACCCCCCTCTGCCTGTCGTAGCGCCTGAGAAGGGGAGGGGGGAGCAGGCCTGGGGCCGCCCCGCTGGCGTTCAGGAGCGTCTCCGGTGATACTGAAACGATGGGCGAGTCCGTCCCTCCGGCCGCCGGTCCCGCGATGGAAACCCGGATCGATACGCCTTCCAATGATGAGCGTGCGTCGATGGTGAGCCGTCCCCAGTCCGTCGGCACGTCCCGGATCGCGATATGCGCTCCGGGGCTGAACCACGAACGGGGGACTCCCGGAAGGAGGTCGAGCGTATCCCCCCGGGTGACGTAGAGGAGATCCCGCACGGCGCCCACGAGACAGGCGCTCGTTTCCGCGTCGGAGCCGTCTCCCGTCGAGCGGGTCCCCTTCGCCCGAACCTGCTGTTCCTCCACCCATGTGCCGAGCCGTCCCGCGTGATTTGCAGCGGCGTACACCATCGAAGCGGCCCGGCTCCCTTTTCCCATTGCCGAGAGAGCGGACGCGTGCGAAAAGGCCAGCCACGACCAGACCGCATCACGTGTCCATCCCGCGTCGGCGATCATCCCCTCCTCCAGCGTCGAATCGAGCATCGCCATGTCCCCCCGTGCGACCGAATCGAGAAACGGGTACCGGGCGAAATAGTCCGCGTAGCGGATCACCCCGAGGATTCCGTACTGCCCCCTCTGTGGAGGGGCGGTTGTCTGCGTGTCCCCGACAGCCACCGGGAGATACGTCGTGCCGAACCTGTCGGGCCTCAGGCTCCGTCTCGCGGCGCACGTGTACGAGGTCATCAGGTCGTCGAAGAGTGCACGCCACTGCCTCTCCCTCTCCGGATGGCCGAGCCAGTGTGCGGTGCGTGCGGCCGTCTCGATCGCCATCAGCGCGAACGCCGCCGTGCTGAAATCCGGCACCGCGCCTGCAAGCCCCCCGTCCACGAACCCGGCGGGGAAAAGCCCGTAACCGGGTGCGGCGGAATCACTCATCGTTCCGAGGCGCGCATTCCTGATCCACTCCATCCCTTTCACCATGCGGGGCCACTGGAGCTCCATCCACCGCCTGTTGTTTGTCAGTCGTGCGTATCGTCCCATCGCATGGACGAAGACGGGGGTCTCCAGGAACGAATTGGCGGGGGTAAGAACGCGGAGGCGGCCGTCGCTCTGCTGATAGTGGAACGTCCCTTCGATGAATCCCCTGGCGGAGCATGTGTCCCCCAGGGCCAGCAGCGCCTCGTTCATGAGGAGAAGATCGTACACGAACAGCCCCCTGTAGACGGTCGGCCCGGGCTGGAACACCCGCGCGCCGTCGACGATATCGGCGGCCTGGTAGATCGCCCGTATGTTCACGTCGAGTATAGACTGCAGAGCGCTGTCGGGGATGACGATTCTCCCGGCCGGGACCACCTGCCGGGAATGCCAGTAGGCGCTCGCGCGGGCCGGTTCCTCCTGCAGCGCGGTCGCTTTCTCCCGCTTTCCCGGCCCCTGCGTCACGGAGATCCCGACCCGTTCCGCTCCGGGGGGAAACATGTACGTCACATTCTCCCTGATCCCGGGTTTCGACGAGAACCGCGAGGGACGGGGTGTGCACCGGATCGTCATCCCGGGAGGAAGGAGTATCTCTCCCGTGGCGGTGTCGAACCGGACCGTGCGACGGGTGTGTATGACAAGGAGCGGAGAACCCGTCCCTCTTTTGCGCGTGGCGATGAGAACGTCCGTGCGGGGGGCGCCGGAGAGGAGATCGAGCTCTCTCCCGCATTGCCAGTAGACTTCCGCGCTCGCCGAGAGCGTGCCCCGTATCAGCGAGGACGTGTCGACGGAGGTACCCGCGGGGAAGACCCAGAATCCGTTCAGTATGACGTTCGGGTCGCCGCTCTCCGGTGCGAAGCCGGCCTCGATGGAGATCTCACCGTCCACGTTCTCGTCACGTGCGGCGAACAGGAGAACGCGCGGTATGTTTTTTCTTCCGTCTCCGACCGGATCGATCTTCTGCGGGGGAGCCCCCTCGACCCGGCATTCGAGGACTCGCGCCCCGGGGGAGGATTTGTATCCCTCGCACACCCCGAGGACAACCAGATGAGCGCTCCCCGGCCTCACGCGGACCCGGTATTCGACCGGCCTGTTCGTCCCCCACGCTGTGTTCCGGAACGCGGGATCGACCGTGCCGGCCGGACGCGCCCAGTCGACCGTCCCCGCGAGGTGACCCAACCGCCGTACGGCGCCGGAGGCGAACGATCCGGGAAAATTGGTCGTCGTCGGGAGCGCGCAGTACGCATCGATGGAGAAGAGTCTCTCCCCGTTCCGTATGACCGTCGTCGCGACGGGGACGAGGGGATCCGCGAAATACTGTGCTGCGACTGTGTCCGGATTCTCCCCTGCGGCGAACCCGATTTCCGTTCCGGCCTCATGGTACGGCCCGGGCCCGAAATCATACGCGAGTTTGCCGCTTTCGAGAAGTATCGTCTTGTGGTAATCGAACGGATAGCTCAGAAGCGCGTACGCTCGTGCGGGGGTGTAGCGGTAATCCACTGTGAGCGAGTCCGCGTGGGCGCCGGGCGCCATCGCCGCAAAGAGCAGCCCAACGACTGCGCCCCGGATGAACGTGCGCGTCCTCATCGGTGAGCCCCCGCGAACGACATCCGGATCGGCTTGTCCGCGGGTATCCAGATTGAGGCCGGAATTTCTTTCCCGTCATTGAGTGTGAACCCTGCGTTCCTGAGCCCGTCGAGCATGACGCGGACTCGCGCACCCGTTCCGCGTGAAAGGGGAGAGGATTCGAGCGTGCATGATTCCCCCCCCGGGGAAACGCTCAGGTCGAGCGTGAGCGGCCCGAAATCCGTCAGCACGCCGCTAAGCGTGAGCCGGGCGCCGTTCCTGTACCACAAGGGGGGGACGCCACCCAGTATCTCGAGCCAGTTCGTCCTTTCGATGACGATCATGTCGCGAACGAGGAGTATGAAGAGTGCCCCCGCCGTCGCATCCGAAGCGTCTCCCGATGTCCGTGTCCCCGCCGATCGGGGGAGCTGCTCTTCAAGCCACGTCCCCGTCGGCGAGGCGTGATTTGCCACCGCGTACAGGTTCGCCGCCGCGCGCGCGTAGTTCCCCTGGTACATGTGCACGATCCCCTCCTGCGCGGTGAAGAAGGGCCACACCCCCCCTCTCAGCCATCCCACATCCTGGTGTATCCCTTCCGTCATCCTCGAATCGAGCATTGCGAGCGTCCCGTTCAGAAGAGGGTCCGCGGGAGGGAAGAGGTGACCGAACGCCTGTCCGTCGAGTATCCCCCAGTTTGCCTGCTGCGGAATTGTCGCCCGCGATGTGTCGCCGACCCTCATCGGGAGGTAGAGGTTGCCGGACGAGTCGCGTCGTTCGTCGCGGGCCGATGCCTTCCTGAATGATTTCATGAGATCGAGAAAAAGTGTGCCCCACGAACGGGCACTGTCCTTCAGGCCCAGCGTGATGGCCGCGTCCGCGGCCGACCTGAGGGCATTCAATGCCCAGAATGTCGTTCCATACTCCGCGGACATCCCGCCGATGCCGCCGTCTGTGAACCCGGGGGGGAAGAGCCCGTACGTGGCCGAAGCGGGATCGACGAGCGTCCGGGCGCGAGTCCTCCGTATCCATCCGGCGCCGGAGTTTAACCTGGTGAGATTGCTCTTCAGCCAGGCGGAGTCGCCCGACACGGAAGCGTACCGGCAGAGCGCGTAAAGGGTGAGGGGGGTTTCGCGCATCATCGGAAACGGCTCGCTCAGGAATATCCTCCCGTCCGCCTGCTGGAACCGGAGCATCGATTCGACGCACATACGCGCCGAGGCCGTGTCGGAGAGGGCCAGCGCGGCCTGGACGTCCCACGTCGCATCATGGATCCAGAGCCCGCGGTAGACGCTCGGACCCGGCTGGAATTGAAATCCTCCGTCGACAATTTCGGCGATCTGGTAAAAATCGCGTATGCTCGCATCGAGCACATACTGTATGCCGCTGTCAGGGACCGTGATCCTCCCGAACGGGAGTCCCGCCTCCGTCTTCCAGTATCTCTTCGTCTCGATCAGTGCCTCATCCAGGTTCGGAAGCTGCGCAGCCGCCGCCCGCGGATCTCCCCCGTGAAGGACGTACACGTCCGCCCGCCTCGTCCCCGTTGGAAGCTCAAGAGTCCAGATATTCCCCTCTTTCACGGCGCGACTGAACGGCGGGCGGGCGGTGATCCAGGGGCGAGCCGGGGTCCCGAGGACGCCGTCACTGAAGGATACCCTCCGGCCGGTTCTGACGATGACCGTCGGGGTGACCGTCTTCCCCGCGTACGTCGCGCGAATCCCGTCGACGCGCGTGGAGGCAGCTCCCAGTTCGCTCTCCAGCCCGCAGCTCCAGGAGATCTCCGCTCTCCGGGTCCCCTCTCCCCGGATCACTTCCTCCTCCGTGATGACCGTGCCGGCAGGGAATACCCAGAACGCGTTGAGTATGACGTTCGGGTCGATCCCCCGGGGGGAGGCATGCACCTCGATCGCAATCTCACCGTCCCCGTTCTCGTCGCGCCCGTCCAGAAAATAGACGCGCGGCCTGTTTTTCCCGCCGTCGGCGAGCGCGTCGATCGTCAGGGGCGTTCCCCCCTCGACGCGCAGCTCGAGCACTCTCTGCCCCTTCGCTCCCTTGTACGCCTCGCAGAATCCGAGCGCGACCCGCCGCGCGCTCCCCGGCGCGACGCGCACCCGGTAGAGCACCGGCCGGTTCGTTCCCCATGCGACGTTCCGGAACGCGGAATCGCATCCCTCCGGTGGTGACGCCCAGCCTGCTGCCCCGGTGAGCCCCCCTTCCCGGCGGACCCTTCCCGAAAGAAACGTCGATGCGGGGGGGGCGGCCGGCCGTCTTCCGGGCGCAAACTCCTCCAGAGTCGCCTCCGCCCCGGCTCCGTTCAGCCGGAGAGTCGCGACGGGGACGCGGGGATCCGCTATCGCGGGGACTCCCGGCAGGAGAGAGACCTCCTTTGCGCCGAATTCAATTTCCGTGAGAGGGCGGGTGTACGGACCGGGACCGAAATCGTACGCGAGCGAGCCGCGCTCGGTGACCACCGTCTTCAGCCAGTCCGACGGGAAACAGATCGCCGTGAGGTGCGTTGCGGGGGCGTACCGGAAATCGACGGCGGGAGGTCCCTCCTGCGCGGAAGCGGAGCCCCGGAGGAGTGCGAGCGCGGTAATGGCGGGGAGCGTCACACGCTGCAGGCGGTTCGTCATTCCGTTCCCTTCAGCGCTTCCACAGTTTTTCGATCTCCTCGAGCGACTTCCCCTTTGTCTCGGGGACGACGAAGAGGACGAAGAACACGGTCAGGAGGCAAAATGACCCGTAGAGCAGGAAAGGGAACGCGTGGCCGAACGTCGCCACGAGCCACGGGGATTCGTTGATCATCGGGAAGGTCTGCGAGACGACGTAGTTCGTTCCCCAGAGCAGGAGGGTCGCGATCGCCATTCCGCGTCCCCGTATCCTCGTGGGAAAGACCTCCGCGATGATGATCCAGACGACGGGCCCGAGGGACATGGCGAAGAACGCGATGAATCCGAGCACGAGGACGAGGACCCACGTCCCGAGTAGGTTGTTGAACGCCGCGATGCCGAGCCCGGCGTGCGCAAGCGTCATCCCGGCGGCGCCGGTGATCATCAGCGGCTTCCGGCCGAACCGGTCGACTAGCCTGAGCGCGACGAGCGTGAAGAGGAGGTTCATCCCGCCTACGGAGATCGTCTCCAGGAGCGCGGTGTTCGTCCCGGATCCGAGCTGCTTGAATATCTCCGGCGTGTAGTACATGAACACGTTTATTCCCGTCACCTGCTGGAGGATGGCGAGGACCGCGGCGATGAGAAACGCCGTGCGGTATCCCGGCCTCAGGAGCCCCCCGAACGAGACGGGCTCCTCCCGGAGCGCATCGGTGATCGCCGCGAGTTCGGCGTCGGCCTGAACGCTCCCGCCGACCCGCACGAGCGTCCGGCGCGCTTCATGGTGCCTCCCGTGCTCGGCGAGCCACCGCGGGCTTTCCGGAATCAGGAGCGTGAGGAGGAAAAACACCGTCGCCGGTATCGCCGCCGAACCGAACATCCAGCGCCACCCTGTGGCGGCGTTCCAGGACTCGCTCCCGAGCCCCGCGATGAAATAATTGACGAAATATACGACGAGGATCCCGATGACGATCGCGAGCTGGTTGAACGTCACGAGCCGTCCGCGCCTCCCGGCAGGGGAGATCTCCGCGATATAGAGCGGGCAGACGACGGACGCGGTCCCTATCCCCACCCCCCCGAGTATCCTCGCCACGGAGAATTCGGCGATCGTTGAGGGAAGCGCCGACCAGATTCCCGAGACGACGTAGAGGACGGCGGCCGTGAGAAGGGCTTTTTTCCGCCCGATCCTGTCTGCGATGGAGCCGGCGATGCCTGCCCCGATGAGGCACCCCAGGAGCGCGCTTGAGGCGGCCCACCCCGTGGATGCGGCGTCGAGCGCAAAGTGCGTGCGGAGGAATCCTATCGCCCCGGCGATCACCGCCGTGTCGTACCCGAAGAGCAGCCCGCCGAGCGCGGCGACGGCGCTCAGCATCGCGACATACGGCGCCGAACCGCTGTCAGAATTTGCGGAAGTCATCGTTCTCCTCTCGTGTGAATCTCACTGGCGGGGCCGTTCCGCGGGGGATCCGGCCGCGGCGCCCTCGGGAGGGGCGAAGGGGCGCGCGTCCTCCTTGAGAAACGTTTTCACGACGATCGCCGATTCCCTGCCGCCGTTGACGAGCCGGTAGCTCCCCGCGGCCGCCGGGACGATGAACGTCTCGGCGTAATTAAAACGATTCCGCATTCCGTGCGCCGTTTCCAGCGTTATCCATTCTCCGCCGACGACGTTCAAGACGTGACATGACCCCTCCGTCTGCACGTCCACCCCCGTCGTGATTTCAAACCGGTGCACGTCGTACAGGTGGTCCGGGTGTGTCGGGAGATGCGCCAGCGTCCAGCCCGGGCCTTCCGCCAGCGGGACGGGTCGGGAGATGAGCTCCTTCCGGACACGCTCCCCCCTGCGGGAGAAATCCAGGTTCTCGAACGCCCGGGCGATGTTGAGAGGGCGGGGGGCGCCGTCAAGGTCCATCCGCATCCAATCGTACATTTTGAACGTGAATATGTACGGGGTGCTGCTGATCTCGAGGACAAGGTTGTCCGCCCCGGAGCAGTGGATCGTCCCCGCGGGAATGAGAAAGAGGTCGTGCCTGTGCGCTGCGACCGTCGCGACGTGCTTTTCCACGTCGACCGGTCTCCCTTCCACGGCTCCCCGTTCGAGTTCGCTCCGGAACGCCGCCGGGTCGACCCCTTCCCTGAACCCGAGAAAGACGCGCGCCCCCGGCTTGCAGTCCAGTATGTAGTACGTCTCGTCCTGCGTGAACGGTTCGCCGAAATTCCTGTAGGCGTATTCCGGACGCGGGTGGCACTGCAGCGAGAGGTTCCCCCCGCCGAACGTGTCGAGGAAATCGTATCTGATCGGGAATTCGTAGCCGAACCGCGCGGCGAACCGGCCGAGGATCTCCCGGTGGCAGAGAAACATCAGCAAATCGAACGACGCTTCGAGCAGTATGCCGTCGCTCTCCAGCGCGACGCCGTTCTCGGGAGAGATCAGTTCGAACGACCATGCGTAGTTCGGCGCGTCGGGGGGGACCCCGGGGATGTGGCTCTTGATCCACTGTCCCCCCCAGGGGCCCGGTTCAAACCAGGGGCGGACCCGTATGAAATTCTTCGCCATGGCTCCGAGCCCCTCGCGGAAATCGGCGCCGGCGATGAACGCAGGCTCGTCCGGCCGCTGGGAGTCGACGAAGATGTCGATTGCCGGGAGGACGGCGGCCCTGTGCCTGTTCAGGACGGGCCAGTCGACGAAGAACATCCGCTTGTACATTACTTTCGGCGGGAGACTTCTTCGCGCACCGAAGTTCGTAAAGCTCCCCGTGCGGGACCGAAACTGGGCTTCCGACTTCGGCACGTCGACGTAGACGTTCAATCCTTTCGCGGGGGAAAGCGCGGCACCCGTTCCGTATATAATAGAGAGCCCGGGCCCCCCGGGGGGGGAGGGGAGAGATTCAGCCCTGAAGAACGCCCCGGGAGCCAGGGGACACCGCGTGCCGAACAGCGGGTCGTCCCCCCCAAGATACGGCTCGATGAGCCGCCCGATCTCCGCTTCGCTCTTCAGAGATTCCCCGGCGGGGTAGAGCCTGACCGCCGCACCTCTTCTTGCGAGGGCGTGCTCCAGGGGCGGGATGAAACGGTCCCACAGGACTCCCGTATACCCGTCGATGATGATCGTCGTGTGTCCCGATCCGGCGATCCGCGCCGCAAGTGCATCGAACCCGAGCCCGATTCGCCCCGGGCCGATCGGGAACGAAGGGAAGATGTCGTACGCTGTGGATTCCCCCTCCGCGCGGCGTGCAGGTCCGGGTTCCTGCGTGCTTTTCCTGTACGCCGTCATCGCTCCCCCGACGCGGGTCTCTTATAGTCGTCGTCAAATCGCGTGATGTCTTCCTGCTGCCAGTCGCCGAATGCCACTTCGAGGACACGCACCCTCTCCCCCGCGCTTGCAAGCCGGTGCTTCGCGCCTGCCGGAATCCAGATCTCTGCCCCCGGTTCGGGGCGGAACGTCTCATCGTTCACCTGGATGATTGCGCCCGGATCCATCACGATCCAGAGCTCAGCGCGGTTCCTGTGGGACTGCAGGCTCAGCCGCTGTCCCGGCTCCACGCTCATGAGGCTGACCGTCACCTCGCTGTTGTTGGCAAATTGCCGGAACGAGCCCCACGGGCGCGTCACGCGCGCGATGGGGGGGATGGAGTCGGGGATCCGCTTCATTGTGTGCCGTGCGATCGAAGGGTTGCGAGATAGGCTGTCCGCGGGACGACCGCGGGGCCGTTCCCCCGGCGGACCACGACGTCGGTGAAGTTCGATTTCCGGACCGGCGCATAGTCGTGTCCCGCGTCGGCGGCATAGATGCCCAGGTAGACAAGAGGGTCTCCCCCGGTATTGACCGTCCTGTGCGCCGCATGCCCGGGGACGTACACGAGGCACTCTCCGGAGAGTTCGGCCGTGACGCTCCCCGTCCCGTCCTCGTTCTGCATGAGGAGTATCCCGTTTCCCCTCAGGCCGATGTAGAGTTCCGGCGCTTCCCTGCGCAGGTGCAGGTGCCCCCGCGTCATGTGGTATTCGTCTCCGACGCGCCCCGGGAATATCACGCCGAGCCCGCAGTGGATCCCTCCCGCGCCCTTCGCCCATTCGCACGTCGATACGGTGTACAGGAGCGGGTCCCCCGCGCGGAGGATCGCGTCGCACGATGCCGTGTCGGTGAAGGCATCCTTCATCTGGCCGAGCGTGCGGCGCGTGACGGGACAGCCGTCGATCGTCCCGGCGGAGAAATCGATTCGTGATGCGAAATGCGAAATGGGGTTCATGGCGTTCGGTCCTCTGTCTCCCGGGGCCGTTCCTGCTGCGTCTGGTCCATCCTGAGAAGCCGGGTCTGCTCGCGTAACCTCGTCAGGAGCGCCGGCGTGCGCGGGACCCCGGCCGCCTCGAGGGCAAGAAGCGCTGCCCCGATGACGGGGGGGAGGGAAGGGGGAACGATCGCCGCGAGCGGAATGCTCCGGCGGATCGCTGACGCTATCCTGTCACGGTAGTACCCCGGCCGATCGACGAGCCCGCCGGTCATCGTGAGAGGAAACCCGGAAGCGCCGAACCCGATCCGCGTTGCTACCGTCTCCGCCATCCTGGCGAGCTCCGCCGCCCCGGCGTCGCATATGGCCACGGCCGCGCTGTCGCCGCGCTCCGCGGCGTCGGTGACGCACGGGGCGAGCGATGCGATCTCCGCGACGGGAATCCTGTCGCGATAGACGATCCGGAATATCTCGTCGATGTCGCTGAAGCCGAACCGCGCGCGGACGGCGGCCGCGAGTTCCGTCGGGGCGCCGCGTCCGTCCGCCTCCATCACCGCTGCGATCATTGCCTGGAGGCCGAGGAAGTATCCGCTCCCCCGGTCGTCAAGAAGAAATCCCCACCCGGTCCGGTGGTTGCGGCCGTCCGACCTCCGGCCGTACGTCGAGGACCCGGTCCCCGCGATAAGCACGATCCCTTCCCTACCTTCGAGTCCCCCGGCGAGCGCAATTCTGATGTCGTGATCGACGGTGATCGCCTCCGGGGGAGCGAGCCGGTGCCTGGCGGCCATCCTGTGCACGGTTTCCCTGTCCGCGGGTGACACCACGCCGGCCATGCCGAGGAACATCGATGCGACGGGCCCTGTGCCGGCCTCCCGTCGTGCCGATGCGACGGCCTCGCGGAGGTTCTCCGCGGCGGCGTCCTCTCCGACGTTGCCGTAATTCGAGGGTCCTGCCGTGCCGTACCCGGCGATGGTCCCCTCCGCGGTGACGAGGACCGCGCGCGTGCGTGACGCCCCGCCGTCGATGCCCGCCGCGAGGAGGTCCTCAGACATACAGGTCGTTGACGTCGGCGGCGGAGAGGTCGGCGAGAAAATCCCCCAGCGCGTGCGTGACCGCGTCGAAGTAGGCCCGGCCTTTTTCCGCGGTGGCCTTCCGGGGGTTTCCCGCCCCGGTATCGGCGGAGACCTTCGTCCACGGACGGGGGGCCCACGCCCATCCCTCCCGGAACGCACGGATCCGGTGCACCTTGACACTCCCGCTCCCCCATTCCCCGGGAGGGAGGACGAGCCCGGGGGCGATGTGCAGCATCAGACTCGTCTCCATCTCGTCGGCATGGTCCCCCGGTTCGTCGAAGAACCTGGCCCGGTTGACCGCGCGGTACCAGTCGACGGTGCACAGGTAGGTGCTGTGCCTGGACTGGATCTCCCGGATCATCTGACGGAAATCGTTTCCCCCGTGACCGTTGAGGACGACGAGTTTAGGAATACGGTGCGCGTCGATCGAGGAGGCGACGTCTTCAAGGACCGCGAGCTGCGTGCTCGGATTCATGTTGATCGTCAGGGGGAGGTCCATCTGCCCCGTGTTGACGCCGAACGGGACGATCGGGAGGACGATGACCTGCGCCCCCTTCTCCGCTGCCAGCAGCGCGGAGGCGGAGGCGATGGCGGTGGTTTCCAGGTTGTCCGTGCCATACGGCAGGTGCAGGTTATGCGGTTCGGTTGCTCCCCAGGGGAGCACCGCCACGTTGAGGTGCGCCTTGCTGATGTCCCGGTAGGGCGCGTCCGCGAGTATGATTCCCCTGTCTGCCACGGCCGTCAGTCATCCACCGCGTCGAGGGGCGGGATGTCGATCCATGACCGCTTCTGCCACGATTCCATCCCCTTCTCCGCGAGCTGAACGCCTTTCGCACCCTCCAGCAGACCCCAGCGGAACGGCTCATCCTTCACCACGTGGCGCAGAAAAAGCTCCCACTGAACCTTGAACGCGTTGTCGTACTCGTCCCCGCCGGGGACCTTGGACCAGTTTTCGAAGTAGTTGATCGGGCTGGGGATGTCCGGGTTCCAGATCGCCCTGGGCGTCGCTTCATACGGCTGTATGGCGCAGTCCCTCAGTCCCGCGACGGCCGAGCCTTTCGTCCCGTCCACCTGGAGCGTCAGGAGGTCGTCCCGGCGCACGCGGACGGTCCAGGAGGAGTTGAACTGCGCAACGACCCCGTTTGCCAGGAGCATCGTCGCATAGGCGGCGTCGTCGGCGGTGGCCTCGTACCGGACCCCCTGTTCGTCCCATCGATCCGGGATGTGCGTCGCCCCCAGGCACGACACGGAGGTGACGTTTCCGAAGAGGTTGTCGAGAACGTAGCGCCAGTGGCAGAGCATGTCGAATATGACCCCCCCGCCGTCCTCTTTCCGGTAATTCCAGGACGGGCGCTGCGACGGCACGGGGTTCCCCTCGAACACCCAGTATCCGAATTCCCCGCGGACGGAGAGTATTCTGCCGAAGAATCCCGTGTCGATGAGCATTTTCAGCTTCAGGAGCCCGGGGAGCCACAGTTTGTCCTGCACCACGCCGTGCTTCACCCCGCGGGCCTTTGCCCGGACATACAGGTCGTATGCGTCGGACGTCGTGAGCGCGGTCGGTTTCTCGCAGTAGATGTGTTTCCCCGCGTTGATCGCTTCCCTGACCGCGGGGACGCGGAGGTTCGTCACCTGCGCGTCGAAATACACCGTGTTGCGCGGATCGGCGAGCGCGCCGGGGACGTCCGTCGACCACCGTGCGATCCCCGACTTCGCGGCGAGCGATTCGAGCTTGTCGGCGTTCCGGCCGACGAGGATCGGATCGGGCATGATCCGCTCCCCGTCGGGCAGTATCACCCCACCCTGGTTGATGATTGCGGTGACGGATCTCAGGAGGTGCTGGTTCATCCCCATCCTTCCGGTGACGCCGTTCATGACGATTCCCACCGTGTGGGTTTTCATTGTGTGCATTGTTCTTCTCCGGTGAACCGCCACTCTCCCGGACGGACGGGAGCGGGCGCTGTTGTGTCGCGGTGAAGCTTCCCGCGGATGAGACGTGGGACGGTCATGGTCGCGGCGGGGTCGTGCATTGCGGCGCGGCCCCCGCGGGGAGCGGCGGGGCGGACTCTCCCGCTTTCGGCAGGGTCCCTTCGAGTTCCTGCTTCCAGTGCGCCACGTCGCCGGCGGGACCGAAACAATAGATCATCGTCATGGGGGTGGGACCCGTGTTCGTGAGCTGGTGAAAGACGCCCGGGGGAATATAGACCGCCTGGCCGCCGCGGATTCCTTCCCGCTCCGTCCCGAGGCACATCTCCCCCGTCCCTTCCACGATGAAATACACTTCCTCCTGCGCCTGGTTGTGCCACGGGACCTGTCCCCCCGAGGGCTCGAGCGTCACGCGACCCATCGAGAAATGTGTCGCCTGAATCGGGGACGTCCCTCCGACGAGGTTCTGCGTCCTGCGCCGCGCCGGGTATGTCCGCCCGGCGATCGTGGTAAGGTCTGCCGTTGTCATCGCGTGTGATCGGTGTACGCTCTCTCCGTGTTCCGGAATTCATCCGGCGTGCGCGTCTTCCTCCAGGGTCTTCTTCAGCAGGTCCTTCATATAGAGCGTGATCTCCCACAGGTCGGCCACGGGGGTGCCGGACCGCGGGAGGAGGCTCATGTACGGCGCCGGTCCGAACTCGGGGCAGACGAACAGCTCCTCCCGTCCCGCGGCGCGTTGCGCCCCGGCGATCCGCCGCCACCATCCCAGGTGGGCCTCCACCTCCGCGGACCACTCGGGCGCCCGCGGATCGCTCACCTGGGGCCCCTGCGCGTGACCGACGCGCGCATGGATGTAGTCGGAGCGTTCGATCGCAAGGGACACGGCCTCGGGCTGATCCGCGAGCAACGACTCGTGGACGCAGCACCAGTGGGAGAAGTCGGCGGTCAGCCTCAGCTCCGGCATCCGCCGGAGGAGCTCCCGCGTGGCGGTGGCGCTGTACGTCGCACGGCCCCTGTGCGTCTCGTGGGAGACGGAGAGGCCGTACCGGCGGGACAGGCCGAGCGCTTCGCGGAAGACCGCGAGGTTCTCCTCCGTCGAGAACGTGTCTTTTCCCGTATGACAGTTGATATGAACGGGGGCGCAGCGGGCGGCCAGGGCGAAGCGGGCGGCGAGGGAGGCACAATGTTCCTCCGGCGTCCGGCCTTCGCTCGTGATCATCGCCACGAGAGGTATGCGGTGCCGTGCGTGAAGGGCTCTCGTCTCCTCCGGGGATTCCCGGAGCGACGGAAGGTGAATATCCGACGCATCGAACCCGGCGGCGGTGATCGTTTCAAGGAACCTGTCGAGCGGAAGGTCTTCGAAGTCCCACTTTGACCGCGCGATGCGCAGGCGCATGGTGGTCCGTTTTGTTTCATTCATGAAACGACAGTTCCATGCATGAGCTGTCGGATAAAGTAGGCAATGGACCGGCAAACCGCAACGGCGGAAGAAAATAAAACTTGACAAAGCAGCGCCATTGTGGTATTTTCACTCTGGTAAAACGCCATTCCAATAGTGAAACGCAGGCCCTCCGGCGATCCGCCTGACGCGTTCACACACGGTTCCAGAATCACTTCTCAGTCTGTTCATTCCAGAGTCGCGCGCGATCATTTGTCCCCCGCGGGGGGCGAAGGCTGCTGGCGGTCGCGCAGAGTTCCGGCAGTACATCGGATCACCATTCACCGAACCACTCACCACAGAAGTAAGGGAGGAACCATATGATGCAACGATGGTACCAATTCCTGTGCCTTTTGCTGCTCATTGCCGTGGCGGCCACGCCACCGGCACTCGCGGCAAACGGCAAGATCGTGGGGATTGTTCGTGACGCTTCCACCAAGGATGTCATCCCCGGCGCGAACGTGCTGGTGGTTGGAACGACGCTTGGCGGCGCTGCGGACGCGCAGGGACGCTACTATATATTGAATGTTCCTCCGGGGACGTATTCACTCCAGGCATCCGCCGTGGGATTCGGCAAGCTGCGGATCGACGGGATCGACATCGTGGCCGATCAGACCCTGGACATGAACGTCACGCTGACGAGCCAGGAAGTCCAGATCGGCGAGATGGTCATCACCGCCGAGCGGCGCGTCGTCGACAAGAACCGCACGTCGACGAAGACCACCGTCACGTCCGAGGAGCTCGCGACCCTCCCGACGGTGACGGTGAAGGACCTGTTGAACACGAGCCCGGGTGCGTTTAACGGGTTCGTGCGCGGCGGGCGCATCATGGAGACCAAGACGATCGTCGAAGGCGTCGACATCACGAATCAGTTTTACGAGAACGCCGCCGATCAGACGAACCAGAATATCCTCCAGACTTCCGGCGGGCTCGTGCGCAACTACGTGGGACAGTTGAATACGACCGCCAACCTGGATTTCGACGCCGTCGAGCAGTTCTCGCTGAACACCGGCGCCCCCGGCGCCGAAAACGAGTCGGCGACCGCGGGGACGATCAACTATTCGCTGAAGGAAGGCGCCGGACCTCTCAGCGGGAGCATCCAGGCGCGCATGAGCCAGTTCAACGGGCTCCACTACGCGGGACCGGACGTCTACAACCTCGATGCGATTTATTTCGCCGATCAGACGACGACGAACACCCGCCTCGGGTTGAACGAGCACACGCGCGATTCCCTCAGGAACGGCAACTTCGCCGTTCCCGCCTCGCTCCTGACCAATATCGCCAACGACAGCATCCGCTCGGGCAAGTACGTCTACACCCCCGGCAGGTACATCAACAACAACCATCCGCTCATGGATCTGAGCGGGTCGGTCGGCGGTGCCATCACGGACGAGTGGCGCTTCTTCCTCACCGGCAAGTATCTCGACTCGCACGGCTATTTCCCGAACGAGAGGAACCGCGAGGGGGATTTCACCCTGAAGACCTCGTACAACATCACGAACTCGCTCAAGCTGAACGCGTTCGGGATCGTCAACGACAAGGGGATCCTCTTCGGGTGGAAGAACACGGCGTACTGGGACAACATGCGGTACTTCCTGGAAGGCGTTCCGAAGAACGCGGGGCTTGATTACACCGGGAGCGTCAAGCTCACGGACGTCCTTTCGCCCTCCACGTTTTACGAGATCCAGGTGAGCCAGAACCTGCACAAGACGATTTACGGCTACACAGACGGCAACGGCGACGGCTACTGCGCCCTGAACGAAGGGGGCGATTTCATCACGATGGCGGACACCGCCTCCATCAGCAAGTACATCTCGCAGGCGGGAACGAACCTCGGCAAGTTCTTCCGCATCGGCGACGAGGCGGGTCCGAGCCAGATCAACGCCCCGATGGGGATCGGCAACTCCCAGGTCTTCATCACCCGGCCCCAGTTCATCTACCTGAACCAGGAGCAGATCACGCGCTCGGTGCGGGCCGACCTGACGAGCCAGGTGGACTACCATCACCAGCTGAAGGCGGGGTTCCTTTTTAAATTCTTCGACGTGAGCCAGATCAACAGGAACACGATGCTCGGCTCCGACGCGACCGACACGCGCGCGCGCCTCATGGTCGACAACTGGGAGTTCTTCCCGACGGAGGAGTCTGGCTACGTGTCCGACAGGATGGAATTCGGCGGGCTGGTGATCAACCTCGGCCTCCGCGCGGACCGGTTCGACCCGAAGGCCCCCGACTACAACAACTACTTCGCCCTGTTTGCCCCCGACACGATTCTCGTCGACGGGCAGACCCGGCGGGTCAACCTGGCGCTCCGCTCCGCGCAGAACACGGACCCGCAGTGGTTCGTGTCCCCGCGCATCGGCGTGTCGCACCCGATCTCGGAGACCGCGGCCCTGTTCTACAGCTATTCGCGCCAGGCGATCCCCCCGCCGTTCTCGCGCCTGTATTCGAGCTTCTATACGGTGTTCGGAGCCGCGGGCAGCTTCCCGAATTTCACGAGCGTCTCGCAGGCGCTGACAAAGTCCTCCAATTACGAGCTGGGCGCCCAGTGGGAGTTCCTCCCCGGGAGGCTCGGTTTGAATTTCACCGCGTACATGCGCGACGTGGAGAACTATTCTCCGACGTCCGTGACGATCCAGCTCGCGACCGGGCAGAACATCATGTGGTTTAACGCCCAGTACGCCGACGCGCGTGGTGTGGAGCTGAGCCTCCAGGCGGCGCGGCAAAAATACTTCGACCTCGCCACGGTCAGCGGCCGGCTGAACTACGCGTACACCTACATCAAGGCATCGAGCTGGACGGGGAACGACCCGACACAGCCGACGCTCTTTCAGGCGGCGGACTCCGCGAAGTACGGGAACAAGCTCCCCTTCACGGACTTCGTCTATTACAACAAGGTCGAGACGGATATCGCCGGCGGCTCGAGCACGCTGACAAACGGGTACGACAGGACGCACAGGATCACGTACCTCCTCTCGCTGGAATTCCCCGAGGACGTCATCCTCTCGTCCCTCGGAACGTTCCAGAGCGGGTTCTTCTACCCGATCAATTACCCCGTGGACGCCCGCGTGGCGGGCCGCGAGTTCGGGAACGCGCCGTGGAACAAAATGGTCGACCTGAAGCTCGAAAAGGGCTTCCGGTTCGAGAATCTCCGGTTCGCGATATTCGTCGAAGTGAAGAACGTGTTCAACTGGACGAACATCATCGGCTACGACAATACGGCCAGCGGCGCCCAGCTCTGGGAAGCAACCAACGGGCAGGGAACGACGCTGACGAACCCGTACTACGGCACGGTCGCGACGGGACCCGATCCGACAGGCCTTTACAAGCGGTCGGTCGGCCTCGACGGCAGCTGGTTCTATGACATCCCGCGCGAGTACTATTTCGGCGTTCGGGTTGACCTCTAATGATTATTCACCGTCACTTCCAAGGGACGAAAGGTATTCGTATGGATAACCGACTGAAGCTCATGATCGCCGTCGCGCTCCTCGCGCTGGTGGTCGTCCCGACGTCGCTCATGGCACAATCCGCTCCTGCCACCTCGGTATTCAATTACCCCGGCGCCGGAGTGATCTGTGCGGGAGACGTCTGGGAATCGTTTCTCCCCCAGGGGACAACGCCGAATTACGGCGAGGTGGCCGCGGCGGGCTCCCTCGGTGTGCGCCGTCTCCTCCAGATGGGGAATTTCGACCGCGGGTGGACGACCCCCGCGACGCATTTCCCCAGCGCGTTTCCGATCACGCCGTACTGGTTCAAGACCGCGGAGGCCGTGGTCTACGACCCCGACACGACGTGGAACAGGGGTCCGGCGAGCTCGAACCCGAGCTTTTTTCCGATATCCGCCGGTCCGACGGGGACATATTCCAACTTCGCGCTCCTGACCTACAAGTCGACGCTCAACGGCGCCACCGACCCGACACGGAAATACAGCATCGATCCGTATTTCGTGGACGGGGCGACGCGCCAGCACGTCGTGTACGAGGCGGGATGGCCCACGAACCTGGGCGTTGATGTCAAGATCCGCGCGCACGGGTTTGCGGCCCCGAACTGGGACAACCTGAACGACTATGTCATCGTCGAGATCCAGATGAAGAACACGGGATTCCTCGACATGAACATGGACGGCGTCGCCGACAACGGGCTCACCGCCCACGACATCAAGGCGCTCGCATTTCAGATCGAAGAACAGGCGTACATGTCGATTTCGAGCTATGCGTGCGGCGGCCGCTGCGTCAACGACATCGTCCCGACGATCTACGCCCGCCAGGCGGCATGGGTGAACGACCCCGATTCCTCCGGCTCCCCCTGGGCGTTCAGCACGGTGTTCCCGAGCGCGACGACGCTCAATCCGACCGCCGGGAACTTCGACATGGGGTTCAACGGCGGCACGACGAAGAACTACATGGACCTGAAGCACGGCTGGGTCATGCTCGACGTCAAGGAGGGGGGCCTGCCGGCCAACGCGGCGCAGAGCACGACCGCTCTTCCGTCGAAGCAGACGATATTCGGGACGCACCCCGTCGGCACGGGCGCGCAGCGCGGCTGGTACGTGTCCGGGGGGAGCAGCTACTGGACATCGACGGCAAGCGGCGGAGGGAACAGCGACCCGCGGAAACTCTTCTACATCGCGACCGGCGTGTGGTACGCGAACGGGGGCCAGCTCTCCCACAACACGGATTTCACGCAGCTGAACCTCTCGCCGAATCCGAATTTCTTCTCCTCCGGCAACCAGGGGGATCCGCTTTCGTTCGTCCCCCAGTCCTCGCCGGGACAGCCGAACGGCGACTATAAGAGCACGAACCACTTCGACCAGGCCTCGTTCGAGGACGGGCATGCGGATGCGTCGACGATGTACCCGACCGGGTGGGGGAAGTGGACGCTCGGCTGCAGCCATACGGAGAACTTCGACGACAACATGTTCTCCTCGGTGGGACCGTTCTCCCTCGCCCACGGGGAGACGATCACCATCGTCTTTGCCACGGTCGCCGGCTACAGGCTCGAAGGCATCCAGCGCTCCGTCCGTGCGGCACGCTTCTGCTACCAGAACAACTTTCAGATCCCGACGCCGCCGCCCCTGCCGAACATGAAGGTCTCGAACACGCTGAACAAGTCCGTGGCCCTCGAATGGGACAACAAGGCGGAGACGGACGGGCAGTTCGCGGGCTACAAGATCTGGAAATCGTCGCAGTTCAAAAAACTGAGATGGCTGGATGAGGGGATGCGGGTCGTGGACCTCTACCAGGACCAGATGTCGGTCGGACCCCGCCCGGCGAATTTCTACAAGCCGGTGAATCCGAAGTTCGACGCATTTGCGAAAACGAGTTCCAACTCCACGCAGGGATCGTACCAGCCCGACACATGGGGGACCTGGGATCTGATCCAGGTGATCCCCAAGGCGAATCTCGGAACCGTGACGCCCTCCACGACGGCCGGATACACGTACAGGTACGAAGACAAGGACGTGATCCTCGGATTCCAGTACTGGTATTATATCTCGGCGTACAAACAGGGGACGTTCACCGGTCCCGGCGGCGATCAGGCGACGCAGATCGAGACCCACTCGACGAACCGGAACGGCGCCACCGGCCTCTGGCTCAACACGTTTCCGTTCGCGTACAACAACGCGAACTATCCGAACACGGCCGCGGGACTCAAGAGCCTGGGCGGGGCGCAGATCGTCACGTCCGCCCTTGCCCCCCGGGGCGACGTCTCCAGGGTGGGCGTCAGGCCGAACCCGTACAAGCGCTCGGCGCTCTTCGACAACCGCTCGCAGGTGTACGACCACAAGCTCGTGTTCTACAATCTTCCGCCGCAGGCCAAGATCACGATTCTTGACGTGTCCGGCCAGGTCATCGACGTCATCAACTTCGTGTCCAACGATCCCAGCAAGGGGAGCGTGTTCTGGGACATGTTCTCGAAGGACGGGATCGAAGTCGCCAGCGGGGTATACATTTACGTGGTGGAATCGCCCACGGAACATTTTGTGGGTCAGTTCGCGATTCTCCGATAACCACACCAATGATGAGGATTGACACATGAAACGTATTGTTAGCATACCGCTCATCGCTGCTCTCCTGCTGGCGCTCGGCGCGGTCCTCGCGGACGCGCAGACGCAGAAGGCGGGGATCAACAGCGCTGCGTTCCTCAAGGTTGGTGTGGGGGCCCGCCAGGTTGCACTCGGCTCGGCCGTCACGTCGCTGAACGGGGACGCGACAAACATGTTCTGGAACCCCGCGGGCGTCGCGCTGAAGGATGAATCCGCGCAGGCCTCCTTCACGTACAACAACTGGATCGGGGGTCTCTCGCAGGAGGCCGTCGCCGCCAGTTACAACTGGTCGGACGTCGGGACGATCGGTATCGGGTTCCAGTCGTTCGGCATCAACGGCATCACGGCCGACCGTGATAACGGCTACTCCGATCCCACGCTCCAGGCGCAGGTGACGGACATGAACACGTCGTCCACCTACAACTACCAGGACCTCCTCACCCAGATCACGTACTCCCGGTATATCACCGACTACCTCACGCTCGGCGCGTCGGTGAAATACATCCACGAGAGCATTGACGGGGTGGGTGCGGGGACGGTCGGGTTCGATATGGGGACCGTCTACAATATCGGGCTCCTGGGGTGGAGCATCGGGGCGCGGATCAACAACCTGGGGGGGGACATGAAGTTCTATGATTACGCCTCCCCGATCCCGCTGACGTTTTCCATCGGCACCTCCATGTCGCCCGTGGACGCGGGGATGACCAAATGGATCCTGGCTCTGGACATCGTGAAGCCGCAGGACGGCACCCAGTACTACTATGCGGGGACGGAGCTCGGCTTCAACAACACCTTCTTCATCCGCGGCGGCTGGAAATTCAACTACAGCTGGTTCGGCCTGACGGGGAGCGGCATCGACGCCGGGACGTCGCTGCGGGCGCCGATTCAGACGAGCCTCGAGCGGGGATCGTTCGGGGCGGGCGTGCGGGTACCGTTCGATACGTACGTCATCAACGTCGATTACGCCTACACCGTGTTTTCGGCCCTGCAGGATGTTCATCGCTTCACGATAAGCTTCGCGATGAAATAGCCGTACGGGTTTCCGTTCGGTTGAGGGACAATAGTCAGGGTGAGTTCCCCCCTGACTATTTTTTTCCCCGGACACACACCGGAGCATGCATATGGACAGGCTTCCGCTTCTCCCGACGACGGTCATCGGCAGTTACTCCCTCCCGGCGTGGCTCGAACGCGCCCGGGCGGTTGCGGCGCCGGGGGGGCTCCCCCCGGGCGAGCTGGAGGAAGCGCACGATAATGCCGTGCGTTCCGCGGTCCTGGATCAGGAAATCGCGGGGGTGGACGTCGTCACCGACGGCGAGCTCCGCCGCGAGACGATGGTTAACTTCTTCTCCATGAGGATCGGCGGGTTCGACATGGCGGGGAAGATGAAACCGATCGGGAATCTCGACCCGTCCATCCGGATGCTCGATCCGGTGGTTCGGGAAAAGGTGACGCGGAAGGGATCTCTCGGGATGGACGCGCACTTCCGTTTCCTGAAAGGCTGCGCGCGTGCCCGGACGAAGGTCTGCGTGACCGGGCCCCAGATGCTCGCCAAGAGGGCGACGAACGAGTACTACGCGACGGACAGGGAGCTCGTGTTCGACCTGACGGACATTCTGAACGTGGAGCTCAAAGGCCTCGTGGCGGCCGGGTGCGACTTCCTACAGATCGACGAGCCGGTCTGGGTCGGCCACCCGGAGGACATGGGCTGGCTCGTCGAATCGTTCAACAGGCTTGTGGACGGCGTCGGGGCGAAGATCGCGCTCCATACCTGCTACGGCAACTACAAACTGAAGAAGCTCTTCACGGGGCAGTACGACGACCTCTTCCCGGCGATTCTCGGCACGCGCACCGATCAGATAAGCATGGAATTCGCCGTGTCGGGAGGGGCGGGACTTGATTTGTTCTCCCGGTATCCCTCCGACAGGGAGATCGTGGTCGGCGTCATCGACGTGAAGGACGGGACGATCGAAACTCCGGCCGTCGTCGCGGCGCGGATCCGGAGCGCGCTCGAACACATCCGGGCGGAAAAACTCTGGATCAGCCCCGACTGCGGAATGAAGTTCATGCCCCGCGACCGTGCGTTCGGGAAGCTGAAGGCGATGGTCGAAGGGACCCGGATTGTCCGGAAGGAGCTCGGCGCTTCCTGACCCCGATGACCGGCCCGGTGGAATTCCCTCCCGTCTCTTCCCGGTGTATTTCTGTGCGGGTTTGCGTACCCTTGTTTCGGCCCCGGCGCCGCGCCGTGCCGCGGAGAACGCGGCGAATGTCACACTGAGGAGGAGGGGAACTCCATGGAACACTACCCGCTCACGGAGGACCACGTCGCATTTTTCCGGGACAACGGTTATGTCCGGCTTGACGGGGTCCTGACCGGCCCGGAAGTGGAAGCCCTGCGTGCGGCGCTCGACGCGGCGGCCGAAGACCGCCGCAGGTACGACCGGAACGAGGGGCCGCGCACCGACCCGGGCTATGCGAAGGTGTTCCTGCAGATGGTGAACCTCTGGGAGCGCTATCCGGCCGTCCGGACGCACGCGCTGAACCCGCGTCTCGGCGAGATCGCGCGCAGGCTTGCGCGGGCAGGGAGCGTGCGCCTGTGGCACGACCACGCGCTCATCAAATATCCGAAAGACAGCAAGCCGACGGTCTGGCACCAGGACTGGGTCTACTGGCCGATGCACGAAACCGGCGCGCTCTCCTGCTGGATGGCGCTCGACGACGTCACGGTGAAAAACGGTTGCATGTCGTTCATTCCGGGCTCGCACAAGCTCGGGCCGTGCGACCCGATCGACCTGGGGAACGCGACGGAGGAGACGCTGCTGGCGAAGTTCCCCCCTGAACAGAGGAAGGGATTCCATCCCGTCGCCGTGGAGATGAAGGCGGGGAGCTGCACGTTTCACGACGGGCTGACGTTCCACTATGCGGGGCCGAACACGTCGGAGAGCCCCCGCCGCGCCATGGTGACGATCTATATGCCGGGGGGGACCAGGTACAAGACGATGGAGCACATTATCGGTGACAGGTCGGGTCTCAGGGAGGGGGAGACATTTGACGGCCCGCTCTTCCCCGTCGTGGCAGGGGAGTGACGCATGCGCCCCTCCCGCACAGACGGCGCCACGCTCCGCTCGGGGAACCCGTCGCTCGATGCGCTCGTACCCCGCGTCCGGGAGTTCCTCGCGCACGACGTCGCCGCGTACGTGATGTTCGGCCGTCCCGTCAGGGGGTACCGTTCGCCGGACACACCGAGCATCTGGATCCGCGATCATTCCGATATGCTCCGGGGGGCCAAGTACTGGGAGCGGGACATGAAGAGCGCCGTCGACCATTTTGCGGAGATGCAGTCGGAGGCGGGGTGGCTGTTCGATTACTTCACGATGACGCCGGAAAAGGTGCCGTGCGAAAAGGAGAACTGGGCCAAGTATGTGCGCGTCCCCGTGGAGGCCGACGTCGAATACCGGTTCGTCAAGGCGGTCTTCCTCGCCTGGCAGGCCACGGGGGACGACCGGTGGATGAAGGGGATGATCCCGCGCATGGAGAAGGCGCTCCTCTATGTGACGACCGATCCCTGGCGGTGGGACCGCCGGAGGAGGCTCGTCAAGCGCGGCTATACGATCGACACGTGGGATTTTGATTACACGGCGGGGCGCCACCCCTGGCTGAATTTCCGTGTGGACGAGCGGACCTACTGGGGGATCATGCACGGGGACAGCTCGGGGTATTACGAGGCGTTTCTGAACCTGGCGGCGATGCACGTGCAAGCCGGGAACGGCGCCGCGGCCTCCCGGTGGCGGAAGTTCGCCGCGGCGTTCCGCGCGAGGGCGAACAGGGCGTCGTTCAACGGCCGGTTTTACAGGCACCGTGTCCCCATCACGCCGGTGGAGATCCCGGG
>Ga0075030_100000100_pt1 | contig 62580 bp, 60 predicted proteins | sample LitLauG_LLR_2012_FD_71393 | JGI IMG/M metagenome (GOLD analysis project Ga0075030, IMG submission 71393) | Freshwater sediment microbial communities from Pennsylvania, USA - Little Laurel Run_MetaG_LLR_2012 | ecosystem: Environmental > Aquatic > Freshwater > Creek > Sediment | place: USA... | reverse complement strand
CATCCGGACCGCGCGAGACCGCACCTCAGACGAGAACTTGTTCGAGGTCTTCTTCTTCGTTTCCATAGCCCCATCCTCTCAAGAGTTGGGGCCTCCGGCAAACCCGGGGCGGTTCAAAGCAGGAGAGAGGAAACAGTCGTTGCTTTTCTTGAACGAGCGCGGCCAAGTGAAGCTAGGGGCTTTGACATGAACGTGTACAGGGTGAATGCGATCGCCGCCAAATGGACCATTTACGGCTGGTTCTTGGGGCTGGCCTACTTTGAGTGGTTCGCAGCTGTTCCTGCACATCTTCCAATCTGGGAACTCGCCATCCTCGTTGTCATAGGCATGTTCGCCTCGTCGGTCATAATCGGTGGAGGTGTAGCCCTCATACTAGGCGCTATGACTAAAACGATCACTGGCAGCTGGGGCGATACGACCTATTATCCGTGGGGAGCCCTGATTTCCCCAATGTTGGCCTTCTTCGCTGCTAGGTTTGTTCTTCGCCTATTCTCCTGATCATCGCCATACAGGAGAGATCAACCATGCAGCGTTACGCCTTCAAGATGTTTCTGAATCCCGGCCGCCAGGCTGAGTATCGCGCTCGCCACGACGCGATCTGGCCGGAGCTTGTCGCGTTGCTTCAAAGCTCGGGCATTTCCAACTATTCGATCCATCTCGACGCGGAGACCAGTGTCTTGTTTGCCTATCTCGAGCGACGCGACGACCATGCGATGGCAACCTTGGCGAGCCATCCGGTGATGCGCCGCTGGTGGGACGCCATGAAAGATATCATGCGCGCCAACCCCGACGGATCGCCTGTCGCAATTCCATTGGTCGAAACGTTTTACATGCCGTAGCGAAGAAGCGAGAGGCATCCGTCGCGGGGGGAGATAAACTTGCGCGCACTATCGTTGGCGTTCTCAACGCGGTTCATCGTCCTGACGCTCTGTGGGCTCGCCTCGGTCGCGCTCGCCGTGCTGATCGGCCTTTCGGCGTCTCCAGCCTCGCAGAACCTGATGCTGATCGGGCTGTTGCTATTTGCCGCCCTCTCGCTGCTCGGCCTGCGCGATCTTACCCAGACCCGACACGCCGTCCTGCGCAACTATCCGATCACCGCGCATCTGCGTTTCCTTCTCGAAGAAATTCGTCCGGAGATTCGCCAGTATTTCTTTGAGAGTGAGAAGGATGGCCTGCCGTTTTCGAGGGATCAGCGCGCGATCGTTTATCAGCGCGCCAAGATGGCGCTGGACAAGCGCCCGTTCGGCACGCAGCTCAACGTCTATGCCCAAGGCTACGAATGGCTCTGTCATTCGATCGCGCCCAAACCCGTCGCCACCGAGCCGGCGCGCGTTGTCGTGGGTGGGCCGGACTGCGCGATGCCGTACTCGATCTCCGTCTTCAATATCTCCGCCATGAGCTTTGGCTCGCTCAGCGCCAACGCGATTCGCGCGCTGAACAAGGGCGCAAAGAAGGGCGGTTTCGCGCATGATACGGGGGAAGGCGGTTTCAGTCCGTATCATCGCGAGAACGGCGGCGACATCATCTGGGAGATCGGCTCCGGCTATTTTGGCTGCCGCAACCCCGACGGTTCGTTCAGCGAGGAGAGGTTCGCGTCCGTCGCGGCGGAAGCCCAGATCAAGATGATCGAGATCAAGCTGAGCCAAGGCGCCAAGCCGGGCCACGGCGGCGTGCTGCCGGGCGCCAAGGTGACGGCGGAAATCGCGGCGATCCGCGGCGTCGAGCAGGGCAGGGACTGCCTTTCGCCGGCGCGCCACGGGGCGTTCTCGACGCCGCTGGAGATGATGGATTTTATTACGAAGCTACGCCGGCTCTCAGGTGGCAAGCCGGTTGGCTTCAAGCTGTGCATCGGTCATCCCTGGGAGTTTCTGGCGATCTGCAAGGCCATGCTCGAGACCAACGTCTATCCCGACTTCGTCGTTGTCGACGGCAAGGAAGGCGGCACCGGCGCGGCGCCGCTCGAGTTTTCCGATCATCTGGGAATGCCGATGCGCGAGGGGCTCGTCTTTGTGCGTAACGCGCTGGTCGGCATCGGCGCCCGCGAACGGATTCGCATCGGCGTCTCCGGCAAGATCGCCAACGCCTTCGACATGGCCTGCGCCGTGGCGTTAGGCGCGGACTGGTGCAACGCCGCGCGCGGCTTTATGTTCTCGCTCGGCTGCATACAGTCGCTCAGCTGCCACACCGACCGCTGCCCCACCGGCGTCGCGACACAGGACAAGTCGCGCAGCCGCGCCCTTGTGGTCGAGGACAAGTTCGAGCGGGTCTATAACTTTCACCGCTCGATGCTGAATGCGCTGGCGGAGCTCACCGCCGCCGCCGGCCTCGATCACCCAAGGGATTTTCATCCCGTGCACTTCTCCAGGCGCGTCAGCGTGCGCGATGTTCTCACGTTCGCCGACATCTATCCGGCGGTTCAGCCGGGAGAATTGATCGCCGGAGCCCGAGATGAATCTCTTCGGCGCGCCTGGGCGATGGCGCGCGTCGACAGTTTCGCTGTTACGATGTAGCCGCGCGCCGGGCCGCCTTTGCTTGCCTGCGCAGGGCGCGAAATGAAATGAGGCGCCGGGCGCTCTCGTCCCACAGCACGAAGTTGATGCAACGCAGGCTCTGCCACAGCGTCAACCGGCTCACTTGTGCGAGCTCCGGATGGTTCATGAGCGCCTCGCGCAAACGGTAATAGGGAATTCTGCTGCTCAGGTGATGGATATGATGGACGCCAATATTCGCGCTGAACCAGCGCAGCACAAGCGGCAGATCGTAGTGCGAACTGCCGTGCAGCGCGGCTTCCGGCAGCGACCATTCGGGATCGCGGGCCCAGGAGGTTTCCTCGAACTGATGCTGTACATAGAAAAGCCAGACGCCAAGCGAGCCCGAAATCAGGACGATCGGTCCATGGATCAGGAGAAACGGCCAAATCCCGATCAGCCAGATCAATCCTGCTGCGAGAGCCGCGATGCCAGCGTTTGTGGACATCGTGCTGATCCATGGCTTCCACCCCGCGCCGCGCATCAGTCCCACCGGCGCGCGGTGCTGCAGCACGAACAAATAGATCGGTCCTAGCCCGAACATGATCGCTGGATTGCGGTAGAGCCGATAGGCGAGCCGTCCGAGCCAATTTCGCGCCGTATATTCGCGCACTGTCAGTGTGTCGATGTCGCCCATGCCGCGGCGATCAAGATTTCCGGAGGTCGCGTGATGCGCGGCGTGCGTGCTCTTCCAGTAGTCGTAGGGCGTAAGGGTGATGACTCCGATTGCGCGTCCAACCCAGTCGTTTGTGCCGCGCTGACGAAAAAACGATCCGTGGCCGCAATCGTGCTGGATCAAAAACAGACGCACCAGAAAGCCTCCGGCGGGCACTGCCAGAACGAGGCTCAGCCAATAGCTGATGTGCATGAGGCCCCACATCGCCGCCCAAAGCGCGATGAGCGGCAGCGCGGTGATTGCGAGCTCTGCGATGCTGCGCGAGGGGGTTGGATCGCGGTATCGCGCCAATATTCCGGGCAGCCGCTGCACATTGAGCGAAGAGCCTGGAACTGTATGTGAGTCGGACGTCATATCTGGCTTGCCGTTGATTCGAGGAGATTCCGGCAACATACATCAAAGCGAAGCCAGTCGCGCACGCGCTTATCACTTCGCTGCGGCGCAATTGCGACGGCGCGAAAATATTTTGAAGAAGGCGCTCGATCTCCTCCTTTATTTCTTTTTCGGAGCTGACCCTGCAGGCTGTCCGGTTTTGGAAAATCCCGCTGCGGTCGTTGGCGCCGGGGCGGCCTTTACTTTGTCTTTTTTCGGCTTCTTCGCTTCCTTATTGCTCCGCATCTGCCCTTTGGCCATTTTCGCTCTCCCATAATCAAACGATCTTGCCTTGCGATCTTGCGCAGAACTTGTTCTCGCTGCCAAGGCCACGCGCGAGGTCCGCCGGGCGCACACGAGCGCCGTCGGGCGGGAACTGGCCAAAAGAAAGGCCGGCGCGAGCCGGCCTTGCCAATGTGCAGCGATCGCGGCGCGATCAATAGGTCAATGTGAGCACAACCGAGTCGGTGTAGGTGTCAATAGCCGGAGCCGCCTGAACTGGAAGAGTCGCGATAATCTGTGTGTTCACGGCGACGCCGGTCGAGGGGGGCAAAGCCGGCCACGAAAGCGAGTACGGAATCAGGTTGGTCGGGGTAACGCCATTCATCTGATTTGTCGTTCCCGACCAGTTCGCCCCCTGGCTGGCGGTCAAGACAGGGGAGGTCCCGTTCGGGCAGGTTGACGTGAACAGTCCCCCCATAGCGGCTGTCGAAACCATGCCGGCAGCGACGCTCGCGGCAACCTGAGAGCCGAAATTGATGTTGCTGACGCTTACCGTGCATGCGGCAATGATCTGAATATTTACGGTCATGTTCGCCGTCGAGGTGGCGGCGAAGGCCGGGGCCAACGGCAGCGTCGCGGTCAAAACGCCGGCCGCAATCAAAAACTTTATACGCATCTACTTACTCCCGAGATTTGATCCATGACGCGAGGGCGCGTCGATCCTCCTGATCGCTAGGAAGGATAATTCAACTTAAGAAAAACAAATTGAGAATAAGTGAATTGGGTGGTCGTGACGCGCTTTCGGCAGATGCGCCGCAGTATTTCCAACCCAGCAAAATGACGGCGAAGTCGCGAACGCTCCGTCGTGTAACGCGCGACACTGTCTTCAAGACGGACCTTTCCGTCTATTAACTGTAAATTAACGATAAAAGTCGAGGGATAGGAAGGCCATCCGAATACTGGGCACGGCGCTGCTCGTTAGTTGCATCTGAATTGAAAATTGTTCCGAGCCGATTTATTTGGAGACGCCGCGTGGATTTTGGAGGCCATTGTGCCCGCCGACTGGAAATGCCGGACCGCGGGTGGACGCGCCTTGCAAGGCGGATCGCTGCTATAGGTCTTGTCGCCGCAGCGATGGGCGACGCGACGGCGGCCCTTGCAGGCGCCTCGATGCAGATCGCGCCGATCCTTGTTGACCTGGAAGCGCCGGCGGCAGCATCGACGATCGATCTTACCAATCAGGCTCTGCAGCCAGCCTCAATTCAGGTTCGCGTCTTCGCCTGGACCCAGGCGGATGGCAAAGAAGGCCTGACTCCAACAAACGACGTTGTCGCGAGCCCGCCATTCGCGACTATTGCATCGGGCGCGAAGCTCTCTATCCGTGTCATTCGCGCCACGCAAAGGCCGGTCAAGGCGGAGGAAGCCTACCGAGTCGTAATCGACCAGCTTCCCGAGGCTACTGGCAATGGCAAGGCCATCGTCTCGATGTTGTTGCGGCAAGTTCTGCCCGTGTTCTTCGCCGCTGCGAACAGAACGCCGCCCGAGATCGCCTGGAGCATCCAGAAAACTGACAAAGGCTATGCGCTGTTCGCTCACAACAGCGGCGACAGGCGGCTGCGAATTGTCAACGCCATTCTCATTTTGCCGGACCACCGGTCAATCAAGATGAGCTCAGGTCTGCTGGGTTATGTCCTAGGCCATTCGGATATGAGTTGGGCAATTCCAGGCCGCGCGCAGGGTCTTGTGCCCGGAGCGTCTGCAACGATCCACGCGGATGGCGATATGGGAGTGATCGTTGCCAAGGCGCTCGTCACCCGCCGCTAGTGGCGTTTTCGGCGCTGTCTTGACGGCGTGCGGGCTTCTCGGACTCGGGCCTGGTCCAGCGCTCGCGGACAACGCAGTCGTGCCGGCCCTCCCCGCGCAGCTTGGATTGCGCGGCTCGATCGACGCTCCGCTGCAGCTCGAAGTTTATATCAACGGGCGCACGCGCAAGATCATCGCCGAATTTCGACGTCTTAGGGACGGCACATTCACTGCAACGCGGGGGGAGCTGAGTGATGCCGGGATCAAGTCGCCCGCCGGCCCACGCGACAGCATGGTCAAGCTCGATAATATACAGGGACTGCGCTACCGCTACGACGAAGCGAAGCAGGCGATCTACTTTGACGCGCCTGATTCGTTGATCGAGCCGAGGACCTACTTCGCGTCGACATCCTTGCGCCAAGGCGGCGACGCGACGAGCGATTGGGGCGCCGCCGTCAACTACGATTTGTTCGGCACGACGTCGCAGTGGGCGATGGGTCGGCAACCGACCTTTGGCGGAGCCTCGCTCCTGCTGGACGGCCGGGTGTTTTCGCCGCTAGGTGTGCTTAGTCAGTCCGGCGTCCTGGGGACGACAGCGTTCGACTCTTCGAGCGCGCTTCGGCTGGACACGAGCTGGCAATATCTCGATGACGCGAGGCAGATGAGCTATCGCGGCGGTGACACGATCACCTCGGGATTGCCGTGGACGCGTCCCATTCGTCTTGGCGGCGTGCAGGTGCAACGCGACTTCGCACTTCGACCCGATCTCGTCACAAGTCCAACGCCGACCGCCTCTGGGACGGCGGCTGTTCCCTCCAGCGTCGATGTGTATGTCAACAACTATAAGGTATTCACCCAGGACGTTGAGCCGGGTCCGTTTCGTATTGAAGGTTTGCCCACGATCAACAGCAACGGCACAACGAGCGTCGTTCTGCATGACGTCACCGGAAAAGAAGTGACGCAGACGCTGCCGTTTTTCGTGTCGTCACGACTCCTCAATCGCGGGGTCATCGACTATTCCTTCGAAGCCGGCTACCCCCGCACCTATTATGGAATAGAATCTTTCAGCTATGGCCGTGATCCAATTGGCAGCGCCAGCCTGCGCGGCGGGCTGAGCGATCGGCTCACTCTCGAAACGCACGCTGAAGGCGGCGCTGGCCTTGTCAACGGCGGCGCGGGACTGGTGATGAATGCTTTCGACCGCGGCGTTGTTCAAGGGGCGCTGGCGGGCAGCCATTTTGGCGGTGGCGATGGCCTCCAGATAGCGTTGGGCGGCACAACCGCGATCGGAGATGTCGTTATCGACGCTTCGATCCAGAGGACATTTCGTCCTTACGCCGATCTCGCAATGATCACCACGCCGGTTAAGGGGTCAGGCTCGACGTTCGCCGATCTTTTGCACATCGGGGCAGTGCAGACGACCAACTGGCCGCTTGCGCTTGTGACATCCGTCAACCCCCCGAAAGCGCTTGACCGCATCTCGTTCAGTGTGCCGAGAATTCTCAACTTCGATGTTGGCTTCAGCGCATCGTTGGTCAACTACGTACAATCTGACGGCGACAAGTCCCGCATCGCGAGCGTTGGCCTTTCGAAAAGTTTCCACAATGGCGCCACCGTATTCGCCAATGCCTATGTGGATGCGGCCAATCACAATGACGCGGGCGCCTTCGTGGGGTTGTCGATGACGCTTGGCGAGGCAATCAGCGCGTCAGCGGGCGCGAATATGCAGCGCACGGGCGCGACCGCTACGAGCGAAATATCCAGGTCCGGCGGACCGGATCCGGGATCTTACGGATGGCGCGTTTACGACAATGAAGGCGCCACGCGCTATGAAGGCGCCGATGCGACGTACCAATCGCAGTATGGTCGTGCCAGCGTCGCCGCGGCCCAGTACGGCTGGGGTAAGTCGGCCGCAGCGTCGTCGAGCGCCGATCTTGCCGGCTCTGTCTCGATGCTTGGTGGAAGCGTTAAGCTCGGGCCAACAATTTCCGACGCGCTCGTGCTCGTCGATGCGGGCGCGCCCGGCGTGACGGTTCTCGAGGATAACAGAGCCATCGGCGTCACCGATCGCTTCGGCCAACTCCTTGTGCCGGGATTGCGCGGTTTCCAGGATAACAAGATCGCGATCGATCCCAATACATTACCGCTGACTGCGCAAGTGCTGCAGACCGAAGCGATCGTGACGCCGCGAACACACAGCGGCGTCGTCGTCAATTTCAAGGTCGCGGCGAACGCGCACGATGCGGAAATCATCCTGAAAGACGCGAATGGCGCATTCATCCCTGCCGGCGCGCGGGCCGAAATGGGGTCAGGCAAGGTGGCGGCGATGGTCGGATACGACGGTCGCCTCTATCTGACCGATCTGGCGCCTCACAATCAAGTCGTCATCCGGAGCGACAAAGCATCGTGCATAGCGGAGTTCGACTATTCGGTTGCGAAGGGCGCCGCGCGACCGACGATCGGACCTGTCGTTTGCAAATAGCTCAGCGGTCGGCCAGCACGATCAGGTCGTTGCGGGAGAAATTCACTTGCGCGCTCTGGCCGCGCGAAGGAGGCGGGGCAGCGGAATCGTTGAACGTGTCGATCAACAGCGCGTTCTGCTTGAGCCGCATGCGGACACGCACGACAGACCCCAGAAACACGACATCTTCGATCACGCCTTCCAAGGTGTTGCGCCCCTCGCCGCCCGGCCCGATCCGCACCGCCTCGGGTCGCAGCGCGACCGCGCGCGTTTCTCCCGCCCTGGCATTCTCGAGGCCGCGCGCCGCAAAGACCTTGTTTCCCTCGATGTCGATCGTGCCTGATTTCGGATCGATCACGGCCGCGTCAAGGACGTTCAGGGTGCCGATGAAGGACGCGACGAACCGCGTGCGAGGAAGGTTATAGATTTCGAACGGCGCACCGATCTGCTCGATCGCGCCATCGTTCATGACGACGATGCGGTCCGACATCGACAGGGCTTCTTCCTGATCGTGGGTGACGAAAATTGTCGTGATGCCGAGTTTGCGCTGCAGGGCGCGAATCTCCTCGCGGAGCGACACTCGGATGCGTGCGTCCAGCGCGGAGAGAGGCTCGTCGAGCAGCAGTATTTGCGGGCTTGGAGCCAAAGCCCGTGCGAGCGAAACGCGCTGCTGCTGGCCGCCTGACAATTGGTAGGGATAGCGATCGCGTAAATGCGGAAGCTTTATCATCTCGAGCATCTCGTCCACCCGTGATTTGATTTCGGGCGCCGCGCGGCCAGCGACTTTCAGGCCAAATCCGACATTGTCCGCCACGGTCATATTGGGAAAGAGCGCATAGGCCTGGAACACCATGCCAATGTTGCGCTTGTTGGCGCGAAGTCCAGTAATGTCGCGCCCCTCGATACGGATCTCGCCCGCGCTTGGCGTCTCAAAACCGGCGATCATCCGCAGCGTCGTCGTCTTGCCGCAACCGCTCGGCCCGAGAAAAGTAACAAACTCTCCACGCGTCACATCGAGGTCGAAATTCCTGACGACAGCGTTCGCGCCGTATGATTTCTGAACTCCGGCAAGGTTGAGGAACGTCATCGCATTTCCATCTAACGAGTGTCCTGCGCACCGGGCGCGCCGCGGCCGATCAGTTGGATAAGCCCCATGCAGGCCCAGGTTATCGCGAACGCCATGACCGCAAGCGCGGCAGGCTCGTAGGCGCGTGAAGCGCCGATCAATTGCAGGTACGGGCCGAACGCCGGGCGATTCAGAAGGCTGGCAAAGGTGAATTCGCCGATCACGATGGCGAAGGTCAGGAAGGCTCCCGACAATATCGCCGAGCGGATATTGGGCAGTATCACCTTGAGGAGAATCGTCGGCCAGTTCGCGCCCTGGCTCTCGGCCGCCTCGGTCAGCGTCCGCACGTCAATGGCGCGCAGACCGGTATCGACCGAGCGATACATGTAGGGCATCGCGAGACCGACATAGCCAAGCGTCAGCAGAATATTGGTGCCGAAGGCGCTGCCGGTCAGCGGCAGAACCGACGAGCTGTCGTAAAGCCTGATGTAACCGAAGACGAGCACGATCGCCGGAATGACCAGCGGCAGCAGGGTGATGAATTCGACAAGGCCGCGTAAGCGGGGAAGCCGTAGTTGCACCCAATAGGCGGTGGGCACAGCCAGCGCGACGCCGATGACAATTGTCGCCAGGGCGACGGTCGTCGAATAGAGGAACGAACTCTGGAAATTGCCGCTTTCGAAGACGAGCCGATAGGCTTCGAAACTATATTCGCCGCGCTTCAGGCGCAGCGAAAACTCGAAGGTGGCGATGAGAGGCGCAAGAAAATAGGTGACGCCGAGGATGATCGCGAGCCAGGCGCCGGGCGAGCTGCGTTTCATTTCAGCCATCGCTCCGAACGCGCCCGCAGCACAATGTAGGCGAAGTTCGACAGACCGGTGATGAGCAACATCCCGAGCGCCAGCGCGTAGCCAAGATTTGGATCATGCAGCACATCGCCGCGTATCTGTGCGTAGAGCAGGATCGGAACGATGTTGAGCGAAGGACCAGTCAGGGCATAAGCGGTGGCGATGGCGCCAAATGCATTGGCGAAGAGCAACAGCGACGCTCCCAATATGCTCGGCCATAAGACGGGAAGGGCGACCATCCGCCAATATTGAGCCTGGCTGGCGCCGAGCATCGAAGCCGCCTCATTCCATTCGCGCTTCATGCCGTCCAGCGCCGGCGTGACCACGAGAATCATGAGCGGAATTTGGAAATACAAATAGGTCAGCGTCAGGCCGGTGAAGGTAAAGATGTTGAACCCGGCGGCGTAAAGATCGAGGCCAAGGTTATTGAGCAGAACGGTTATGAAGCCCATTCTGCCCAACGTGGCGATGAACGCGAACGCCAGCGGAACACCGGCGAAATTTGAAGCGACGCCGGAGAAAGTCATCAAGGTCGGTCGAAGCCAGCCCGGCAAACCGCCGCGAACGATCGCAAGGGCGAGGCACAATCCGAACAAGGCGCCAAACAATGCCGATGTGAAGCTGACCTCGATGCTGAGGAGGTAGGAATTTCGGATAGAGGGCTGGCCGAGGCGCGCGAGATTGTCGAGCGTGAAACCGCCGTCGTGATTCTGAAAGGCGCCGATCAGCAAATAGACCGTAGGCGCGATGAGAAACATCAGCGCGAAGATAAAGAACGGGGCAACGCCAAACCACGCGCCGAGGTTCGAAAGCGTGATCCTGGGACGGGCGACAGTCGGCGCGATGGCGCTCATGAGGGCTGACCTCGAAGGGGTCTCACGGAAAAAGTGGATGCGCCCCGACTGGCGAAGCGGGGCGCATCCTCTGTTCAGCCTACCTTCATCGATCCACTACTTCGCGACTGTCGCGCCGACGATCGCATCCCACTGTTTGGCGACCACATCCTTCGCCGCAGCCTGTTCGGCGAGGGTCGGGAACTTAGCCTTGGCGTAGCTTTCGGCCGGCGGAAGCGCCGCGAGCACGTCGGCCGGGATCTTCTTGTTCGCCACGAGGTCATTGAAGCGGATAGGGTGGCAATACCCTTTCAGCCAGCCGACCTGGCCTTCGTCGGAATAGAGATGCTCCATCCATAGTTTTGCCGCCGAGGGATGCGGCGCATAGGCGCTGATCGCCTGGACATAAACGCCGGCGATGACGCCGCTCTTTGGCACGACGACGGCGACTTTCGGGTTGCCCTTCAACGTGTCGCGCGCCGCTAGCGCATTGTAATCCCACATGACGACGATCGGCGTCGTGCCCTGCGCGATCGTCGCCGAGGCGCCGCGGACAGGAACGAAATTGCCGGACTTGTTGATGTCAGCGAAGAAATTGAGGCCGTCGGCCGCAGCCTTTGCCGGATCGGTCGCGCCGCCTGCCAGCCCGGCAGCGTAAACCGCCATCGTCGCCTGGTTCGCAGTGCGCGGGTCGCCGACAATGGCGACGGACGCCTTGTAGTCCGCGCTCTTGAGATCGCCCCAGTCAGCCGGAACCTTCTTGACGATGTCGGTATTCACCGCCATGGCCAGCACGCCGTAATAGTCGCCGGTCCAGAAGCCCTCGGCGTCCTTGGCGCTGTCGGGAATTGATGCCCAGGTCGAGACCTTGTAGGGCTGGATCAGGCCATCAGCCTTGGCGGAAGGACCAAACGAAAGGCCGACGTCGATCACGTCGGGCGCTTGCGGTCCCTTGTTGGTCTTATTGGCTTTGATCGCTTCGACCTCATCGCCCGAGCCGCCGTCCGGATTCAACTCGTTGATGGTCAGGCCGTATTTCGCCTTGAAGCTGTCGATCAGCGCTCCGTAGCCGCACCAGTCATGCGGCAAGGCGATGACCGTCAATTGCCCCTCTTTCTTGGCGGCGGCGACAAGATCGTCCATCCCGTCGGCAAAAGCTGGCGCTGCGGCGCCTCCAAGCGCAAGCATTGCGACCGAACCCAGCAAGGCCATCTTCACATTCATCATCGCTCTCCGTTTTGTTGTTTCCGCCCGCTTGAACGCCCGTTCAGATGCCCCGCGAACTCGCCTCGTGGCGGTTAGCGGTTGGATGTGACAGACGCATGTCGTTACAACCGACGCCGGCCCAACGGATATCTGCCCGCTGGCCGGCGGCGGCGATCCGCCAAGCATTGGCCATTTGTCGTTGATCGGCAAGTGGAATTTGACAGCGGAAGTCAGTCGGGATGGCCTATCGGGGCGAATCGAGGGACAAGATGCAGATCGCTTCCGGTGTAGGGATGCGCCAGGGCGACCTCTTCGTTCAGTTCGACGCCAAGACCCGGATCATCGGACGGGATGACATATCCATCCTCCCATCGAACCGGCTTCTTGAGAATGCTCGCGTGAAACCCGTCCCACTTCTCGATGCTTTCAAGAATGAGAAAGTTGGGGCTGCACGCGGCGAGCTGAATATTCGCGGCGCCCACAACGGGGCCGCAATAAAGATGCGGAGCGATCTGAGTGTAATGGGCCTCCGCCATTCCGGCAATTTTCTTGGCTTCCAACAGGCCGCCGACGCGTCCCAGATTGAGTTGCAGGATCGACGCGGCGCCCAGCGCCATCACGCGCGAAAATTCGTATTTCGTCGCCAGCCGCTCGCCGGTCGCGATCGGTATCGTCGTCTGCCGCGCCACAAGCGCCATTTCCTCGGGCATTTCGGGCGGCGTCGGCTCCTCGAACCACAGGGGGTCGTAAGCCTCCAGCCGCCGCGCAAGACGGATAGCGCCTGAGGTCGTGAACTGCCCATGCGTGCCAAACAGTAGATCGCATTTTGCGCCAACCGCAGTTCGGATCTGGCGGCAGAACTTCTCCGACAGGTCCAGGCGCTCGAGGCTTGGCTGGCGCGGGTCGAAGGTCGAGTAGGCGCCGGCAGGGTCGAACTTCACCGCCGTGAAGCCCTGCGCCACGTATTTGAGCGCACGCTCCGCCGCCGCGTCGGGATCGCGATAGACAGGCGAGTCCGAATAGGCGTGCGAGCCAGGTTCATCGGGATAGAGGTAGGTGTAGCTGCGCAGCCGCTCATGCACCTTGCCGCCCAGCAGCTCGTAGACGGGCTTGTCGACAGCTTTGCCGACAATGTCCCATAGGGCCATTTCGATGCCCGAGAGCACGCCCATCAGGGAAATGTCCGGCCGCAAGGAATAGCCGCGGCCATAGATGTTGCGCCACAACGCCTCGATGCGAAACGGATCGGCGCCCAGCACATGACGCTCGAACACATCTTCGATCATCGCGATGATGACGTTAGGCGCGAAAGTTGCGGCATAAACCTCGCCAATACCCTCGACGCCGCATTGCGTCCGGAGCTTGACGAAAATGAAATAGCGCCCGCCGAATGCGGGCGGCGGATTGGCGACGACGAATGTCTTGAGCTCGGCGATTTTCATCGGCTTGGCTTTCCCGAGGGGTCACGCTGGAGGGGGCGCCCTTTTCCGGCGCTATGGGGCGATTTCAATCGGTTACAGCGTAATTTACCGCCGCTTCGATTGGCGCGAGAGCGGAACGGGAGGCGGGTTCCGGACGAGCGAGCGCCGCGCATGCGGGGCGGATCGCGGCTGAAACCGGGGATCGGTGGGGCATGCGGATGTCCTTATTAATTTTTTCAGAAATATACACTTATCACAAATTCCGTTATTCACAAACAATAATCGTCCGCCCTCTTGCCCGCCATCGCACCGCGTAAAGTCAGAAGACGATGACGTTGCGCAGCGCCTCTCCACGCTTCACGGAGGCGATCGCCTCGTTGATCTGGGCCAGCGCGTAGCGCCCGGAAATCAGTTCGTCGAGTTTCACCCGACCTTGCTTGTAGAGAGCGACGATGTTGGGAACATCAATCTGGATTCGCGCCGAGCCCATCTTGGAGCCGAGAATACGTTGGCCATCCGCCGCAAGCCAGCCCGGGTCGAACGCGCAAGTGACGCCGCTCGCGGGCATTCCGACAATCACCGCGGCGCCGTTGCGCTTGATCAGCGTGAGCGCCTGCTCGACGGCGGATTTTGCGCCGACGGTGACAAAAGCGAAATCCGCCTTGCGCCCCCCGGTCCATTCCTTGACGCGCTCGGCGACATTCTCTGAAATAGCATTGATCGTATGCGTCGCGCCGAATGCGCGGGCCGCATCGAGCTTGGTCGCGACGGTGTCGACGCCGATAATCGTGGCGGCTCCGGCGAGCTTGGCGCCTTGAATGCTGTTCAGTCCAACGCCGCCGCAGCCGATGACGACGACATGTGCGCCGGCCTTGACGCGGGCGGTATTGATGACCGCTCCCATTCCGGTGAGCACGCCACAGGCGATCAGCGCGGCGCTGTCGAGCGGAACATCCCTGGCGATGGCGACCGCTTGCGAGGCGTCGACCAGAACGTGCTCGGCGAAGGCTCCGGTGCGCATTCCGTGAACCAAAACTTCGCCGCGCTGCGACGAAATCGGACTCTGGACATCAAGCGGAAAAACTTCCTCGCAGAACACTGGGGCTCCCTCGGCGCAAGCAAGGCAATGCCCGCAAGAGCGTATCAACGTGACGACCACATGATCGCCAGGTTTGATATTGCCGACGCCGGGTCCGACCCGCTCGACGATTCCTGCGGCTTCGTGACCGTAGACCGCGGGTAGATCGCCGCCCCAAGCTCCGTCCGCGTAGAATATGTCGCTGTGGCAAATCGCGCAGGCCGCAAGTTTAACAAGGATCTCGCCCGATCGAGGTTCGGCGAGATCTATCTGCTCAACGACCAGCGGCTGGCCAAAGGCGCGGCAAACGGCGGCGGTCGTTTTCATCATTCCCCCTCGCGCCGGCAAAGCTCAATACCCAGCCGGCGTCGGGACGATGCCGTCTTTGCAAAAGTCCGGCAAGCACGAAAAAATCGCTAGCTCCAAGCTATTTTTTCGTCCTCGGCCGCTCTGGCGAGACTTTGATGTTCCCCTTGGGGTTCAGTTCGATGCTGGCTCCGCCGACATTGGCGCGGAACGCGCTGTTATTCTCCAATGCGCCGCGCAGTTCCGACGCCAGCCGCTCCATCTGCTCGAAATCGGGGGGGCGAGCGCTGCGCCCGCCAATTTCCGCGATTCGCGCGGCGAGCAGCCTTTGCGCGATTTCCAGCGGTTCCGCGAAAAGCTCTCGCGCCCTGCATGTCCCGGTTGCGGACCAGACCAGCCGCGCTTTGGCGGCATCGGCCTGCCGCGCAACCGCCTGCTCCATTCGCGCCGCGCGCTGCGCCAGCCGGTCAAACTCCGCGGCGCCCAATCCCTCCGCGGCCAGAAGCGCCGTCAGCTTGCGCAGCCGCGTGCGCGCAAAGCGCGGATCGAGGTTGGAAGGATCGTGCGCGAAGGCCTGGCCGTTCTCGTCGCAATAGGCCACGAGATCGGCCTTGCTGACACGCAGCAACGGCCGCGCGAGAAAGAGTCCATCGCGTTTGGCAAGGTCAGGCATTCCCGCAAGGCCGGCGATGCCAGAACCGCGCAACAGGCGAAACAGCACGGTTTCCGCCTGATCGTCGGCGTGATGCGCAGTCACGAGATAATCCGCGCCGATCGCCCGGGCGCATTCGATAAGCAGGCTGTAGCGCATCTCGCGCGCCCGCTCCTGAATGCGGCTGCGCGGCTTTTCGCCTCGCCATTCCAGCGTGTGATGGGCGAAGCCGAGCTGCTGGCAGAGCGCCGCGACAGCGTCGGCCTCCGCGCGCGAGCCGGCGCGCATCCCATGATCGACCGTTGCGACGTCCACTCTTGGGCGTGCGGCGCGGCGCGTCCATTGCGCCGCCATCAGCAACATCGCCGTCGAATCGGGACCGCCCGAGACCGCCAGCAGAATGCCTCGCGCATTGGCGAGAGGAGCGAACAGGTCGTCGATCAATGAGCTTGTCAGCGTAACCGTTGGCCGCGTGTCCGCTTTCAACAATGGTCCTTCTGCATCTCGCGCTCGGCATTCTTTCTGACCGAAGTCGCGGCATTCGGATAGCGCTTGGCGACCTCGCCAAATGTGGCGCACGCCTGGTCGTTGCTGCCGAGCGCGGCCAGCGATTGACCCAGACGCAGCAACGCTTCAGGCGCGCGCGCGGACTTGGAATAGTCGGTCGAGAGTTTGAGATATTGTTCCGCCGCCTCGCGCGGGCGCGATCTCTGGAAGAATGTTTCGCCGATGTAGAAAATTGCATCCGGCACCAACCGGCTACTGCCGTTCTTGGCGATAAAGCCACGCAACTGCTGTTCAGCCTGTTCGTATTGGCCCAGCCTGAACGTCTCAAGCGCCGCATTGTATTCGTCACGCGGACCTTCAGGGGTCGGGGCGACGCCGGCGATGATCGGCGGGGTCTCGGCGCCGGGCTTTGCGCTGTGCGACAGATCGAGCGGAGCGCCGACCGGCGCCGCAGGCTTGCCAAGCGGCGCGCTTGGCGGCGTGGTTCCGATCGGGCGGGGGGCGCCGACAGCGTTTGGCTCGGCCGAGGGATCGAAAGCGTCGGATTTCTTGATCGGCCTGGCAGGGGAGGGCGGAGAGGATGCATCGGCCGCTGGCGGCGCGGCGTGGCTGCCGCCCAAACGAAACTCCACGTCTTCCTGGTAACGCTTCACCTGGTCCTCGAGCCGGCGCTGCTGGTTCTGCAACTGTTCGATGGCTCCGGTCGCCTGGCGCAATTCGCTCTCGAGTCGCTCGATGCGCAAAGCCAAAGCCGCCGTCGCGCTATCCGGGGACGGCTCGCCAGGCACATCCGCAGGCGGGACGTTTTGCGCAACCTGCATCGGGCTCGCCTGCGCATATAAAATGCCCGCAAAAGCAACCGCGCAAACTGTTGCGGTCAAAAAGACTCGATTGGTACGGCTCTCAGGCTTCAATCCCGTCCTCCACGTGGATCGCCGCCTGGGCGATCACCCGGCGCGCGTCTTTCTATCATAGCGCGGCCCGCGCATGAAATGCGGCGAAATTGACGCGTGGGTGGATCAGCTCCCCGACGCTCCCGCCAGCACGGTGACGGCGCGGCGATTTTGCGACCAGCATGAGATGTCGTCGCAAACCGCGACCGGCCTTTCCTTACCGTAGCTGATGGTCTTCATCCGCGACGCCGCAACGCCTTTGGCGATCAGGTAGTTCTTCGTCGTCTCGCTGCGCCTTGCTCCAAGCGCGAAATTGTACTCGCGCGTGCCGCGCTCGTCGGCGTGCCCCTCGATGGTGAAAGAATAGCTGCTATAACGGTTTAGCCAAGCCGCCTGCTTATCCAGCGTGGCTTGGGCGGTTGGCGTCAGGTCGGTCGAATCAGTTTCGAAAAACACGCGATCGCCGACGTTTGTGGCGAAGTCCTGCACACTGCCGGGCGCGCCGGCCGCCACATTAGCGGCGCCGTTGAGCGCGTCGCCGTCGGCGCTATTTCTCGCGCAAGCTCCGATCGACAGCGCCAGCGCAAGAGCCAATCCGTATTTCAAAGCGCGCGCGCTGCTCAACACATTCATAATGCTTCTCCTGACGCCCGCGCCCTTGATGTCCTCTAGGTGAGGAGTGGTTAATATCGGGTAAGAGCCGTTCGTCGGCGCGCGAAGCACGAGTTGTGAATAATCGTCATTTCGTGGCGGCATTGCGGCACAGAGGCCGGACGGCGCCGCACGACTGGCGAAGCGTAGGGATTTGCTCCATATTCCAACCCATATTCAGCGAAACTTATCGAGCGCCGATATGGACCAAAAGCGGCCGAAGCCCTGGTTGATTATTGTTGCGGCGATCTTCCTGTTCGAGTCGTGGGTGTGGAGCGGCTGCGTTGCGCTGGGGCGCCGGATCGTTGCTCTTATTCCGTGGACGGCCCTCAAGGCGCGCATCGCCGCCTTCATCGCCATTCTGCCCGCGCCCGCGGCGCTCGCGATATTTCTTATTCCTGTCGCGATTGTCGAGCCGCTCAAAGTTCTCTGCTTCGCGCTGATTGCGCGCCATCACATTATCCTCGGAATATTGGGGTTTATCGCGCTCAAATTCATCGGCTTTGGACTGATCGCGGTCGCGTTCGATCTCACAAAGGAAAAACTTCTGACGATGGCCTGGTTCGTCTGGGTCTATAACAAGTTCGTCATCTTCCATGACTACGCGCACAATCTCATGGCGCCCTACAAGGCAATCGTTATTGCGCAGGCACGCGCAATGCGCGAATGGGCGCACGCGCGATTGAGGCGGCTTGGCTACGGAGAGAATTTGTCGGGGTGAGGCCGCGCTAGCGAACCTTCGCCCATCCGCCGCCATCAACCTGCCGCCAGTAGCTGACAGAAACTCCGGCGGCCCGCAGTTCGGCCCACTGGGCTCTTGCGCTGGCGATTTCCTCCTCGTCGGAGCCGTTGAACAAGACAACGATCCGGTCGTAGGCGGTTGGCGCGGCGGCCAGACACGGCGCAACTTTCGCGCCGCCGAGCAGGACCCGCAACGTCGCGCCATTGCGATTGTCGCTCGTCGTCGTCAACAGGATTTGCTGGCTTTCGTCGACGCTCGCGTCAGCGATCGCGTGCGGCAGGAAACTCTCATCGGAGAAACTCCACAGGCGGTCGTCGATGCGCTCGATAAGCTCGCGGTCCGGAGCCTCCACGATCACCTTGATGTTTTGGCCGAACGCTTCCTCGACCAGCGCGGGCAGCGCCTGTTCCGGCGTGCGGCGCTCGAGATGATAGAACTGGATTTCTGTCACTGCGGCCAATTCCGCGGCCGCTATTTGCCGCGGCCAACAATAATGAATGCGCGGTCCGTCTCGGTGAAGATCAGCCCGAGATCCACCGCTCCCGGAAGATGTTCTTCCGTCTTTCCTGCGACATAGACGTCGCCGCGCTGCTTTGACGCGGCGAGGTACTCGCGAACATCGTTGTTCAGGCTTCGCACCATCTCGCTCGCATGGCCTGCGTCCCACCCCAACGCGGCGCGCAGCGCAGCGGCGTTGAAGCGCTCAAAACTCGTCGCTCCGCGGGCTGAAGTCGGCTCGACGACACGCGATTCAAGCCGCAGAAACTCGTCGCCGCGGCAGGTCAGCGTCGCGTCGACTTCGGCTTTCGTGGTAATGTCGAAGGCGCTCTCGTCGCTTCTGGCGCGCGACACGATCAGCGAATGCGAGAACTCCACCTGCATTTCGCTTGCGTCTCGCCGCAGCTTCTCGATGAACGCGTCGCAGCCCGAGAGCGCCGGCTTGGCGCTGGCGGGGCCGGCAAGTCCAACCAAAAGCGACAATGACAGGAGTCCCGCGGAGAGGAGTCCCGCGCGCCAGGCGTATGCGAACTGCTTATTTTCGCTCATTTTTCGTAGTGATCCGCCACCAGGCGATCGAGCAGGCGAACCCCCCATCCAGAACCCCAGGATTGATTGATTTCGGTCGATGGCGACGCCATCCCGACGCCGGCGATATCGAGGTGGGCCCATGGGACATCGTTGACAAAGCGCTGCAGGAACTGCGCGGCCGTGATCGCTCCGGCGTGCCGCCCGCCGGCGTTCTTGACGTCGGCAAATTTCGAATCGATGATCTTGTCGTAGGCTTTGCTGAGCGGCATGCGCCACACTTTTTCCCCCGTCGCAAGGCCCGCTTCGACAAGGCGCGCCGCCAGTTCGTCGTTGTTGGAGAAGAGTCCAGCCTGCTCGACGCCGAGCGCCACAAGAATTGCTCCGGTCAGTGTCGCCAGATCGACCATGAACACGGGCTTGTACTTGTCCTGCACGTACCAGAGAACGTCCGCGAGCACGAGACGCCCCTCGGCGTCGGTGTTGATGATTTCAATGGTCTGGCCTGACATCGATGTGAGGATGTCGCTCGGCCGGATCGCGTCGCCGCCCGGCATATTCTCGACAAGACCGATTGCGCCGATCGCATTGACTTTGGCCTTGCGGCTCGCCAGCGCCTGCATCAAGCCGGTCACGCACGCGGCGCCGGCCATATCGCCCTTCATATCCTCCATCCCGGCGGCCGACTTGATCGAGATGCCCCCGGTATCGAAGCAAACGCCCTTGCCGACGAATGCAACCGACTTCGCCTTCTTATTCCCGGCGCCGTTCCACCGCATGATAACGACGCGGCTTTCACGCGACGATCCCTGGCCGACGCCGAGCAGCGATCCCATGCCGAGCTTGGACATCGCCTTTTCGTCCAGCACATCGATCTGGACACCCAGCTTTTTGAGCTCGCTGGCGCGCGCGGCGAATTCAACCGGGAACAGGACGTTAGGCGGCTCGTTGACAAGATTGCGCGCCAGTTCAACGCCGCTTGCGACGGCTTTGCGCGCTCCAGCCGCGGCCTGGGCGCCGGCGACGTTGGCGACGTCTATGGTCAGATGCAACGGCTGCGGCCGATCCTCGGGTTTCACCTTGGTCTTGTATTTGTCGAAGCGATAGGCGCGCAAATGCGCCCCCAGCATGAAATCCGCAGCGGCGTCAGCATCCCATTCGCCATCAGGAGCGGCGAAGGCGACCGTGGCGTTCTTGGATTTGCCTATTTTTCCCAGGGCAAATCCGCCGAGTTCCGCGAAGTCGGTCGTCTTCTTCTCTTTGTCGCGTTCAACTCCAATAACCAGCAGGCGCTCGCAATCGATCCCGGACGGGGCGAGAAGATCCATGAAAGTCAATGACTTGCCGAGGAAGTTGGCGGCTTTGGCGGCTTTGGCGATCTGGTCGGCGGCGCGCGCCAGGTATTTCTGCGGGATGGGTCCCGGCTTCAGCGATGCCCCGACAAAGACAACATAGACACCGCCCCGAGGCGCCGAGAAGGGCGCGAAGGCAGATGTCACAGGATCGCTCATTGAGGCCTCTCGATGTGGGCAACGAATTTGCCGCCCATCTGCGCCAGAGGCGATCGACAAATCAAGGGGTCTTTCGACAAGGCCCGGCCGGTTGATCGATGGGGCCGCGGCGGCAAGCTCACGCAGGGTCGTGTGCGCCCTCGCCCATTTCAAGGCCTTGCGCTAACCGCATTACGTGGCTAGCGAGAGAGGCGCCCCGGCGTGGAATTGATTGCGTATGACGCGAATCGAACGGTACATTTTTCGCGCGGCGGCCCTGTCTTTTCTTGCGGGGCTATTCGCGTTGACAGCGGTCATCTGGGTGACGCAGGCGCTGCGTCAGTTCGACTTGCTGACGAGCAAGGGCCAGACCATCCTGATATTCCTTACGATGACGGGCCTCACATTGCCTTCGCTCGTCGCGATCATCGCTCCGGTGGCTCTGTTTGCCGGTGTCGTCTATTGCCTCAACAGACTGAATGGGGACAGTGAGCTGGTTGTCATGAGCGCGTCGGGGATATCGCCGGCGCGGCTGTTGCGTCCCTTCCTTGTCCTGTTCACACTTGTGTTTGCGCTGGTTGCGATGATGTATGTTGAAGTGATGCCGTGGAGCTTTGATGCCATCCAGCAGCTGACTTCGCGCATTCACGCCGATTTTATCGCCAACTTCGCCAGGCCCGGCGCGTTCAGCGAGTTGGAAGCGGGTTTTGTATTTCACTATCGGCAGCGTGGCCAAGATGGCTCGTTAAGCGGCGTATTCATGCAGGACCGTCGCGACCCCGCTCGCATTACGACTTACATCGCCGAGCGCGGCCAGACGATCGACAGGAACGGCGCAACCTATCTTGTTCTTTCCAAGGGCAGCTATCAACGGCCGCAAGCCGCCGGAGACTCGGCGATCGTGACATTCGAGGATTACACGATCGATCTCTCTCAGTTCATCGCCCGCGCTGAAGCTGCAAAGAGGCCGCGCGAGCGCTCGACCGCCGAGCTGCTGTCGCCCAATCCAAAGGATCCGACGCTGCCGCGGTTGGCTGGCCGCCTTCACGCCGAATTGCTGGACCGATTGACCAGTCCCTTCTACGCGTTCGCGTCGGGTCTGATCGGGTTTGCGGCGCTTGGCGAAGCGCGAACGACGAGGCAGGGCCGGGGCGTCGCGATCGGAATGGCCATCGCTATTTTTGGCTTGGTGCGGATCCTGGGCATAGCCGCCACATCCCTCGTCGTTAGTCGGCCGCTGGCGGAATATTTTGTCTGGGCGATCCCGATTCTCACGTCGCTGCTTTGTATCGACGCGATTTTGCGGGGCCCGTTATCCCGGGCGATGGCGAATACCGGCCGGGTCTTCACCCGCGAGCGGGCTGCGTGATGATTGGGCGCACGCTTGGGCGTTATCTCGCCATGAGGTTTCTCAAGACGATCCTCGCGACGTTTGGAGGAATCTTCGCTCTCATCTATACGATCGATCTGGTGGAAATGCTGCGCCGCCTTGGCGACGCACCTGGCGCGACGGGATCGCTACTGGCTTGGCTATCCCTGCTGCATACCCCCGGCCTCGTGGAGCAGGCGTTGCCATTCGTGGTATTGTTTGGCGCTATGGGCGCCTTCCTTAATCTGTCGCGCAAACTCGAGCTCGTTGTCGCGCGCGCCGCAGGGCTCTCAGTGTGGCAGTTTTTACTGCCGCCTCTGGGTATTGTCATGTTAATCGGCATCGTCGCCACCACGCTTTACAATCCGGCGTCGGCCTTGATGAAGAGGCACTCCGATGCACTCGAGGCAAAACTGTTTGGCGGCGCCAACGAGCAGGACGTTAAAGGCCTGTGGATCCGCCAGAAAAGCGTCGACGGGCAGGCGATTATTCACGCCGACAGAAGCGCCGACAATGGAATGACGCTTTCGAACGTTCAGGTTTTCGATTTTGACAAGGACGGGCGCTTCGTCGATCGCATCGATGCAGCCACGGCGGCGCTGATGCCAGGCTACTGGCGGCTCGGACATGCGACGATCGTAACGCAGGGCAACGAGCCCGAGGCTGCGGAAGACTATCTTCTCGCGACCAATCTAACGGCCGGTGAAGTGACGCAATCGTTCGTCCGGCCCGAAACGGTTCCATTCTGGAGCCTCTCGCCGCTCGCGGCGCAGACCGAGCGGGCGGGTCTCGATGCGACGGCGTACCGGTTGCACTATCAGGAATTGCTCGCCCGGCCGCTCATGCTGGCGGCGATGGTTCTCGTGGCGGCCTCATTTTCGTTAAAATTCTTTCGAATGGGTGGCGTCGCGATTATGGTTTCGGGTGGCATCGCCGCGGGCTTCGTGCTTTATGTAGGGACGAAACTGATAGGCGATCTCGGCGGCGCAGGCTTTGTCAGCCCCGCATTTGCAGGCTGGTCGCCGGCAATTGCAGGGTGCCTTTTTGGAGTTCTCGTGCTGTTGCACAAGGAAGACGGTTGATGGGCCGGTGCGCCCGCCTTCCCGAAACACGGCAAGCGCGTCACTGCCTTTTAGCCATGGCGCAGGCTTTCCTGTTTCTATCAGTCGTGATTGCAGCGTTGTGGGGCTCGTCGCTTCTCCAGCCTGCATCCGCGCAAGCGCTCGTCGCGACAAACAAGTCCTCCGCCAATCCAGACAAGATGTTGGTCGAAGCCAATGAGCTGGTTTACGACAAGGACCACAATACGGTCTCAGCCGTCGGCAACGCGCAGCTCTATTATCAAGGGCGCGTTCTTGAAGCCGACAAGGTTATCTATGACCGCAAGTCAAAAAGGGTCTATGCCGAGGGCCACGCAAAGTTTACCGACGAGAAGGGCGACGTCACCTACGGGTCCCGCTTCGACCTGACCGATGACTTTCGGGACGGCTTCATCGAGAGCGTCCAGGTTATCGGCGCCGACCGTACCCGCTTCACTTCACCGCGCGTCGAACGCAGCGACGGTGCGATAACCGTTCTCGACAAGGGGACGTACACCGCCTGCGAACCCTGTCAGGACCATCCTGAAAGGCCGCCTCTGTGGCAGGTGCGCGCCGCACGCGTCATCCATAACCAGCAAAGCCACGTCGTCTATTACGAGGACGCCTGGCTGGAAATTGCGGGCCTGCCGCTCGCCTATCTCCCGTATTTTTCGGCCCCCGATCCAACCGTATCGAGATTGAGCGGCCTCCTGACGCCCAGCATTGTCCAGAACACTCATCTTGGAGTCGGCGCGGGCGTTCCGTATTTTTTCAATCTCGCGCCCAATTACGATCTGACGGTGAAACCGGCATATTTGAGCAAGCAAGGCTTGTTCGGCGATGTGGAATGGCGGCACAGGCTTGAATCCGGAAGCTATAGCGTTCGCGCAACTGGAATCTCTCAGCAGGATCCGACGACCTTTGCCGCTGCGCCCTACGGCGCGGGCACACGTCGATGGCGCGGGTCGCTGGAGACGGAGGGCATGTTTTATATCAACGACAAGTGGAAGTACGGCTGGGACATCACCGCGCTTTCCGACAGATTCTATTTCAATGATTACAAGATCAAGGCGACCGATCTTTCAAATTACTATTTCCAGGATGTCGTCTCGTCGATCTATCTGCGCGGGCAGGGCGATCGAAGCTATTTTGACCTCAGCGGTTATCATTTCGAAGGACTGACAGCCTACGACTTTCAGTCACAGCTGCCCAATGCCGGCCCCGTTCTCGACTACAACAAAACAATTGCGCTTCCGCCGGACAGAACCAACGGCATCGGCGGAGAGCTGACTGTCGACATCAACGCCTCCAATGTGACCCGACGCGCCGCAGCCTTTCAGGCAGTGGGAGCGCAGACGCTGGATCGAGCCTATAATCTCTACAACGTATGCACGTCGTACACGCCCGGCGCCTGCTTGCTTCGGGGCATTGCCGGCGACTATGCGCGCGCGTCCGCTCAGGTTTCCTGGCAGCGCAAATTCATCGATCCAATTGGCGAGGAATGGACGCCGTTCGTCTTCGCCCGGCTGGACGGAGAGGCGACCTCGCTGAATACCGACACGTCCTTCGTATTTTCGAGCGCCGCCGGAACGAGTACGATCAACAATTCCAATCAGCCGGCGTTCTTTGCGGAGCAGCAAAGCGCCGCAGCGGCGCGGGCTATGCCTGGAGTTGGGCTCGAATATCGATATCCGTTTGTCTCGACATCCTGGATAGGCCGCCAGGTGATCGAGCCGATCGCGCAATTGATCGTACGACCGAACGAATCACTGCCGAAATTGCAACCCAACGAAGACGCGCAGAGCCTTGTGTTCGATGAAACCAATCTGTTCGCCTGGAACAAATATTCCGGCTACGACCGCATCGAAGGCGGCGTGCGGCTCAACTATGGCGCGCAATACACCGCCGACTTCAGCAATGGCGGCCACGCCAACATTGTCGGCGGCGAATCCATTCAGTTGGCTGGTCGAAATTCATATACGATCGCGGATGCCGCCAACACCGGTCTCGAATCGGGCCTGGACAAGAAATATTCGAATTTCGTCGCTGGCGAGACGATCGCGCCGTTCTCGTCCGCGTTGTCGTTCACGACGAAGCAACAGTTCGACTCGTCGACGCTTGCGCTGACGAGGCTCGACGCACTGGTCAATCTTAATTTTGCCGGCCTCACAACGAGCCTCGACTATGCGCGCTATGCGGCGCAGCCGCTCCTGGGGTGGGAACACAATAGGGAAGGTCTGGTCGCGAACGCGCGGTATAACATCGTCAACCACTGGAACGTGAACGGCTCGTTGATACTTGACATGTCGCGTCATCTCTATGACCTCCCGGGTCAATCTGTCTCCCGCTTCTATCCGACGAACTATGGCATCGGGCTCGGGTATATGGACGAGTGCACGACATTCAACGTGAGCTATCTCTCGCACGTGAGCGATCCGATCGCCGCGACGCCCAGCGTCCGCGATCAGACCATTTCGATCCAACTTACGTTGCGCACTTTGGGCGACCTCCGGGCTTCAACGGGCGTGCAATAATGGCTCGTGCGGCGCAGCAGGCGCTTGCAAATTGGTAAGCGGGCCGCGGGGAGATCTGCCGCTCGCCATGACGATGGGCGACCCCGCCGGGATCGGACCCGAACTGATCCTTCGCGCGTGGCTGCGCCGGCGAGAAATCGGCTATCCGTTCTTCGTCATCGCGGACCCGGCGGCCTTGCGAGAGCTTGCGCGCCAACTGAATCTTGATGTCCCCGTCGTCAGCGTTGAAGCGCAACAGGCGACGGGCTCATTCGATCGCGCGCTGCCGGTTGTGCCGCTGGCGGCGTTATTCCTGGCGCAACCGGGGCGTCCGGACAGCGCAAACGCGGCGGCGACGATCGAGTCGATCGAAAGCGCCGTGACGACGGTGCGTCGCGGTCTGGCGGGCGCCGTCGTTACCAATCCGATCGCCAAGCATGTCCTCTATGATGCGGGATTTCGGCACCCCGGACATACCGAGTTCCTCGGAGAACTCGCCCGATCGTGGGGCGAGCAAGCTCAACCCGTGATGTTGCTGTGGTCGAAGGAACTCGCCGTGGTGCCGGTGACGGTTCACATCCCGCTGGCCGAAGTCGCGCCCAGATTGACAGTTGGCCTCATCGTTTCAACCGCCCGCATCGTCGCCCGCGATTTCGCGCGACGTTTCGCCATTCCCCGACCGCGACTGGCGATGTCCGGCCTCAATCCACACGCCGGAGAAGCCGGGGCGATGGGCCGCGAAGAGATCGAGACGATCGCGCCGGCGATCGCCCAGCTGCGCGCAGACGGCATCGATGTGACCGGACCGCATCCCGCCGATACGATGTTTCATGCCGCCGCACGCCGACGTTATGACGTCGCGATAACGATGTATCACGACCAGGGGCTTATCCCGATCAAGACGCTTGCGTTCGACACGGGCGTCAACGTGACGCTTGGCCTGCCGTTCGTGCGCACGTCGCCCGACCACGGCGTGGCGTTCGATATCGCGGGAAAGGGCGTCGCGAATCCGACCAGCCTGATTGAGGCGACGCGACTTGCGGCGCGGCTCGCAGCTTCGTGACCATCGCGTCCGACGGATTGCCGCCGCTGCGTGAAACTGCGGCGGCGCATGGAATCGAGCCGAAAAAATCGCTCGGCCAGAATTTTCTCTTCGATCTTAACCTGACGGGCCGGATCGCCAGGGCGGCTGGACCGTTGGCGGACGTGGTCGTTATCGAGATCGGTCCCGGGCCAGGCGGTTTGACGCGCGCTTTACTCAGTGAGGGCGCCCGGAAAGTGATCGCGATCGAGCGCGACGAGCGGTGTCTCGGCGCGCTTGCCGAAATCGGCGCCCATTGGCCCGGCCGCCTTCAAATCATCGCGGCGGACGCCCTCAGCCTCGACTACGGGGCTCTGGCAAAACAGGTCGGCGGCGGCGCGCCAGTGCGCATCTGCGCCAACCTTCCGTACAATATTGCATCGACCCTTCTGGCGCTATGGCTGGAGAGCGAGCCCTGGCCGCCATTCTTCGATCGACTGGTTCTGATGTTTCAGCGCGAGGTAGCCTTGCGGATCGTCGCCAGCCCCGAGCAGCGGGCCGATTACGGCCGTCTCGGCGTTCTCGCGGGATGGCGCACGCAGGCGCGCATCTTGTTCGATGTCTCTCCCGCAGCCTTCACGCCGCCGCCGAAGGTCACGTCCAGCGTCGTCGAATTGATTCCGCGCGCGAGGCCCGAGGACTGCGACCCGGCTTTTCTGACGGAAGCTGTGAAAGCCGCCTTCGGCCAGCGGCGCAAGATGTTGAGGCAATCGCTGAAGCCGTTTGCCGCGAGCCTTGGCGTTACTGTCGCGGCGCTGCTCGATTCCGCGAACCTGCAGCCGACGAGACGCGCCGAGGAGATCGACGTTGCGGGATTTGCGTCGATCGCCCGGGCGGCGCAACGATTGCGCCGGTCGGAGTAGGCGGCGGCAAGCGAAGAGGCCATGCGTTTCCCGCCACCTGCGAGAAGCCACAATCAGCCCGTGAGCAAACGCTGGACGAAGTCCTCGACTCCCTTTGCAACGCGCGGCCGGCGCAATCGCTCTGCTTTGATAATGGCGACAATCTGCTCGTAGGCGCGCTGGATATCGTCATTGATCAAGACGTAGTCATAGTGGCGCCATCGCTCGATTTCGCGCCGCGCATTGTCGAGCCTCGCGGCGATCGTCGCCGAAGAATCCTCCGCCCGCCGCTCAAGGCGCGCCCGCAACTCTTGCATCGAAGGCGGCAGGATGAAGATGCTCACGACGTCCTCGCCGAGGGTTTGCCGCACCTGCTGCGCGCCCTGCCAGTCGATATCAAAGAGCATGTCCCGGCCTTCGCGGAGAACGGCCTCCACCGGCGCTCGCGGCGTCCCGTACCGATGCGAGTGCACTTCGGCCGACTCCAGCAATTCGTTTGCGGCGCGCATCGCTTCAAAGCGTTTCGCATCGATAAATTGGTAGTGAATGCCATCCGCCTCGGAGGAGCGTCGGGCGCGTGTCGTCACCGATACGGAAAGTGTCAGATCGAGCGTCTTGTCCTGTAACAGCATGCGTGTCAGCGTCGTTTTGCCCGCCCCTGATGGCGAGGACAGAATGACAATGAGGCCTCGCCGTTCGATCGCCATGACCCCGCTCATTCGATATTCTGCACCTGTTCGCGGAATTGCTCGATTTGGGCGCGCAGATCAAGCCCGATTGCGGTCAACGACACATCATTCGCCTTTGCGCACAGCGTATTCGCCTCGCGTGCGAGTTCCTGCGCGAGAAAGTCGAGCCTTCGCCCGACGGGTCCGCCGTTGCGCATCAGTTCACGCACCGAATCGATGTGGGCGACGAGCCGATCCAGTTCTTCCCGGATGTCGGCCTTGGCGGCCATCAGGATGGCTTCCTGGTACAGTCGGTTTTCGTCAAACCCACGTCCCGCTTCGGTCAGAGTGGTCAGCGTGCGCGCGAGCCGTTGCCGCACCGCCTCGGGCTGGCGCGCCGGATTGACTTCGGCAGCGCGCGTCAGCGCGGCGATCGCTTCCAGCCGCTCGCGCAGAACAGCCGACAATGCTGCGCCCTCGCTGTTGCGCGCTGCTACCAGCGCGTCAATCGCCTCGTCGAGACTCGCCAGGAGTCCGGTGCAGGCTCCCGCGAGTACTGTCTCATCGTCGCCAGCCTCGACAATCTCGACGATGCCGCGAATGGCAAGGAGCGAATCGATTCTGGGCGGCGCAAGGCCGGCGCTCTTGGCGGCTGCGTCCGCTGCCTCGACAAGCGCCGCAAGGGCTGGCGCATTGAGTCGAACTTCCGCCGAAGAGCCCTCGCGCTGCATGCTCAACGTGGCAAAGCAGGTGCCGCGAGCAAGCGCGCGGCCGAGCTTCGCCCGGGCTTCCCCTTCAATGCGGTCAAATCCCGGCGCGATGCGCAGACGCACATCGAGGCCCTTGGCGTTGACGCTCTTGAGTTCGACCGTCCAGCGAAATGGACCAAACGAGCCCGCAGCGCGGGCGAATCCAGTCATGCTGGAAAGGTTCATTGCGGAGTCCGCGCGCCCGCCGTCCTGGGCCTACCAGATGAAAAACCGCGCTCGCACCTCAAGCACGGCGTCAAGATAGGCGCCATAACATCGGGGGTAAAGCGTCCGAGTGGAGCGCATGGTCCACCCGGGAGCCCGAACAATTTACGATCAGAACCGATAGACCACGCCGGTGGACAGGAGCCACGGCTGGAAATTGACCTTCTGCGTGCTCGTCAGCGGCAGTTGCGCGGGGATTCCAATCGTCGCAAGATTGTCGCCAGTGGCATGATCCTGGGGGCTCGAGAAAACCTTCTTCACGTCAACCGACCAGCCCCAATGACGGTCGAACATAACGTCCGCTCCGGCCTGCAACACCAAGCCGATCGTCGAATCAACTGTGATGCCCGTGTTGAATCCGCTGCGCTGGGCAAACGAAAATACCGGCGTGAGGCCAACGCCGACATAGGGCTGGATCTGCCCCAGTTGAGTGAAATGATAGACGACCGTGACCGGTATGAGCCCGGCGAGGTAGGAGCCCAAACGTGTGCCCGCCGGCGGTAAATTGTTTGGCGGGATTCCTTTGGTCGTGTCCTTCACCCACATCGGGATGCCGCCCGAAACGTCGATGGAGATGTTGGGGAATACGTAATAGCCCGCTTCAAATCCCAATGTGGCGATGTTGCTGAGCTTCGCCCCGAGTCCGGGGACCAGGTACTGCGTCGGATCGCCAATCGCCAGCTGTCCCGGGGACTGAGAATAAATCTTTGATGAGCTTGTATTGATTGCGTAGGTCAGGCCGAGCTTGACGAAAAACGGCAGCGGCTGCTCGATTGCGGCGGGCGCCGGCGCGGGCGGAGCCTTCGCCGTTGGCAAATCGGCCGCCATTGCTCCGCCGGAAAGTGCGATCAGGGCCGCTGCGCCGCTCAAAAGGCCCAGAATCCCTGTCGTCGCCGCTAATATTTTCGCCATCTCTTCAGATCCCCACGCCCGTGCCCGTAAATTGAATTGGCTTCTTTCTTGCGGATCTCGCCGATTTCTTGCGGATTCCGCCGACGCCGATTCTCGCTACGAAAATGCGGCAACTGGCGAGGGTTATCAAGCGCGTTCTGCCTGGGGTGGCGCGCTAAGGGGGACACGGCCCCAAGTATCCAAAGTTTAGCATTCCGTTCTGTGGAGCAAGCACGGGGACCGGTCTAGTCTTCTTCGGTGTTGACGCTGCAATTCAGCAATATTGAACAGTTTAACAATTCGTTACAGATGTTGCAAAAACACAACAATGTTGTGCACAGGCGCTATGATTTTTCAATACGTCGGCGTTTGCGTGTCTGAACAGTCACCCGCGGTCCCTCGACCAAACGGACGATCGCTCCCCAGAGCGTCCGCACGTCCTGTTCGGTGAGCCCAACGCGGTGGAAGATATTGCGCAGGTTGCGCTGCATGATCGGCTTCTTGCCGACCGGTCGAAAGAAACCGCGCTCTTCGAGCTTTGAATCGAGAAAGTCGAAAAAAGCCACCACCATTTCGCGCGTTGCCGGACCCGAGCGAGCCCGCATCGGCGCCGGCGCGGGCTCCGCATGCGCCGCTTTGAACCATTCGTAGCCGCAGAGCAGCACCGCCTGCGCGAGATTGAGCGAGGCATAGGCGGGATTGACCGGAAACGTGATGATTGCGTCCGCGAGCGATATCTCGCGGTTGTTGAGGCCGGTGCGCTCGGGACCAAACAGGATGCCGCGTTTCTGCCCGGCGGCGCTGGCGTTTGCGGTCTCCGCCATCGCATCGGCGGGCGGCAGAACAGCTTTCATTTGGCCCCGTTCGCGGGCGGTTGTAGCGTAAACGAAATGCAGGTCGGCAACCGCGTCTTCGAGCGTATCAAACACCTTCGCCGCATCAAGCAGGTGCGCAGCGCCAGCCGCCGCGGAATACGCGACCTCCCGCCGCGCGTCGTTGCGCGGCCAACCTTCCCTGGGGCTCACGAGCCGTAAGTCGTTGAGACCGAAATTGACCATGGCGCGCGCGCACATGCCGATATTCACGGCCAATTGGGGGCGCACCAAAATGATCGCGGGGCCGCCGGCGATCAGGCTCTTGGTGCGATCTGTCCCGGCTCCGGTCACGTGCGGCTTGGTTCGTTTGATTGACCAAACCGGCGCGCGATTTCAACGGCGATCGTGCGGCTCGAATCGATCGGAGCATAGGCAAACTTCTCCAGCCGTCCGGCAAAACGCCTAACGACGCCGAGCTTTTCCAGCGCCGACAGGAAGTCGTCGGTCTTTCGCGCGCGGCTGGACGATTCAAACAGATGCACGGGGGCGCCTGTCGCGGCCGCCTCGCCAACCATGTTGACGCTGTCGGCCGTCACAAGGATTGCATCGGCATTGGCGAGGATCTGGGCATAGGGATTGGCGCCGCCGCCATCCCAGACAAAGCCGGGCGCATCGCCCAGCCCCTGCCTGACAGCCGCTAAGAAGGCTGGCGGAGTTCGTCGCGATGGCGTCGCCATCACGCTGAAGCCCTGCGCCGCTATGGCCCGAACCGCCTCGGACATGCGCGCGTAATCGGCCGCGGCGAATGCGTGTGCGGCGCTTGGGCCGCCAAGCACGATCGCTGCGCGGGGCGAGGGAAGATGTGCGAAGCGCGGGTCGATCGCCATTCGCTCGCGCATGAGCCGCTGCGCGCCAAATGGATGCGGCGAGGTCAGCGTGGAGATGACATTAGGACCTGACAGCCGATCGTGTTGCGGCGCCCAGATCAGGTCAAACTGCCTCCGCGATGCGATAGGGTCCTGCAGGAAAACCGCGAAGATTTTTTCTGGCGCCGCCCGTTTGAGCGTACGCAGATAGGGCACGGTCACCCGGCCACAGGCTATTGCTATGACCCGGCCGGGAGCAGTCAAGGCGGAAGCTACCCGGAGCGGCCAATCTCTTGGATCGGCCGGCCCATAAGGCGACAGAGCGGAATAGAAGCCTCTCGGCGCGACCGTTTCGGCTTGATAGGCCGCGCCCAGCGCCTCGGCGACGCCGATCGCATTGGCGGCATGCCCCGCCTTGCCCGAACTCAATATGAGAACACGCACGCCTGCGGCAACAAGTGCGTCCCCCATGTCCGGCGCCCTGCCTGTCCGGGAAGCCCCGGTCCTGGTTCAAATATACGCCACCTTCAGGATTTCGTAGCTCTTGCCGCCGCCGGGCGTGTTCACTTCCACCGTGTCGCCGGCCTTCTTGCCGATCAGCGCACGAGCGGTTGGCGAAGTGATCGAGACCTTGCCCGATTTCACGTCCGCTTCGGTCTCCCCGACGATCTGGAATACGCTCTTGGCATCCGTATCCTCGTCGATCAATGTGACCGTCGCTCCGAACTTGATCGTCGCTCCCGAGAGTTTCGATACGTCGATGACTTCGGCCCGCTGCAGTTTGTCCTCAAGCTCCGTGATACGGCCCTCGTTATGCGACTGGGCTTCCTTGGCGGAATGATATTCGGCGTTTTCCGAGAGATCGCCATGCGAACGCGCTTCCGCGATTGCCTCAATGATGCGCGGCCGCTCCACCTGCTGGCGGCGGGTAAATTCCGCTTCCAGAGCTGCATGCCCAGCGGCGGTAATCGGTAACTTCTCCATGATCCTATGTCGTCCTCATCCAATACGAGCTATTTCCGGGGCGCCGTGGCGCATTGGCCAGTCAGGCGAAATAGTCCTGCAGCGCCCGCACTTCAAGATCGCCGCCGATATAGGCCTTGATGCCGCGCGCGGCCGCGATCGAGCCTGCCAACGTCGTGTAATACGGCGTCCTTTGCAAGAGCGCGGCGCGGCGTAAGGGTTTTGAGTCGGCAAGCGCCTGCGCGCCCTCGGTCGTATTGAACACAAGCTGGACGGCGCCGTTTCGGATGGCGTCGGCGATATGCGGACGGCCCTCAGACACCTTGTTGACCTTGGCCACGGTCAGCCCGCGCCCTTCAAGGTATTTCTGCGTCCCGGCCGTCGCGCAAATCTTGAACCCGAGCGTCTGCAATTCTCGCATCGAATCGAAGATGCGAGCCTTGTCGACATCGCGCACTGAAACGAACACGGTGCCGGAGCGAGGCACGTTGGCGCCTGCCCCGAGCTGGCTCTTGGCGAACGCGACATCAAAGGAGCGATCAATCCCCATCACCTCGCCGGTCGAGCGCATCTCGGGGCCCAGGACAGTATCCACGCCGGGAAAACGCGCGAAAGGAAACACCGCCTCTTTGACGCCGACGTGGTTGAGAGCGCTCGATCCTAAATCGAATGACGCAAGCTTTTCGCCGACCATCAGGCGACTGGCGATCTTTGCGATGGGCCGCCCGATGACCTTGGCGACAAACGGCACGGTCCGCGAGGCGCGAGGATTGACCTCAAGCACGTAGATAACGTCGTTCTTCAACGCATACTGCACATTCATCAGACCCCCGACATTGAGGGCCAGCGCCAGTTTGCGGGTTTGCTCCTCAAGCCGCGCAATCAGATCCGGACTCAGCGAGCGGGGCGGCAGCGAACAGGCGCTGTCGCCGGAATGAATCCCCGCTTCCTCAATGTGCTCCATGATGCCGGCGATCGCGACGGTTTCGCCGTCGCAAAGCGCGTCAACGTCGATCTCGATCGCATCCGACAAATAGCGGTCGAACAGCAACGGATTCTTTCCCAGCACCGTATTGATCTGCCCTGTCTTGTCGTTGGGATATCGCGCCTTCACGTCGGACGGGACGAGACCGGGAAGCGTGCCAAGCAGATAGTCATTGAGCTCGGATTCATCGTGAATGATCGCCATTGCCCTGCCGCCCAGGACATAAGACGGCCTCACGACGAGCGGCAGCCCGAGATCGCCGGCAATGAGCCGGGACTGCTCGACAGAATAGGCGATGCCGTTCTTGGGCTGCTTCAGACCGAGCTTGTCCAGCAGGCGCTTGAATCGGTCGCGGTCCTCTGCGAGATCGATCGAATCAACTGAAGTGCCGAGGATGGGAACGCCCGCCTGCTCGATCGCATGGGCCAGCTTGAGCGGCGTCTGTCCGCCGAACTGGACAACAACGCCTTTGAGCGTACCGTTCTCGCGCTCCTTGTCGAGAATGGCGATGACTTCCTCGGCGGTCAGCGGCTCGAAATACAGCCGGTCCGACGTGTCGTAGTCGGTCGAGACGGTTTCCGGATTGCAGTTAATCATAATCGTCTCGTATCCGGCTTCGCTCAGGGCGAAACAGGCATGACAACAGCAGTAGTCAAACTCGATGCCCTGACCGATGCGATTGGGTCCGCCGCCCAGAATGACGATCTTGTCGCGCGCCGAGGGGCGGGCTTCGCATGCCAGCGCACCAGCGAACGGGGCCTCGTACGTCGAATACATATAGGCGGTCGGGGAAGCGAACTCGGCGGCGCACGTGTCGATGCGTTTGTACACGGGCTGAACGCCGAGCTCGCGCCGCGATCGTGCGACCTCGGTGTCGTCAACTCCCGCCAATGCGCCAAGGCGCGCGTCTGAAAAGCCGGCGGCTTTGAGCGCCCGCAGGTTCAACGCGTCGCGCGGTATTCCGTGCCGACGAACCTTCGCCTCGATGGCGACGATTTCTGCGATGCGTTGCAAGAACCACCGGTCGATCTTGCAGATGTCGTGAATTTCCTCGATGCCGAGGCCGGCGCGCAAAGCCTGAGCCACGTTGAGCAAGCGGTCGGGCGTCGGCGTTCCTATCGCTGCGCGATAAGCGTTATGATCGTCGCCTTTGCCCAGCCCTTCGATTTCGATTTCGTCGAGCCCGGTCAGGCCGGTCTCCAGCGACCTCAGCGCCTTTTGCAGGGATTCCGCAAATGTGCGGCCGATCGCCATCGCCTCGCCAACCGACTTCATCGCGGTCGTCAAGCCCGGATCGGCCCCGGGAAATTTCTCGAAGGCGAAACGGGGAATTTTTGTGACGACATAGTCGATCGTCGGCTCGAACGATGCCGGCGTCGCCCCGCCGGTGATGTCGTTGGCGATCTCGTCCAGGAGGTAGCCCACTGCGAGCTTGGCGGCGACCTTGGCGATGGGAAAGCCGGTTGCCTTGGACGCCAGCGCGGACGAGCGCGAAACACGCGGGTTCATCTCGATGACGATCATGCGGCCATCGACGGGATTGACGGCGAACTGCACGTTCGAGCCGCCCGTCTCGACCCCGATTTCACGCAAGACCGCCAGCGAGGCGTCGCGCATGATCTGGTATTCTTTGTCTGTCAGCGTCAGCGCCGGCGCGACCGTGATCGAATCGCCGGTGTGGACGCCCATCGGATCGATGTTCTCGATCGAGCAGATGATGATGCAATTGTCCGCCTTGTCGCGGACCACCTCCATCTCGAACTCTTTCCAGCCGAGCACGCTCTCCTCGATCAGCACTTCGCTGGTCGGCGAGGCGTCGATGCCGCCTTCGACGATCTGGATGAATTCGCTCTTGTTGTAGGCGATGCCGCCGCCGGTGCCGCCCATGGTGAACGACGGGCGGATGATCGCGGGAAGGCCGATGTCCTCGAGCGCCGCCAGCGCCTGGGGCAGCGTCTTGATATGGTGCGAGCGGGGCGTCGCCAGCCCGATCCTGGTCATGGCCTCGCGAAACAGCTCGCGGTCCTCGGCCTTGTCGATCGCCTGCGCGGTGGCGCCGATCATCTCGACATCGTATTTTTCCAGCACGCCCATCTTCTTCAGCGACAGCGCGCAATTGAGCGCCGTCTGGCCGCCCATCGTCGGCAGCAGCGCGAAACCTCCGGGGATGGCGTGGCGCTCGGCGGCGATGATTTTGGCGACGATCTCCGGGGTGATCGGCTCGATATAGGTGCGATGCGCCATGTCCGGATCGGTCATGATCGTCGCCGGATTCGAATTGACCAGGACGATGCGAAAACCCTCGTCGCGCAGCGTTTTGCAGGCCTGCGTGCCGGAATAGTCGAACTCGCAGGCCTGACCGATGATGATCGGCCCCGCGCCAATGATCAGGATGGTGGAAATATCTGTCCGCTTCGGCATGGCTCCCCGCGCTGCCGCGTGGAGGCAGACTTGTGGCGGTCGATATACAAAAAAAGGCCGCTCCGGGCCGCGTGGCGACCCCGGACCGTCCTTTATCCGGGCAATAGAGGCCCCGCCGGGCTTTGTCCAGTCGCGCAGGGGAGGCGGGGGTGGGGCACATGTCGACGCGCCGTGCCGCGCCTACCTGCAGAAATTTGATGAAGCGCACCGAATAATAGGGGATGGGGTGCGTCACGACGCGACCTCCGCCAGCTAAGCCGCCGATCTGATATCCCCGCCAAGGCCCTGCCGATCCCAGCAATGCGACCGCAGATTGGCTTCGGTGCTGACGATGTGCTGTTCGATCAAAGCCGACACCTCGGCCGCGTGCGTCAACGGACCCATGTGCCCGGCGCCGGCAATCACGCGCAGCTGGCCGGCAGCAACTCCTGGAGGTAGTCGGCGATGACCCGCGTCGAAGCTGGCGCATGTTCCCCGCGCAAAATGAGCACCGGGAAATTCAGTTCCGAATAGTCGGTCGCCGTTGCCTGATTGTCGATCAGGGCGCGGAATTCGAGCACCCCCTTGGGTGCCCAGCAGACCAGCGCATCCTGCGCGGCAGGGCGCATCATGTCCCAGGCGCCGACCCCATTCCAGTAGTCGACAAAGAGGCCGACTGCCCGGCGATAGTCACCCATCGCAACGCCCTGGCGGAACCGCCGCGCGAGATTCGTTATCTCCGCATCCCCGTCGGCGCCGCGACTGCCCATCAGGCGCAGCAGATGGAACGCGCATGGCTCATAAAGCGCCATGCTGGCGATTCGGCTGGGCCGGAGCAGCGCCGCTTGCAGAGCGACGCCGCCACCGTAGGAGTGGCCGACGAGATGAACCTTGTGTTTGCTCTCTTCGATCAGAGCGATCGATTTCGCAGCTTCGTCGGCGACGGTGAATGCGCGCTGACCAGGCCAGGGTCCACCCGACGGGGTTCCGTAGTGTTCAGGCGTCCGCAGGTCGAAGTCGCCGCCGAGCGTGTTGGCAAGGGTGTTCCACTGGCTGGCGCCGGAGCCCGAGCAATGCAGGGCGATCACCCGTCCGCCGCGCAGTCGCGGCGTAGCATTCACATCGATGTTCATCGCAGCTTGCTTTCTGGATTGAGTTTATTCACTGACAATTGCCTGCCGCACGGTCGCGTGTCGGAAGAATTTTCGCGGCCCTGCGGATATCGGTGCGGACCAGCCCTACGTCCTTGAGCTCGTTGTCGCTCATGGAGCTGAGGGCGGCTATTGCAGCCTGCCCGGCACGCCAGGCGATGAAGGCAACAGTCCAGCGCTTAAGGCCGGCAACCAGTTTGGAAATCCGCGAGCGTTCGATTGTGGTCCGTGTTGCGGCCAGTTTGTCAGAATGCGTGCTCATGATCATTTTCAACTATCTTGTTCAATTCTTGTCTGCCGCCCGGCCGTTGGACGGCTCTGCGGCGTCAGTCCCGGCATTTTTGCGGAGCGCCGGAGCGAGCAATCGGTTGCGGCCAACCAAGCTCGCTCCGGCCGAGGTTTTACTTGTCGGGCACGAGGTCGAAGGGACCCGTCGAGTTGAGATCGACGATCGTTTCCTCAAGCGCCTTCAGGTCGTGATGGTCTCCATTCTTCATCCAGAAGAATGATCCTGGCCCGAGATCGTCGCCGCCCATCACATCTGCCTTGACGCCCCAGGACACCTTCGCCTTGCCTGACACGACGGTGATGTATTCGGTGCTCGAGTGGGTGTGACTGCCGATCTCGAGATTGGCCGGAATTTTCAATCTCATGCCGAAAGGACCCGACTTGGTGGGGTCGCCATAGAGCACGGCGACCTGTATTCCATTCGGCTGCTTTGGATCGAGCAGACCCCAAGCCATTTTGTCGGCAGACATGACGCCATGAGTCACATTGCTGGCGCGGGCGGCCAGTGGCGATGCGAGCATGATCGCTGCGGCGAGAATGGCAAAGGCCGGTTGCCGCTGCTTGAGGGCCGTGAAGGTGGGAGAAGTAAGGGCAAGTGTCATGATCGAAATCTCCTTCGGTGTGGTGACGTTGCGCCATCCGATGTAGCCTCGCCCGGCGGCGGCGCTAATGACCGCCGTTCCGGGTCTTCTGACCGTTCGTCCAAATTGCGGAGGCGAACCCATGCCCGATCCGCTGTCCGAAGTGCTCCGCTCGGTGCGCCTCATGGGCGGCGTCTTCCTCGATGCCCGGTTCACGGCCCCGTGGAGCGTGCTCTCGCGCATTTCGCCAGAGGAGTTTCGGCCGTTCATCGCCATGCCGGGCCAGGTGATCGCCTATCACGTGATCTTGGAGGGACGCCTGCTGATCGCCATCGAGGGTCAGCCGCCCATTGAGGTCTGTGCTGGGGAAATTGTTCTGCTTCCGCGCAACGACGCCAATACGCTCGCCAGCGCGTCGGGCATCCCGTCCGTAAGTGCGAATGCCCTGCTTCAACCGTCAGACGGCGGTGGATTGTTGCGGATTGTCCATGGAGGCGGGGGCGAGCCAACCCGGCTCATCTGCGGTTTTCTTGGCGGTGAGCAGCACTACAATCCGCTGATCTCGACGCTGCCAAGGCTGCTGAAGCTCGATATCCGTCAGGGCGCGTCGCGCGACTGGGTCGAGGCCTCGGTCCGGTACGCGGCGGACGAACTCGTGCGCGGCGGACTGGCCTCGTCCGGCGTCATGGCGCGGTTGTCGGAGCTGCTTTTCGTCGAGGCTGTCCGCAACTACGCTTCGAGTCTGAGCGAAGAGGAAACCGGATGGCTCAAGGGCGTCACGGATTCCTACATCGGACGCGCCCTGACGCTCATCCATGGCGACATTGCCAAACCCTGGTCGGCCGACGAACTGGCCAAAGCGGTCGCCCTGTCGCGCAGCGCCTTCATGGAGCGCTTCACGGCCCTCATCGGCATGCCGCCGATACGCTATCTCAAAACCTGGCGGCTGCAGACAGCGCGGCTGCAGTTGCGCGAGACGCAAGTGGCGATAGGCCAGCTTGCCCATGCGGTCGGCTACGAATCGGAAGAAGCCTTCAGTCGCGCCTTCAAGCGCGAGTTCGGACTGCCGCCGGCTCGCTGGAGAGAAAGCCTGACGGCCGGTTGAAGGAGCTTTTGGACCAGAAACTATGGATGCCGCTCGCAGGTTCGCGCTGTCGCTGATGGGCCAAAATCAGAAATTCAAAGTGACCCGCTACCCGCCGCGGCTCTGCGCCGCCGCGGGGCTTTTGGTTTTTCAAAATTGGCTGGCCGGCGCTCGTTTGAAATGCGCGCCGCGCGACAAAATGTTCGCCTGGCGAATTCCAATTCGGCGCGTTTGGCTTTAAGCCCCTGCCTCGAAGGCCGCGCTGTCGGCCGCCGGCCAATGGAGTGCCCATGTCCCGTCTTAGTAACACTCACCTGCGCAGGCCGCTGCTCGCGGCAATCCTTGGCCTTGGCGCGACCTTGACGTTTACGTCGGTTTCTCACGCGGACCCCAAGATTCTCGCCAAGGTCGATGGAACCGCCATCACCGAGGACGACGTTGCCGATGCGATGCTGGATATCGGTCCCGGCCTGCCGCAAAAGCTCGACGGGCCAGGGCGCCAGAAATACGTGCTCGACTATCTCATCGATATGAGGCTCGTCGCCAAGAAAGCGCTGGCCGACAAGATGGATGCGGGAGCGGTGTTTGCCCGGCGGCTTGCCTATTACCATGACAAGCTGGCGATGGAGGCGGTTCTGACCGACGTCGCCACTAAGGCTGCCACCGACGAGGCGGAGCACAAAGCCTATGACGAGGCCGCCAAGGCGCAGCCGCCGCAGCCCGAAATTCACGCCCGCCACATCCTGCTCCCGAGCGAGGATGACGCCAAGGCGGCGCTCGAGCGCATTAAGAAAGGCGAGGACTTCGCCAAGGTGGCAACAGAACTCTCCAAGGATCCGGGCGGCGAGGGCGGCGACCTCGGCTGGTTCACCCGCGACAAGATGGTGCCGGAATTCGCCGACGCGGCGTTCAAGCTCGAGCCCGGCCAGGTGTCCGATCCGGTCAAGAGCCAGTTTGGCTGGCACGTCATCAAGGTCGAGGAAAAGCGCATGAAGACCTTTCCCCCCTTCGAACAGATCAAGGACCAGGCGGCGCGTTATGTCGCCCAGAAGGCTCAGGGCGATCTGATCACCAAGCTGCGCGAGGCGGTGAAGATCGAGCGTATGGATGAAGCGCCGAAGCCCGCGGACCCGTCTGCGCCGGCCGACGCGAAGCCCGCTGACCCGGCCGCCCCGAAGGCGCCGTGACCTGACGTTTGCGCGGCGGCATCGCGCCGTCGCGCAGACGCTTCCTCATTGCTCGAAAGCTCATCATGGCCGCTCCAGCCCCGATGTCGCCGCTTGCGCCGAGTGAATATCCCGATCTGCCGGAGATCGAAGGCGTACGTTTTGCAACCGCCGCGGCCGGGGTGCGATACGCGGGCCGCACCGATGTCATGATGGCGGTGTTTGACGAGCCGGCGCGGGTCGCGGGCGTTTTCACCCGTTCGTTGTGTCCATCCGCCCCGGTCGACTGGTGTCGCGCTCACCTCGCGCAGGGATTTTGCCGGGCGCTCATTGTCAACTCCGGCAACGCCAACGCGTTTACCGGGGCCCTTGGCGCCGAGGCTGTCCGGCTTGTCGCGGCGGCCGCGGCCAAAAGCGTCGGCGCGGAGCCCGCGCAAATATTCATGGCGTCGACCGGCGTCATCGGGGAGCCGCTGGACGGCGCAAAAATCGCCGCCGCCGTCGATGGCCTCCGGGCCGGAGCCTCGCCGCATGGGCTGATGAGCGCCGCAAAGGCGATCATGACAACCGATACTTTTCCGAAAGTCGCCACAGCGAAAGCCAAAGTAGGCCAGACGGAGATCGTCATCAACGGCATCGCCAAGGGCGCCGGCATGATCGCGCCTGACATGGCGACCATGCTGTCGTTTGTTTTTACCGATGCGCCGATCGCTTCGCCTGTCTTGCAGAGCCTTTTGGCGAAATCCGCCGCGCGCTCCTTCAACTGCATTACTGTCGATAGCGACACGTCGACCTCCGACACTTTGTTGCTGTTCGCCACTGGCGCGGCCGCTCGACGCGGCGCTCATGAAATCACCGAGGTCGGCGATCCCCGGCTGAACGGCTTCAGACGGGCGCTCGATTCCGTTCTGCTCAATCTGGCGCATCAGGTCGTTCGCGACGGCGAGGGCGCGCGAAAATTCATCGAGATCAAAGTCGAGGGCGCGAAATCGCGCAAAAGCGCCAAGCGCATCGCGCTGTCGATCGCCAACTCGCCGCTGGTCAAGACGGCGGTCGCGGGGGAGGACGCCAATTGGGGTCGCATCGTCATGGCCGTCGGGAAGGCGGGCGAGAACGCCGACCGCGACAAGCTCGCCATTCATTTCGGCAAGATCCGCGTCGCCTGCAACGGCCTGCGCGATCCCGGTTACAGCGAGGCCGAAGCCTCCGCTTACATGAAGCGCAGCAAGATCGACATCACAGTTCACGTCGGCGTCGGCAATGCGACGGCGACGGTGTGGACCTGCGATTTGACCAAAGAGTACGTCGCCATCAACGGCGACTACCGCTCGTGAAGGATCCGGGTTGAAGCTGCTCCTTGTCGTCGCATGCGCGTTGATCGACCCCGACAATCGCGTGCTGATCGCCCAACGCCCAAAAGGCAAACAACTCGCCGACCTCTGGGAATTCCCCGGCGGCAAGATCGATTTGGACGAGCGGCCCGAACCTGCGCTGATCCGCGAGCTGAGGGAAGAGCTCGGCATCGTCGTAAAGGAGGCGTGTCTGGCGCCGCTCACTTTCGCCAGCCACGCCTACGAAGACTTTCACCTGCTGATGCCGCTCTACGTCTGCCGCCGCTGGGAAGGCTTCGTGGCTCCGCTGGAGGCGCAGGCGCTGAAATGGGTGCGCGCCAAGGACTTGCGCAACTATCCCATGCCGCCGGCGGACGCCCCGCTGATCGCCCCGCTGATCGAGCTGCTCGGGTAACGCTAACGAGGTCTTAAGGCGGTTGCGGCATTCTGGCGCGATGACCAACGCCCATATGCCGGACGACTCCGTGGCGCTGCTCCGCGCGGCGCCGGACTTCTGCGGCGAATTCAAGCGATGGATGCACGCCCTTCGGCATGAACGCGCGCTCTCGCCGCACTCGCTCGAAGCGTACGCCCGCGACGTCAGGCAGTTCATCGCTTTCCTGGCTGACCGGTTTGAAGCGCCGCCGACGATTGACGGATTTGTTGGCGTTAAACCTGCCGATCTCCGCGCATTCCTCGCGCGCCGGCGCAGCGAAGGGGTCGAGGGACGCTCCTTGTTGCGCGCCATCGCCTCGCTGCGTTCGCTGGCGCGCCATCTCGAGCGCGCGGGGCTCGGCCGCGCTTCCGCATTCTCGGCGTTCAGATCGCCGCGCCTCGCCCGCAGCCTTCCAAAACCGCTTCCGGTTGAACAGGCGCTCCAGGTCGCCTCGACCGACATTCGCGAAGGCGAAAATCGCGACGCCTGGGTCATCGCGCGCGACGCCGCCGTCCTCGCCTTGCTCTATGGCGCAGGACTGCGCATTGCCGAAGCGCTGTCGATTCGCCGGCAGGACGCGCCCGTCGGACAATGCGAGACCGTAACTATTTTGGGAAAAGGCCGGAAAACGCGTGAAGCGCCGGTCATCGCTCCGGTGCGGCAGGCGATCGAGGTCTATTTGAAACTGTGTCCGCTCAGGCTTGACCCGAAAGGTCCGCTGTTCATCGGCGTACGCGGCGCGAGATTGTCGCCACGGATCATTCAACTGGCGATGGAGCGCATGCGCGGCGCGCTTGGGTTGCCGGAAACTGCGACGCCGCATGCGCTGCGCCATTCCTTCGCAACGCATTTGCTGGGGCGGGGCGGCGACCTGCGCACGATCCAGGAACTGCTCGGCCATGCCTCGCTGTCGACGACGCAGATCTACACCGCCATTGACACCGCCAGGCTGATCGACGCCTATCGTGGCGCCCATCCGCGCGCGCGAATCTAGGTCGGAGAGAACAATGGATCTTTGGGGCCTCGGATTTCTCGGATGGGGGACTGGCGAACGCCTTTCGAGCCTCTCTCCTGCGATCTACAGCGGCGCGATTGCGGCGATCGTCCTGGCGCTCTGCGTCGTTTTCGGCTTCCGGGCCATCCGTCGTCGCGATGAAGCCCGCAGGCAATCGGTGGACCTGGCCAGAAGTCATGAGGCAAGGCTGCTTTTGCAAGCGTTACGCGATCGACCAGTTGTGAATTCTCCGGCGGTCGAAACGGAAGCCGGACCGAATACTGGGGATGGCGCGGCCAAGCTTTCGACCGGGGATGGCCCGAAACTGTCAAAATACCTCGACAAGCTCAATGCTGAGGACTCAGCGCCGCCCCTTCCGGCGCCAATTGGAAAGCAGCGATTGTCAATCGTTCGCCGCACCTAGAAGGGTGCTGCGACGGCATTTTTTCGCCCGAAAATCACTTGCGCGGCGCGTCGGCCTGAATGGCCGCATCATGATACCAGCCGCTGCCAAACTCGACGATGGCAGGCAGTTTTGGCTGCGGACGGAGGACGAGGGCGGACTTGGCCCGCTGGCTCGACGACCCGCGGGAGGCACCCAAAACCCTTGCCGGGAATTGATAGATCGTTGCTGAAGCCGGCGGCTGATTCGTGGCCATCGCTATTCTCCCAAGCCATAGCTTGATTCCTAATCGTTAATTTTGCGGATCAAATAAGGTTCCACAATGGCCGGCATGCCTTCTATTCATGCGAACTGCTTCTGAAATTATCGCCTAATGCCAAAATGTTAGGCAGAATCTCTTCCGGCGCTTCGGTTGGCGCCTCGGATCGTGCGAAGCGCGCGCCAACGTTCGGTTGGCACGAAATATGCGGTTCCTACGCCGCGCCATTCGTAAAAGCAGAGGATTGCAATGACTAAGTATAAACTCGAGTATATTTGGCTTGACGGATATACTCCCGTGCCAAATCTTCGTGGAAAGACGCAGATCAAAGAATACGATAGCTTCCCGACGCTCGAAATGCTTCCTCTCTGGGGCTTCGATGGGAGTTCCACCCTGCAGGCGGAGGGGCGAAGTTCGGATTGCGTCCTGAAGCCCGTCGCGGTTTACCCCGACAGCGAGCGCAAGAATGGCGCGCTCGTGATGTGCGAAGTGATGATGCCTGACGGCAAGACCCCGCACGCCTCGAACAAGCGGGCGACGATCCTCGATGATCCCGGCGCCTGGTTCGGTTTCGAGCAGGAATATTTTATGTACAAGGACGGGCGTCCGCTTGGATTTCCGGACTCCGGCTACCCCGCGCCGCAAGGCCCTTATTATACCGGCGTCGGCTATAAGAATGTCGGCCCGATCGCCCGCAAGATTGTCGAGGAACATCTCGAAGCGTGCCTGGCCGCCGGCATCAATCACGAAGGCATCAACGCCGAAGTTGCCAAAGGTCAGTGGGAGTTTCAGATCTTCGGCAAGGGCTCGAAAAAGGCCGCCGACGAAGTCTGGATGGCGCGCTATCTCTTGCAGCGCCTGACCGAGAAATACGGCGTCGACATCGAATATCACTGCAAGCCGCTCGGCGACACCGACTGGAACGGCTCAGGCATGCACGCCAATTTCTCCACCGCCTATCTGCGCGAAGTCGGCGGCAAGGAGTATTTCGAGCAGCTGATGAAGGCGTTCGAGGCGGCCCGCGCGGATCACATCGCCGTCTACGGTCCCGATAATCACATGCGGCTGACCGGCAAGCACGAAACGGCGGCGATCCACGAGTTCAGCTACGGCGTCGCCGATCGCGGCGCTTCCATCCGCGTGCCGCACAGCTTCGTCAACAACGGCTATAGAGGCTATCTCGAGGATCGCCGCCCCAACTCGCAAGGCGACCCCTACCAGATCGCTTCGCAGATCTTGAAGACGGTCGCGTCGGTGCCGGCCGTCGCGAAGAAGGCGGCCGCCTGACGCCCGCCCCGGCGCCGCTCAGTGGCGGCGCCGGACACCTTGAAATTATTCCACGCGTGATTTTGTTGCTGATTAAAAGAATATATGCTACGGTAATATTCTGATAGTCAGATTACCGGAAGCAGTCAATGCCCCAGCCGTTGCGAAGCCCGATCCCGGTCGCCAAACAGCGCTATCCCTGCGCGGAAAGCGTCAGGTTCGTGCGCGAACAACGGGAAGCGCGCGGCCGCTCCGGCGCCGGCATCGGCCGCGCTAGGGCTAAAGACCGCGATTTTCCCGCTCGCCCGCCCGACCCTCGGCACGGCGGAAAAATGCCGCGCAACTCTTTGAAAACGCCCGGTCGCGCCGGAAATGGGCGCCCCCCGCCGGCGACTCGCGCGGACGCGTCAGTCCGCCATCGCCTCGGCCTGCGACGACAGCTCCAGCCACGCCTCCTCCGTCGCCAGCAGCGCCTTTTCAAGCTCTGCCCGCTTCATCGCGAGATCGACGACCTTGGCGGAATTGTTGGCGGTGTCGCCTGACTTGGCCAGCGCCTCGTCGATGCGGCGCAGCAAGTCCTGGAAGCGGTGCATTTTTTGCTCCGCCGCGACGATCTCCTTGCGCAAAGGGCCGAGGTCCCGGCGCGATTTGGCGGGCTCTCGCCGCTCGGGCGGCGCCGGCGTCTTGGCGGGCTGCTGCGGCTTGCGACCCTCGGACCCATCGGTCTTTCCCAGCACGAAACGGCTGTAGTCGGCGACATCGCCGTCAAACGTGCGCACCGTGCCGTCGGCCACCAGCCACAGCCGATCGACGCAGGCCTCCAGCAGGCGCCGGTCATGCGAAACGAGGATGCAGGCGCCGGCGTATTCGTTGATCGCCTCGATCAGCTCGGCGCGGCTGTCGATGTCGAGATGGTTTGTCGGTTCGTCGAGAATGATGAGCTGGGGACCCTGAAAGGTCGCCAGCCCCATCAGCAGACGGGCCTTTTCGCCGCCCGAGAGGGCCAGGATTTTGGTGTCGGCGCGCGCGCCGGAAAAGCCGATCAGCGCGGCGCGGCCGCGAATTTTTGCCTCCGGTTCGCCCCGCATCAGTTCGGCGACATGGCTATACGGCGTCCCTGACGTGTCGAGGTCGTCGACCTGATGCTGGGCGAAGAAGCCCACTTCCAGTTTGGGCGCGCGGGTCATGCGCCCGCTCATCGGCGCCAATCTGCCGCCGAGCAGCTTGGCGAAGGTCGACTTGCCGTTGCCGTTCGAGCCGAGCAGGCCGATGCGGTCGTCGTTCGACAGAGTGAGATCGAGTTTCGACAGAACAGTCCGGTCGCCGTAGCCGACGCTGACGCGCTCGAGCGCGATGATCGGCGGGCTGAGGATCTTGCGTGGCGCGGGCCAGCGGAAGGGCATCACGTGCTCGTCGACGATCGCCGTGACAGGCTCCATCTTGGCGAGCATTTTGAGGCGCGACTGGGCTTGCGTGGCTTTGGTCGCGCTGGCGCGGAAGCGGTCGACAAACGACTGCAGATGCGCGCGCTTCTCCTCCTGCTTCTTGAGCGCCTTGCCCTGCAGCGCCTGTTGCTCGCGGCGCTGCCGCTCAAAGCTCGTGTAGCCGCCAGACCACAGGGTGAGCTTGGCGCGCTCGAGGTGCAGGATGTGGTCGGCGACATCGTCCAGAAGATCGCGATCATGCGAAATGACAATGATCGTCGCGGCATAGGTTTTGAGGTAGTCGACGAGCCACAAGGCACCCTCGAGATCCAGATAGTTTGTCGGCTCGTCGAGCAGCAACAGATCGGGAGCCGAGAACAGCACCGCCGCGAGCGCGACGCGCATTCGCCAGCCGCCGGAAAATTCGGAGAGCGCGCGGTTCTGCGCGGCCTCGTCGAAGCCAAGGCCGCTGAGAATTCGCGCCGCACGGGCTGGCGCGGCGTGCGCGTCGATATCGACGAGACGGGTCTGGATCTCGGCGATGCGCATCGGGTCGGACGCCTCCTCGGCCTCATCGAGCAAGGCGGCGCGCTCCTTGTCCGCCCCGAGGACGAAGTCGATCAGCGTCTCCGCGCCTCCGGGCGCCTCCTGCTCGACGCGTCCCATACGGGTCTGGCGGGGAATCGAGATCGAGCCGGTCTCCGAGGACAGCTCGCCGGCGATAAGCCGGAACAGCGTGGTCTTGCCCGCGCCATTGCGTCCGACCAGGCCGACGCGGGCACCGGTCGGCAGCGCCACGGTGGCATGGTCTATAAGCATGCGCTCGCCCAGGCGATAGGTGAGATCGTTGATATGCAGCATGGGCGGCTTGTCGCGCGATGCCGGGTCGAGCGCAAGGGGGCGCTTGGGTGGAGGACCGCATACGAGCCAGATTCGGGGCCCGGCGGGTTGGTCGCTTGCCCTGATCCAACAGCTGGAGGCGAAAAGTCTGGCCTGGCGCGTTGGTGTTTAGACGCGGCATGGCGTTGCTTTCGCAGCGGCGGCGGCTATATAGGCGGCGCTATTTCGACTGACGCCATGCTTGGCGCCGCCCGCGCGCCCCGGAGTTGCCTGTTTTGTTCATAACGCCTGCCTTCGCTCAAGCCAGCGGCGCGCCCTCTCTCGGCTCGTCCGACATGCTGATCCAGTTTGCGCCGTTCGTCGTCATCTTCGCGATCATGTATTTCCTGATCCTGCGCCCGCAACAGCGTCGCGCCAAGGAGCAGCGTGAGATGGTCCAAGGCGCACGGCGCGGCGACACGATCGTCACGACAGGCGGACTCATCGGCAAGATCACCAAGGCGACTGACGATGGCGAGGTCGAGGTCGAGATCGCGCAGAACGTTCGGGTGCGCGTGGCTCGCTCCGGCATCGGCGAAGTGCGCGCCAGGGGGGAGCCTGTCAAAGACGCTCCGGTCAAGAAAGACGCGTCTTCCAAGTAATCTCATTTCACAAGTAATTTCATTTCAAAGGCCAGCCCGGGCCGCGCGGAGAATCTTGAAACGCCATGCTTCGCTTTGCACCCTGGAAGGTTGCCTCCATGCTGGCGGTCACGCTTGCAGCACTCTTGCTGCTCGTGCCGAGTTTTCTCAGCCCGGCGACGCTTGACAGCCTGAAGAAATCCCTGCCGTCGTTCGTTCCCGCGCGCGCCATCGTGCTGGGCCTCGATTTGCAAGGCGGCGCGCATGTGCTGATGGAGGTTGACAGCGCCTCGGTCACCAAAGCCCAGGTCGAGACCTTGCGCGATGACGTGCGCGGCAAGCTGCGCGAAGGCAAAGTGTCGATCAGCGGCGGCATCGGCATGATCGCGCGCGGTGTTCAGGTGCGGATTGCTGACGCCAATGAGCGCGCCCGGGCGCTGCAATTGCTGGCGCCGCTCAATCAGACGATTGGCAACGTGCTGTCAGGGGCGGCCGGCCATTCGCTCGACATCCGGGACGCCGGCGACGGCACGGTGCAATTGGTGCTGACGGATGCAGCGATCAACGACAAGATTCGCCACGCGGTGGCGCAGTCGATCGAGGTTCTCAATCGCCGAATCAATCCGGGCGGCACAACGGAATCGAACATCCAGCAGCAGGGCGTCGATCGCGTCCTCGTCGAAGTGCCGGGATTGCAGGACACGACCAAATTGAAGGAACTTCTCGGCGCGACCGCAAAACTCGAATTCCGCCTGCTCGCTGATCCGGGCGATCCCCCGACCGATGTGGAATCATTGCCGCAACAGGACAAAAGCGGGCCGCTCGCCGTACAAAAACAGGTGATGGTCTCAGGCGAGGATCTGACCGACGCGCAGCCCGGGTTCGACCAGCAAAACAACGAACCCGATGTCAACTTCAGCTTCAATCTACGGGGCGGACAGCGATTCGGGCAGGTGACATCCGAAAATATCGGCCGTCGCTTCGCGATTGTGCTGGATGACAAAGTCATTTCCGCCCCGGTCATTCGCAGCGCCATAACGGGAGGAAGGGGCCAGATCACTGGCAACTTTACCGTCGAGCAAGCCGACAACCTTGCCATCCTGCTGCGCGCGGGCGCGTTGCCGGCAAAAATGACAATCGTCGAAGAGCGCACGGTCGGACCGGGTCTGGGGCAGGATTCGATCGACGCCGGCAAGCGCGCCGCTATTGTCGGCGGCATCCTCGTGATCTGCTACATGCTGGCGACCTATGGCATTTTTGGCGTATTCGCCGATCTCGCGCTGGCGGTGCATATCGTTTTCATCTTTGCCTCGATGGCGCTGCTGGGCGCGACGCTGACGCTGCCTGGCATCGCCGGCGTGGTGTTCACCATCGGCATGGCGGTCGATTCGAATGTGCTGATCTATGAGCGCATCCGCGAGGAATCTCATATGGGGCGCTCGGTCATTTCGGCGCTCGACGCGGGCTTCAAGCGGGCGTTCGCGACGATCATCGATTCCAACGTGACGATGTTCGTCGCTGCGGTCATCCTTTATCTCTTCGGCTCGGGTCCGGTGCGCGGCTTCGCGGTCTCGCTGGGCCTTGGAATTCTGACTTCAGTCATCACCGCGGTGACAATGACGCGCATGATGATTGCGACCTGGTACCGCTACAAACGCCCGACGACGCTGCCGATATGAGCGCCGCGCCGCTTCGCCAAGGATTGAAACGATGAAACTGCTGCGCCTCGCGCCGGAGAACACCAAATTCGGGTTCATGCGCTTTCGCCGCGTGAGCTATCCGCTATCAGCGTTTCTGTCGATCGTCTCTGTCGCCCTGTTCGTCTTCGTCGGCATGAATTTCGGCATTGATTTCTCCGGCGGGACCCAAGTCGAATTGCGCGCCAAGAGCGGCATCGCGGATCTGGCGGCGCTGCGCGCCAAGGGTGAGCAGCTTGGCCTTGGCGCGGTCGAGGTGCAGCGGTCGGGCGCGGAGACCGATGCTGTGTTGCGGCTTGGCTTGCAGCCGGGCGGCGAAGCGGCACAGCAATCAGCGGTTGGCAAATTGCGCGAAGCGTTTGGCGAGGCTTACGAGTTCCGCAGCGTCGACGCCGTTGGGCCGCGCGTGTCGGGCGAACTCGTCCAAAAGGGCACGCTGGGCATCGTCGTGTCGATTCTCGCGGTGCTCACCTATCTCTGGTTTCGCTTCGAATGGCAGTTCGCCATCGGCGCGATCATCGGCACCATGCACGATCTGTTGTTGACCGTCGGCTTCTTCTGCGTGACGCAGCTTGAGTTCAACACGACGTCAATCGCGGCGATCCTGACAATCGTCGGCTATTCGCTCAACGAAACCGTCGTGGTGCTCGACCGCATCCGCGAGGTCATGCGCAAGTACAAGCGGCTGTCGACAGCCGAGATCGTCGACATGTCGGTCAATGCAGTGCTGCCGCGCACGATCATGACGGCGACGACGGTGTTTCTGGCGCTAACGGCGCTGTTCTTCCTTGGCGGCCATGTCATCCGTTCCTTCTCGGCGGCGATGATCTGGGGCATTTTCGTCGCGACCTATTCGTCGATCTTCATCTGTTCGCCTATCCTGATTTACCTCGGGGTGCGCGCCGATACGTTCGATCGCGAGAGCGCCGACGCCAGCCAGGGAGTGGCGACGTCGAAGGCTAAGGTTTGAGCGGGCTGGCGCCCGAAGGCGCGGGGTTCGTTCCCGGCAAGCATCTGATCGACGCCTATGGCGCCGGGGGTTTTCGTTTTGCCGGCATGTCGCATGTCGGCTCGATCCTCGCGACGCCGCTCGGAGTGCGGGCGGTGAGCGCGCTGACACCCGACGAGATCAATGCAACCTTGCTCGAACCGCTGTTTTCCGAGCTTGCCGCGCAGCCGCGCTCGATCGAATTCCTCATCGTTGGCACAGGCGAGCGCATGGCGCGTTTGAGCGAATCGCTTCGGGCCCGCCTGCGTCACGCGGGGCTCAAGACCGACGCGATGGCGACCGGCCCGGCTTCGCGCGTCTACAACATCATGCTGAGCGAGAACCGCCGCGTCGCCGCGCTGTTGCTCGCTGCGCCATGAGCGCCGCCGATCAAGTCTCGCGCGATTTTGCGACCTCCTACGCGTATTGCGAGGGGTTGACGCGAGAGCATGACCGCGACCGCTGGCTAGCGGGACTTTTCGCACCCGCGCCAGCGCGAAAACATCTCTATGCGCTGACGGCGTTCTCATATGAAGTTAGCCGCTTGCGCGACGTCGTGCGCGAGCCGCTGGCGGGTCAGATGCGCCTGCAATGGTGGCGGGAAGCGATTGGTGGAGAGCGCTCCGGCGAGGCTCTGGCCAATCCTGTCGCGGCGGCGCTCAACGACACGATCGAGCGATTTGGCCTGCCGCGCAGGGCCCTCCAGGCTGTCTGCGAAGCGCGGACATTCGACCTTTACGATGATCCGCCAGCAACAATGCGCGACCTCGAAGGCTATTGTGGCGAGACCTGCTCCGCGCTGTTCCAGCTTGCGGCGATCGTGCTTTCGTCGGGCGGCAATCCCGGCGCCGCCGACGCATCCGGCCATGCTGGGATCGCCTATGCGTTGGTGGGCCAGCTCAGGGCGCTGGCGCTGACCAGCGCGCGCGGGCAGGCGTTTATCCCTGCGGAACTGCTGGCGGCGCATGGCGTCGAACCTGCCGATATCGTCGCGCGGCGCGACGGCGCGGGCGCGCGAGCGGTCCTCGCGGAGATGCGCGCTCATGCGCGGCGCCATCTCGCCGCCGCGCAATCTCTCTCGCGGGACCTGCCCATGCAAATCAAGCCGGCCTTTCTGCCGCTTGCTGTGCTGCCTCTCTATCTCAAGGGATTGGAGCGAGACAAAGACTCGCCATTCAGGGTCATCGTCGCGGTCCCGCAATGGCGACGGCAATGGGCGCTGTGGCTCGCCGCCCGGTCTGCGTGACTCGCGCGGGTTGGTTAGCGCGCGGTCTTTTGTCGGGGATGGATGAGTTCTTTGAAGTCTTCGAACTGTTTCCATTCCGGTTCGATCGGTTCCTCGCCCCAATGCGGGAGGTACGGCGAGTGTTCGATAAGCTGCATCTTCGGAATATAGCGGGGACAGTTGGGAAATATCGCGCGCGCGGTAACCCGGATCATCATCTGCGCACCGACTGTCTCTGTGAGTAGCGGATCGTCACGAAACAGCCGCGCTTCTCCATTCACGCGCAGACGGCGCGGTTGGCCATGCAGATTGATGAACAGGAGTCCGACCGACGAATTGGCGGAAACATTGCCAAGGGTCTTGAACATGCCGTTGCCATCGTAGTCGGGAAAGGCCAATTCGCTCGGGCCGGTGACGCGAACGAATCCCGGCGGGCCGCCCTTGAACGAGCAGTCAGGTTGGTTTCGCGGATCCGATGTCGCCAGAAAGAAGTAGATAGCGCTTTCGATGAACTCCTTGTCCGACGCGCTGAACGCGGTCCGGGTCATGGATTCCAGCTTCGATGCGATCGCGCGGCTGCCGAACGCGTCCTGCAAGCCATGACTTCCGCTGTGAAAGAGAAGAGAATCGCTCATGCGGGGTCGCCTTTTCTATTTCCACACAAACCGAACTGCGCCGTTGTCGCAGGCGTTGTATTTAAAGCCGGCGCCCGCGCGCGCCTGATGAAACTCCCAGCTGATCTTAGGGGATGAATCAGTGCGAATTTCGGGCGGAGATATGAACGCAATCGTTGACTGCGTTGTTCGAGACTGGCGGTGTTCCCGCCAGCCATCGCTCCAGGTCCGCCTGCGCACGCGCCGACAGCGCCTGCTTGCGCGCGACGCCGCGATCCGGTCCGCTCAGGCGCTTGCCGGTCGCGTCAACGCGCGGTCCTTCAATCGGGGGGAACAGGCCGAAATTGACATTCATCGGCTGAAAAGAGCGCGGGCCGGCGTCGATCGACTCGATGTGGCCGCCAGTGATGTGGTTCAGCAGCGCGCCGATCGCTGTTGTGCCCGGAGGCAGCGAAGGCGCCAGGCTCAATCGTTCGGCAGCGGCCAGACGCCCGGCGATGAGGCCCACCGCGGAGCTTTCGACATAGCCTTCGCAGCCGGTGATCTGACCGGCAAAGCGCAGCCGCGGCATCGCCTTGAGGCGCAAAAGCGGATCGAGCAGGCGCGGCGAATTGAGAAAAGTGTTGCGATGCAGGCCGCCGAGCCGCGCGAATTCCGCGTGCTCGAGCCCTGGGATCATTCGCAAGACGCGCGCTTGCTCGGCGTATTTCAGCTTGGTCTGGAAGCCGACGAGATTGTAGAGCGTACCCAGCGCGTTGTCCTGACGCAGTTGCACGACCGCCCACGGTTTACGTTGGGGATCATGTGGATTGGTCAGGCCAACGGGCTTCATCGGGCCAAAGCGCAGCGTGTCGCGACCGCGCGCGGCCATCACTTCGATAGGCAGGCAGCCTTCGAAATACGGCGTGCTTTCGAACTCCTTGAACTCAGTTTTGGGCGCCGCCAGAATCGCGTCGAGAAAAGCCTCGAACTGATCGCGATCGAGCGCGCAATTGATGTAATCCGCGCCCGTGCCGCCCGGCCCTGCTTTGTCGTAACGCGACTGCATCCAGGCTTTCGACATGTCGATAGAATCGCGATGAACGATTGGCGCAATTGCGTCGAAGAAGGCCAGTTCGGCTTCGCCGGTCAGCGCGCGGATTGATTGCGCGAGTGCAGGGGAGGTCAGCGGGCCTGTAGCGATGATGACGCTGTCCCAATCATCAGGCGGAATCGCTTCGACTTCTGCTCGATCGATGACGATGCCGGACTGTTTTTCGATGGCGGCCTGCACGGCGGCGGAAAAGCCCTCGCGGTCGACTGCGAGCGCGCCGCCCGCCGGCACCTGATTCGCATCGGCGCAGCGCATGATCAACGAGCCCAATGCCCGCATTTCGCGATGGATTACGCCCACCGCATTGTTGGCGGCGTCGTCCGAGCGGAAGGAATTGGAGCAGACCAGCTCTGCGAGCTTGTCTGTGCGATGCGCCTCGGTTCCGCGCTCCGGGCGCATTTCGTGAAGAATGACCGACAGGCCGCATTGGACGATTTGCCAGGCGGCTTCGCAGCCTGCAAGGCCGCCGCCAACGACGTGAATGGGTTTCATCCGGCGCTTGTCACAAAGCAGGAAGACCGCGTCAACCGGGAGGTTCAGTCAAACGAAAACGCCCGCCAGGGGAGGATCTGGCGGGCGCTGCTGGCGCGGTTAACCGCTGACTGGGAGGAATCGAGGGTCTTCCGCGTCTGTTGGGCGTCAGGCGGCGATGCCCTGACGAGCGACAAATTCGATATCTCCGCGGCGAATGCCGATATCATTGAGCTCGCGATCGTTAAGGCGCGAAAGCTCACGCACCGCCTCGCGATAGCGGCGCCAAGCATGTAGTTTCTCGGTTATGGTCTTGATCGAGGTCATTGGACATTCCTGTTGTTCGAACCAATTCGGAGGGCGGAACGAATTGAACTCCCGCCCACTGCAGTGCAACATAGCCCTCTTGATTTCCGATTGAAAGCGCTCATAGCGGTGGTCAGATATGCAAAAAATGCATTATTAGATAGGATGGAATTTTAACCTATTGCAAAAACCGTCTCTTAACGACGGGTTGTGATTGATTATTCGGAAAAAAGAAAGACAATAGCGATCATATAGAGATATATCAAACACAAGATATGTCTAAAATTCATGTCAATTGTTTGTTGCAATGCAGCAGGAAAGTTGCGAAGCGGTAAGCTCTTAGGAGGCGCGCCAATCAACTTGAAGCGCAGCTCCTGGCTGCTCCGGCTTGCCTCCGATCAACCGTCGGACGCTTGATTTTGTCGTGCGAAGCGTCGAGATGCGGTAGCGTGGCATCCTTATTGCGCCGAGCCCACCAGGAGAGTCCTATGCCCAATCTGATCGCGCGCGTCGCCACCGCCGCCGATACGACGCCGGAAATCGCGCGCCAGGCCATCGCGCTCGTCATTGACTTCATCGAGCGCGACGCGCCTGAGGACGCTGTGAATAAACTGCTCGAAAAGGCGCCCGGCCTCAAGGCGATCGTCGCTTCGGTCAATTCCACGGGCGGGGAGGGAATGGGCGAGACGGTCAAGGGCCTGATGGGAGTCTCCGCTGGCTCGATGGGGGGAGGCGGGATCATGGCGCTGGGCAATCAACTCATGGGCCTTGGTCTCGGGATGGGGCAGATCCAAACGATCGGCAAGGAAGTATTCGGTTACGCGCGCGAAGTTGCGGGCGATGACGTTGTCGGCGAAGTCGCCGCGGCAATTCCCGGTCTGTCGCAGTTTATCTGAGCCGCGGACTTGATGGCGAAAGTGATGGGCTTTGTCCCCGTGAGCGAAACCCGATGGCGGGCGATCGCCCAGTCGGTTCTAAAGTCGTCGGATCTGACCGCCCTCGCTTCGAATAGCGAGGACGGCATCGCGGTTGCGCCGATCTATACGAGGCGAACCGGACCACGGCTGCCTCGTGAGGGCGGAGCATGGCGGATTATCGCCCGAATCGATCATCCGGACCCCCGGCAAGCCAATGATATTGTGATGGAGGAACTCGCCAATGGCGCGGCGGGCCTACAATTCATATTCGCAGGCGCCGGCGGCGCCTATGGCTACGGCCTCGCCAGCTGGGACGAGGCGGCGCTGCGCGGCCTGCTTGGCGGCGTGGACCTTGACGCTGTGCAGGCCTTGGACCTCGATCTTGGCCCGCCCGCCGATAAGCAGGCGCTTGCGGTTGCGGCGTTCGTCGCGTCGCGCGCCGGTTCTCCTGACGCCATCGACCTGAGCTTTGGCCTGGACCCGCTCGGCGCCTTCGCCCGCAGCGGCTGTGCGCTCCAGGACTGGCCGCGAATGGCGGGGCAGGTCGCCGAGACGGTTGGCAGGTTGCGAGACCTGGGCTTTGGGGGGCCATTCCTGGTTGCCGACGGGCGAAGCGTTCACGACGCCGCCGGCTCGCCGGCGCAGGAGCTTGCGTTCAGCCTCGCCTGCGCCATCGACTATCTGCGCGCGCTCGATGCGGCGGGTTTCGCCGCCGATGCGGCGCGCGACGCCATCGCCTTTCGCCTCGCGACTGATGCGGATGAGTTCTTCAGCCTTTGCAAGTTCCGCGCGCTGCGCCTGCTTTGGGCGCGAGCGCTTGAGGCGTGCGATCTCGCGCCCAATGCGGCGCGCCTTCACGGCGCCTCCGCTTGGCGGAGGATGAGCGCGCGCGATCCGTGGATCAACGTCATGCGCGGCGCCATGGCGGCGTTCTGCGCCGGACTTGGCGGAGCCGATAGCGTCAGCGTCCTGCCCTTCACTCAGGCGATCGGCCTGCCCGATGCCTTCGCACGCCGCCTTGCGCGCAATGCGCAGCTGATCCTCCTCGAGGAGTCGCGGCTCGGCTTTGTCGCCGACCCGGCCGCGGGCTCTGGCGCGTTGGAGGCCCTGACCGCCGCACTGTGCGAGAAGGCATGGGCGGGGTTTCAGTCGATCGAGGCGCGCGGCGGCGTCTATGCCTCGCTGGCGGCCGGCGCGATTCAGGCAAAAGTCGCCGAAACCGCAGCGGCGCGGGCGGTTCAGATTGCCAGCCGCGCGCAGCCAATTACAGGCGTCAGCGACTTTCCCGATCTGGAAGAGGCCCCCGTCGCGACCGCTCCCGCGGCAAGGCCCGCGTTCGCCTATCCCGGGGAACAGCGTGCGAGTCCATTGACCGCGCACCGCATCGCCGAGCCGTTCGAGGCCTTCCGCGATCGATCCGATGCGTTGCTGAAGATGAGCGGCTCGCGGCCGCGAGTCTTTCTGGCTCATCTGGGCGCCGCCGCTGACTATGGCGGGCGCTCCGCCTTCGCCAAGCGCCTGTTTGAGACGGGGGGCATTGAAGCGCTTGCTGGGCAGGGTGTGGCGAACGCTGACGAGGCGGCCCGCGACTTTGCCGCCAGCGGGGCGAAACTGGCGTGCTTGTGTTCGTCGGACACGATCTATGCGGCGCAGGCGGAGGCGACGACACGCGCCCTGCGATCCGCCGGCGCGCGCATGATCCTCGCGGCCGGCCGGCCGGGCGAAAGCGAGGCGACGCTGCGTGGCGCCGGCGTCGAACTGTTCATCGACTCGGATTGCGATGTGCTGACCACTTTGTCGGCCGTCTATGCGCGCCTCGATCCGCCGCCGGCTCAATTCAGCAGCGGCCCCCATGCTGGGTCGGAGGCGTAGCCCGGCGTCGGCACGACGAACTCGCCGTGGCCAAAAATGTCCGCCATATAGATTTTCGCGCCGGACTGGCCGCCAGGGTCGCGGAAGAACATCACGAACAGGCCGTTGGGCGAAAAGGTTGGGCCTTCGTTATGAAAGCCTTCGGTCAGGATGCGCTCGCCTGATCCGTCGGGCTTCATCACGCCGATCGCGAATGTTCCGCCCTTCTGCTTGGTAAAGGCGATGACATCGCCGCGCGGCGACCAGACCGGCGTCGAATAACGCCCCTCGCCGAATGAAATGCGCTTCGCCGGGCCGCCGCTTGCGCTCATGACGTAAATTTGCTGTGCGCCGCCGCGATCGGACTCGAACGCAATCTGCGAACCGTCAGGCGAATAGGACGGCGAGGTGTCGATCGAACTCGATTCCGTCAACCGTGTCGAGGCGCGGCTGTGCAAGTCCATCGTATAGATATTTGATGACGAGCCCTCCGACAATGACATGATGATGCGCCCGCCATCGGGTGAGAAGCGAGGCGAAAATGTCATCCCCGGAAAATTGCCGACTGTTTCGCGCCGGCCGCTTTCGAGATCGAGCAGCGTCACCTTGGGGTCGGAGTCGCCGAAGGACATATACGCGACCTGCTGTGCAGAGGGCGAAAAGCGCGGCGTCACCACAAGCGAATCGCCTTTGGTGATGTATTTGACGTTAGCCCCGTCCATATCCATCAGCGCCAGCCGCTTGCGGCGTTTCTCCTTTGGCCCGGTTTCATCGACGAATACGACGTGCGAATCAAAGAAGCCCTTCTCGCCGGTGATGCGAGTAAAGATCGCGTCGGCGATCATGTGCGCGACACGCCGGCTGTTAGTCGCTTCGGTGACATATTGCTGCCCAGCGACCTGTTGGCCGGTGGCGATGTCCCAAAGGCGGAATTCGGCGGTCACATGGGCAGCGTCGCCGCGCAAGACCCGGCCCGTGACGACGAATTGCGCGTTAACCGTCTTCCAGGCGTCGATGATGGGGCGCGCCTGGGGATCGACGACCTGTTCGGGAAAGCTGGTCGAATTGAGCGGCTGCAGAAAGACGGAGTGGGCGAAATCATTGGTGATGATGGCGCTCAGCAAAGTGGCGCCCTGGTCGCCCGCCAGCGGGGTCACCGCGATCGTCACCGGGGTGAAATTCGCGCCGGCGTGGACATAAATGTCGTCGGCGGCGCTCGCGATTCCCGGCGCCAGCACCGCACCCGCCACCGTCATTGCGAGCGACAGCGAAGCAATCCAGACTCGGGGAGAACGGCCGCCACTTCGTCTGGATTGCTTCGCTTTGCTCGCAATGACGGCGAGAAGGCGATTCATCCCAAAGACATCTAGCGTCGTTTGCATGGTTCAACTTCTTTGGTGACGGAGGGGAGGGAACGGGAAAGCGCTTCTCAGCCTAGAGAGCTCTGCGGATCGAAGTGGACGGTCTTCGAGCGCCATTGCTCGTAGTAGGGCGCGAACTGCGGGGGCACGTGGAGCGGATTGCATTTCAGCACGGCGCGTTTGGCGCTGTCGGCATAGGCGCGCCACGCTGGATCGCTGGGAGGATTGACGAGAACCGGCTGCGCCGACAGAGAGCCGTCCGGATTAAAGGCGACGCGGATCTGCGCGATATAACGCTCGCCTTCGGGCATGGTCGGCGGCGTCGTCCAGCAGTTCAGATAGGCCTCGGTCAGCCAGCCATCGAGCGCCGCCGACAAGGATGGCGACATCCGCGGCGCGTTTTGCGTCGGCGAGCCGAGCGGCGTCGCACTTGCGCTCTGCTGCTCGGGCGCGCTCTTGGTCGCGCCGATGATCTTGGCGATCGCGCTGAGGTCCATGTTGTGGGCCGGCGGCTTCGGTTGATCCTCGGTCTTGGTCTTCTCAACTAGCTTCGCCATGAGATCGAGCTTGGGCTTCTCCGGCGCGGGCTCCTTCGGCTTGTCGGGCGTCTTTGGCCGCGCGGGCGACGCGGGCGCCGCCGTCACCTTCGCCTCGACGGGCAGCTTTGGCTTGATCACCTCGGCGTTGTCGGGCTCGGGCGGCGTCGGCGGGGCCTTGGCGGTCTCGGGCTTGGCGGGCGGCTCGGGCGCCGGCGTGTCGGGACGCGGCGGCGGTTCCGGCGGCGGCGTATCGTCGATATGTTTGAGCACCGGCGGCGGCTCAGCCTTTGCCGGTTCGGCGGGCGGCGTCGGCGCGGCGGCGACCGCCGGTTTCAGCTGCGGCGGTTGCTCGATGGGCTTCGCCGGTTTGGCGTCCCGCTCGCCCTTCATGATCTCGTTGAACTGGGAGAGCGTCACCGTATCGACCGGTATGGATTCGGCGGCATCGTCAAAGCGCGGCGCCGAGGCGAAGCCGACGACGACCAGCACCAGCAGCGTCGCATGCAACGCGCTGGAGAATATCAGTCCGGTCCTGGTCGGCTGTTCGCTCAAGCCTCGCTTAACCTCAACGCTTGTCCGGATCGGTCACCAACGCCACTTTCTTGAAGCCTGCCGAAGTGACCGACGCCATGATTTCAGCGACGCGCCCATAGGGAACGATCTTCGAGGCGCGCACGTAGATGCGCTCGTCAAAACCCTGCGTCGCCGCCGCCTGCAGCCTGGCGATGAGATCGCCGTCGGCGACCGGCGCGTCCATGAGGAACAGCGCGCCTTGGTCGTTGAGCGCGATGGCGATCGGCTTCTGGTCGATGTTGAGCGCGCCGGCCTTGGTCTGCGGCAGGTCCACGGCGACGCCGGTCGACAGCAGCGGCGCGGCGACCATGAAGATGATCAGCAGCACCAGCATCACGTCGATGAACGGCGTCATGTTGATGTCGGCCATCGCGCCATAGCGCGGCACCCCGCGCCGCCTGCGGCCGCCCTTGCGCCCCGGCGCCATTGACATGCCCATGGTTCAGGCTCCGCTCGCGTGGCGCATGTCAGGCGGCCTTGTCGGTGGATAGATGCTGGTCGATCTGCCGCGACAGGATCGAGGAGAACTCGTCGGCGAAGCTCTCCATCCGCGCCTGCGCGCGGGCGACGTCGCCCTGCAGCTTGTTGTAGGCGATGAGCGCCGGGATGGCGGCGAAGAGGCCGATCGCGGTGGCGAGCAAGGCTTCGGCGATGCCGGGCGCGACGACGGCGAGCGAAGTGTTCTTGGACGCCGCGATCGAGCGGAACGCCGTCATGATGCCCCAGACCGTGCCGAACAGCCCGACGAACGGGCCGGCCGAGGCGACGGTGGCGAGGAACAGCAGGTTCGATTCGAGCCGCTCGACCTCGCGCGCGATCGACACGTCAAGTACCTTCTCGAGCCGCGCGTGCAGGCCCATGAACGAGGAGGAGGCGTTCTGGAACGAGCGTTTCCATTCGCGCATGGCGGAGACGAACAGGCTGGCCGCGCCGGTGTTGGGCTGGTTCGAAAGCGAGCCGTAGAGCTCCTCGAGCGACTGGCCCGACCAGAACGATTGCTCGAAGGAATCCATGCCGCGCCTGAACCGCGCGAACAGCACGGTCTTGTTGGCGATGATCGTCCAGCACCAGAACGAGGCGAGCAGCAGCCCCACCATGACCAGCTTGACGACGATATGCGCCGACCAGAACATCGTCAGCAGGGTCGTCTCGGGGGCCGCGAGCCCTGCGGCGGCGTCGGTGGGGTTCATGCCTATGGGGACCTCGGGTTGAAGGGAAGGGGCCGGGCGCATCGACAGCCGCGCGCGGGTCTGCACTGGAAATGGGCCAAAACTTGGGCTTTGCCCAAGCAGCGGAAGCCGCAGGTTGTAACGGCTGAGTTAAGCCAACGATAGGGTTAACGCCGCGTTAGCCGCGCTCTTGTAGCCGCGGTCGCCGACCGCGGCGCCTCGGCCGCCCCGATGCTCGCCCAAACGAGGCGCTTCGCGCCGAACGCGGTCAGCGACAGTCAGCGACCGCGTCCACAGCCCACTCCCCGAAACGCGCACTTTGGTCCGCGCATGAAGCATATCAGCGGGATAGGCGCCGAACCGCGCACCGAATTCACTGAAGCGGAGTTCTCAACAGCGGCGCCTTTCGTGAAAATCACGGAATGGCTCCGCCGCCAGCCCTGCGGGAAAACAGCTCCCTTCAAGACCGCCATCTCTCAACGTACCACGCCTTCGGCTTATCCGAAAGAAAAATCATACAGCGGAAAAACTCCGTGGTTTAGTGTCGTGGTTACGGGGCGACTCTTCCCAAGCGCTTGGGTTTATGTTAAGCTCCATCATGCCTACCGCCTTGGCCTGCGGGTCGTGATTTATCCAAACGATCATCGGCCGCCGCACGTCCATGTTCTTGGGGCAGGGACCGAGGCGGTGTTTAACCTCCAATGCCCCGCCGGACCGCCGACCCTGCGGGGCAGTTTTGGATTCGCGACGGCGGAACTCAATCGTATTGCGTCGGCTCTTGCCGACAATCTGACCGCACTCTGTGCCGAATGGGAGCGCATCCATCATGATCACTGATAGCGACCGCCTCGCCGCCGAAGCAAACGCTCAAGCCGAATCGAAAGGGCGCCCTAGGGCTATCCATGCGCGCTATGACCGCCGCGTGTCGCGTGTGATCGTTGCGCTGGATAACGGTCTGGAATTGTCCTTCCCGCCGCGTCTGGCGCAGGGCCTGGAACACGCCACGCCCGCCGAACTCGGCACGATCGAGATCAGCCCGCTGGGTGACGGACTGCACTGGCCGGCGATCGACGCCGATCTCTACGTTCCCTCGCTGCTTCAGGGCATATTCGGCTCCAGGGGCTGGATGGCCCGCCAACTCGGCGCGGCCGGCGGCAAAGCACGATCGGGCGCCAAAGTCGCGGCGGCGCGCGAGAACGGCCGCAAGGGAGGGCGGCCGCGCAAGCGCGCCAGCGCATAACGCCGCCGCGTCCGCGCCGCCTGGGCCGTGCTCGCCGTCAAGGCGACCCGGTTCGCGGGTTGCTCGCCCCGGGAGCAAGCCTTGACCGCTCCGCGCGCCTCAGGCCTTCGTCCTCCATGATCTTTGCTGACCAGCCCGGCCCGAGAGGCCGGGTCTCGTCAGTAAAGATCATGGAAGCAAACCCGCCGTATCGGAACGGTGCAGTCACCCGAAGGGCCGCAGCGCAGCGCAGGAACCGCGAAAGCGATTTGACGGCGCCGGGCCGATGTGGCCGGCCTCTACAGGCCGTCATTGCGAGCAAAGCGAAGCAATCCAGACTTGGCCGCAAGCAACCGAGCCCCGAGACGGATTGCTTCGCGTTGCTCGCAATGATGATGTGGACGGCCCCGCCCGAACGGCATCAAGTGCCAAGACGTGGTCGCCGGAGCGCCACACAAGGGGAGGCCGTCCATGAACAGGTTTAGCA